>JGIcombinedJ30088_10002116_pt1 | contig 19351 bp, 18 predicted proteins | sample PinacodermPK_FD_30088 | JGI IMG/M metagenome (IMG submission 30088)
CGGGAGCGTTTCTGCAGTCGGTCCTCCGCAATCCGCTGGCGGCGCCCGCCACGGTGGGAGTCACCCAGGGCGCTGTCCTGGGAGCGGTCCTGGCGCTGGCCATCAGCTTCGGATCGGAGGGGGCTCTCGATGATCTCAACGCCTTCGTGCCGATGGCGGCCATTGCGGGGGGACTGATCGCCGGGGGTCTGGTCTACGTGCTGAGCTACCGGCGGGCCGGCGCCGACCCCATCCGGCTCATCCTCACCGGGGTGATCGTGGCCGCCGCGGTCTCTTCGGTCACTTCGTTCATAGTGCTGGTCTCGGGAAGCCACATCGACTCGATCGTGAGGTGGCTGGTCGGGTCGCTCGGCAACCGGACATGGGACCATCTGGTGTTCCTGGTCCCGGTGGCGGTGCTCATCCTGCCCCTGGTAGTGATGGTCATCCCCCTGGCCAATGCCCTGCAACTGGGAGACGCCACCTCGGTGAGCCTGGGGCTTCGGACCGAAGTGGCCCGCGTCATCACCCTCATGACCGCGGTGGTGCTGGCCGCCGGGTCGATTTCGGTGGTGGGTGGCATCGCTTTGTTGGGTCTGATCGCTCCGCACCTGGCTCGCACCCTGGTGGGATCGGATCTCCGCCGGTTATTGGCATGTTCGGCGCTGGTGGGAGCCATAATCCTGGTAAGCGCCGATCTTTTGGCGCGGGTCTTCTCATTGGACTGGATTCCGTTTTGGGACATCCAGACCGAGAGCGGCAGTCGTGTGCCGGTGGGCGCCTTCACCGCTTTGGTGGGAGCGCCGTTTTTCCTGTACCTGATGAGAGAGCGCATGCGATGACCAAGCACCAGCCCATCAATCCGGATACCACCTTCCTCACCGACGGAGTTTCCACCGGTTACGGCGGTCACGTGGTGTCCTGTCGGCTCAGCCTCACCATCAAGCGGAGGACCAGGACTGCTCTGGTGGGTCCCAACGGTTCGGGAAAGAGCACCACTCTCAAGACCCTGGCGCGCCTGATCGCGCCGTTGTCCGGAGCGGTGTACCTGAGCGGCCAGGACATAAACCGACTGCCCACCCGACAGGTGGCCCGCCAGATGGCCATCCTTCCCCAGGTTCACGAGGTCCCGGCCGAACTCACCGTCCTGGAGTTGGTGGAACAGGGCCGCTTTCCCCATGTGGGCGCCCTGGGAATGCTGCGCCGCCGGGACGACCAAGCGATACAGGACGCCATCCGGATGACCCGCCTTGAGCAGTTCGTCCACCGTCCCATCGACACCCTGTCGGGAGGAGAGCGCCAGCGCGCCTGGATGGCGCTGGCGCTCTCACAGCGAACCGAGGTCCTGCTGCTGGACGAACCCACCACCTTCCTCGACGTCGGCCACCAACTGGATTTGTTGCAATTGGTGTCCGGTCTGAACCGCAAAAGGGGCGTGACCATCGTGATGGTGCTGCACGACCTCAACCATGCGGCGCGGTTCTCAGATCGCATGATCGCCATGTCCGACGGCGACGTGGTGGCCGACGGCGCTCCCGCAAAAGTTCTGACGCCCCGGCTCCTGCGGGATTGTTTCGCCGTGAAGGCCTTGGTGGTCACCGACCCGAAGACCGGTGCGCCGATGTGTATACCCCACTCTCCGATATTCTCCGACGACCAGCAGAATGCGGCGAACGATTGAAGCATTTGATAACGGGCACCCTTTACGGATCGCGGTGGTGACCGGGGGAATGGCCCAACCATGAGCGGAGGATGGAGTGGCCGCCAGGTCCTTTCCGACCTGGGCGTACCTGCGGTGATCAACGCTCACAACGATCTCACCGGACTGGGCGGAAGCCGCCCCCAAGGACCGGTCCTCGAAGCGATCGCGGCCGCCAACCAGGCCTTTGTGGAGGTGGAGAGCCTCTCCGACGCCGCCGGGGAAGCTATTGCCCGGATGCTGGGGATCGAAGCGGCCCTGGTCACGCCGGGCGCCGCCGCCGCAGCAGTGCTGGCCACCGCCGCCTGCATCACCGGAGGACGGGACGACCTGGTGGCCCGAATCCCGGACACCTCGGGGCTGGCGTGCGAGTTCGTGGTGCCATCCGACCGGAGGACCTTCTACGATCGCTGCCTCGAGGGCGCCGGCGGAAGGATCGTGCTGGCCGGAGAGGCCGGTTCCACCACTGCCGGGGACATCGAACGCTGCATCACCAAGAGGACGGCGGGGATCTTCTTCTACGCTCCGGGATTCTCGGGGGGAGTCTCCTTCGACGGGGTGCTCCAGGTCGCCCGGCGCCACGGGTTGCCTCTTATAGTCGACGCTGCCGAGCAGGTCTATCCGCTCGAGAATTTCAGCAAGTACGTTCGGGCCGGCGCTGATTTTGCAACCTACAGCGGCAAGTTCTTCGGTGCAGGTTCCATGGCGGGCATCCTCACCGGCGCCGCCGAGGGGATCTCCGCGGCTCGGAAGAACAGCTACCTGGCCTTCGAGGGACCCAACGCCGAGGCGTTCGGGAGGCACATGAAAGTGGGGCGAAGCGAGATAGTGGCCGCCTACGCGGCTTTGAAACAGTGGCTGGAGATGGACCACCAAGAGCGCTTCCGCCGCTACCGACGGATGCTGGACAACATGGCGGACCGTCTGGAGGGGTTTTCGTTCCTGAGCCTCTCCTACGCCGATGGCTCGGTGACCTCCGAACCGAAGCCGCCCGACTCCCTCCGGGTGACCTTCGACCGTTCCCGCTCGCCCAAGACCCTGGCGGAGGTGGTGAGGGAGTTGCACCAGGGGGAGCCTCCCATCATCCTCCGTCCCCACTACCAGTGGGTCGAACCCGACCGGAACTACCTGGACATAAGGGTCTCCACATTGGCAGACGGCCAAGAGATGATCATCGCGAAGCGATTGGCAGAGATCCTGGAAGGATGAGGCAACAATGACCGACGCCGCTGTACCCCGGAACCGGGCCTGCGAGGCGCCCGCCATCTGGGAGATCGACCCGACCTCCACCCGTACGGTCGGCGAGAATCGGAAGCTTCGGAGAGGATCCCTTCGGGATCGAGACTGATGGGCCCCGGTTCTCGACCTGCAATGTGGGAGCGTTACCGGCGCGCCGAACAAATGCTTCATCGCAACGTCAATTCGCTGGTGTTCAACCTGCAGACGCCGGTGCATTGGCTTCCCGACTCCAGTGGCTTCTGGTACCGCTGCGAGTCGGCCTCGGGACACCGGTTCATGCTGGTTGACGCACCGACCGGCCGCCAACAGGAGGCATTCGATCACCGGGGCGTCGCCCGTGCGCTCACCCAAGTCCTGGCAGAGGAGGTCGACCCGGCGGCTCTTCCCTTCGAGACCTTCGAGTTCGCCTGCGGTGGCTCCCGGGTGCGTTTCAAGGTCGACGGCAGCAGGTGGGAATGCCGGGTTGACGGTTCCTCTCTAAGGAAATGGCCTGCTCCCGCGCCAGGAAGAGGGAGCGCCTCTCCCTCGGGGAGATACGAGGCAAGGACCGTTGCCGGCAACCTGGTGCTAATCGACCATATCGAGGGCTCCTCGACTCCTCTCACCGACGACGCCGAACCCGCCCACGGCTACGGGTCGTCACCCGAGGGTCGCAACTCGGCGGTAACCGACCGGCTCGGCAAGCGTGAGACACCGCCCCGGGTGGTTTGGTCTCCCGATGAGCGCAATCTGCTGACGCACCGCCTCGACGAGCGGCGGGTCCAGAAGTTGCACCTCTGGCAGGGCGCTCCCCGTGACGGATCGTTGCGTCCCCGGGTTCACTCCTACCGCCAGGCCTTGCCGGACGATGCCGAGTTGCCGCTGGCGCAACTGGTGGTGTTCGAGGTGGAGACCTCCAAGCGCGTTGACCTTCAGTGGCGGCCGCTGGAATCGTCGTTTCTCACTCCCATAGAACTGAACCACGTCTGGTGGGCCTCCGGAGGCGACACCGTGTTCTTCCTGGACTGGGACCGGGATCGGCGCTCCGTCCGCCTGGTCTCGGCCGACCCGTCGACAGGTGAGTGCAACGTGATGGTGGAGGAGCGAAGCGAAACTCCCATTGACCTCAACGCCGTCTACTACGGCGCTCCCAATGTCTGGGTGGCGAAGGACCGCCGGGAGATCATCTGGTACTCGGCCCGAAGCGGCTTTGGTCACCTCTATCTGCTGGACGGCCGCGGTGATCCCATCCGCCAGTTGACCGGCGGGCAGTGGCTGGTCACCGACCTGGTGAGAGTCGATGAAAAGACCCGGACGGCGTTCTTCATGGGCACCGGAAGAGAGCCTTCCCGTGATCCCTACTACCACCACCTCTATGCGGTAAGCCTCGACGGGGGAGAACCGGTCCTCCTCACGCCCGAGGAGGCAGAGCACGGCGAGTGGCCTCCCTGGGTGGACTTCTCGCCCGACGGTCGTTACTTTGTGGACCGTTTCTCTCGGATTGACCAACCGCCCCGAACGGTTCTCCGCCGCTCCACCGGCGAGTTGGTGGCTCAGGTAACCGAAACCGACGTCTCGGCGCTGCGAGCCACCGGGTGGAGGTACCCCGAGCGGTTCACCGCCAAGGCAAGCGACGGCCAGACCGACCTGTACGGCATGATCGTCCTGCCCCATGACTTCGATCCGGCCCGCAAGTACCCGGTGATCGAGAGCATCTATCCCGGTCCCCAGGCCACCAGGACTCCCCGCGGCTTCACCGATGTGGTGGGGGAGAGCACCCGCTGTCTGGCGGAATTGGGATTCGTGGTTTTCACCGTCGACGGCCGGGGTACACCGGGACGGTCCAGGGCCTTCCTGGATGCGGGATACGGCAGGTCCGCAGAGGCGGAGGTTCTGGCCGATCATGTGGCGGTGCTCACCCAACTGGCCGAGGAGAGGCCGTACCTTGATCTCGATCGGGTCGGCATCTACGGTCACTCAGCGGGAGGCTACGCGGCGGTCAGAGCCATGCTGGAATACCCGCAGGTCTACCGGGTGGGTGTCGCCTCGGCAGGAAACCATGATCAGGCGCTCACCAACGTCACCTGGGGCGAACGCTGGATCGGGCCCGTCGGGGGACCCGGCTGGGACACCCAGGCCAACCGGACTTTGGCTGGGAACCTTCAAGGAAAACTCCTCCTGGTGACAGGGGATCTGGACGACAACGTCAACCCTGCCGCCACCATGCAACTGGTCGACGCCCTGATCGCGGCCAACCGGGACTTCGACCTGCTGGTGCTACCCAACCGCAACCACGACTTCGCCGGAACCTGGGGCACCTGGAGCGAAGACCCCTATTTCACCCGCCGCCGCTGGGACTACTTCGTCGAGCACCTCATGGGAGAGCAACCACCCCCCGGATACCAGGTTGGTGTCCCCGGTTGAGCACCTTGCCGGGTGGTGCGATCCACCACATCCGGTTGTGATCATCGAATACCTGACTCCGAGACTTGCCTGACTGACCCCGAGGCACAATACCTACCCGAGCTTCCCTCAATCTGGAGTCTAAAAACGGTGGGGTGATCAGCGTTCGCGGTTTGTCCCGAACCCCGAGAGACGCCCCGAAAGTCCACGTCACAAAGGGTCTCACAGCATTGAATAGACGGACCGTCCAGGTGGCAAAACTGGATTGGTGTCCACACCAACGTTGGATCGGGCCATCGCTACGCTGAGCAGCGATGGCTAGGGCTCATATCAATCCAACGGTATTGCGGTGGGCAGCAGAACGCTCCGGCGCCGAGTCTGCCGATTTGGCGGTCGCCTTCAATAAGACGCCAGACCAGATTGAGGCATGGATGGCCGGATCGGCCGCACCCACGTTCGCCCAAGCCCAGAAACTCGCCAGGCGACTACGCGTTCCATTTGGCTATCTCTTCTTAAGGACTCCGCCCATAGAGCCTCTCCCGGTCCCTGACTTCCGCCGCGTGCATGGTGCTGGCCCCCGAGAACCCTCTGTCGATCTTCGCGATGTCCTGGCGGATGTTCTCCGAAAGCGGGACTGGTATCGGGACTACCGCCTCAACGCGGGTGATGGCCCTTTGCGTTTTGTAGGGCGATTCTCGCTCCATTCGTCCGTCTCCGATGTGGCCCGACACATCGCCCAGACCCTCGACTTCGAGTCAGTTGTTCGCCCTCAACGGAACCGGGACGACTTTCTCAAAGCCTTCGTCGGTCAAGTCGAAGAGTTGGAAATCTTGGTTATGAGGAACGGTGTGGTCCGCAACTCGACAAATCGGCCTCTTGATCCGGAGGAGTTCCGAGGCTTCTCCATCGCTGATCCGCTGGCGCCGGTGATATTCATCAACAACGCCGACAGCAAAGCGGCGCAGGGTTTTACGCTGGCCCACGAGTTGGCCCATGTCTGGATTGGTGAAGGAGGCATCTCGGACGCAGACCCAACCATCGAAGAGGAAGCGTCAGAAAGTATCGAAGCATTCTGCAACGAAGTGGCTGCAGAACTTCTGCTGCCCTGGCGCCGCATTGCTGATAGTTGGAAGAATTGCACCGTGGCATTGGAGAGCTGGATAGGGGCTGTTTCCACCGAGTTCAATGTCTCAACCGTGATGGCCGCCCGTCAACTCTGGGCCCGCGGCGGTATGAGCCGTGAAGAGTTTTTCTCCTTCTACGAGACCGAGCAGGCCAAATGGACCGCCAACAGCAGACAGACCAGCGGAGGGAACTTCTACTGGAATGTCCCGATCCGCAATAGCAGGCTCCTGACTCGGTTGATTCTTCGGAGCGTGGCCGCTTCAGAGACTTTGGTGCGTGATGCTTCTCACCTTCTAGGCGTCAAGCCTGCCAACCTGCCCAAGCTCCAGAATTCGATGGGTGGGCTGTAGTGCCCCTCCGCCTCCTTGATGCCAATGTCTTCATTCAAGCCAAGCACTCCTACTACAGCTTCGACTTGGTACCGGCATTCTGGTCGTGGCTGCAGAGCCAGGCAGATGTTGGCATCGATTGACCTTGTGTACAAAGAACTGAAGGACGGGTCAGATGAATTGGCCCAATGGGTCAAAGAACGGCGCCAAGCCATCTTTCATGTCGGCTCTTCCTCACCGGTAGTTGCCGGGCACATCGACTCTCTCTATACCTGGGCGCAGCGAGAGGGATACAAGGAACATACGATCAGGGACTTCATGGATTCTGCCGATCCCTTTCTGGTGGGCGCCGCGGCCTCGCGTGGTGCGATGGTGGTGACACAAGAGACCCCGGCCGGTCTTAGCAGAAAGAAAGTCAAGATCCCAGACGCATACGATCATCTTGGAGTCCTATGGGAACACACATTTGACATGATGCGTTCTCTGGGGGCGAGATTCACGTAGAGGGATACAGTTGGGCCGCTCTGTTCCATGAGGACAATTCCCAAGTGCGGTACGCGGTCTTCCAAAAGTCGGTGTGGTCGTGCATCCAGTATCGATCAGTGCAATGACGGTCGCGGTGTGTCCGCCGACTACCGTGACAGCTTCGATTTATCGCTCCGGTATGTCGACCGGGCACTCAATGACGGGGCGCACGACTGAAGGGCCCCATTCTGATCGGTTTCTGGTCACGGATGTGTTGTATTGACCATCGCTCATCCGGGAATTCGCTCGTCGCGTAGTGGTAGGCGTCTATCTCGGTAAGAAGCATCTTGATCGCTTTCTGGTCACGCAGGACGACCCATTGGTCATGATGCTCCACAAGGAGCGCGGGTAGCATCCGGGTAAAGGCTCTGTAGTTGTCTGAGACTTGTTTGCGGGCCTCAGAGAACGTAACGGTGCTCATGAGCAACGTTGTGGTGCACTTGTTAACAGTAGCGCATGGTGTGCCATAGGTGGTCCCTTCCGCAGCCTTCTTCCACCCAATAGGATATCTTCAGGACTGGGACATCCACGGTAGTGGGCATCAACCTCCCGATGCCAACTGGGCTCCGACGGCCAGTGCACCTGCTGCACTACACCCTGAGGCAAACCGAAGGCATCTCGTCGTACACCTTTCCATCAAGCAGACGGCCACCGGATTTGGAGTGGAAGCCTCCCCACTGCTTGAAGAAGAAGGCGATGTCGGCGGCCTCACACTGATCGCGCAAGTCGAGAGCCCATGCTTCTTCCATGGGTCTCGCGCCTGGGCCACTCTCGCCACCGGCGATCACCCAGTGGATGCCCGAGAGATCCAGATCAGGAAGAGGGCCCAGTAGAGGTTCGGCACTGATGAATCTCACTACGGCGGGAACGGTTCTGAGGTGGTTGATGCGGAAGACGTAGCGACTGGTCTCCACACTCACCCCCATCCAAGCGTTCGGGGGCCAGTCCAACTGGGACCCGAGAGAAGCGAGTCGCTTGGAACGCTTGGTGAGAATCTGGTACGTGTGCTGCGGCGTCTCAGCCATCACGGTAAACACGTCTTGGATGAACCCGAGAGGGACTTCGGGGTGAAACAAGTCGCTCATCGAGTTGACGAACACGAGCCTCGGGACCCGCCATCGGTATGGCTCCGCCAAGACCTCCCGGTGCAGGGTGAGTCCGAATCCAGGACCGCTGGTGCGGGGATCACCGTCGTTCTGGTATTTGGGTTGGCCCATGGCCCGCAGACGCTTTGCGAAAGTGAGCGCGTAGCAGTTGTCACACCCCAAGGACACCTGGTCGCAACCGGTTGTAGGGTTCCAGGTCGTCTCGGTCCACTCGATCCCGGATCTGTCACTCACGATGTTGGGTCTCCTCCCTGCCGGAACGCTGTTTTAGCAAGCATAAGAAGGGGGAGTGATACTTTACTCCGCTTCCCGAGACACCTGGCGCGGCCCTGTCGAGGAGGAAGGTAGTCCAAGAAGCCACTGGTGAATGGTGATAAGGTGGGGCGACTCCCGGATTAGCACAGTGGCCCTCCTGATAGTCGCCCAAATCGTATCCGCGCATCTGCCTGGTCGCGTCTCTAGAGTTGATGGCGAGGTCCTTCGAAGCTCTTCTCTTCATCAATATGCCATGACAAAGTTGCTCGGATTCCTCGTATTGCTGTGTTCCTTCACGGCGGCATGCGGTTCCTCGGCCACCAGTACCACGCTTTTGGAGCCGGCGGTTGATCGGCTACCTGCTGATCCTTTGGCTCCAACGCAGGATTGGGTGGCCGGAGTCAACGCGGCCGGGTGGGACTTTCACCGCCAATTGGTGGGCAACGCAGTCTCCAGCCCGGCGAGCATCGGTCTGGCCTTCAGTATCAGCCGCGCCGGTGCATCCGAAGACACCGGGGCGGTGCTCGATGAGATCTTCGGATTCCCCAAGGTTGATCTCCACGCTGCGGCCAACGCGGTTGATCTGAAACTGGCCGAGGCCTCGGTGGAACCGACCACCCTGGAGGTGGCAAACCGTCTCTTCCCCGACGACGAGTTCTCTCCACTTCCCGAGTTCTTGGAGAACGCCGGGGCCCACTACGGTGCGGCGGTCCAGCCGATCGACCTCGACGACGGCGCCAGGGCGACCGAGACCATCAACGGATGGATATCGAATGCCACCCGCGGTCTGATTCCCACCATCGTCACCGAGCAGGCCGTCCGACGCCAGGAACTGGTCCTGGCGAACACCGTGTACCTGAAGGCTGACTGGATCGAGCCGTTCCTCCCCGGGCTGACCACCGACGGGCCGTTCACCGCCGACGGGCCGTTCACCACCGGCGACCGCCGCGTGGTCACAGTGCCGTTCATGCACGACCCGAAACCGGTGGATCGTCGCTTCGTCCGACTCGACAACGCCGATGCGGTTGAACTTGCATACCAGGGTGGCCAGTTGGCGATGTGGCTGATCGTGCCCCACGATGTCGGGGGATTGGCCGCGGTGGAGGAATCGCTCGACTCACAGGACTTGACCGGTCTGGGTGTCATTGCCCAACAGGGCTTCGTCGACCTCACCATGCCCAAGTGGGAACAGGCCCTGCCTCCCACCGATCTGTTCAAGTGGCTCTGCCCCCTGGGGTTCTGCGCTGGAGCATCCTTTGAGAACATCGCCCCTCAGATCATGATGTCTGCAGCCCTCCACGGCGCCAAGGTGACCGTCGACGAGGAGGGCACCGAAGCGGCAGCTGCCGGCATCATGGTTTTCGAAGCCTCAGCAGCGCCACAGGTGGACCTCACGGTGGTCGCCGACCGCCCTTTCCTTTGGGCCATCGTCCACGCCGAAACCGAAGCGCTTCTGTTCATAGGACGCCTGGTCGACCCGACCGCCTAGTCTGTGGTCGAGTTTTCTCCTGGGTCGGACAGTTCGAGAGCCAGTAACTCCTCCCGGTACGGCTCCAACACTTCCCGGAAGAGGCGGTATCTGTCGATGGTCCAGTCGTGGACTTCGGCCCATGAGTCTGTAAGGTCGGAATAGTTGTCCGGGTAGTGGCTGATGATCGTGGACCCCCGATTCCGCTGCCACTGGCGTTTCCATTCCAGCTTGCCCAGGCGTGATTCTATTTGATCCCGGTCTCGATGGAGCCGGTCGAAGGCGCGACGGCACCAGTTCAAGCTTCCGCCGCCGCGGGTGGTGATTTGGTACGAAAAGTAGATGCGGTTCGGGAAGTCAATCGAGTAGTTGAGTCCATCCACATGCTTGATGGCCAGCCAGGATTTGTCGTGGTCCTTCCACTGGCCGCGTGGAAGGTCGGACTCTTTCAGCTTTTCTTCCAGGCGCCTGCGGAATTCTCGGTATCTCTTCTTCGGAGTACGCAACACGATGTTTTGTTTCCGCCAGTCATTCGGGGCGGCGACAACGCGAAAGTGCGGGGCAGGCCGGGAGTCGTCGATCTTCCACACCTCAATGGCGACGCCGAAGAACCTGGTCTGGGTGCCGGTCCGTTGGTTGAGCCACTGCAGCACCTGCCAGTGTTCGTCTTCGAAATCCCTGGCGATCCAAACAATTGTGTCGGCGTCCTTCCCCGCGGCGTAGATCAGGATCCGGGCTAAGTGGTCACCGTCGCTGGAAGTCAGTTGGTTCTCGATGATTACCGGACGGCCGCTGCCGTCAGTGGCCATTATGTCAAGGGAACGGCTGCCAACAGGCGATTCACGTTCCTGTGTTTCCAATTCGATTCCCAGGGCTTCTCCGAGGTCGGCAATGTGCTTTGCCAACCACGGTGTGAAGTCGCGCGCTTCGTTGGGCCAGACGGAACGCAACTCGACTCTCTTGATCTTTGAGAGAGCCTGGTGAATGACCTCAGTGCCCATACGTGAGCGAAGACAATACCACTGGAACGAGCATCCCGACCGGAGCGCAGCGACCCAGCGCCTGCTGCGCCCACTTCTTGAACCGCGGAAAGCCGTGCGAAGTTCGCCGACTCAAGGCGGCTCGCAGTCAACGAGTTGTAAGCGCGCCCACCCCTTATGTGCCGGCTCTACGGGAACGGTAATGATTATCAGTATCATTCCATCGAGACAAACAAGGAATAGGTGAGTCGCTGGTTGCCCTCAGCGCCTGATCGGCAACGCTTTCGTTGGGCATACGGCGCCGATCTGCCAGCGGTCCGAGCAGAAGGAGTTCGAGATGGGACGAGTCCTAGTCGGTAGAACCGGCGTGAGCAGGCTGGCGCGGGCGTGCATCGCTTTCACCCTCATAGCCGGCGTGCTTGTCCTTCCGGGATTGGAGCCCGCGTCGGGCCAGGAGTCCCCGGACTGCGAGGTGACAGACCTCGGGACGCTGGGCGAAGACGGGTTGGAGGCGACCGGGCGTTGGACAGGCGACGACTGCGATTCACAGTTCCGTCCGGGCAATGACGCCCACAACTACCGGTTCCAGGTCACCACTGCGGGACGAGTCAGGATCAACCTGGCATCCGCCGGCGCCGACCCTTACCTCTACCTGCTGGCCGAGGATGGCAGTCGCATCGCTGACAACGACGACGGCGGAGACAACATCGACGCCCGCGTTGAGCGAGACCTGCTTCCCGGTACATATTCGATCGAGGCAACGACGGTCGGCGGACGAAGCCGGGGACCTGCAGACTTCGCCATCTCCGTCAACTACGTCTCCGGTTGCGAGCCGGTGCATCTGGGCACGCTGGAAGCGGGCGCCGATCTCACCGCATCCGGAACCTGGACACTCGACACCTGCGGGTCGCGCTTCGTCGTGGCGCACCCCGCTCACGGCTACACGTTCAACTTGGAGCAGGCTGGCCGCGTTCGTATCGACCTGGCATCCGAAAACGGCGATCCTGTCATGTCCTTGGCGTCGTTGACGGGCGGCATAATCGGTGCCAACGACGACGGCGGGGAGCGCCGCAATTCCCGCATAGACCAATTCCTGCCGGCCGGTGGCTACTTCATCGAGGCCACCACCTACCTGGAGCGCGACTACCAACCCCTGCAAGCCGACTTCGAACTGCGGGTCCACTTGGTGGACGAGCAGGCAGAACAGAAGCAAGCCCGGTTGAAGATCGAGAAAGTGAAAGTCCCCACCGGGGTGGTGGCGGGCGATCCCTTCCCCGTCCACTTCCGCGCCGGGAACGTCGGGGGCGATCTGGCCGCGGGCGGCTCAGCCGTGCTATATGTGTTCGGACGCGGCGTGTTCGAGCGCATCGGCCCAGTCGCTGGCCACTGGCAAGCCGGAGTCTCATATCACTCCGGCTCCGGTACGGCGAGCACGAGCAGTGCTGTGCTCCGCGACATCGCTCCGTTCGAGGTCACTTTCAATCGGTCCGGCCCCTCGTGGCTGTTCGTGGGAGTTGTCACCTACGACCGGACGGGTCGTGAGATCGGGTTCCACGGCCAATGGCAGAACCTGATTGTTCTGGACGGCCCGGTCTTCGAACCCGTGGACGTGCAGGTAGACGGCACCAGATACACCGTGACCGCGGTATTTGATGCCGATGGGGATGTTACGACAGAAGTGATCTCCGGCACCGGCTCAGAGATAGAACCGCAGGTTCGGCTCAAAGCGATCTATACGGCTGGTGTGCATACCCAGCTATTGGACGGCGTATTCGAGCGGCCGGGGATCGCGGCGCTGTCAGAGGGAGACAAACAAACCCCGGTCACCGTGGAGGACCTGTCGACGGACACACTCGTTGATGCGTTCGCGCAGCGATACGTTTCTGTTGTCGGCGCGTCGGGGGTAATCGATTCCCTGGCTGCCGGAGAGGCACTCAATCCGATCACGGTCGAGGATGCCGTGCTACGGGCAGCCGATGAAGCATCTTCGGAACTGGCGTGGATGGCCTCCTCCTGGCGCTCGCTGCAAAGGCGAATAGACAATGGCGCGGCGCTGTCGTTCGAGGACGCGCTCAAGACCCATTCCCAGGTGGCCTATGCCGAAAGCGTCGTGGCGGCGGCAGTGACGGCTGGAGAGATCGTCACCGCGGCCCGAGATGCCGAACAGGGATGGCAGGACGCCGACGTACGGAAGATGATGGCAGACCAGGCGGCCTGCAACCCCGGAGCGGACTCACTGCGCGACGCGCTGGAGACAACGGACGCCGCCAACATCGATGAGTTGCTAGTTGCGGACGCCGAAATGCGTGCCAGCCGACCGGTTCACGGATTGGCAGTTGACAGGGCATTGTGCGCGGTTGCGACATCCCGCTCCACCAACCTCCGTTTCCTGCAACGCCTCGGAATCAGTCACAGCAGCGAGCTTCGCACACAACTCGGTCTCGGGACCCCCCCGGCGCCAAGCCCCGAGTCTCACCGGCTGCGCATAGTCGCCAGGCTGGGCGAGGACGGGCGCATTGAGCACCGCGTCGAACTGGCCGGCGGCCAGCAAGTCCTGCCGTCGCAGCGATTCCTAGATGCCGACACCCCTGTGGGAAGTTGGCACGTGAGCGGGGACGTAGAGGTGGGGGACGGTTCGATCGGGAACATCCGAGTACGGCGCCTTGCCGGCGGCCGGACCGAAGTGGGATACGTCGGAGCCGACGGCGAGGTAATCACCCCCCGCCTTCGCTACCTGCCAGCCGACCTCCCGGTGGGAGTCTGGTTCCGCAGCAGCGAAATTGAAGTACCCGCAGCGATCTTGATGGACCCGTCAGACTCTGATGAAGAGTGAATAACTGTGTCATCGGTCTAGTTGCCAACCGCAACTGACCCTTTCGGTAATGCCGGCTGCAGGTACAACCAGTGTCGACCCGTGGTGTTTCTGGATGCCCCTTTTCCATTCGACACCCTTCGCGTAGTCCTTCCGGCAAACTCGGAGGTCTCCCGGGTTCGTCGGGTGCCAAGTGCCTGAGGCCATCGCTGTGGAGGCGTCGGGGATCACCGTCTCCCTACATCCGTAGGGCAGAGATCTCCCTTGACCGGAGGCGACGGATGCGGTCGGCCGGGGTGGTGGCCAGTATGGCCAGTCTGTGTTAGGCGGTCGCCCTGTCCAACCCTTGGAGTGTCTGCGGTACCCTCGGCATCTTATGGAGGAAGTATCCATCGTCTATCCGAGCGACGACCGGGCTCTGATCACCATCGAGCGACCAAGCACGCTTAACTCGCTTGACATGGCCACTCTCAACGCTTTGGAGGGGGCAGCCAGAGAGGTGGCGGACCGGTCGATGCTCAAGGTCGTGGTCGTTCGGGGGAGGGATCGGGCGTTCTCGTCGGGGGTCGACCTGAGTCTGCTCGGAAGCGGGGATAGCACCGACCCGAGGGTGGTGGGTGAGGCGGGCCGCACCATGATCGAAGCCTTCGATGCGATCCCGGCTGTTACCGTGGCGGCCCTGCGGGGAGCAGCAGTGGGAGGCGGCCTGGTACTGGCGGCCGCATGTGATCTGCGGGTGGCGGCCGATGACACCTACTTCTCGATTCCCGAGGTCGATGTGGGACTCCCGGTGGGATGGGGAGGGGTGCCCCGACTGGTCCGCGAACTCGGGCCGGCTCTCACAAGAGAGCTGATAATGACCTGCCGCCCCTTCACCGCCCAGGAGGCGATGAAGGCGGGATTCCTCAACCGGGTCGTGCCGCCTTCGGCCCTCGATCTGGCCGTCGACGAATTGGTGTCCACATTGTGCGCCAAACCCGGCAAGGTGCTAAGAACCGTGAAGCGCACCGTGTTGGAGTCGACCGAGGAGATGCTGGCGGCAAGGGGACGTATCGCAGACGCCGAGATCTTCGCGGCAATCTCCGCCGACCCGGAGAGTCAACGCTCAGCGGCCGCCTACATCGCCGACCATCGCAGGTCACCAACCTCAGAGTGAGGCGGTCTGACCCAATACGGCAGAGGGCCGGTTCGGGTGGTCTATGAGCTGACCCCAACAGAGTCTGGCTGTCGGCCAAGGGCGGCACAATAGCTGGAGCGTGATGGCAACTCCCAAGCTGGGCAAGGACGCCGCCCGATCCTCTTCATGCCGGAACCCACCCGGGGGAACCACCGCGGTGGCGGGAACCTGACCGGATCGCTTCCCGTCACGAACCGAAGGGGAGCGGAGCAATGTCACAGCCACTCCATATGATCGAGGCTATGAGTAACAAGAAGAAGCGTCGAAAACAGGTCTTTAGCCTCGATGGGCAACGCTGCCTCCGCTGCGGAAGCTCCCGCGACCTTGAGATCGATCATGTGGTCCCGCAAGCCGCGGATGGGCCGAGTTGTTGGAAGAACCTCCAAACCCTCTGCCTGCCGTGCAACCGACTGAAGACCGACCAACCCATCGACTACCGATCCCCCGAGCGTCGCCTCACGGCCGAACAGAAGTGCGGTTGCGGATGGGAACCACCCCTCGTCGTCAGGAAGTTCGGCAAGTTCTCAGAACAACGCCAGTCGATCTGGGAAGCATGGCGAGCAACCACCGGTGGAGTTTCCCGACATACGGACCGTCTCAGCAGTAAGTGGGTATTCGCCGGTACATGGGTGCCCATATCTGAGCTGTTCGAGAAACTCAACCAAGGCATAACTCTCGACGAATTCCTGGACTGTTATGAAGGTATTGAGAAGTCGGATGTGGAGTGGATCATCGACCTTCAGATCGAGCGTTTGCAAGCTGTTAGATCCAACGCTCCATGAGCGGAGAACGCCAGGAAGAACCAGACAGGTTCACCAAGGGAGCTGTAGCTGTGTATCGCCTGATCGACAAAGAACATTCCTACCTGGCATTCGGCCCCCAACTCTTCGCCAGCCCTCGCTACAACGAGTGGTGGGAATTCGAAGCGGTAGCACTCATCAAACTCGGCAATGGACTGGAGCTGGGTTTCTCCAGCTGGGCAGGAGGGCCGATGGGGCGCTGGTGGCTTTACTACCAGGATGAGATGTATCACGCGATGGATTTGTTGTCGCCTGCTGCTCCTGACATTCCCATTCTCTGGCTCAAGCCTCCCCCCAGCCCTCCACCTGGTAGCTTCAACCGTTGGGCCCTCGGGAATCTGGTTAGCAACGCTAACAGAGGCCTATATGCCGAGTGGCTGGTCGGTCAAGCACTTGGCGTCATCGGTGACGGCGACTATCGAACCGAGTGGGACTCGTGTGATCTCCGCTACCGCGGCGTCACCATCGAGGTCAAGGCCTCGGGGCTCAGCCAGACGTGGAACCCCGAAAAGCAGTCGACTCCGAGATTCGACATAAGGCCTAGGAAGATGGCTTGGAACGACGAAACCGATCAGTGGCAAACGTTCGATCCGCCCCGGCGTGTTGCCAATTTCTATGTGTTCTGCCTTCACGAGACGCTACCACCCGCAACCAATAAGGATGTTCAGGATCCACAGTGGTGGACCTTTTGGGTGATCCCAACACGGGTTCTCGATGAGCAACTCGGCATGCAGAAGAGCGTGGGGGTGGGAACACTGAATCGTCTAACCCGGTCGGTCGAGTGGAAGGCGATACCAGCGGAGCTCTCCTCCCTGATTGAGGGGGACTAGAACTTTCAGGAACTCAACCGATCGAAACAAAGAGTGTGTTACGACACACATGCATATTCAGACGTAGGCATCTCATCATGCACCCTTCCAGCAAGCAGACGACCGCCGGATTTGGAGTGATGGCCTCCCCACTGCTTGAAGAAGAAGGCAACGTCGGCGGCTGCGCATTGATCCCGCAAGTCGAGAACCCATGCTTCTTTCATGGGTCTCGCTCCGGGCCGCTCTCGCCACCTGCGATCAGCCAGTGGATGCCCGACATATCCAGATCAGGAAGAGGACCCAGTAGAGGTTCAGCACTGATGAAGCGAACTTCGGCAGGAACGGTTCTGAGGTGATCGATGCGGAAGACGTAGCGACCGCTCTCAACGATCGCCCCCATCCAGACGTTCTCAGGCCAGTCCAACCCGGGGCCGACCGCCGCCAATCGCTTGGAGCGCTTGGTGAGAGGACCACCACGCCAGCGGTGGAGCCGGAGGCCGATCGGCTGCCTGCTGATCCCCTGGCCCAGCGCCTGCGGACTCCACCCAACGATAGGCCACCGAGCAAGGTGGAATAGGATCGCAACCTGGTGGAGGTAGGTACTATCAGGTTGACGATAAGTATGGAAGCGATGCAGGAGGCAAGTGTTGGTTGAGTTTCTCGCAACCACCGGGGTGTCGTACCACCTTGAGGAGCTGATAAAGCAGAGCAGAGAACGGCTAGTGCTCATCAGTCCGTTCCTGCGCGTTAACCCTCGTATCCGAGAGCTTCTTGAAGACAAGAACAGGATGAAGGTCGATATTCGTGTCGTTTATGGGAAGAGCGATCTGAAACCTGAGGAGAACAATTGGTTGGAGAGCATGACGTCAATCAGGACAAGCTTTTGCTCTAACTTGCACGCCAAGTGCTACATGAATGAACGAACGGCATTGCTCACGTCCATGAACCTGTACGAGTTTTCTCAGGTCAACAATCACGAAATGGGTGTGTTGATTGACAGGAGTCAGTCCAAGGACCTGTACATGCAGATCTACGACGAGGCGATGAGGATTGTGCGCTTGAGCGACGAAATCCGGGTCAAGGTTGCCCGGGTACCGAAGACGGCTGTCGAGGATCCCCGACCCGGAGATGCTCCCAGTTGTCCAAAGTGCAACGAGACGATGGTGGTTCGCACAGCCAAGAAGGGCGCCAAGAAGGGCGAAACCTTTTGGGGGTGCACCACCTTCCCCAAGTGCTGGGGCATGAGGCCTGTTGAAACTCCCCCAGCTCCCTCAAAACCCTCCTCGCGACGTGGATTCCGCTCCCGCAGGAAACGTTCTCAGCGATCAGGCTGAATTCTCTGTGTGACTTGGTCCTTAAGGGGGAGGGTCGATTAATGAGCCTGGACCAAAGCAATAGGGTTGGCCCAGTCGCTTGGCTGCGATCCTGCCGAGTCCCGCCAGGCAGTCGGCCATGTCATTCAAGGGGTTTCCGGAGTGGCTCTTCACCTTCTTCCAGCGGATGTCCCGTCCGTCACACAGCCCGTCGATGGTTTCGATCAGTTCCCTGTTCGCCACCGGTTGACCACCGGGTCTCCGCATGCCGTGTTCGCGCCAGTTCTCAAGCCATTCGGTGAAAATCATCACGACATTTCGGCTGTCCGGCCTGATCAACAGCGGCTGCTCCCGGGGGAAATAGCGTAGGAGCTCCAGAACGGCAGTCAGTTCCATGACTTCATGCGTTGTTTGGGGGTCACCACCCCACTGGTATCGATGGTCCTCGGCGGCCCATCCCCAGCCACCGGGTCCGCCTCTAGTTTCACCGGACCCGTCGGTATAGACAGTCAGTCGTCTCATCTTGTTCACTTGGCCGTAATCGTAAGAAGGATCGTCACAGACCCCAGATCGGCCCACCGAAATTCTCCGAAAGGAAGGCGGCGTATCTCGATAGCCCACCTCCGCAACAGTATCTGTATTCCCATTTGAGGGAATCACAAGGTAGTTGGGGGACTAATGGCCGGTCTTCAAGGCCAGGTTGAGCGTCGTGAAGTTGGGTTCACGCGGCCCGACCAAGTGGCCAACTAAAGTGGCCAGGGGTCTGAACCCGCCCGTCTAGAGTTGATGCCGAGGTTTCTCGGAGGCGCTTCTCCATCCAATAAGCCATGACAAAGTTGCTCGGATCCCTCGTATTGTTGTGCCTCTTCGCAGCGGCATGCGGTTCCTCGGCCACTACCACCACGGCATTGGAACCGGTGGCCGATCGGCTGCCTGCCGATCCCCTGGCGCCAACGCCGGATTGGGTGGCCGGAACCAATGCGGCCGGGTGGGACTTTCACCGCCACCTGGCGGGCAACGCGGTCTCCAGCCCTGTCAGCCTCGGCCTGGCCTTCAGCCTCAGCCGCGCCGGTGCATCCGAAGACACGGGCGAGATGCTCGATGAGATCTTCGGATTCCCCAAGGTTGATCTCCATGGTGCGGCCAACGCCGTCGATCTGAAGCTGGCCGAGGCCTCGGTGGAATCCACCACCTTGGAGGTGGCCAACCGTCTCTTCCCCGACGACGAGTTTTCGCCATTGCCCGAGTTCTTGGAGAATGCCGGCGCTCATTACGGAGCGGCCGTCCAGCCGGTCGACCTCGACGATGGCGCTACGGCGGCCGATACCATCAACGGATGGGTATCGGCCGCCA
>JGIcombinedJ30088_10002122_pt1 | contig 19334 bp, 33 predicted proteins | sample PinacodermPK_FD_30088 | JGI IMG/M metagenome (IMG submission 30088)
GCCAGCCTCGTTGCACAGGCTCATCCGTGGGGATGGGCCTTCGGGTTGATCCATCCGGCCTGGGTCGTGGTTGATCAACAGGAAACTGACGCCTTGCGGCAGGGTCTCTGCTGCGGTGCTCAAGTCCTGGCCCTCTCTTGCTGCATCGTCGGGTTGACCGCTGTCAAGGCCGTCAATCTGCCCCCGGACTAGCCCTGCCGCCCACAACGGCAACGGTCACTTTCCAAACGGTTCAGCGTTGCCCTGGGCTTCACGGCCTGGCATGACCCTGCAAAGTCCAAACCTTTCCGCCATGTCCATTGGCATCCTCGGCACCAAGCTGGGCATGTCCCAGTTCTTTAACCCGGACGGCAAGGCCGTGCCGGTGACGCTCATCCAGGCTGGCCCTTGCCGGGTCACCCAGCGTAAAAGCATGGCTCGGGATGGCTACAGCGCCGTCCAGATTGGCTATGGGGAGGTGCGCGAGAAACTGGTCAGTCAGCCTGCTAAAGGCCACCTGGCCAAAAGCGGCGACACGCTGCTCCGGCATCTTCGTGAATACCGTGTTCCTGCCGATGAGGCTGTGGAGACGGGCGCCGTCCTCACGGTGGCCCAGTTCGAGCCGGGCCAAGCCGTTGATGTGAGCGGCGACACGGTGGGACGCGGGTTTACGGGCTATCAGAAGCGCCACGGGTTCCGCCGTGGCCCCATGAGCCATGGCTCCAAGAACCACCGCCAGCCAGGCTCCACTGGCGCCGGTACCACGCCGGGCCGGATTTATCCGGGCAAGCGCATGGCCGGTCGTTATGGGGGCAAAGCCACCACCATGCGCAAGCTGGTGGTGATCAAGGTGGACCCTGACCAGCATCTGCTGGTGGTGAAGGGCTCAGTTCCGGGCAAGCCCGGATCCCTGCTGAGCATCCATCCCAGCAAAACGGTGGGTGGCCAATGATCTGCCTGATGTTCACACTGGAGAATCATGGTTGATTGCGCTGTTCACAACTGGGAAGGTCTGCAGGTGNGCCANGCCCGACTTGAATTGAAGACTGCCCGTGAGGGCACAGCGGTTCACCTGCTCCATGCCGCCCTGGTGCGTCAGCAGGCCAACCGGCGCCAAGGCACCGCCANCACCAAGACCCGCGCTGAAGTGCGTGGCGGTGGCCGCAAGCCCTTCAAGCAGAAGGGCACAGGCCGGGCGCGCCAGGGTTCGATTCGCACCCCCCTTCGTCCCGGTGGTGGNGTCATCTTTGGTCCAAAGCCCCGCTCCTATGCCAAGGCCATGAACCGCAAGGAGCGGCGCCTGGCCCTGCGCACGGCCCTGATGAGTCGTGCGCAGGATTGGGTGGTGGTNCAGGAGTTNAACGCTTGTATCAGCACACCCAAGACCAAGGACCTGCTTGCGGCCCTGGAGCGTTGGGACATTGCTCCTGACGCACGGGTGCTTCTTGTGCTCAAAGCTCCGAGTGAGGCTGTCGAAAAGTCGGCCCGTAACGTGTCCCGGGTGACCCTGATCCGTGCGGATCAGTTGAATGTCTTCGATCTGCTCCATGCGGACAAGCTGGTGCTCACTGAAGACGCCGTTACCACCATCCAGGAGGTCTACAGCGATGGCTAAATCTTTTGCCGGGCGCCTTGCGGATGTGGTGCGGGAGCCTGTGATTACCGAGAAAGCCACCCGTGGCATGGATCGGAACCAGTACACCTTCGCGGTAGATCCACGGGCTGCCAAGCCGGACATTAAAGCTGCTATTGAGCAGATGTTTGATGTCAAGGTGATTGGGGTTAGCACCATGAATCCACCCCGCCGCAAGCGGCGTGTGGGGCGCTTTTCCGGTGAGCGTGCCCAAGTGAAAAAGGCTGTGGTGCGCCTTGCCGAAGGTGACNCCATCCAGCTCTTCCCCGAATCCTCCTGAGGCGCTGTTCCATGGCTGTTCGTAAACTCAAGCCCTATAGCCCTGGCACCCGCACCCGGGTGGCTGGCGACTACAGNGAGATCACCCGCCGGAAGCCTGAGCGCTCCCTGGTGGGCGCCAAGCACCGCGCCAAGGGTCGTAACAACCGCGGAGTGATCACCTGCCGTCATCGGGGTGGTGGCCATAAGCGCCGTTATCGCCTGGTGGATTTCCGCCGCGATAAGCATGGTGTCAAGGCTCGGGTGGCTGCCATCCAGTACGATCCCAACCGCAATGCCCGCCTCGCGCTCCTCTTCTATGAAGACGGTGAAAAGCGCTATATCCTCCAGCCCCAGGGCGTTGCCGTGGGCAGTGAGGTGACGGCTGGACCCGATGCATCCATTGCCATGGGCAATGCCCTGCCGTTGTTCGCCCTGCCCCTGGGAACAACGGTCCACAATGTGGAGCTTTATGCCGGGCGGGGTGGCCAGATGGTGCGAACTGCTGGGGCCGGTGCCCAGGTGGTGGCCAAGGATGGGGACTATGTGGCTGTCAAGCTGCCCTCCGCCGAGGTGCGGCTTGTCCGCAAGGAGTGCTACGCCACCATTGGAGAAGTGGCCTATGCGGAGGCCCGCAACACCAGCTTGGGCAAGGCTGGTCGGCGTCGTTGGCTGGGACGACGCCCTCAGGTGCGCGGCAGTGTCATGAACCCTTGCGACCACCCCCATGGGGGTGGTGAAGGCCGGGCGCCCATTGGTCGCTCAGGACCNGTGACACCCTGGGGTAAACCGGCGCTGGGTCTCAAAACCCGTAAGCGCAACAAGCCCAGCAACCAATACGTGCTGCGCCGTCGCCGTCGTGTGTCCAAGCGTAGCCGCGGTGGTCGCGACGCCTGATGCCTTTTCCCTCTGTCTGACCTCCCATGGGACGCTCCCTCAAAAAAGGCCCCTTTGTGGCCGAAAGCCTGATGAAGAAGGTGGAGAAGCAAAACGCTTCCGATGACAAGTCCGTGATCAGGACCTGGTCACGCGCCTCAACCATCCTTCCGGACATGATTGGCCACACCATCGCCGTTCATAACGGCAAGACCCACATCCCCGTCTACATCACGGAGCAGATGGTGGGTCACAAGCTGGGTGAATTTGCCCTGACTCGGACGTACCGAGGCCATGGCAAAGACAGGAAAGGTTCACGCTAAGGACGCAAGACCATGATCAATTCCACCAGTACTCAAGCACGGGCTACGGCCAGGTTTGTGCGGGGATCCGCCAGCAAGGTACGGCGTGTGCTCACCCAGATCCGTGGTCGCAGCTACCGGGATGCCCTGATCATGCTTGAGTTCATGCCCTACCGGTCCACGGGAATGGTCACCAAGGTGCTCCGCTCTGCCGTGGCTAATGCCGAGCACAACTTGAGCCTGGATCCAGCCACCTTGATGATCACCCAAGCCACGGCTGACATGGGCCCATCCATGCGGCGGTATCGACCCCGTGCCCAAGGTCGGGCCTATCAGATCAAAAAACAAACCTGCCACATCAGCATTGCTGTGGCTCCACAAGACACCTGATTGCCATTAGAGCCATGGGCAACAAAATTCACCCAACGGGTCTGCGGCTGGGGGTNATCCAGCCCCACCTCTCCAGTTGGTTTGCAGACAAGAAGACCTACCCGCTTCTCCTTCAGGAGGATGACACGATTCGCCGTCACATCACCAGGAAATATGCCTCTGCCGGGATCAGTAACGTGCGCATTCAGCGCAAGGCGGATCAACTGGAGGTGGAGCTGAGGACAGCTCGTCCCGGAGTGCTGGTGGGCCGTCAAGGTAGTGGGATTGAGGAATTACGCAGCGGGATCCAGGCTGCCATTCGTGATCGCAGCCGCCAGGTGCGCATCAACGTGGTGGAGGTGGAGCGTGCCGATGCCGATGCTTCCCTGATGGCGGAGTACATCACCCAGCAACTGGAGAAGCGGGTGGCCTTCCGCCGCACCATCCGTATGGCCGTTCAGAGGGCCCAGCGGGCTGGTGTCATTGGCCTCAAGCTGCAGATCAGTGGACGTCTTAACGGCGCTGAAATCGCTCGCACCGAGTGGACCCGTGAAGGTCGTGTACCCCAACACACCCTACGGGCGGACATTGATTACGCCTGCAAGACCGCCCGCACAACCTATGGTGTGTTGGGCATCAAGGTGTGGGTCTTCAAGGGGGAGGTGCTTCCGGACGAGAAGCAGCCTGCAGCCCCCATGGGGGCTGCGCCACGGCGACGGGGGGCTGGTCGGGCCCGCCAGAACTTCGAAGACCGCTCCAACGAGGAGTGATTAGGAGATCTGAACCATGCTGAGTCCAAAACGGGTCAAATTCCGCAAGATGCAGCGGGGCCGGATGCGGGGTGTTGCCACCAGAGGCAATACCATTGCTTTTGGTGACTTTGCCATTCAGGCCCAGGAATGCGGCTGGATCACCTCACGGCAGATTGAGGCCAGTCGCCGCGCCATGACCCGCGCTATACGGCGAGGAGGCAAGGTGTGGATCCGCATCTTCCCTGACAAATCCATCACCATGCGTGCTGCAGAAACCCGCATGGGATCGGGTAAGGGCAACCCGGAATTCTGGGTGGCTGTGGTGAAGCCCGGACGCGTCCTCTTTGAGATGGGTGGTGAGGAGATCAGTGAAGAGCTGGCCCGCACCGCCATGCGACTGGCGCAATACAAACTGCCGGTCAAGACAAAGTTCCTGGTGCGCGAGGGCATTGGTGATACCCCCATGCCTGCCATTGCCAATGCCGGTATCACGCCTCCTGGGGAGGCTTAGGGCGACTTCTGCCATGAAATCCATGACCACCTCTGCAATCACCGATCTTCTTCACTTGGACGACATCGCTCTCAAACAGCAGGTTGTGGCTGCCCGCAAAACCCTGTTCGAGTTGCGCTGCAAACGGGCCACCCGCCAACTGGACAAATCCCATCTGTTCCGACAGACCCGAGTCAAGCTGGCGCGACTGCTCACCATCCAGCGNCAGCGAAACCAAGGAACCCCTTCCACCTCTCCATCCACCCATTAGGTCCTATGGCCACCAAAGAACGGCTTGGCATCGTCGTCAGCGACAAGATGGATAAAACCGTCGTGGTCGCAGTCGAAAACCGCTTTCCGCATCCCGTCTACAAAAAGACGGTGAGCCGCACAAAGCGCTACAAGGTGCATGACGAAACCAACCGCTGCCATGTGGGCGACCGGGTCCTGATCTCGGAAACCCGCCCCCTCAGCCGCCACAAAACCTGGACGGTGGCAGAAATCGTCAGTTCCATGAAGCGCTGAGGGGAGCCCAGTCATGATTCAGCAGGAAACCTATCTCAATGTGGCCGACAACAGCGGCGCCCGCAGAATTCAGTGCATTCGGGTTCTGGGCAACAGGGGGCGCTATGCCCATGTGGGGGACGTGATTGTTGCCGCGGTAAAGGATGCCACCCCCAACATGGGAGTTAAAAAGTCCGATGTGGTCAAGGCGGTGGTGGTGCGCACCCGCGCCACTCTGCGGCGGGATACGGGCAATGCCATCCGATTTGACGACAACGCCGCCGTGATCATTAACGACGACAAAAATCCTCGGGGTACCCGTGTCTTTGGACCTGTGGCCCGGGAGCTGCGGGAGCGCAGCTTCACCAAAATTGTTTCTCTGGCCCCGGAGGTCATCTGATGCCAAAGCCGACACGGATACGCAAGCTACGCATCAAAACCGGTGACACCGTTCAGGTGATCACCGGCAAGGATCGGGGCAAGACAGGCAAGGTGCTCCGCACCCTGTTGGCGGACAACCGGGTGGTGGTGGAAGGCATCAACATGCGCACACGCCACGTCAAACCCAAGCAGGACGAGGAGAGTGGCCGCATTGTCAACGAGGAGACTCCCATCCATGCCTCCAACGTCATGCTCTACTCCGTAGATCAGAAGGTGGCAAGCCGAATCGAGATGGTCCTTCAGGAGGATGGCAGTAAAAAGCGCCGACTCAAAAAAACCGGAGAGATCCTGGATTGATGATGCATTCCTCTTCACCACCTGTTTTCCCCGTTCCTTCCGACAGCGACCAGAAGCATCACACCTGCCCACGATGACCACCTTCACTCCCCTCAAGCAGCGCTACAAAAAAACCATCCAGCCCAGGCTGCAAAAAGAATTGCGGCTGGACAACATCCACCAGGTGCCCAGACTCGTCAAGGTCACCGTTAACCGTGGTCTGGGCGAGGCAGCACAAAACTCCAAAGCCCTGGAAGGATCTACGGTTGAGATGGCCAGGATTACCGGGCAAAAACCGGTTATCACCCGCGCCAAGAAGGCCATTTCCAGCTTCAAGATCCGTACGGGAATGCCGATTGGCGTCATGGTGACTCTGCGGGGTGATCGCATGTATGCCTTCCTTGATCGCTTGATCAACCTGGCCTTGCCCCGCATCCGCGACTTCCGCGGTGTCAATCCCAAAAGCTTTGACGGCCGCGGCAATTACACCCTGGGGGTGAAGGAGCAACTGATTTTCCCGGAGATCGGCTTTGACGAGATTGATGCCGTCCGCGGAATGGACGTCACCATTGTCACCACTGCCCGAAGCGACGACGAGGGCCGCGCATTGCTCCGCGAAATGGGCATGCCGTTCAGCAAGACCTAAAGCCCCCAGCGGAAACCCACCATGGCCAGCCACGATTCCATTTCCGACATGCTCACCCGCATTCGCAATGCGAGTGAAAAACGTCATGCCACCACCAGCATTCCTGCCTCACGCATGTGCTGCAGCATCGCCAAGGTGCTGCGGGAAGAAGGCTTCATCCATGCCTTTAACGAAGAGGGCGAAGGCTTCCGGAAGCAGTTGGTGCTTGAGTTAAGGTACACTGGAAAACACAAGCAGCCTCTGATTCGTACTCTGCAGCGGGTCAGTAGGCCCGGCTTGCGCATCTATTCCAATCATCGCCACCTGCCCAAGGTGTTGGGTGGAATTGGCGTGGCGATTATTTCCACGTCCCAAGGCGTCATGAGCGACCGCACTGCCCGTAAGCAGGGCATTGGCGGTGAAGTTCTCTGTTACGTCTACTAACCCCAAGAAGACACCATGTCACGGATCGGCAAGCAACCAGTCCCCATTCCTGCCAATGTCCAGGTACAACTGGAAGGACGCACGGTTCAGGTGAAAGGCCCCAATGGGGAGCTACGGCGCACCCTGCCTGAGGGTATTGCCGTTGACCGCCATGAGCAAACCCTGGTGGTCACCCCCACCAGCACCAGCCGCACGAACCGGATGCGCCATGGCCTGTCCCGGACCCTTGTGGCCAACATGGTGGAGGGTGTGACCAGGGGCTACAGCAAGACGCTGGAGATGGTCGGTGTGGGCTACCGGGCCCAAGTCAAGGGCACAACCCTCGTGCTGAGTGCCGGCTATAGCCATCCCGTGGAGTTGGTGCCTCCCCAAGGCATCACCTATAAGGTGGAGAGCAACACCAGGATCACGGTCAGTGGTGCCGAGAAGGAGGTGGTGGGCAACGAGGCCGCCAAGGTTCGTGCAGTCTCCCCACCGGAGCCCTACAAGGGCAAAGGCATCAAATACGTGGCTGAGACCATCCTGCGCAAGGCCGGCAAGGCTGGCAAGAAGTAAGTCTCGTGTCCAACAGTCTTTTGGTCGTTCTCTCTTGATTTGAACCATGCTTGCCTCTCGCATAGCCCGGACTCAACGTCGCCACCGGCGCGTTCGCCGCCGAATTCAAGGCACCGCACAGCGGCCCCGCCTTGCGGTCTTCCGCTCCAACAATCACATCTACGCCCAGGTGATTGACGATGGCGCACGGAACACCTTGGCAGCAGCATCCAGCCTCGATAAGGATCTGCGCCAAGACCTGCCAGGATTGGGAGCCAACTGCCAGGCATCCCAGGCGGTGGGTAAGCTGGTGGCCGAGCGGGCTCTGGCCAAAGGCATCCGCTCCGTGGTCTTTGACCGGGGCGGCAACCTCTATCACGGTCGGGTCAAGGCTCTGGCCGATGCTGCCCGGGATGCGGGCCTTATCTTTTAATACCGACCATGACCGACTCCAACAGCCAAACCCAAATCCCCCCTGCTGCGGACGTTCCCCCTGCTGCCGAAGGTCAACAGGGACAACAGCAGGGCCAGCGCCGTGAACGCCGTGAACGCCGTGAACGCCGCCAGCGCCGTGAGGATCGGGATTCCGAGTGGCAGGAACGGGTGGTGCAGATTCGCCGCGTGTCCAAAACCGTGAAAGGCGGAAAGAAGATGAGCTTCCGCGCCATCCTGGTGGTGGGCAACGAGAAAGGTCAGGTGGGTGTGGGCGTGGGCAAGGCCAGCGATGTGATAGGCGCTGTCCGCAAAGGCGTAGCTGATGGCAAGAAGCACCTGGTGAAGGTGCCCCTCACCGCCAGCAGTTCCATTCCAACGGTGGCGCAAGGCCGTGATGGAGCCGCCAGTGTGATGATGCGTCCTGCCGCCCCTGGTACCGGCGTGATTGCCGGCGGATCCATCCGCACTGTCCTGGAGCTGGCGGGTGTCAAGAACGTGTTGGCCAAGCGGCTCGGTTCCAAGACTCCCCTCAACAATGCCCGTGCCGCCATGATGGCCCTCAGTGCCCTACGCACCCATAAGGCTGCNGCCAAGGAGCGTGGCATCCCTCTCCAACAAATGTATTCCTGACCCCCCACTCAGGCCATGACTACCAATCTCCATACCCTTCAGCCCCAACCTGGATCCCGCCGCCCTCGCAATCGCAAAGGCCGTGGCATTGCCGCTGGTCAAGGGGCCAGTTGCGGCTTTGGCATGCGTGGCCAGANGTCACGCTCGGGGCGCCCCACCCGCCCTGGTTTTGAAGGTGGACAAATGCCCCTTTACCGGCGGATCCCCAAGCTGAAGCACTTCACCGTGGTGAATCCCAAGGTGTTTACGGTGGTGAACGTGGGTGATTTGTCTGCCTTACCGGAGGGCAGCGAGGTCACCCTCGCATCCCTGAAGTCAGCAGGAATCGTGGGCAAAAACTCTGCTCCCCTGAAAGTGCTTGGGGATGGGGACATCAACGTCANGCTTTATTGCAAAGCCCACGGATTCAGCAAGACNGCCCGTGAAAAAATCCTGGCCGTCGGCGGCACCTGTGACGTTCTGCCCGGCCGCAGCAAGTGGGTCCGCCCCGGTAAGCCGTCTCAGGGCCAATCCTAGGGCGGCTTCCCTGCTTTTTCGATTACCCGGCCCTTGACTCGTCACTNACGTTCCACCACCCCTCCCAGCGGATGACTCTTAGCCAGGGCAGAGCCCCAACCACAGGCGAGACACTCACCCAGATTGTGACGGCTCCTGATTTGAGGAGTCGTGTACTGATCACCCTCGGCCTGTTGCTGCTGATTCGTGTTGGGGCCTACATCTGGATCCCTGGTCTTGACGTCTCTCAACTGCAGAATCAACTGTCGGGTGGTCAGTTGATCGGTCTTCTCAGCATCTTTACCGGCGGAGCGCCCGGTGGGGTGTTTTCCTTGGGGATTTTGCCCTTCATCAATGCCTCCATCATCATGCAGTTGCTAACAGCGGCTCTCCCCTCTCTGGAAACCCTGCAAAAGGACGAAGGGGANGCGGGACGCCGTAAGTTGGCGCAAATCACCCGCTATGTGGCCCTGGGGTGGGGCAGCCTCCAGGCGGTGATCTTNTCCCTTTACCTGCGGGGCTTTGCCAACGGTGAGTTGGAGGGGGCCGTGTTTGTCGTCTCCACCAGTCTGGCCTTGACTACGGGGGCCATGGTGGTCATGTGGATCAGCGAGATCATTACCGAGAAGGGTATTGGCAACGGGGCGTCTCTGGTAATCTTCGTGAACATCACCGCGTCCCTGCCCAATACCCTGCAGAATATTATTCGCGAGGCCCAGACCGGCAAGATCTTCCCCATTGTGGTGACGGTGGCGGTGGCACTCTCCATGGTGGTGGCCATCGTGGCCGTACAAGAGGGCAGTCGGCGCATCCCCATTGTCTCAGCCCGCCGCCAGATCGGCTTTGTGGCTGTCCTGCCGGAGCGGCAAAGCTACTTGCCACTCAAGCTNATCTCCGGCGGCGTGATGCCCATCATCTTTGCTTCGGCCATGTTGTTCCTGCCAGCCACCTTGGCCAACTTCACGAGCAATGCAGCGCTGGTGAACCTGGCCACCTGGTTAAGTCCCAGCTACACCGTTCCGGGACTTCCCCTTTCTACAGGCTGGGTCTACGGGCTGACCTATTTCTTCCTGATTTTCGGGTTTTCCTTTTTCTACGCCTCCCTGGTGGTGAATCCCACGGATATGGCCTTGAATCTGAAGCGGCAGGGTGTTGCCGTTCCCGGCATTCGACCGGGCTCTGCAACGGCAAACTACCTCTCTGGTGTGATCAATCGACTCACCCTGATCGGCGGTTCCTTCCTGGGCCTGATTGCCATCATCCCCAATGTGGTCTACTCCTTTACGGGGACCGGTGTGTTGCAGGGTTTGGGCGCCACGTCCCTGCTGATTCTGGTGGGCGTGGCCATTGAAACGGCCAAGCAGTTGCAGACCAACGTGATCTCCCAGCGCTACGAGGGCATGGTGCGGCAATGAGAGAGAGAGTCGTTGTCCTTGGCCCTCCCGGTGCCGGGAAGGGCACTCAATGCAAGCTGCTGGCAGCAGCCAGGGGCTTGCTGCACCTCTCCACCGGGGATCTGTTGCGGGCTGAGGTGGACGCCGAGAGCAGTTTGGGACAACAGGTGAAGGCTGTGGTAGCCAGGGGAGATCTGGTCAGTGATGACTTGGTGTTGGCTATTGTGCGCAACCGCCTCGCCATTCATCGGGAAGGCTGGTTGTTGGATGGTTTCCCGCGTAACTCCACCCAGGCCGCCATGCTGGACGATCTCCTGGCTGACCTGGGACAACCTCTACGGGTTGCCCTGCAACTGCAGGTTCCCGAAGAAGAACTGGTGGCACGGCTTCTCGGCCGTGGGCGCTGTGATGACAGTGAGGTCGTGGTGCGCAGGCGGCTGCAGATCTATGCCCGGGAAACGGAGCCCATCAACGCCCATTACCAGGCGCGAGAGCTGCTCAAGTGTGTCGATGGGCTGGGCAGTGTTGAGGATGTGGCCACCCGCATTGGCAACAGCCTGGATGAGCGTGAACACGGCGAGGAAACAATATGCTAAAATTTTCGTTTGGCCTTGGTCACGTTTGAGGGCAATCCATGAAAGTTCGCGCTTCTGTCAAGAAGATGTGCGAGAGGTGTCGGGTCATCCGCCGCCATGGGCGGGTAATGGTGATTTGCGTCAATCCCAAACACAAGCAACGACAAGGCTGATGGAACCTGTGCCCCACACCACGGCTTTGCTATCTCTGTCTCAACAACCACGTTCTTTTTGAGGAGAACTTCGTCTTGGCAAGGATTTCCGGCGTCGATATTCCCCGGGACAAGCGGGTCGAAATCGCCCTGACCTACATCTATGGCATCGGCCTTGTTCGGTCCCAGAAGATTCTGGCCACCACCGGGATTAGCCCTGACATCCGGGCAAAGGATCTGACGGACGATGATGTCCAGAAGCTCCGCACCGCGGTGGAGGACTACACTGTTGAAGGAGACCTGCGACGGCAGGAGGGCATTTCGCTCAAGCGCCTTCAAGACATTGGCTGTCTCCGAGGTCGCCGTCATCGCATGAACTTGCCCGTCAGGGGCCAGCGCACGCGCACCAATGCCCGGACACGGCGTGGTGCCCGTAAAACCGTGGCTGGCAAGAAGAAGTAAATGCCTGGACCCAACATCCCTTTATCCTCACCAGCCCCCTAGCCATGGCAAAGCCTGTCAAGAAAAGCGGTAGTAAAAAGGTCAAGCGGAACGTTCCCAACGGCGTGGCCCACATCCAGAGCACCTTTAACAACACCATCGTTTCCATTACCGATACGTCCGGTGCGGTCATTGCCTGGTCGTCTGCGGGCGCCAGCGGTTTCAAGGGCGCTCGCAAAGGTACGCCTTTTGCTGCCCAGACCGCAGCGGAAGCAGCGGCCCGCCGCGCAGTTGATCAAGGTATGCGCCAAATTGAAGTGCAAGTCCGTGGCCCTGGATCGGGCCGCGAGACTGCCATCCGTGCCTTAAGCACAGTGGGGTTGGAAATCACGTTGATTAAAGACGTAACTCCCCTGCCCCANAACGGTTGCCGTCGTTCCAAACGGCGCCGCGTCTGAATTTTGTTCCCCTTTTCCATGCCGACACGGACCGTGCTCCAATTCCAAATTGAACCGGCCCCTGATATCACCATTGGGGACGACAAGTCCCAAACCCAGGAATTTTTGATCGGCCCCCTTGCGCGGGGCCAGGGCACCACTCTTGGCAACGCTCTGCGAAGGACCCTTCTGGGAAGTCTGGAAGGCAGCGCCGTTACAACCGTTCGGATTGCAGGTGCCGCCCATGAATACGCCATCATCCCCGGTGTTCGCGAGGACGTTCTTGACATCCTCCTCAATGCCAAGGAGTTGGTGGTCAGCAGTCGTAGCCCTGAAGCCGTGGAAATCGGCCGGGTGCTGGCGACAGGTCCAGCAGAGGTGANCGCAGGCCAGATTCACTTCTCCCCCCAGGTGACAGTGGTGAATCCCGATCAGCACATTGCCACTGTGGCTGAAGGTCACAGCCTGGAAATGGAGCTTCACGTGGAGCGTGGCGTGGGCTATCGCCAAGCGGATCGGCTCAATGACGCCGTGGAATCCATCGATACCCTGCAAATCGACGCAGTCTTCATGCCTGTGCGGCGGGTGATCTACTCGGTCGATGAGAGTGCCGTGGGGGAAGGGGGTTCCGCCAGCGAGAACCTGCGGCTGGAGATCACCACCAATGGCTCCATTAGCCCTGACGACGCCATCGCCCAGGCTGCCAATCAACTGATTCTCCTGTTCCAGCCCCTGGCCAGCTTGGGTCTTCCTGAACAGGAAGTCCTGGAGCCTGAAACCTCGACGGAAAATCAGNTTCCTCTCGAAGAGATCAATCTTTCCGTGCGGGCCTACAACTGTCTGAAGCGAGCTCAGGTCAACACAGTGTCGGACCTGATGACCTTCAGCTATGAAGACCTTTTGGAGATCAAGAACTTTGGGGCCAAGTCTGCCGATGAGGTGATTGAAGCCCTGGAGCGCATTGGCGTCTCCCTCCCCAAAAGCCGCACCAAGGCATGATGGTGTGGCGCCCTTGCCTGTCCCGTAACCAACCCGACCATGCGACACCAATGCCGCGTTCCCCAACTTGGCCGACCTGCTGATCAGCGCAAGGCTCTCCTGCGTGGCTTGACCACGGAGTTGCTCCGCAGTGGACGCATCACCACAACCAGGGCGCGGGCCAAGGCGCTACGCCAAGAAGCTGATCGCATGATTACCTTGGCCAAGGATGGTCGCCTGGCTGCACGGCGACAGGCCCTGGGCTACATGTACGACAAAGATCTTNTCCACAAGCTCTTTGAGAAGGCATCCGAGCGGTATACTGACCGCAACGGTGGCTACACCCGCATCATCCGCACCGTACGGCGGCGCGGCGACAACGCTGAAATGGCCATCATCGAGTTGGTCTGAAGGTGTTCGGACGCGCCGCCTGGCTCTGCTGCTTCAGTATGAGGGCACTGCCTACCACGGTTGGCAGCGTCAGCGCTGTGGCTCCACCATCCAGGCCACGCTGGAGGCAGCAATGTGCAAGCTGCAGCCTGGTTTCCAGGAGGTGGTGACAGCANCNGGGCGCACGGATACGGGCGTTCATGCAGTTGGTCAGGTGGCGCATGTGGATGTGACCAGCCCCATCCCTGATCACCGCTGGCCCAAAGCGCTGAACGGTTGCCTACCGCCGGATATCCGTGTTCTGGCAGCCCGNACCGTCTCCAGCCATTGGCACGCCTGCTTCAGTGCGCGCTGGCGCCGTTACCGCTACCTCTTGTACGATAACCCGGTCCCTAACCTGTTCCTGCGGGCCACCAGTTGGCACCGCTACAGCACCACACTGAACGAGCGGCGGATGGCCGCAGCCCTCCAGCCCCTGCTTGGGTACCACGACCTTCGCGCGTTTCAGCGGGCTGGCAGTTCCCGCCTCCACGCTCGCACTACTGTTCAAGCTGTGGACGTGCATCGCTGGGGTGACGTGGTCGCCGTTGACGTGCAGTGCAGTGGTTTCCTCTACGGCATGATGAGACTATTGGTGGGCCAACTGGTGGCTGTGGGTGAAGGCCGTCTTCCAGTGTGTGCGTTCGAGCAGCGTTGGCGGCTGGGCAAACGTGAGGAGGTGCAGGAGGCAGCACCACCGCAGGGCCTTTGCTTCATGGGCGTTGGCTACGAACCGGTTCTGTTTTCTGCTCCAGCCCCTTGGCCGTGGGGACAGCTTGGGGTAGGATAAATCGTTTGTGGTCTTTCCTTACGGTGTGATGAACAAGACCGTTGTTCCCTCAGTGGACTCCTTGCAGCGGGACTGGTACGTGGTGGATGCTGCTGGTCAGACCCTGGGACGTCTGGCTAGTGAAATCGCCAAGGTGCTGCGGGGCAANCANAAGCCCACCTTCACGCCCCACATGGATGTGGGTGANTTTATCGTGGTGGTCAATGCGGAGAAAGTGACCGTGGGTGGCAGAAAAGCCCATCAGAAGCTTTACCGTCGCCACTCCGGTCGTCCTGGNGGCATGAAGGTGGAAACCTTCAGTCACCTGCAAGCNCGTTTGCCGGAGCGGATCGTTGAAACTGCTGTGCGGGGCATGTTGCCCCGCAACGCTCTGGGCCGCCAACTGTTCCGCAAGCTCAAGGTGTACCGCGGTCCTGTTCATCCCCACGGAGCTCAGCGTCCAGCCACGCTCTCCCTCTCCACAGCCAGTTGATGATGTCAAACACCGAAAACACCGTCTTCTACTGGGGAACTGGCCGCCGTAAGACTGCCGTTGCCCGGATCCGCATTGTCCCTGGTAACGGCAAGGTCACCATTAACGGACGTTCCGCCACGGATTACCTCAACCACAACCTGGCTTTTATGGCTGCGGTCACCGCCGCGTTGGAAACCCTGGGACTGGAAAAGGAGTATGACCTGTTGGTCAATTCCAAGGGGGGTGGTCTGAGTGGCCAGGCGGATGCCATCAAGCAGGGTGTCGCCCGGGCGTTGTGCAAGCTCTCCCCTGACAATCGCAAGCCCCTCAAGGCGGAAGGCCACCTCAGCCGTGACCCCCGCGCCAAGGAGCGCCGAAAGTACGGCCTCAAAAAAGCCCGCAAGGCCCCCCAATTCTCCAAGCGCTGAGCACGTCATGCCCAAACAGGACATCCACCCCACCTGGTACCCGGATGCCAAGGTGATCTGCAATGGTCAGGTGATCATGACCGTTGGGTCCACCCAGCCCGAGATCAACGTGGAAGTGTGGAGTGGTAATCATCCCTTCTTTACCGGGACCCAGAAGATCCTGGACACGGAAGGGCGTGTGGACCGTTTCATGAAGAAGTACGGTATCCGCTCCAACCGGGTGGATTCAAAGAAGAGCTGAAGCTGCGACTCCGACTGTGGCCCCTTCTTCAACACTCTGCTGATGGCAGCACCGTGCTATCTCACCGAGAAGCTTCGGATGGCATGTCGGACGTTCCAGCAGTTGGAACACCAACTGGCGGATCCTGACCTGACCAGTGATCCTGACGCCCTCAAGCGTTTGGCTCAGGAACGGGCCCGCCTGGAGCCTGTAGTGAACGGCTTTGCCCGGCACCAGCAGTTGCAGCGGGAGTATGACCAAGCTATGGATCTGCTCCAGCAGAGAGACCTTGACCCGGATTGGCGTCAACTGGCCACCGAGGAACTCAAGACCCTACAAGAGGCGCTGGAGGTGAGTGAGCGGCAGCTTCGCTTGGCCCTGTTGCCCCGGGATCCCCGGGATGAGCGCAGTGTCATGCTGGAGATCCGTGCCGGCGCCGGCGGGGACGAAGCGGCAATCTGGTCTGGGGATTTGGCACGCATGTATGAGCGCTATGCCCTTCGCCAGGGCTGGCGAGTGGAGCCGGTGAGTGCCTCGGTGGCGGAACTGGGTGGGTTCAAGGAGTTGATCTTGTCTATTCAGGGGGACAGGGTGTTCAGCCACCTGAAGTATGAAGCCGGTGTGCATCGCGTGCAGCGAGTGCCTGCCACCGAGTCCCAAGGCCGGGTGCATACCTCTACCGCCACCGTGGCTGTCATGCCGGAGGCGGATCCTGTGGAGGTGTCTGTTGCACCCGGTGATCTGGAAATCAGCACCGCTCATTCCGGTGGTGCGGGTGGGCAAAACGTGAATAAGGTGGAAACCGCTGTGGACCTTCTCCATAAGCCCACGGGAATTCGCGTGTTCTGCACGCAGGAGCGCTCTCAATTGCAGAACCGGGAGCGGGCCATGGAGATTTTGAGGGCCAAGCTCTATCAGATGGCCCTTGATGCGGCCGCCAGCAAACAGGGCGCCCAGCGGCGCTCCCAGGTGGGCAGTGGCGACCGCAGCGAAAAAATCCGCACCTACAATTACAAAGACAAGCGGGCCACTGACCACCGCCTGACCCGAAACTTTGCCCTGGATGCTGTGCTGGCCGGTGAGCTTGAAGGCCTTGTGCAGGAGTCCCTGAACCGTGACCAGCGCCAACAACTGGAACAGTTGGCTGAAGCAACCGCTGCCGGGTGAGAGAGGTAACAGGGGGTCGCTCGCCACTTCCTACGTCTGCCTCGCCTCGGCACTCAAGCACCAATGACGTACTTTTGCCACTCCTGGCGCTGGCCGTTGCGAATCTGCCGGGAGGCTTCAAAGTAAAGAGAGCTGACGGGGCGGCGCGGTCTACAGGCNATGGCCATGTCGGCTTCCATGGGGGTTCGGCTCCCTTTATAGACATTGCAGCGGATGCAGGCCGTCACCACGTTGTCCCAGGTGTGCTGTCCCCCCCGGCTGCGGGGNCGCACNTGGTCAACGGAAAGCTGCTCTCCCTTGTAGCCGCAATACTGGCAGGTGTGCAGATCCCGCTGGAGAACGTTGCGGCGGGTGAGGGGGATTTCCTTGAACGGAATGCAGACGTACTGGCGCAGTCGGATTACGGTGGGGACCAGCAGGTTCTTATGTACAACAACCGTGTCCTTCTCCAGGCTTTCCGCCTTGCCCTTGAGCATCATGACCACGGCACGCTTCCAACTGGTGATGTTGAGGGGCTCATAGGAGGCATTCAGGACAAGAACCTGCCCCATCCAGACCATGGCTGATGTTCAACATCATAATAGGGCAAGAAACGAGCCGTTTCGGGGGGTGTTCATTGGCTGTTGGTGATCTCATGCAGAAAGCGCTAGCCAGCAACACCGTTCAGGTCCTGGTGGGTGACAACCGTCAAGTGCTGCGACAGATTGAGCCAGGGATCGTTCAGTGCTGCGTGACCTCACCGCCATACTGGGGACTGCGCGACTACGACCATGTGGACCAGATTGGCGCCGAGTCGTCTCCCGAAGCGTATGTGTCCAATCTGGTGATGGTTTTCCAGGGGGTGCGCCGTGCGCTACGTGACAACGGGACGCTGTGGCTCAACGTTGGTGACGGCTACGCCCGTAACGGTGGTACAGGACGCAGTGGCCCCAATGCCTTGGTGGGGAATACGAAAAAGCTGATTCAGCAGCGCAACTGTAAGGTGCCCAACTGCTGGGGACTCAAGGATCGGGACCTGATGGGCCTACCGTGGCGCGTTGCGTTCGCGCTGCAAGAAGATGGCTGGCTGCTGAGGTCAAAGATCACGTGGATAAAGAAGGCTCCCATGCCCGAAAGTGTCAAGAATCGACCATCCAACGCCACTGAGGACATATTCCTGTTTGCGAAGAATCCAAGCTATTACTATGATAACCAAGCAGCGCGTGAGGCGAGCGGCGCCAACCTGAGAAACTACTGGATCCTGGGTCCCGATTCCAGTAGTGTGCCCCATCCAGCGGTTTTTCCCAGAGAATTGGCCAGACGGTGCATCCTGTTGGGGAGTCAGCCGGGTGACGTTATCCTGGATCCATTTTCCGGATCCGGGACCACTGGAGTTGTGGCGGCCAGGTCGAATCGCAGGGCAATTCTTGTCGAATTGAATCCGGTCTACGCTCGACAATCTCGGTTAAGGATCAATCAAGATCTTCAACTGACAATGATTCCATAGGGAACCATGGCTACTCTCGGAACGCTGCGAAGTGATTATCATGCCAAGCTGGGACAGCAGGTGATCCGGTTCTCTACTCGAGCGGGCATAACGTACCCGAATTTTGCGGATTGTGGTAGTCGCTCCAGCACTCTGATTGCCAACGGCATTGCAGAGGCGTTGGGTGTTCCCCGACAGACTGCGCGACAGATTCCAGCCCAGAGAGCTGGCGCTCTGTTTGAGAATCTCACTTGTGAGTTCATTGAACACACGCTCACAGCGATCAGTCACATGAGGCCAGGCAAATGGAAGTACTTGACCTCGCAGACGCAGATTTCCAGATTTGCACAGTACCGCCACCTCAAAGCGCTCGATGATCTCGTGCGAGACGACAGAGACCTATCAACTGCTCTCGGACGCGATTATCTTGTGACGCCAGATATTGTCGTCTCCCGCAGCGCTGTATCGCATGACGACATCAATGGGCAGGCAATGTTTCTGGATCATCCAGGCATCGCAACCCTGACGCCGTTCCTGGAATCAAATTGTTCTCCTGCACTACCTTTTTTACACGCCAGTGTGTCCTGTAAATGGACGATTCGGAGTGACCGCTCACAGAATACCCGCACAGAAGCCCTCAATCTGATCCGCAATAGAAAAGGCAGATTGCCTCATATCGTTGCTGTGACTGCAGAACCTCTGCCGATGCGCATCGCCTCTCTAGCACTGGGAACTGGAGACTTGGATTGCGTTTATCACATTGCCTTGGACGAATTGAAGACGGTCTGCGGGGCACTACCAAGTTGCGAAGATCAGGCGGAGATGCTATTCACCATGATAGATGGAGACCGACTACGGGACATCAGTGATCTGCCTTTTGATATCGCCGTCTGAATAGCTTGCGTATGCGCAACGGAGCAGATTGCAGTGTGTCTACCTGCACCAGCTCGGGCAGGAAAACCCAGCAACCCCAGCAACCCGAGCGCCAGGAGGGGGCAACGCCACTGACACCAATGAGTTCACGAAACAGCTCCCGCGCTGTGTCGGTCTCAAACCCAAAGAGTAGCCAGCCATCATCACGCACCTGCAAGTGGGTGAACAGGGTCAGCCGTTGAGGGACTGTCCGACCGCTGCGGCTGCCCCCTCACATAGCTGTGCAAGCGCTGATGCAGCGCCACCTCAAACCAATGCCATGGCAGACCAGCAGGACGCCTTGGCGAGCACCACGCTGCCACAACTGGTGGGGAGCGGTCGTCTTGCTCACCTCGGCCACGATGGCCTGCCGCGTTGTCGGGTCCAGCCCCTTCCTCCGCTCGTGACCGTCACAAGGAATGGGCGATACTGGATTTGAACCAGTGACT
>JGIcombinedJ30088_10002135_pt1 | contig 19274 bp, 19 predicted proteins | sample PinacodermPK_FD_30088 | JGI IMG/M metagenome (IMG submission 30088)
TAGTCGTCTCGTCATGGGTCCTCCTCATTCACGGCAATCATGCCGCTCGTGAGCAGAAATGTCACTTATCCCCCTTGTTCAAATTTCCCGAGCCACCTCTTATCTTGTCTTTGATGTAATCGTGATTCGTCTTATTTTCTTCTACTTCACCAGCCAATCCCTCAAGAGATGAGCATAGCATCGCAAGCTGGCTATAGAATGACGTTGTGTTAATGGCCTCGTGCAAATAAGGAAATGCGCTACCTGGTGGAGAAATTTCGACTAATGATCGTAGGGATCTGACCTGTTCCTCGCCGAACGACAAACGTGCAGAATCTATGTTTTGGGAGTATCTGCAAAAAAAACGGTCGTCATTGTCCCGAATAATAGCCATAGTTTGTTGATGGATCGAAGTATAACACTGACCAGCGATCGCGATCCGGTCAACAACCGGCGATAATTGCTCGTAGAACTCCCGAAATGCGTCCAGTGCCGTTGGCACTTCCACTTCTTTTCTTACAACCCAACCACCTTTTCCCGTCCAATTATCATTCTCCCATGACTCAAACTTAAAGCCATTTATCTCAAAAGGCTTATATAGCATCAACATCGTGTCTATGCGACGATGTATGGCATATCGATGCATATCAGCACACCTCACTTGCAATTACGGTAGAGGCCCGTCGTTGACGCACAACGTGTCCACACGGCGAAAGCCAGATTCTACTCCATGGCGGCTGCTCTAAAACGCCGAATCTAGAACCATCCTTCGTTCAGCCGACAATAGACTTCTGAGTCCTTGAGCGCGTTGTTTTCCTTGGTGAGGTCCCAAGGAGTCTTGCCATAATTGTTGCGTGCTTCCGGATCGGCACCCGCTTTCAATAACACCTCGATAATGGCGGGATTCTGGTTCCATGAAGCCGCGAAGTGCAAAGGAGTACGGTCGAGTTCGTCTCGCGCGTTCGGGTCGGCACCGGACCGAATGCAGTTAGTCGCAACCTCCATCGTGGCGGTTTCGAAAAATGCCTTTGTGTTCCAATCATTGCAATCTGCGCCAATGGCTGGCGCAGCCACGAGTAAGAGGCAAAAACCACAAATCACCGTGATGGGTTTCAGGTCTTTTCCTGGAGGTGGGACTATTTCAAAGCTGAGCCACGCTACTTGCAGCAAACAATATCATCTGGCGCCTCCACCAAGAAACTATGTTCGACCTGAAAGACGCCTGGTAGTCAGAGTGGCACCTCAGTAAGCTGAAGAAGCATCAGTGTAACCCCACCCCACAGAACCAGCAAGAGACCGTAGGTTGGGTTAGCGTAGCGTCACCCGACAGCGGGCCTAATGTGGTGAGTCCCTGATGCTGTCAACAAATCAGAGAACATTGATTATCCTTCGTTACGCCTTGCCTTCGTCTCCCCACAGGGTAGCCAGCCGGGCGTCTCTTCCACAGGTGAAGCGGTAGAATTTATACCGGATGGGGTTCTTCATATAAAAATCCTGGTGGTACTCCTCTGCCGGGTAAAAAGCCGTGACCTGGGTCAGTTCCGTCACGACCGGAGCGCTGAAGGTTTTGGTGCGTTCGATTTCCTCTTTCGATGCTTCAGCCAATGCACGCTGTTCATCATCGTGATAGAAAATCGCGGGACGATACTGATCACCATGATCACAGAACTGGGCATCCGGCGTCGTGGGGTCCGTATTTGGCCAATAGACAGCCAACAACTCCCGATAACTGATTTTTTGAGGATCATACACCACCTGAACGGCCTCGGCGTGTCCGGTTCCCCCGGCAGAAACCTCTTCATAGGTCGGGTTCTCCGTCTGTCCGCCCGTATATCCCGACGTCGTGGAAATCACGCCATCGAGTTTATCGAACGGGCCTTCCATGCACCAGAAACACCCTCCGGCGAACGTGGCAACGGCATGATCGCCCTCGGCCGTTTCACTGATCGACGGGCTGTTCATGCCGACCAGCAGCCCTCCTCCTACTAGGAGTAAAACGAGAATTTTATAGATTTTCATCGGCGCCTCCCCCTATATGAATTGTTGGGTTTTCTTTTCATTATACTCTTCACCCTCACCTTAATCCTCTCCCATCAAGGGAGAGGAAAGCGTGAGGCCGTCCCGCACATCGATCAGGATGACTTGAGTAATGGATGGTTCGAGGCTAGCATTGAAATGCAAGATAACCGGGTCCGGANTCGCTCGGCAAACGGCCCCATGCGTGGGAGAAGATTCCAGCAACACCGCATGGGATATCCGGGAACACCGGTCAGAGTTCCCGGATCACGAGATGCTCGATTGGANNGGCATCCACGAGAGACACTCCGTGTTGAAAACGATCGCAACATACCTTGCCTCAGGCATCTGCCTGCTCACGCTTTCGCCGCTTTTGGCCAACGCCTCCGGCTTCGCCGACATTGTCGAGCAAGCCAAGCACGGGACCGTAGGCATTCTCAAACAATCGACTGCGACGGACGGAAATTCCTTATCCGTGAGGGGGTCAGGAATTTACCTGGGAGACGGGTATATTCTGACCGCCCGTCACGCCACGAAACGTCCGGGAGGTGGAACAACCGCTGACCTTCAGCACGTTTCCGTGATATCGAGCAGNTTGGAAGAAGCCTCTGCCACGTTGGTGGGAGTGAATCGATTCTTGGACGTTGCCCTGTACCGCATCCCCCGGAACTTGCTGCCTCACGGGCTCTCCGCCAGGACGTTCAGCCAAGCGGAAGCCTTGCCTGGTGAGCGGGTCTTCACCGTCGGTTATCCGCTGGGCTGGGGGCCTGCCATCAGCTATGGACGTATCGGCAATCCCGACACGTTCTTGCCAACGGTTCAGTCACGCCTCCTGCAAGTCGATCTTTCAGCATGCAGTGGTAATTCCGGCGGAGGGTTATTCAACGCCCAAGGAGAAATCGCCGGCGTGATCCACGCGATCATTCAAACCGAAACGACCCGGGAGGAACGCCGTTGCAGCCGGTTTGCCTTTGCCGTCCCCGGACCGTTGGTTCACAAAATCGTGACGGCCCTCATAGAGGGGAAACCGTTTCATTTTTCAAAACTCGGGCTGCAACTCGACTCCGTCAAAATCGGAACGCAATGGCACATGGCCGTGGCTCAGGCCACCGGACCGGCACGACGGGCGGGCTTCAAGAAAGGCGATGTCCTTCTGTCCATCGACAACCGGGCGGTCGACTCGGCAAGTCAACTAAAAACCTATGTCATCGAACGGACGCGGCCCTCGCAGCCGGTCAGCATCCGCATTCTGCGGGATCACAAAGAAAGGGTGATACGCGTAATTCTGGGAAAAGCCCCTTCCTCCTAAAGGAGGCCACCTTCCGCGATCCGGACCCTTTGCGTCGTGCGCGGGACAGCGGGTATCATGAAGCACGCTTCGATTCAGTTCCTCCCCTTTCTCTACCTCTCCTGTTCCCCTCCTTTGTAAGGAGGGGAACAGGAGAGGCGGGAATTGCTAACGGATTGATGAACACGCAGAGCCATGGGCAAGAAACGTAAAGAGCGAAAAATCGCAAGTGCCGAAAGCACCCAGCGTCTCTCGCATGCTCCTGCGACCCGCGCGCCGGCCCCGAATTCCCCGCTCACGATCATCCTGCTCGTCCTGACTTTTTTCGGCATTGGGCTGACGACGTATCTCAGTTACACCGCCTCGTTCGAGGCGCACCCGGCTTTCTGTGGTGAAGGATCGGGATGCGACCTGGTGCAAAGCAGCCGTTGGGCAACGTTTCTGGGGATGCCCATGGCCATGTGGGGCCTGTTCACCTACCTCGTGCTGGCGGTCCTGGCATGGCGAGCCAGGACGAAACCCAAGAGTTGGACTCCCTTGATATTCGTTGCAGTCGGCGGATTTGGCGTCAGTGCCTACTTGACCGCGATCTCAATCGTGGAAATCGAAGCAACCTGTTCCTACTGTCTCACCTCATTCGGCACCATCACGGCCATTATGATCCTGACGCTCGCGCAACGACCTCCCGAGTGGTCCACGTCGTTGAAAGAAGCGAGCGTGGTTGCCGTCATCATCATCGGCGGGCTCCATCTGCACTACAGCGGGGTGTTCGATGAAGCGGCCGGCCCCGAGGACCCACAACTCCAGGCCTTGGCCATTCACCTGACCGAAACGGGAGTCAAGTTTTACGGCGCCTATTGGTGTCCCCGTTGCCAGGAGCAGAAAGCCCTGTTCAAGGCGTCCGCGGACCGGCTGCCTTACGTTGAATGCAGTTCCGGGGGGCGCGGCAGCCCGCTCACCGCACCGTGCACGGCCAACGACATTCGGAGCTACCCGACCTGGATCATTGATGACCAACGTTTCACCGGGTTGCAGACCCCTCGGACACTTGCCGGGGCCGCCGGCTTCACCTGGAAAGAGTAAGAACGCATCCTGAAACCTCCACCCAGGATGAACGGAAAGCGAAGAGCGTCATATGGAATTTAACGAAAAGACTATTCAAGCCAAACAAAAAATGGCTCTGCACCGCCGCGAGATCTCCGGCCGTGAGGTCGACGAGGACTATCAGGATGAGCGCCTCCCCCCCGGACAGCATATCGTGAATAATTGGCCCGTCCTTGATCTTGGACATAAACCTCATGTTTCACTTGAAGAATGGACGCTGGCGGTGAATGGGTTGGTTGAGCATCCCATTACGTGGACCTGGGAGGATTATCAGGCTCAGCCCCAACAGCCGTTCGTCTCCAATTTCCATTGCGTGACTTCCTGGAGCCAGCTTGAGATGGAATGGGTCGGGGTGAGTTTTCAGCATCTCCTCAGCCTGGTGCAGCCCAAACCGGAAGCGAAATACGTGCTCTTTGAATCGTATGACGACTATACGACCAACTTACCTCTTTCGGTCTGCGACGACGAGGATGTCTTTCTTGTCCATACCTGGAACCACAGACCGCTGTCCAAGGATCACGGAGGACCGGTTCGCATGATTATCCCCAAACGGTATGCGTGGAAGGGAGCCAAGTGGATCAGAACCATCACCTTCGGGGAAAAAGATCAAAAAGGGTTCTGGGAAGTGCGTGGGTATTCGAACACCGCCTTACCATGGGAGAATGATCGGTATGGGTGATCGATTGTCGTGACCGTTTCCCTCCAGTCTCTACCCTTTTCCCCCTGCCGATACATCTTCTGGAATGAACGCCTCCTCTTTCACCATCACGAACGTTGAATTCTGTCCGCTGGATCTTCCCATCACCGATCCCTTTGTCGTGGCCACGGGTCAACTCCAGGTGGCGCAAAATGCCTTCGTACGAGTGACGTTGCATGATGGGACCACCGGATACGGCGAGATCGCACCTTTTCCCGCCATTACCGGCGAAGATCGCGAGAGCAGTCTGACTAAGGCCCGGATATTGGGAGAACACCTGCTCGGACAATCGCCGCTGCATTATCAACGACTTGGAGGCGAATTCTCCGAACTGGCTCCCGATGCTCCAGCAGCCCGGTGTGGATTGGAGACCGCCCTCCTCGATACCTTCACGCGTGCCATTCGCATCCCCCTGTGGGCCTTGTGGGGCGGAGCGGACGTGCGCGTGCGTGAAACGGACATCACAATTCCCATTGCCTCTTTGGAGCGGAGCCGGAAACTCGCTCGACACTGGCATGAGCGAGGCTTTCGTCTCTTCAAGATAAAGGTAGGCCACGATGTGGACGACGATATCCGCCGGTTGGAAGCCCTTCATCGCGAGTGTGCCGGCGTGTCATTCGTGATCGATGCCAATCAGGGATACACGTACGAGGAAGCCGCAACCTTGATACAAGGCCTCAACCTGTTCGGCGGCACACTCCTTCTCCTTGAACAGCCGCTGGCCAAGGACGCTCTTGAAGGACATGCCAAGCTGCGCCGCGATTTCCGGGTTCCCGTTGCTGCGGACGAATCGGCCCAATCACTGCGCGACCTCCAAGCCGTGATCCGGCACGAAGCAGCGGATTACGTCAATATTAAAATTACCAAAAGCGGCTTACTGGAAGGGATCCTCATGGCAACCGTGGCGAAAGCCGCCGGTCTTCGCGTGATGCTGGGCGGGATGGTGGAAACCCGGGTAGCCATGGGGTGTTCCTACAGCATCGCCATGGGTCTTGGCGGTTGTCCGGTCCTGGATCTCGACACGCCTCTGTTGCTGGATACCGATCCGATTGACGGCGGGTATACGTACGAAGGGCCGCTGCTTCAACCCTGGTACGGGCCCGGGCTCGACTTCAATATCCCATCCTTTCAGCCTGCCGTGTCCGACCGCCTGTAAAACACCCTCGCCGCCTTCACGACCGTGCCGCCCCTCTGTTATCGCCGAGGAAAGAGAGAGTCCGGCGATGACCATCCCGTATGGTTTCACTTGATTATTATATTCAAGTAAGATAGACTTGCCTTGGAGGAGTAGTATGCCGAGAAAAAAACAATTTGCCGTTGATGATGCCAGACAGAAAGCGATGGTGACCTTCTGGAGTCATGGCTATAATGCGACGTCTTTACAGGATCTCGTGAAAACCATGGGGATCAACCGTGCGAGCCTCTACAACACGTTCAACGATAAATATTCCCTCTTCCTCGATAGTTTAGACGCCTACAAATTGATCTACATCAAATCCTACTTGGCGGAGCAAGTGAAAAAGCATACGCCCCGCGAAGCCATCATCAACTACTTTCTGGATATGATACTGAAGGCAGACGAACGAAACGGTTGTTTGATGGTCAATACGGCTTTGGAGTTATCGCCGCATGACGAAAAGGTGGCGAAGATCGTCTATCAAAGCTTCAATTACATAGAAAGGAATTTCTTCCGCAGAATGATCGAACAGGGTCATGCCAGCGGAGAAATTGCCAAGTCAGTGATTCCGATTACGACCGCACGCGCCCTGCTGAGCCTGCTTATCGGGTTGTGTGTCCTTTCCCGTAGCGATTCGAACAAGCCGGTACTGCAGGCGATCGTGTCCCAGGTGAAGTCGCTGTTACCCCTTGGCGATAACGTTGCCCTTCCCCACCCCATCTCGCGCACCGCCAAGAACCACGGCCGGAAAGTCCAGCCCGGCGTCGCTCATGCAGGATGACGGCCGAAGGCTGTTGATACCTGACTCTGCCGTGGTGTTGTTGCCTTTCGCTTATCAAACAATAGACCTTGCATCCTTCGAGCAGAAAGTCACGGAACCTACCGTCAAGAACGGCCGGGCCTTTATTTTCGTCGAGCAACCCGGATAGATCACCTCCCCGATTCGCCCTGCGGAGGCAAGCGGCCGGAATGGCAAAAAATTAATTTTTCAGAATGCTTGCATTCCGTGATCAAATTGGATATTATTTGCCAAGCCTTTTTTCCCTACGTCTCCGGAGCGAGGCCATGCCAAGAAAAAAACAATTTGGGGTTGATGACGTCATGCATAAGGCGATGGTGGCCTTCTGGGACCATGGCTACCGGGCAACCTCCTTACAGGATCTCGTGGAATGCATGGGGATCAACCGTGCCAGTCTCTACGACACGTTCGGCGACAAGCATTCTCTCTTCATCGATACCTTCCACAGCTACAAAATCATCTACCTCAAGCCATTTTTCGCGGAGAAAATGAAGGCGTATACCCCTCGTCAAGCCATCCTCGGCTTATTCGAGGAGGTCAGTGACCGGGTGTTGAAGGGTGAGGAACGAAACGGATGTTTTGTCATCAATACGGCCTTGGAGTTATCGCCGCATGATCAGAAGGTGGCAAAGATCGTCAATCAGAGCTTCTCCTACATCGAAAAAAGTTTCTTTCGCAAAATGATTGAACGGGGCCAAGCCACCGGAGACATTTCCAAGTCGGTGGTTCCGATTTCGGCCGCACGCGCCTTGCTGAGTTTGTTCATCGGGTTGCGTGTGCTTTCCCGCAGCCGTCCCGAGAAGGCTTTGCTGCAATCGATTACGAACCAGGTGGAGGATCTTCTACCCCGTGGGGATCAGACAACCCTTCCCGACCCCATCCCCCACTCCTTCGAGCGCCCTGCTCGCCATGTCTATCCCGAAGTCGCCCGCGTCGGATGACCAAGACAAGGCGTATTCCTGCCACGCGTGACTCCGCCCTGACGTTGGCACCTCCCGCTTTCCATCTCAAAAACAACACCGTTCGACAGTCTCTCTGATCGTATTCTCATCCCGAATCGTTCCGGTTTCAGACAGGCTATTCGCCCTTGACTTGCAAGGGACCATGGAACTGGTTAAGATACAAACAAGAACCATCCCGCAAGCCTGTCTATGATTTCGTTTCCCGCACAGCACACGCTACGACGCCTTTTCATCATTCTTCTGTTCTGCCTGTTCTGTTTTCCTTCCGCTTCGCAAGGAACAGACCTTGCGTCATTCGAGCAAAAAGTCACGGAATACACCGTCAAGAACGGCTGGACGTTTATTCTCGTCGAGCGGCCCGTGGCCCCGGTTTTTGCTTTTATGACGGCCGTGAACGTGGGCTCGGCACAGGAAAGCACGGGAAGAACCGGGCTCGCGCACATGTTCGAACACATGGCCTTTAAAGGCACGCCGCGCCTCGGCACCAAAAACTACGAAGAAGAGAAAAAAGCCCTGGAGGAGTTGGAACGGGCGTATCAGGCTTACCAGGAAGCCAGGTTGAGTCCCACGTCCGACTCCGAACGTATCGAACGCTTGTCGAACGTCTATAAACGCAAGCAACAAGCCGCCGCGCAATTCGTGAAGAAGAACGAATTCTCCGACGTGGTTGAACGGGAAGGCGGGGTCGCCGTCAACGCCTTTACCGGCACCGACGTCACCGGCTATTTTTACGCGCTCCCCGCCAACAAGATCGAACTCTTCTGTTATCTGGAATCGGAGCGGTTCTTACACCCGGTGTTTCGTGAGTTCTACGAAGAGCGGGACGTGGTCATGGAAGAGCGCCGGATGCGTACGGAAAGCCGGCCTATCGGCCGGCTTCTTGAACAATTCGTGGTCACGGCCTTTACGGCTCACCCTTATCACCATCCGCTGATCGGTTATGCCAGCGACATTCAATCCTACACCATGACCGATGCCAAACAATTTTTTGAAACCTATTACGTCCCATCCAACATGGTCACGGCCATTGTCGGAGACATTCACCCGGAGACCCTCATTCCCCTGCTCGAAACGTATTTCGGCCGGGTCCCAGGCGGGCAGAAACCTCCGCCCTTGAGAACCGTGGAACCCCCGTCGATCGCGGAAAAAGTCGTGACCATTAACGATCCGGCTCAACCTTTTTACATGGAGGGGTACCATAAACCCGCGGCCACGCATCCCGATCAACCCGTCTTCGACGCCATCGACGATATTTTGACGAATGGACGGACTTCCCGCTTTTACCGCTCGCTGGTCCGGGACAAACAAATCGCAGTCGACACCGGGGCTTATGGGGCGTACCCAGGTGAAAAATATCCGCATCTGTGGGTGGCGTATGCGGTCCCGGCGCGAAGAGTTTCCAATGACACGGTTCAGCAAGCCATTCGCGAAGAATTGGATCGCCTCAAAACCGAAGACGTCACGGACGAGGAGTTAGCCAAATTCCGGACGAGAGCCAAGGCCAGCCTGATCTATTCCTTGAAAAGCAACCTCGGTTTGGCCATGAGCCTGACGGACTACCATACCCTCTTTGGTGATTGGCGCGAACTGTTTCGATACATCCAACGCTTTGACCGGGTCACGAAAGAAGACATCCGGCGGGTCTCCACGCAAACGTTTGTGACGTCCAATCGAGTCGTGGCGCAAATCGAAACCATACCCCCGCCTGCGACTCCCCCACCAACCGCACCGCAAGGATCATGACGTGAGGTATACACGTAACCTCTCGCAAGCCACCACTCCTCTTCCCCTCCTTTGTAAGGAGGGGCGTGGGGAGGTAGAGGAAAGGGGAGTGAATGAGTAAACGGTTACCATTCTTCCTCACGTGTGCCGTGATCATTCTCTTGCTGACCACGCCGGTGTCCGGTCAAGTAGACACGGTTGAGCAACTGACGTATCCCCCCCTGCAGGATGTTCAAATTCCCCAGCCGACCCGGGTCGTCCTGGGCAACGGCATGGTGGTGTTTCTTTTGGAAGATCACGAACTCCCGACCATTCAAGTTTCGGCACGCATCCGCACCGGCTCCCGCCTGGAACCGGCCGACAAGGTGGGCTTGGCCTCGCTCACGGGAACCGTCATACGAAGCGGAGGGACCACAACGCGCACAGGCGACCAACTGGATGACTACCTGGAAAGCAAAGCGGCTTCCATTGAAACCGGCATCGGTGTCACCGCGGGTTCCGCCTCAATGACGTGTTTGAGTGAAGACTTTTCCGAAGTTTTTCCGGTATTCGGCGACGTCCTGCGAAACCCGCGATTCGATCAGGGGAAATTGGCCATCGCCAAGAATATGGTCATGGCGGGTATCGCCAGGCAAAATGACAATCCCGGGGGCATCCTGTCACGGGAATTTGCCAAGTTGGTGTATGGCAAGGATTCACCCTACGCTCGCGTCGAGTCTTATGCCACCGTCAACAACATTTCCCGACAGGATCTCATCGACTGGCATGCGAAATATTTTGTCCCGAACCGTATCATCCTGGGGCTGGTCGGGGATTTCCAAACTGAGAAAGCGTTGGACCTCGTGAAGCGCGCGTTTGGAGCGTGGCCACAAGGCGACCCCTTCGACGATCCTGTCGTCCCGTACCAGACCTCCACCACGAGGAGAGTCTATTACGTGGAAAAAGCCGACATGACCCAAGCCAAGATCATCATCGGGCATTTGGGACTCACGCGAAAACACCCTGACTACCATCCGGTGGTCATTATCAACCAAATCGTCACAGGTTCTTTCGGGGCCCGGCTCTTTTCCAATATCCGATCGCAAAAAGGGTTGGCCTACGACGTGCATGGCGGGATCGGATTCGGATGGGATTATCCGGCCACCGCAAGCTTTTCCATGTCCACCAAGACGGACACCACGCAAGCGGGCATTGACGCCTTGATGGAAGAGGCCCGGAAAATCATGGAGACGGAACCCCCGACTGATGAGGAAGTCCACAAGGCCAAAGCCAGTCTGCTGAATTCTTTTGTCTTTTCCGTCGATTCTCCAGGGAAAATCCTCGGGAAATTTCTCACCTATGAATATTTCGGGTATCCTTCCGATTGGCTCGTCCGGTTCAGAACGGGCATCGAGAAAGCAACCGTGGCTCAAGTCAGAAAAGCGGCCGGCACACACTTCAAACCGGACCAGTTCGTGACCCTGATCATAGGGCCCCGCCAAGGCACGGCGCCTGCCCTGGCGCGATACGAAACGGTCGAAGAACTCGACATTTCCATCCCTGAATCGTAATAATAGACGACTCGACACATTGAGCTAGGCAAAGAGACGCTGATGCACTTCCGACGGACGGTCCAACACGCGATCCCAACGCTGACCCTGTTTCTTGTCCTCCTCAACGTCGCAGGGTGTGCGACGAACCCGTACACGAACCGGTCGCAGTTTCTGCTGATCCCGGAAAGCCAGGAAGTGCACATGGGCAACAAAGCCTACGCCCAAGCCCTCAATGATCCCGAAGTCGTCATTTCCCAGAACCCGGCCGAAGTGGAGCCCGTGAAACGCGTGGCCGAACGGATTATTGCCGCGGCCAAACAATCCAAATACGCCAAACGCGCAGAGTCGTTTCAATGGGAAGTCACGGTGATCAAGAATGACAAGACCAAAAATGCCTGGGCCTTGCCGGGCGGCAAAATCGCCGTCTACACGGGCATTTTCCCCGAGGCGAAAAACGAAAATGGGTTGGCGGCGATCATGGGGCATGAAGTCGTCCACGCCTTGGCCCGGCACGGCGCCGAACGGGTCAGCCAGCATACGGCAGCCGATCTGGGCATGAGAGTCGCAGCAGCGGCTTTTGACCTTAAGCCTCTCACTCATTCATTGGCCATGCAGGCGCTGGGGATCGGCGTCTTACTGCCCTTCAGTCGAGGCCATGAATCGGAAGCGGACTACATCGGGTTACTCCTGGCCGCCGAGGCCGGATACGATCCGAGAGAAGCCGTACTGCTGTGGGAACGCATGGCGGAATCGTCGAAAGGCGGCCCTCCGGAATTTTTGTCGACGCATCCTGCCCACGACACGCGCATTCAAAACCTGCAGAAATGGATGCCCGAGGCCATGACACGTTACGAACGCGCCACCAAAGCACCCAACTCCACCCTTCCCTCCGTCGAGTAACACTGTTCCGGCCCGGCGTCATTCGAAACGACATGGAGGATCATCGATGAATCAGATGGCACGTTGTTCGATGGGGACGGTTCTCATGATGGTTGTCCTGCTCGCGATCACGGACGCGGGCGCTGCAGAGATAACCGCTCGCCAGGGATTCTATTTCGGCGCGGACATAGGAGTCTCCGTCCCGAACGATCTCAAGTCCACCCGCACGAACAACGGCATCGGGACAAACTGTGATCAATGGTTGAGGACAGACACGTTGAATGACGGAAGGACGGTCCCATTGCCGCTGGATCAATGTTCCCCCTCGGCCCTGCCAAAAAAAACGACCGGCTTTAATCTGGGCACGGGTCTTCTGGCCGGGGTCAACTTAGGCTATGCCTTGAACGACTTTCGTCTTGAAGCCGAGTACTTTCGTCGCCAGCAAAGCGGTGAACGTTCGGCACTCAACGTTCCCGGTGATCCCAAACAAGCCGAATTCGTCGAACGAAGTGAAAAAATCAGCGATTTCCGGGCCGATAACTTCTTCGCAAACGTCTATTATGATTTTCACAATATGCTGTCGGCCAGGTTCACTCCCTACCTGGGTGTCGGGTTAGGGGTCATGCACGTGCAAATGGATTATTCAGGAACGTCCATCCGAACAAATAACCGGGAGACCCTTCACGCATTGGGCCGCAATCGCCACGCGGCGGGGCTGGCATCGTTAGCCGACGAAGTCCTGTCCGACACGTTGTTCGGCTACCAGTGGATCGCAGGCCTGGATTACGCATGGAGTGAACGATTTTCCGTAGGGTTGAAATTCCGCTACGGTGACGCCTTGAGTGATTTCGAGGACGGTGATCATGCATGGAAACCATTGAGGGGCCACGCTTCCACGGTGGGGCCACCCGGAACCCCCGGCGGCAATCTACCCATTCGTTACGATATTCAAGCCGATGATTTGAGCTTCTGGGGCATTTCGTTGAATCTCAAGTACTTTTTTGACATGTAACGTCACTTCGCAGAATCCCCAAGAGAGGCCTTCTCATGCATACTCCTTCCTTTCTTTCATTGTGTTAACGTGGCGGGACCTCTCATTCCAAATCACGAGTCCACCTTGCCGCGTCTCCTGTCAATTCTCACTTTTTGTCTGATCCTCCCGGCTTGCAGCGGAAGCAGCGAAACGGTCGTCGAAATAGCCTTGCATCCGACCAAACCCAACCTGCTCTACGTGGCCACGAACGATTACATCTTCAAGACGCGTGATGCAGGCAAAACCTGGAAAAACATTTCAAAAGGGATGACGTATTCACGCGTGATTTCACTTGCCGTCGATCCCCTGCTTCCCGCCAACGTCTACGCCGGCACCAAGGGCGACGCGGTTTTTAAGAGCTTCAACGGCGGCCACCAATGGATCTCGCAACGCAAGGGACTGGAGGGTGTCACCATTACGTCAGTGGTCCATGAAATCAAATTCGTTCCGGGAGCAAGCCGGCATATTTTTGCCGCCACGTCGATGGGAGTCTTCGAAACGGAAAACGCGGGAGAAACCTGGGCCAAACGCATGGACGGCATGATTGAAGTCCTCATGGTCGTCACGATCGACGTGGATCCCAATCAGCCGCAGACCCTCTATGCCGGCACCAGCGGGGGAGTCTATCGATCGCTCGACGGGGCTAAAACCTGGACAAAGGTCAACAACGGCCTGGTGCCGCCCGAGGTGTTAAAAGCGTCCCGTGCTCTCAGCGTGGTCAAAATCAAGATTGACCCGCATGCGCCCGACACCGTGTATACGGCCACGTTGAAGGGGCTCTATAAAACCATCGACGGCGGGGAATCCTGGCAACGTATCGGTGAAGCCCTACCCGACCAATTTTTCAGCGATCTCATTCTCGATCCCGTAAACCCGGGAGTCGTCTTTGTGGCCAGTCGAGCCGGCGTCCATACCAGCCGGGACGGTGGCCAAACCTGGGACGAGATTAATCAGGGACTGACCAATCTCAACGTCCGAGCATTAGTCATCAGTTCGACGGATCCTTCGACCCTGTACGTCGGCACCAATCGAGCCGGCCTTTTCCGGACGAACTCCGGCGGCGGGCTCTGGGAACCGGTTCCGTTGAGTTCCGCCCCCCGGAGTTCACAAGAAAGTGCATGACGCACATCCCTGAACCTGAGCGGAGGATCTCTCCGCTACGACGCCCCTCTTGCAGGGGGTCAGGCACTGTACTATAGTAACGACAAGGGAACGATCATCTTCTAAAACTCCCCCACCTCTATCATGGACATCACCCGTCGTAAATTGTTTCAACTCAGCGGCCTGGGGACCCTGGCGGGCCTCGGCAGCCTTACCGGCGGGTGCGACCTCGGCAGCATGTTTGCCATTCCTCCTCGCGAAACACGGTATTTCACGCCCAACGACAAATTTTACACCGTCAATTATATGGACTCTCCGTACAACCTCTCACGCGATGTCGACCAGGAGCAATGGCAAATGGTGGTCAAAGGCGCGGTGACCAATCCCATGGTCCTCCAGTGGCGGGACCTCCTGGATCGTAGACCGTTCGACCAGGTATCCACACTCATCTGCATCGATACTCTCCCAGGCGGGACGAGTCTGGGCAATGCGATCTGGCGTGGGATTTCTCTAAAAGAGTTACTCCTCGAAGCCGGGGCCGATCCCGAGACGGCACGAGATGTCATTTTTCGAGGAGCCGACGCCTATCACGACAGCATTCCCTTTGAACGGGCCATGCATGATGAAGTGATGCTGGCCTATCTCATGAACGGGGAAAAGCTCCCGAAGGCCCATGGGTTTCCGGTCCGTTTGATCGTCCCCGGGTTATACGGTATCAAGAACGTGAAATGGATTACGGAGATTGAAGTGTACAACGGCGACTATCAGGGATATTGGCAACGCAAAGGGTGGACCGACGAGGGAACGATCCATATTTTTTCCCGGATCGACAGCCCGGGACATTATCAGGACGTGCGCGGGCCCGACGTGCATTTCCGCGGCATTGCCTTCGGCGGACCCCACTCAATTGCTCAAGTGCAACTGAGTTTCGACCAGGAAAAAACCTGGAAGGACGCCGCCATTGAACCGCCTCAATCCCCCTGGTCATGGGTGATCTGGAACTACCGGCGCCCGGACATGCCGGACGGCAAGAGCATGATCTCCGTTCGTGCCGTCGATACCACCGGAACCGTGCAAACCTCAATCATCACGCGTCCCCAACCCAATGGCGCCACGGGCCTGCACAGCATCGTGGTGAACGTACACAACGCCTAGCCCATATCGTCAACGTGTGACGATCTGGATTTGCTTTAGAACGTATTTCATGACGGAACATCGCATGACACAAAAGGAACCCGAATACGGTGAAGTGGAAATATTGCTAGGCGACACTCGGGAGATCTTACCTCAACTTGAAACCCGATCGATTCAATGCTGTGTTACTTCTCCGCCATATTGGGGATTGCGAGACTACGATCATTCGGCGCAGATAGGCACTGAATCCTCTCCTGAAGAATACGTGGAAAACCTCGTAAGGATTTTCCGCGAAGTTCGAAGAGCACTGACTGATGATGGCACGTTTTGGTTGAACGTCGGTGATGGATACGCCCGCAACGGTGGAACCGGAAATTGTGGTCCCAATGCCCAAGTCGGCAACACCAAGAAACTGATTCAAAGACGCAACTGTACTGTACCTGATTGTTGGGGGTTGAAAGACCGCGATCTGATGGGGTTGCCGTGGCGAGTGGCGTTTGCACTGCAAGCGGATGGGTGGTTGCTACGTTCGAAGATAACCTGGGTCAAGAAAGCGCCCATGCCGGAGAGCGTCAAAAATCGTCCCTCAAATGCAACCGAAGAAGTTTTTCTGTTTTCAAAGACTGCAAATTACTATTACGACAATCAAGCCGTCCGCGAGGAAACCGGGGCCAATCTCAAGAATTATTGGTTATTGGGACCCGATTCCAGTGGCACGCCCCATCCCGCCGTTTTCCCAAAAGAATTGGCAAGGCGTTGCATCCTCTTGGGTACTCGTCCCAGGGATTTGGTCCTTGACCCGTTTTCCGGTTCCGGAACAACTGGCTTGGTGGCCGCCGAACTGAATCGCAGAGCCGTCCTTATCGAACTGAACGAAGAATACGTGGCACATTCCAAAACACGGCTCGATACCGTCGCACAACAAGCCCTTCCCATCCAGTTATAGCCACTTGTGGCTCGATTTATGACATGAAGACACTTGCGAAACTACGGCGAAGCTATCACGACAAAATTGGCTCACAGATCGTTCGAAATTCCAAGAAAGGCGGGCAATCATATCCGAATTTCGCCGACGGCAGCAGTCAATCCAGCGTTCTTATCGCAAATGGTATCGCAACGGCACTTGGATTCTCCATAAGGAATAGCCCAAGCATTAAAGGACAAACCGCAGGCACCCTGTTCGAAAAGCTCACCTGCGAGTTTATAGAGAACGCATTCACGGCCATCAGACACTTGCGTCCTGGTCGATGGCGATACCTGACAACCCAGACGCAGATTTCCAACTTTGTGCAATATCAACACCTGGAAACACTCGACTCCCTCGTAAGTGACAACCAAACTCTCTCGGCGGCTCTAGGACATGGATACATTGTGACGCCGGATATCGTCATTGCTCGCTACCCTGCTACACAAGATGAAGTCAACCTGTCCCAGGCTTTTCTGGACGATTCCGGAATGGCATCCCGCACGCCTTTCCTGGATAGCAATCAAACGACATCCGTTCCTTTCTTGCATGCAAGTATCTCGTGTAAGTGGACAATTCGAAGCGACCGTTCCCAAAACACGCGCACAGAAGCACTGAACCTCATCCGCAATCGTAAAGGCAACTTACCGCATATCATGGCGGTCACGGCTGAACCGCTCCCGATGCGGATTGCCTCTCTGGCTCTAGGTACTGGCGATCTTGACTGCGTCTATCACTTTGCTCTGGACGAATTGAGAGAAGTATGCAAAACCCTTCCCAGGGGCGAAGATCAATTGGAAATGCTGGAAACCATGATTCAGGGGAACCGATTACGTGACATCAGCGATCTCCCGTTCGATCTCGCCGTTTAACTCGCTTAATCTGCGCTAGATTGTTGGAAAAATCACTTAGGCAACGATTCATTATACGCCGTTAAGGCTGCTTCTGCTCTTCCACAGGAAACCCAGAGTTCAGGAATTAAGTCACACATGCATCGAACATATGAATAGAGCACCTCTCCGTCGTTGCCTGACAAGTCGCTAAACGCCAACTCCGTTAGCCAATCTCCGACAAACTCTCTCCACGCATTAAGATCTGTGCGGCTTGCAGCGGCCACCAGGCAAATCTCTATAGCCTCGGAGATGGCCAAAGAAAATTCAGCATCGTGCCTGTACTTACGAACAAGAATTCGTAATTCATCTGCAAGGGTAAGACTTCTCGAAACGGCGGCAACCGTAGCCAATCCATTTAAGATAGCGAGAAGCTCGGGCTTGCTCTCTATGTTCAGCAACCGATAACGGGCAAGCTTCAGCCCTTTAGCGGCTAATTCAGCCTTATCTGCACCAATGCGGAAGAGCAAGGCGGAATTCACAAGAGCAATAAAAGACGATGGTGCTATTTGCTCTGCACGAAGCTGGGCTTCAATTGTTTCTTCGAATTCGGCAGGCAAGATATTTTTCGCTTCCTCGCCCCCCTCTAGAGGACCTGGTAAATATGGATCGAAGAAATCACTAAGAGATTGAAGACTCCCGGTCTTGTTTGTAAGCACTAGATCACTTATCTGACTATCCGTTAAATTCTGTTCGTAGTTCTTGGATGAGATCATGATACGACCGAAAAACTCAGCCTTCATTTGCGAAGCCATTGCAAGATTGGGATTCCAGCGCGGCTCCAAACGCATATCGGCAAGTGATTGCAGATAATGTTGCCACCCATGATTGCTAAACGCCCATTCACTGAAGTGATCAATATCAACATCCGAATTCACAATCTGGCGATGAATTAATGCTGCCTGCGATAAGGCAGCTAGTCTTCTGTAAAAAGGTGGTTCCGTGGACAACAGCCTGATCCTTGCCAACTCTCCATCTACAAGACAAAAGAGCGCTGAGAAGAGCTTGAGGCTACTCGCTTGTCCCTCAACATCATCGTCACGAATCTGCTCAATAAGACGATTAAGTGCCTGTTCTAACTCAGGCCGAGACGGAAGAACCCGTAGGCCGACTTCAATGGCACCTAACTGTGAAAGTCTATCTCCATGCTTCTCTAAGAAGGCAAAGGCACGTACAAGATCCTCACGATCTAATTGATCGACATTGATTTCAGCTGTCATTGAAGAATGTGATGACAGAAAAAGGCTAAATAAAAAGCCATCGTAAGGTCTCCACGCAGACAGTTGTTTGAAAAGCATGCTGCCGCTACAGGCCGCATACTCAGCAATGGAAGTGCTACCGTCATATGCACCTACAAGTCTCTCAAAATACCTCCGTGATGGGGGAATGAGAGAGGATATGTTTATCTGCCCTCTTAAAATCTCGCTACTTATGAAACGCATCTTTGTGACCGGTGTATCAAAAACCTCACTGTGAAACGCACGAACCTCATCATTTTCGAGTGCACGTTCTGCAAAAATATTTCGCCATGGATCTGATACATTGCCAGGCAAATTGACATCAGATATGGCTTCATCAAGAGAACGTAGGCGTATGCTGCTATCCGGAGAAAACACAGCAAAGTTAGGGAGTCTGAGACGCCGATCGCCGCAAGAAATCGAAAGACTGGGTAGCACTCCTTTCTCGCTGATGTTCTCTAACTTCCACTTTCGGCCCTTCGTGTCAAGCACCTTCTCTGTCGGCACGCCAGCAAGAACTTTTCGGATAGCATCGAACAGGCTAGAACTTTGAAAAGAAGCCTCGGAACCATCAAATGAAATAACGGTGTCTTTCGTAAAACCATATTCTTCCCGAAACTCCGACTCATTAAGCAAGTCGTTCCGTATAAGCGGTGGCGAGAGGTGGCTCGGGAAATTTGAACAAGGGGGATAAGTGACATTTCTGCTCACGAGCGGCATGATTGCCGTGAATGAGGAGGACCCATGACGAGACGACTA
>JGIcombinedJ30088_10002137_pt1 | contig 19265 bp, 20 predicted proteins | sample PinacodermPK_FD_30088 | JGI IMG/M metagenome (IMG submission 30088)
CTGAAGCGACTATAACCTCCATGTTGTCAAGTATCGCCTGCACGCCGGGATCGGTGTTAACTGCCACTGAGGTCCTCCTCTGTTCCAATCATTCATGCCTGTTTTCTGAGCCTATTATCTGCAACGAGCCATGTCAAGAATTTGACCGTTCACCCGGCATTTACTCGGATCAGATGCCGGTCTGGTCTATCGGTCTAGTCCAGACAATTATATTCCGTAAAGGGCTTCGGTATTCCGCGCGAACAGGTCGCGCTTTTCGTCGTCCGAAAAGTCCGCAACGATCTCTGTGTATGCGTCAATGAGAACGTCATAACTGCTGAAAAGGCTATCAACCGGCCAGTTCGTCGCGAATATGCAGCGTTCCACCCCGAAAGCCTCGATGCAGCCCAGCACATAGGGGCGGATGCTGTCCACCTTCCAGTTGTGGTCGCCCATGCCCAGACCCGAAATCTTGCAAATGATGTTCTCTTCGGTTGCAGCCGTCTCCATCCCCCGTTTCCACAGTTCGAAGTATTCAGGGGTGCGCTCCGCCGGATTGCCCGCGTGGTCTATAACGATCACTGTGTTTGGGAACTTGTTCGCAAGCGCCGCCAGCTTATCCATGTCCTGGCATTGCGCCGCTATGCTCGCATGCAGATTATATTTTTCCAGTAGCGCGTACCCTCTGTGAAAGTCGTCCGCCACCAGAAAGTCACCATACGAGAAATCTCGTATCCCTTTCATCTTGGAATACTCGCAGTGCCGCTCCAGCACGGACTCTACACCGGGATCGCGCAGGTCTGCATACGCCACGATCGCGTGGGGAAAGCCCGTGCGCTCCGCGGCGTCCATCAGCCACTCCGTTTCCTTCACAGGATCCTTGGAGCCGATTGCGGCCTGCACATGTACGGCCTTCGTTACATTTGACGCCCGGGTTACCTCGATAAAGTCCTCTGCGAGAAAGTTGCGCTCACCCAGTTTCCGCATCTGCTTGCCAATGAGCGGAGGATCGACATCCGGCTGCCAGTGACCGTAAAACAGCTCAGGATGCTGCATGTCATAGAAGTGTACATGCGCGTCAACAAACTCAAGCCTGTCCATGATGCGCTCTCCTTGCAAACTAAACCTAAACGCAAAACCAAGACGTCAATTCGTCGAATCCCGCTCTTCTCGCAGCGCTTCGACGAATTCTCGCTCTTCTTCCGTCAGATCGGCGTGTCCCAGAAGTTCTGGCCGTCTCTCCAGCGTGCGGCGCAGCGATTCACGCCTGCGCCACCTCTCGATCTCGGCGTGATTCCCAGACAGCAGAACCTCCGGCACCTCGCAATCCTCATACACATGAGGCCGCGTATATTGCGGAAACTGCAGAAGTCCAGTTGAGAAGGAATCGTCCTCTGTTGACTCGATTGAGCCGACCGCACCTGGGATCAGGCGCGTCACAGCGTCAATGACTATCATAGCCGCCAGTTCCCCGCCACTAAGCACATAGTCTCCGATGCTCAATTCGCAGGTTGCCACCCGCTCACGAACACGCTCGTCCACCCCCTCGTAGCGCCCACAAATCATCACCAGGTCCTCATAAGTTGCCAGATGCTCTGCGATTGGCTGCGTCAGCGGCGTACCCTGAGGTGTAAGCAGGATGACAGGCACGGAGTCCCCAAGACTAGCTTCTGTGCTGACGCTCCTGACGGCATCGAATATTGGCTCCGGCTTCATCACCATCCCGTAGCCGCCGCCGTATGGATAGTCGTCAACACTTCTATGCCTGTCTTTGGCAAAGTCCCGAATATCGTGCAGGTTGACTTCCACGAGTCCTCGCTCAATGGCGCGTGCAATGATGCTCTCCGACAAGGGACCGTCGAACATTCCAGGGAAAATCGTCAGCACATGGAAGCGCATCGCAACAGCCCACGCCATTAGGGAATGGCGTGAGTGCGCCATCCTTTGACCATCTCAAGCCCATGTGACAGCGCGGGCATCGCAACGGCAAGGGTCTCGCGCACAGCCTTCTCGCTACCCGGCAGATTAACAATCAGGCATCCTGACCTTACGCCCGCAGTAGCCCGGCTCAGCATCGCAAACGGGGTGAACTGAAGGGTCTGCATCCGCATGGCCTCGCCGACGCCCGGCGCCTCGATGTCAAGCACGGCGCGCGTCGCTTCAGGAGTGACATCGCGTGGCCCCAGCCCGGTTCCTCCGGTCGTGAGGATCAGATCGACATTGCCGCCATCGCACCACTCACTCAGCTTTGCCGAAATCAGGGATACTTCGTCAGCGACCACATCCCGCTCCACGAGCGCGTATCCATCTTGAGCCATTATCTGGCAGATGGCGTCGCCGCTCCCGTCCACTGCGCGCTCGCCGCTCGCTCCAGTGTCGCTGATTGTGAGAACTCCCAGATTGAATTTCCCGTCAGACGTGTTTGACATTATTGAACTTCACCTGAAATAAGTCTCAGAACTGTTTTGGAAATGTTGCAAACATATACACAAAAAGTCCTTGCGTAATCGGAGACCTCTTTGCGAAACTCGTTGCACGGTTAGAGAAGACGCAGTAACAAGGAATTGACTCATTCTAACATGTTGGCTTGGCTTCACACCACAGACCGTACAGAAGGGGCTGATTCCATGGGACTGAATCCCATGACTCGGCAGTCGGCTAATTCTGAGCGAGCCGTTCACCGCGGCCCGTGCCATTGTGGGAAGTGACTATATATCACACGCCGGTGATGGTGGACGAAGTGATCACCGCGCTGCAGGTGAAGCCTGGAGGGAAGTACATAGACGGGACCGCAGGAGAAGGAGGGCACTCTCTGGCAGTTCTAGACGCTGCAACACCGGCTCCGAGAATTCTCTGCATTGATATGGACGGTGATGCGCTTGGGACGGCGGAGGAGCGAATGCGAGGTTACAGCAGCAATGCCCAGACCAGGCGCGGGAGCTACGCGGAGGTAGTGAGGATTGCGGAAGAAACCGGCTATATGGGCGCCGACGGTATGCTCCTCGACTTAGGGCTATCGTCCTTGCAATTGGACAGGGGTGAAAGAGGATTCAGTTTCAGGCAGGAAGCCGATCTCGATATGAGGTTCGACACGACGCAGTCTTTGACCGCCGACACGATTGTCAATCAGTACTCGGAAGAAGAACTGGCCAACATAATCTATCAATACGGAGAAGAGAGACGGTCGAGGCGAATTGCAAGAGCAATAGTCGGCAGCCGTCCGGTAAGAACAACGGCGCAATTGGCAGAGATAGTTACAAATTCGATCGGAAGGCAGAGGGGCAGAATTCATCCTGCCACAAGAACATTTCAGGCGGTGCGCATTGCAGTTAACGATGAATTGGGCAACATACACCGGGGACTTGAAGGAGCGATTGACACGCTTGGCGCAGATGGGCGGCTCGCTGTCATCGCCTATCACTCGCTCGAAGACCGAATCGTCAAGAACACGCTGCGAAGGATGGCATCAGAGTGTATATGTCCACCGTCGCTACCATATTGCCAATGCGAACACGTGCCGACCGTCAGAATTATCAACCGGCGTGTTATCAGGCCATCCCGCGAAGAACAGCAGGCTAACCCAAGAAGCCGCAGCGCTCGCCTCAGGATAGCCGAACGACTATAACCGGCAAGCTCAATCTCGTCCCTGTCAGAATGACCAATTGGGGCACAGGAAGGAATGGAAGATGAGTGGAGTAGGAACAGACAGCTCCAGGATTATCGCGGCGATCGACATTGGCACAACTAAAGTGCTGACCGTTATCGGTAGGAGAGCCGGCGATGGCTGTGTTGAAGTGCTTGGGCACGGAGTCGCTCCGTGTGCAGGTGTTCGCAAGGGCGTAGTTGAGGATGTGCATGCGACGCAGACTGCTGTGCGGAGTTCCGTCAGCAAGGCCGAGAGCGAAAGCGGAGCGCACGTTGACACCGCCTTCGTGGGCATTACGGGCATGGGAATATCCTACGAGCGTCGCCTAGACTCGATCGACTGGGTCGGTGAGCACGGCGTGATCACATACAACGAAGTGGAGAAGGTGCCGGATTCCGTAACCGGCAACGGCTCGAACGGCAATCACTTCGGACGCAAGGTGATCCACGCCATTCCCCGCACCTACTCCATCGACGGCAAGATGGGCGTGTCAGACCCCATGGGAATGCACACCTCGAAGGTCGATGTAGAGATGCACCTTGTTCAGGCTTCGGATCTGGAAGTTTCCAGGCTGTCCCAGGCTGTCGAAGGAGCGGGCATCCGAATCGAAGCGCTCGTGCTAGAAGCGCTGGCAAGCTGCGAGTCGGTCCTGACCCAGGAGGAGAAGGTTCGAGGGTCAGCGTTGATAGACATGGGTGGCGGCACTACCGACGTCATGGTCTTCAAGGACGGCACCATGCAGTACTCCTCTGTCATTCCGGTGGGCGGCTACCAGTTCACCAATGACATCTGCGTCGTGTACAACACCTCTTACGAGGCAGCAGAAGAGGTCAAGCTCACAAGGGCGAGCGTCCTGCCCAACTCTGCGAAGATACACGAAGAAGTATCCCTCCCCATCTCTGGCGGGCACACTTCCCTGAAGGTATCGCTTCATGACATCTGCCAGCTGACACGCGAGCGCGCCCAGGAACTGATGCGGCTCATCATCCTGAAGCTTCGCGAAGGTGGACTGCACGACCTCACTGACTACCGCATCATCCTTTCAGGTGGCGCTTCCAGGCTCAACGGCTTCCACGAACTCTTCAGTGTTGGAACTTCCGCGAATGTCAGGATTGGCGCGCCACTCGGGTATCTCGGCGTGCCGCGCCAACTCCAGACGCCAATGAGCAGTACAGGCGCCGGAATCCTGCTTTGGGCGGCACAACAGCAAGACGACGACCCCAAGCCTCACGCCATTGGACAGCACAAGCGCCGCCGCAAGCAGGGCAGCCAAGAGGTTGCGGTCACAAATGGACACGGCAGCAGCAACGGACACAACGGCGCCAACGGTAATGGCAGCCATAAGAGGGGCGGCATTCTCAGCCTTTTCAGCAGATAGCATTTCACAACTAGTCAATACACAGGATTCGACCGAGACACTTCAATCGCGAAGGAATTACAGGGGAGGAAAGAATGGCTACAGCGACCAGAGAGCTTGAATACGTAAGAGAAATGGACGGTATGGCGCGCATCAAAGTCATTGGCGTCGGCGGCGGCGGCTCCAACGCCGTGTCGCGGATGTTCCGGGAGCGCGTTCCCTCCGTCGAGTACATGATTGTGAATACGGACGCTCAGGCTCTCGTCACCTGCGACGTCCCCTTGAAGATGCGCATCGGCGACGGACTGACGATGGGCAAGGGCGTGGGCGGCAATTCAGAGCTCGGCATGAAGTCGGCAGAGGAGAGCCGCGAAGAGCTGTACGACGTAATACGAGACGCCGACATGGTCTTCGTCGCAGCCGGCATGGGTGGCGGAACAGGCACCGGCGCAGCTCCCGTCATCGCGGAAATCGCCCGCGAAACCGGCGCGCTCACAGTCGGCGTCGTCACCAGGCCCTTCGCATTTGAGGGCAAGCGGCGAGCAGACTCCGCCGAAAACGGCATAACGCGACTCAAGGAGCATGTTGACACTCTGCTCGTAATTCCCAACGAGCGCCTTCACGTCATCTGCGAGGAGGAGATTACCGCGCAGAACGCCTTCCTTATGGCAGACGATGTGCTTCGAATGGGCGTGCAGTCCATCGCAGAGCTGATCACCGTTCCCGGCGAGATCAATCTCGACTTCGCCGACGTGCAGTCCATCATGCAGAACTCCGGCCCCGCCTGGATGTCCATCGGCTGGGGTGTGGGCGAGCACCGCGCCAGGAGCGCCGCGCAGACCGCAATTACAAATCCGCTCCTCGACGTTTCCATTGAGGGCGCGCGCGGAGTCCTGTTCAACATCACGGGCGGCAGCGACCTGAAGCTTTCCGAGCTGCACGAAGCGGCAGAGGTCATTCAGCGCGTCGTAGACCCCGAGTGCAACATCATATTCGGCATGGCAACCGACCTGAAGATGGAGAACGAGATCAAGCTCACCATCATCGCAACCGGATTCGAGCAGCCCGGTGACATCAAGGATACCGACGAGGGCTATGCCAACATGCTTCTCGATGCGATGGCGAGCGACACAGGCAAGCTCGACCTGCCGCCGTTCCTGCGCCGCTATTCCAAGCCGCAGAAGGCTCAGGCAAGCAAGAACGGCGCACACTAACCACAGATCGCGCGCTATTAGCAGTGAAACCTAGCCTCCCCGAAATGAGAGGGCTGCCGAATTCGGCAGCCCTCTCATTCGCGTAAGCGATAAATTCACTCTCCGGCAGAAAGCATTGCTAGACACTTGTCCCTCTGTCCTCCGCCAGCCCGCAGCCCAGAAACACTATCTACCATCTACTCAAAAGTTCTTCTCCATATCGAAAACCTTCTGCATCCGCCGAACGTGCCGCTCTTCTCCTGAGAACTCCGCCGAGGCGAAAGCGCTCACAATCTCCTTCACTAGCTCCTCGCCAATTATCCGCACTCCCATGCACAGCACATTCATGTCGTCGTGCTCCACACCCTGATGTGCCGAGTAAGTGTCGTGGCACACGCTCGCCCGGACACCCCTGACCTTGTTGGACGCAACCGAAGCGCCAACGCCGCTCCCGCACAGCACCACTCCCCTGTTCGCGTTCTCGGCAGCGACATACTCTGCAACCGCTCTGGCAAAATCCGGATAGTCGTCGAGTGCGTCATAAGTGTGCGCCCCAAGGTCAACTACCTCATGTCCCTCCGATTCAAGCACTTCCTTCACGGTCGCCTTCGCCGGGTAGCCCGCGTGGTCCGCGCCTATAGCAATTCGCATAATTCTCCCTCTCGCTCTTTCAGCCTCTCGCTCTCCCAGAAAATAGTCTGTCAAGAGTGTAATTTCGCCGCCTGCCCTCGTCAATCTTGTCTGACCTCATTTCGCTCCCGCCCCTGCCCTGGCAACAATGTCGGGATGCGCCAGGAACTCCCACCGAGAAACTCCATTCAGCCTATCCGACTCGGTAGCGCGCCATTTGAGATGCGGCCGCCCCGGTGCTAAACTTCACGCGATTCCCGCACACCCAAACCCTGCAAATTGAGGTGACGCAATGAAGATTACTGAGGTCAAGGCATTCGCGACCAGACCACCCGAAGCGACCCGCAACTACGTCTTCGTCAAAGTCTCGACTGATGAAGGCATCGTGGGATGGGGCGAGGCGACCGTAGGCGCGGTCTCCGTCGGTGCCGTCGTCGAAGAACTGGGTGCCACTCTCGTCGGCAAGAATCCCTTCCGCATCGAGGAGCACTGGCAGAGTCTCTACAACTTCGGGCACAACGTGCGCGGCGGCGTGCTACACATGGCCGCGATTAGCGGCATCGACATCGCCCTCTGGGACATCAAGGGCAAAGCGCTCAATGTGCCGGTGTATGAGCTTCTCGGCGGTGCAATGCGCGACTCCTTCTGGGCATACGGCCGCTTCGACGGACGCACGCCCGATGACGCCGTGAAGAACGCTCTCTCCTGGGTCGAGCAAGGCATGACCGCCCTTAAGGGCGACCCATTCGCGCACCAGGGCCTGTTCACGACTGTCGAGTCAGAGAGAGACGCGCTGGCAAAGGTCAAGGCGGTGCGAGAAGCCGTCGGCGACGATGTTGAGCTGCTCATCGAAGTCCATGGCAGGCTTGCCCCTCACGAGGCAATCCGCATGGGCAATGCCCTCGAAGAATACCGCCCTTTCTGGTATGAGGAGCCTGTCCCGCCCGAGAACATCGACGCCATGGCAAAAGTTACCGCAGGCGTTAACATCCCCATCGCCACCGGCGAGCGCATCTACACGAAGTGGGGCTTCCGTGAGCTCTTCGAAAAACAGGTCATCGACATGGCGCAGCCCGACATCTGCCACGCTGGAGGCATCTTGGAGCTCAAGAAGATTGCGGCGATGGCGGAGACCTACTATGTCGGCTTCTGCCCCCACAACCCATACGGCCCCATCAACACGATGGCAGCGCTCCATGTTGACGCCACCTGCCCCAACTTCCTCATCCAGGAAGGCGGACACGGCAGTTGGTATCAGCATGTCGTAAAGGGCGAATTTCCATTCCAGAAAGACGGCTACTTCAGCCTCCCTGAAGGCGTGGGACTCGGCATAGAGCTTGACGAAGCGGCGATGCTGCAACATCCGCCCGGAGAAGACAGCCACCCCGAAGGCTATCTGCAGGCGGCGCACTTCCCCTCCCGCCAGCAAAACACCTGGATTTGATTATCCCCACAAGCCGCATGTAGGCAGGGACTCTGAGAAATCTATTCCCCGGAAATGACTGCAACTCCATATTGAGGATGGAGAAATTTCCTGCTAATATACTCGCGCAGCCAATCCTGACAGGAACGGTGAGCGCTAACAATGAAATCACTAAGTAATTTAGCTGTCCGAATGGACAGTAATGGCAGAGCTTGTATCGAAAGGCCTCCCTGCGCCTTTGCGGGAAGGCCTTTTGTCATCTATGGCTATGGAAATGGCTTTGCCACTCATGGCGGTGCTGTCTGAAATGGACACAATGCGCACCGCCATAACCGATGTTCCCGGAATCCGTGTCGGCCACCACACCGATACCGATGCGGCAACGGGCTGCACCGTAGTCCTGTGCGAAGACGGCGCAGTCGGCGGTGTTGACGTGCGCGGCTCAGCACCCGGCACCCGCGAGACCGACCTCCTTCGCCCCACGGCGCTCGTCAATGAAGTCCACGCGGTGCTGCTGAGTGGCGGCAGCACGTTCGGCTTGGCCGCAGCGACAGGCGTCGTTCGCCATCTCGAATCAAAAGGCGTCGGCATTCAATTCGGCGGCGCGGTAATACCCATTGTTCCTGCTGCAATCCTCTTCGACTTGGGACTCATTCAGGGCGATATTCGTCCCACCGACGCGGACGGCGAAGCAGCCTGTCTGAACTCATCCGAAGATGCTCCCGCCCAAGGGAGTGTCGGCGCAGGCACCGGTGCAACCGTTAGCAAAATGCTCGGCATGGACCGCGCCATTAAGGGCGGCATCGGTTCGTCAAGCGTAACGCTCAGCGACGGTCTGATAGTTGGCGCAATAGTCGCCGTCAACGCAATCGGCGGCGTGTACGAGGCAACAACCGGAAGCATAATCGCCGGCCCCCGCAGCGAAGACGGCAAGTCCATTCAGGACGCAATGGAAGTTGCAATCTCGCCTCAGGTCGGCGCGCCTCAACCCGCAACCGCATCAAACACAACCATCGGCGTAGTCGCCACGAATGCCTTGCTGAACAAGGCACAGGCGAACAAGCTCGCATCAGCGGCGCAGGACGGCATCGCGCTCGCCGTGCGTCCCGCTCACCTGATGGGCGACGGCGACACGATGTTCGCGCTCGCTACCGGCAAATGCGAATCCGCTTTCAACATGAACCAGCTCCTCGCCGCAGCCCTGGTCTGCGTGAGCAATGCTATCGTGAAGGCCATTACCGAAGCTGACTCTCTTGGCGGCATCCCTTCGATCAAGGACTTGAAGGAACAAATCGTCCCGTCCCCCTCGATGGGGGAAGGTTAGGATGGGGGTGAAAACCCTTATCAACAGCAATATACAACCCAACGCCAATACCGAATAAGATCACATCGACATGGTAAATCTCGACAAGTCATCCAAAATAGGTTTCATCGGCGCAGGTAAGGTCGGCGGTTCGCTCGCGGTCGCCATGTCCAACGCCGGTTTCCCGGTCGTCGCAGTCGCTAGCAGGACGCCCGCATCGGCCGAGGCGTTTGCCGCCCGCATCGAAGGCTGCGCCGCACACGCGGATATTCAGGATACTGTTGATTCCAGCGATATGCTGTTCGTATCAACTTCGGACGACGCTATATCCCAGGTAGCCGCGTCCGTCCGGTGGCAAAATGGCAAGGGTGTGGCGCACTGCTCAGGCGCGGCGTCGCTGGATGTCTTGCAGACTGCCGCGCAGCAGGGAGCCTCACCCGGCGCGTTCCATCCACTTCAGGCATTTTCCTCTGTGGAAAACGGAGTCCGCAGCATACCCGGCATCACATTCGGTATTGAGGGCGACGATGACATGCGCGGCTACCTCGGCAATCTCGCGCGCGCCATCGGCGGAAATCCCGTATTCCTCAACAGCGAGGACAAGCCGCTCTACCACCTGAGTGGCGTCATGATGGGCAACCTGTTAACCTGCCTCGTCGGAATATCTGCGGAGATATGGGAGCACATCGGCTACACTCGTGACGACGGTGTAAAGGCTCTAATACCGATGATGCACGCAGTCGCCTACAACGTAGAGACTTCTGGCATTCCTGCAGCAGTAGCAGGTCCCTACCCTCGCGGCGACATGGGAACCGCGCGCAAGCACATGGATGCCCTGGCGTCACAGCACCCCGATCTGCTGCCTCTATACCGTGAACTGGCGCTGGCAGGCTTGCATCTCGCCGTGGAACAGGGCTTATCTGCGGACGGAGAGCAAGAGTTTCGACAGATCCTGAACGATGTCCGCCAGTATAATGACCGCCAGTAAGACGACCGACTGATCGAATGAGGGGAGACCATGAGAACCACAATTCGTGACATAGCGGCAATGAAGCGGCGCGGCAAGCGCATTTCGATGATTACGGCATACGACTACACCTCTGCGCGCATCGTGGAGGCGGCTGGCGTTGACATAATCCTTGTAGGTGACAGTCTCGGTCAGGTCGTGCTCGGCTACGACTCAACCGTGCCCGTCACTATGGACGACATGATCCATCACATCAGTGCGGTCGTTCGCGGCACCGAGAAAGTTCACATCGTCGGCGACCTGCCGTTCATGAGTTATCAGGCAAGCAGGTCCGACGCCATTCGCAACGCCGGTCGGCTGCTCAAGGAAGCAGGCGCGCAGTCTGTCAAGCTCGAGGGTGGCAGGCATGTCGCCAAGACTATGCGGCGCATCGTGCAGTCCGGCATACCCGTTATGGCGCACATAGGACTCACACCGCAGGCAGTGCACCAGATGGGTGGCTACCGCATACAGGGCAGGACCACAAAGGCGGCGATAGACCTGATCGAAGACGCCAAGGCTGTCGAGGATGCAGGTGCATACGCCCTTGTCCTCGAAGGCGTGCCGTCGCAGTTGGCAGCGATTGTAACGGAGCGCCTGACGATTCCGACTATTGGCATCGGCGCCGGCGTCCACTGCGATGGGCAGGTGCAGGTGTTCCACGACATGATGGGCCTGTACACCGACTTCACCCCCAAGCACGCCCGCAAGTACGCGCATCTCGCCGAAGTTATGGGCACAGCCGTTGCCGAATACATAGAGGATGTTCGCGCACAGACATTCCCATCCGAAGACGAGAGCTTCACTCTGTCGCCCGAAGTCCTCGCAGAATTGACTGGTAACACCGGCATAGTCTCGCAGAGCGAACGCTGATGCAGGTCATCGAATCGGTCGCCGCATTCAGGCAGGCATACGACGCGGCTGCAAAACCGCTTGGGCTAGTGCCGACAATGGGCTTCCTGCACGAGGGACACATGGCGCTCGTCCACCGCGCCCGCGAGGAGAATGCCACAGCCGCAGTCAGCATCTTCGTCAACCCCACTCAATTCGGGCCCAGCGAGGACTTCGCCACCTACCCGCGCGACATGGACTCCGATCTCGCCAAGCTTGAAGAGGCAGGCGTTGACCTCGTGCTCGCCCCGACGGTGGATGAAGTCTATCCCGCCGGATTCGACACACATGTAGATGTCGGACGCATCGGCGAGCGGCTTGAAGGCGAGCACCGCGCAGGCCATTTCCATGGAGTGGCAACCGTGGTATGCAAGCTGCTGACAATCGTCCGCCCCAACCGTGCGTACTTCGGCCAGAAGGATGCACAGCAGTGCCTCGTGGTCCAACGCCTGAACGAAGACCTGAATCTCGGCGCAGAAATAGTAGTCTGTCCCACCGTCCGCGACTCCGACGGCCTGGCCCTCAGCAGCCGCAACGTCTATCTCAGCGCAGACGAACGAGTCGCCGCACTGTCGCTGAATCGCTCCCTCCGTCTCGCACAGGAACTGCATAGTCAAGGCGAATCTGACGCACCACACATCCGGCAGCGCATGCATGAACTCATAACCACATCCCCTCTAGCAGACATCGACTACATCAGCATCGCCGACGCCAACAACCTCAACGAACTCGACACTATCGACCGCCCTGCCCTCGTTTCCCTGGCAGTCCGGATCGGCAAGACTCGCCTGATTGACAATGTGATAATATGACAGGCGGCGCAAGCCTATTCGCGCTGAAACAACCCAAAAGCAAGTTGCAAGGGAGTGGCAGAATTTGAAAATCCTGGTTACAAACGACGACGGCGTTGAGGCTCCGGGGCTTTGGAAGATGGCGGGCGCGCTCAAAAGCCTCGGTGAAGTTGTAGTAGCAGCGCCCGACCGCGACCAGAGCGGCATAGGCAGCGCAAGAACGCTCCTCGATGTCGTAAAAGTCCGCGAGGTGACGAACCCGCCCATTGAAGGCATCAAGACATTCGCGATAGAAGGCACACCTGCGGACAGCGCAATTCTCGGACTTGAAATGCTCTCGCCCGGCAAGTTCGACTTCATGCTCTCCGGCATTAACGACGGCTCCAATCTCGGAATGGACATCCTCGTATCTGGCACGGTCGGAGCAGCGATACAGGGTTACTACCGCCAGATGCACTCAATCGCAATGTCGGTCGCATCCATCACCAATCTACAGTACGACGCCGCTGCAACCACCGCAGCATCGCTCGTCAAGACCATCGCAGCCGACCCTAGCCTTCCGCCGCTCTTCCTCAACGTCAACGTGCCCAACGCGACCACCGAAGCTATCAAGGGCGCCGAAGTAACCACGCTGGGACCACGCCTATATCTGGAGAACGTCGAACGTGGCAACAACGGCCGCAGGACCTATTACTGGATCAAGCACAACAAAATGACCAATCGTCCCGTAACAGAGGACACCGACATCTTCGCCGTGCGCAACAACCGAATAGCTATCTCCGCGGTCAACGCAGTACTGGAGCCCGACTTCAAGTGCCCAGACCTGCAGCCACTCGCACACGGCGTTATGGCAGCCCTCGGACTCACCAACGGCGTCGGCGCAATTTAAGCGTCGCAGCGAAACTGAAGTCCAATATACATTCACAAGGAGGAAACCATGATCTACGAATACCGAGTATATGAAACGCTCCCCGGCAGACTCCCAAACATCAACGCTCGCTTCCGTGACCACACGATGAAGATCTTCGAGAAGCACGGCATCACCAACGTCGGCTACTTCACCGCAGACGTCGGCGACTACAGCGACCGCCTGATTTACATCATCGGCTTTGAAGACGCCGCACACCGCGAGCGCGCCTGGGAAGCCTTCCGCAACGACCCCGAATGGCAGAAAGTCCGCGCCGAGTCAGAAGCCGACGGCCTCATCGTAAGTCGGGTCTTCAACACCACGCTCACTCCCACGGACTACTCCCCGCTCCAGTAGCCCGGTCCGCGAACTGGCCTGTGAACTAAGGACGGACGGGGGATGACATTGCTAGACGGTGGACAACCATGAATCCTGTCTCAGAATCCCCCGACCGTCTCCAAAACATCGAACGCCGCACCGAACTGCCCCTTATGCTGGCATCCTTCGCCCTGATGCCCATCATCACTGGCCTCTATTTCTGGGACCTCAGCGCCGTTGAAACGCGCATCTACACGGTCTTGGAAATCGCAATCTGGGCGCTCTTCGCCATCATCTTCATCATTAAGCTCGCAATAGCTCCAAGCAAACTTAGCTATCTGCGCCGCAACTGGCCCGAAGCCCTGCTGGTACTAATTCCAGTCCTCCGACCGCTCAGAATCATTGCCGCGATTATGTTCGTCGTCCGCGACGCCTCCCGTTGGAGGCATCTCGTAACATTTGAAACCCTCATCGCATACGGCATCGGAATCGTCCTCCTCGCCGCAACCATCGTAACGACCGCCGAGCAGAACGCGGTCGGCGCAAATATCCAGTCCTTCCCAGACGCCCTCTACTGGTCTCTCGTTACCGTCTCCACCGTCGGCTACGGCGATCATTATCCCGTTACTGTGGTCGGCAAGTTCACCGCGGTAGCCCTCATGTTTTTCGGCATCGGCATCTTCGCCGGCATTGTTGCTGCGATTGTCTCCGCTTTCAGCGATTCCAGGTGACCGCCCTACATCCCTATTGCCCACAAGCTCCTCGACTTCCATCGCCCACACAACACATTATCCCTACATTAACTTGCCTTAAATCACGGCAAGGGTGTATCCTGTTTGGCGGCGTTTGGCGCATAGCGCCCGCCTCAATACTAAGGACTGCAACACCGCAGAAACCACACGGGAGGTGCCATATAAGATGGCCGATTTGAGCAAGTCGGTTGCCATTGTTGGAGTGGCAGAATCCGACGAAATTGGAAGAGTTGAAAAGTCCAACCTTCAGCTTCACGCTGAGGCCGCGTACAATGCCCTAGAAGATGCCGGGCTGTCAATGAGCGATGTGAACGGTCTTATGACCGCCGGCACCTCAACGATAAACCTCGGCGAGTACTTGGGCATAAACCCGACATATACCGACACGACAGCCGTTGGCGGCTCGTCATTCATCATACACATCGCGCACGCCGTAGCCGCAATCAACGCTGGCTATTGCGACACGGTGCTAGTGACCCACGGCGAGGCAGGACGCAGCGCCCGTTCTCGCGCAGGCGGCAACGCCTCCGACGCCGGCCCGCAGTACGAGACCCCTTACGGTTTCATCGGCGCCCCCATCAACTACGCGATGGCTGCACGCCGCTACATGCACATGTACGGCGAGCGCAGGGTGCGTCAGGGCATGGCTGAGGTTGCGGTCGCAACACGCAAGTGGGCGAACCTCAATCCAAAGGCGTATTTCCAGGACACTCCGATGTCCTTCGACGACTACCATAACTCGCGCTGGATTGCCTGGCCGTTCCACCTGCCCGATTGCTGCTTGGTGACGGACGCAGGCGGCGCCTATGTCGTGACCACGCCCGAAAGAGCGCGCGACCTGCCCAAAGCGCCGGTTTACGTTCTCGGAGCGGCAGAAGGCCACGACCACGGCATATTGAGCCAGATGAAGAACCTGACACGCACCTGGGCGCGCTACTCCGGCCCGGCAGCGCTGCAGATGGCTGGCGTAACCCATGACGACATAGACCTCGCCATGATTTACGACTCCTTCACCTACACCGTGCTGGCGACGCTTGAGAGCCTTGGATACTGCGAACCCGGCGAGGGGCCCGATTTCGTGGCGAACCAGCGCACTGCTCCCGGCGGTGACTTCGCTATGAACACCAGCGGCGGCGGCCTGTCCTACACCCACTCCGGCATGTACGGCATGTTCCTAGTGCTGGAGGCAGTGCGGCAGCTCCGCGGCGAGACCGGCGAGCGACAACTCGACGATCCCAAGCTCTGCCTCATCAACGGCACCGGCGGCTCCCTGTCATCCACAGGCACCGTCGTCTTGGGCGTTGACTAATATATGTTTCAAAGTTCCTTCCCCCTTGACGGGGGAAGGTTAGGATGGGGGTGAGTTATTTGCCCGCCCCTATGCAGAAAACTCAGGAGAATATGAATGACGCAAGCATACATTAAGCCGCTGCCTACACCGCAGGTCGAGTCCGACGTGTACTGGCAGAAGGCAAAGGAACACGAGCTCTGGCTGCGCTACGACAACGACGCCCAGCAGTATTACTTCTATCCGCGTGATATCTCCCCAATCACATTCTCGCGCAACACCGAATGGCGACAGGTAAGCGGGCGGGCGACCCTCTACACCTACGCCATCGTCCATCGCGCGCCGCACCCTGGATTTGTAGGCGATGTCCCCTTCGTAACGGCTATGGTGGAACTCGAAGAGGGCCCCATAATGCCCACCAACATCGTCATGGACGACCCCACACCGGAGAAGTTGGTCATCGGCATGCCTCTGGAGGTAGTGTTCGAGGACGTCACTGACGAAATCAGCCTCCCCAAATTCAAGCCCGCCTAACCCCACGCGAGGTAGATAAGAACAAAGAAGAGGGCTGGCAGTCGTTGACTACCAGCCCTCTTCTTGCGTTACTTTCTATGCGTACAGTTAGTGCTGTTAGTCCCCACACTCACCGCAGTCGCACATTTTCCGCAATATCTCGAACGGATATATCCCAGTGTAATGTGTGTCGCTCCATAGGAATTGCAACGCGTACCGACCGATTGGCAGATAGTCCTCCGCTTTGATGTTGGCGTCCACAGTCGCCGGGTCCAGAATTTGTCGCTGCGTCCACTCCTCCACGCACTCCGCGCACGCGCAGTTCACGCGAAGGTACTTGCCCGTGTAAAAGCTCTCATGGCCGTCTTTCCATACGATTCTGACGCCCTCATCCGAAAGCTCCACTCTATCTACGCCCAATTCCGTAACCATGCCACAAGCCTCTAACTATTGTCTCCGATATTCATCAGCAACGATCCCATCTAACCGCATGCTTTCCACTTAACGCTGACAGCTAACTCTGCTTTATCAGCTTCTGCATGGAGCGCAGCTCCTGCGGCGGGTCCATCCTGCTTCCATAGTCCGCGTATGACACTTCAGCAACATAGATGTCGCCCTTGGAGTCAACTGCAATGCCGTGCGGCGAGTAGAACCTTCCCGGCTCGTCCCCATAAGTCTGCGTACCGAGCCTCGCAAGCCGGTTGCCCTGCGTGTCGAATATGCTCACTCGCGGCCCAAGCTGCGTGCCCATCCTGTTCGGATTGATGCCGGAGAAGTACTCCCCAACATAGATCAGTTCCCGGTCGCCCTTCGTATCGAGGTAAAGGCAAGCCGCCCGCGACAAGTTAATCCACTGCGCCTCGAACTTCCCTTCCGGGCTGAAGATCTGTATGCGGTGGTTCTCCCGGTCTGCCACATACACCCAGCCGTCCTTGTCCACTCCCACGTAGTGGACGATGTTGAACTGTCCCGGGTCATTCCCCGACTCGCCCCAGGAGAACAGGTGCTTGCCATCAGGCGAATACTTATGCACCGCTGCGTTGGTGTATCCATCTCCCACATAGAAATCGCCATTTCGCGGGTCGAACGCCACATGCGACGGCGCGTTGAACGGCTTGCCGCTCATAGGCGGTGACGGCTGACCCGGCGTGCCTATCGTCATCAGGACTTCGCCATGTGGCGACATCTTCCGCACCGTGTGGTCACCATTGTCCACGCACCACAGGTTGTCATCAGGACCCACAGTCACACCGTGCGGGTTCGTGAATATGCCGTGCCCCCAAGTGTGCTGCACATTGCCCTCTGTGTCGAAGACGATCATAGGGTGCGTGCCGCGATTGAACACATAAACATTGTCGTACGCATCCACATCCACAGCAGTGGCTTCCTTATAGGTCGCGCCCTCCGGCAAATTGCCCCAGTCCTCGCCTGAGACTTCGTAAACCCAGTCGCCAGATCCCAGCAGTACCATCGTCGTTTCCTCCGTCTGTTAGGTGTTGCCTCTGTAAGGTGTTAATCGAACAATTCAGCGCCGACTCGAATCGGCTCACCAGATGGTAACAGCCACCTGCCCCATGCACAAGAACTGCTCACCTCTGCATCTTGACCCCTCTCGCATTGAGCATATAATACTGGCAATCGCATCAAGTCTCACCGACCTGATACCCACCCGCAGGCATTTGCGAAAGGGAGTGTAGCTATGGCAACCATCGAAGAACGCTATAACGAGATGTTTGGCAAGTCGATTGAATGGTACGAAAGAGGCAAGTCCCTGTTTGCAGGCGGCATTACTCACCAGACGCGTTTCACCTCTCCCTTCCCCGCATACATCGACCACGCTGAGGGCCCATACAAGTACGATGTTGACGAGAACCAGATTATTGACTATGTGATGGGCAACGGCAGCCTCCTGATGGGTCACAGCAAGCCCGAGATTATCGAGGCCGTCAGGGAACAGGCCGGCAGAGGAACCCATGTGGGCGGCGCATCCACCCACGAAGTGCGCTACGCCGAGGCTGTCAAGCGCCTTGTGCCTTCGCTTGAGCGCGTCCGCTTCACCGCATCCGGCACCGAGTCAACCTATCTCGCTCTCAGGCTGGCACGCGCCTTCACCGGAAAGACCAAGATAATCAAGTTCCACGAGCACTTCCACGGCTGGCACGACTATGTCACGCCCGAATCCGGCCAGGCTCTCGGCGGCGTTCCCAAGGAAGTCCTCGACACCGTAATAGTCGCCCCGGTGGACATCGCCGCAGTCGATGCCATCCTTACGAACGACAACGACGTCGCAGCCGTGATCGTCGAGTGCAACGGCGCTCACTATGGCACATTCCCATTGCAGAACCCGCAGTTCCTTCACGACCTGCAGGACCTCGCAAGGCGGCATGGCGTCCTGTTCATTATGGACGAGGTGATAACGGGATTCCGCCTCTCACCCGGCGGCGCGCAGGTCCGCTGGGGACTCGAACCCGACCTTACGACAATGGCAAAGATTATCGCGGGCGGTCAGCCCGGCGCCGCTGTCGGCGGCAGGGCAGACATTATGGAGCTTATGGCGTTCCAAAACGACCCCGAATGGGACAACCATCTCAGAGTAGCCCAGGGCGGAACTTACAACGCCCAGCCCGTCACGGCAGCGGCAGGCATCGCCGCCCTCGAAGCAATCGCCAACGAGGGCATCAACGCCAGGGCGGACGCAATGTCGGAACGCCTCAAGGAAGGCCTGAACGCGGCATTCATTCAGAACGAAGTCACAGGCCACGCGCACGGCATCTCTTCGATCATTCACGTCAACTTCGGTGCCGACTGCAACTGCGACCGCGACATCTGCAACATGCCATACCAGCAGATCTACGACACCATGCCGGCGGAAATGACACGCTCCCTGCGCCGCGCGATGCTCGTCAACGGCGTGGACATGATGGGCGGCAGAGCCTTCATAGTCTCGTCATCCCACGACGAAGATGTCATAGACCGCACGACCGCTGCCTTCTCGCAGTCCCTCAAAGACCTGCGCGCCGAAGGCGAGCTGTAATTGTTGATAGAATAGATTCAGGAGTATACATGACGCGCTTTGAACAACAGGTCGCAATAGTAACAGGAGCCGCAACCGGCATAGGCTACGGCATCGCCCGCCGTCTCGCTTCCGAAGGCGCGCGCCTCGTCATGGTTGACATCGACGGCGACCTCGGCGAACAATCAGCCAGCGAAATGTCGGCCCGCGGCAGCGACACCCGCCTCGTGGTCGGCGACGTCTCCGAGCAGTCCA
>JGIcombinedJ30088_10002149_pt1 | contig 19212 bp, 21 predicted proteins | sample PinacodermPK_FD_30088 | JGI IMG/M metagenome (IMG submission 30088)
GCCGCCAATAACAATTTCGCGGTCGAAAACCTCGCGATCGCGGCCTGAAAATTCATGCCTTCTCGCCATCGCGCAGGTTTTACCATAAGAGAATCGCACCCAAACGAACCGAAGCAAGTACACTCAAAGAAAACTCAGTTGCTGAACTGAAGTGTGCCTGGGCGCAAAATATAACGATACCCGATCCGCGGGCGAATGTCTGGGCACTCAACAAAAGTGATACAGGGTCCTTTTTGGAGGCGGGACCAAATGATATGTTTGCAATTCACGTTCAAGACAATGCTTCTGCGGGTTATCTCTGGAGATTGATTGATCCGGGTAAGGAAGCCGAAATTGTAGATGAAGACGAAGTTATTGATCCTGAGTCTCGTTACGGAGAGGCTTCGTCCCGCATAATCTATATGCGATTCACGGCTCCGGGAGTACATAAGATTGTCTTAGAACATGTGCGGCCGTGGAGTGGCTCCAGTCTCGACGAGATAGAGATTGAAATAGATGCCCATGGAAAAGAGTTGGAAGGGCTCGCTAGACGAAAGAAAACGCAGGCCCTAAGGCACGCTGCATGAGCGTAATTGTTGAGCTGGACTATCGCCCCAAGTTCAGTGCAGTTCGGGATCGAGGGCCGAGACCCACGTGTTTGGCCTTTGCCGTGACGGCGGCGCACGAGTACATTCGGAAAAATACCTTCCCGCTATCGCCAGAATATCTCCACTACTTCGCAACAGGAAAGGGAGCGCAGGTCNGGGCGAGTATTGCCGATGTCGCCAAGGCGCTAAAGAAGGCGGGTCAGCCTAGCGAGCAGGCGTGCCCCTACTGGGTCGGGGGAGTACCCAATGGGTGGGCACCTCCCAAGGGACTGAACGTCAATCGCAGGAACAGTGAGACGCACGAGATATCGGTTGCCTAGGTGGATGGCTTGCTCCGCGGCGGTGCTACACCGGTGTTGGGGATTTCTTTACCGGAGCCGTTTTTTTCGCCTTGCGACCCTTGGGTTCTGAGGGGCGACGGGACGTATATAGGAATGCACGCCGTCATTGCAGTAGGGATCGGTTCCTTCGAGGGGAGTGGATGCTTCCTGATTAGGAATAGCTGGGGACCGGACTGGGGTGTGGATGGCTATGTGTGGTTGGCCGCAGAGTTCATTGCACGCCATTTGAAGTCGTTATGCACACTAACTGACGAGGTTCACTATTGGTGCACTTGATTCAAGCGACCACGCGCACTGAAGCTTGGGTAGAGGCGACCCAACTGTTGTTGGGCGAGGGACCGATCCTGAACTTATCACTCGAAATTGANTTTCCGGGTAAGCGGGGACCTTTCCCTCACGCTGACAAGCGCATTGACGAGTATCTGTCTCTCGAAGACCAGCTACCGCTACATACGGTGGCGGAAACAATATTCCCGGGATACGAGTACCGCCGTCGGGGACCGNAAGGAGTATTCGAGTTTTACCCGAATGAAGTATATCCAGCGATACAAAAGCATCCGAAGATCATTTGGGGTACGTATGCTTACCGTATGGTAAGGAGAGAAAATGGGAAAGGCGAGCACGTGAACCCGCTAAAGAAGATGGTGGAGAAAATGGCGAGTGAAATTCGGAGCAAAGCCCCGAAGAGGTCTTGCTATGAACTTGGGATTGGCGAAGGAGAATACGATATAGCGTTNTACAANACTGTTAAGGACGGTAGTCGCCGCATGGGAGGCCCATGCCTCTCTCACCTGTCGTTCAAGCTGTTTAACGGTGCGGTCCATCTCGTAGCGATGTACCGCAGTCACGATTATGCTTACAAGGTTCCGGGCAACTTGCTGGGTCTTGCTAGGCTTCAGTCATTTGTGTGCAAGGAGACAGGGCAAGAGCTAGGATCACTGGTAGTTCATTCAACATATGCGTTCCTCGGGGGCGGCAAGGGTCGAATGCGAGAGCTGATGGANCAGATTCAAGAACAATAGCGTTCGGGAGTAGCAGGCGTGAAATGGCTAACTGAATTTAGCGTGAAGGCAGAGGTCACGGACCAGCTGATTGGTAGGAACGTAAGCGGGCAGGCCGCCGAGGGCGCTCGAGAGGCTGCTCGGCCTGAGGCCCCCGAGGATCCGCATGACATCGGCAAGCGGCACCGCCCGCGCCTCCTCGTCGGCGAGGCTCCGCTCGGCGGCGACCGCCAGGGCTCCCGTCAGGAAGACGATCTCGGCGGAATCATCCCGGTTCATGTCAAGNGNGCCTCCCGGCCCGGCAGGGCGATNCCACGCTGAATCCGTTTAATTTTTCTTGACATCGGGCATCCCCGCGTTGCAAGCGCGCCCGTNCGCGGGATCGTCGGCGGTTTTCTCTGGCCTTCCCGCGCAACATGTGCGATGCTCGCGGCATGTCGATTCGCAAACGCATGGAGGCGCGCCCGGTTCACAGGGCGCCTCCCGAAGGGTTCGNGCTGTCCGAGGTCGAGGTNCGCCTGGCGAAGCCGGAGGAGCGCCNGCTCTGGGACGCCCTGATGGACCAACACCACTATCTCGGCTTTCGCCGGCTTGCGGGCCGCGGCCTGCGCTACGTCGCGACCTTCGGGGACCGGTGGCTGGGCCTTGCCGCGTGGCAGAACGGCGCCTTCAAGTGCAGGCCGCGCGACCGCTGGTGCGGCTGGAAGCCGGAACAGCAGTTCGGGCGGCTTGCGATGATCGCAAACAACACTCGGTTCCTGGTGCTCTCGGAGCCCGGCGTGTTCCCGAACCTCGCCTCCCGCTTCCTTGCGGGGATGACCCGCCGGCTCGCCGACGACTGGCTGGAAGCGCACGGCCACGGGGTTCTCCTGGCCGAGACGTTCTGCGATCCGGAGTTCTCTCCGGGCACCATGTACAGGGCGGCGGGCTGGACGGGGCTGGGCAAGACCAGGGGGTTCGCCCGTTCCAACGGGCGGTACACCGACCCCCACGGCAAGCCGAAGGAGATCTTCGTCACGCCGCTGAGGCCCGACGCCCGTGAGCTGCTTTCGAACCCGATGCCGCTGCCGCCCGACGTGGTGCCGCCCGCCGGTCCTGAACTGGCGCCCCGGGATCCTGGGGCGATGCTCTCCCTGCATGCAGAGCTGGCGGCGGTTCCGGACTTCCGCCGGGCGCAGGGACGGAAGCATACGGTGGCCTGCGTGCTCGCCATGCATGTCCTCGCCGAACTCGCCAACATGAAGGGCTGCCTCGCCGCCGCGCAGTTCGCGCGGTCGCTGTCCCAGGCGGAGCTGGAGGCCGTCGGCGCATGGACGAACCCGAAGACGGGGCTTCGCGAGCCGGTCTCCAAGTCCACCATCCACCGGGTCGTCCAGTCGGTCGACCCCGAGGCTCTGGAGGATGTGATCGCCCGCTGGTCCCGGCCCCGGCTCCACCTTGCCCGGGCGCTCGCCGCCGACGGCAAGCGCATCCGCGGCGCCAACCGCAACGGCGAGGACCATCACGAGACCGTGGCGCTTGTCGACCATGCCTCCGGCGCACCCTTCGCGCTCCTGAACTTCGGCGAGGAGGGAGGCGAACTGGCGGCCGCGCACGACCTCCTGGAGCGCAGCGACATCCGCGGAAAGGTGATCACCCTCGACGCGCTGCACACGACGCGCAAGACCGCGAAGCTGATCACGGAACGCGCCGACTACGTCTTCGCCGTCAAGGGCAACTCTCCGGAGACCTTCGACATCCTCGACAGCATCGACTGGGAGAGGGACGCCGCCGGCCGCTTCGAGGAGGATGTCGAAAAGGCCTGCGGGCGCCTGGAGCAGCGGTCCATCCGCGTCATGACTCCGCTCAAGGGCGCCGTCAACTACCCTGGCGTCAGTCAGGTCGCCCGCGTCATCCGCTACCGGGAGCCGTTGAAGAAGGATGCCGGCGCAGAGGACGGGAAGGACCACATCGAGACCGCGTATCTCATCACCTCTCTCGATGCCAAGGCCGCGTCGCCGGAGGATCTGCTTCGGCTGAATCGCGGCCATTGGACAGTGGAAAACCTGAATCATCGCCAGAGAGACTGCGTCTTCGGCGAGGACGCCTGCCTGACCCGCACGGGCCAGGGCCCGGCGAACCGGGCCAGCCTCAACAACATCGCGCTCGCGGTGATCTTCGCCAGCCGGCGCGAGGCGGAAAGCCTCGCCGCAACCCGGCGGCGGCTGCAGCTCTACCGCAGCGAAGCCGTCGCGGCCCTGACCCGGCCCTGAGAGGCAGCCGCATCCCGGCGGTTCCAGGGCGCCGCCGGAAAGACCCCGGATACTGACAGCGAATCACCCGGCGACCGGAAACGGGGCCTGCGTTGGCGCGTAGGTGGCTCCGCAGCCGCGGAACTCAGCCGGACAACGACGATTCGCGCTCTTTTCATCGGTTGCCGCCAAGATCACCGACAGCGTGGGAAAGTCCTGATTGATAGGCTGGCGGCCAGGGGAAAGTGCGCCCAAAGCCCGAAAAGAGTTTCAGAGAAAAAAACACGAACCTGTAGTTCAATTTTTTATTACCAAAATTTTTTCGGAAAGCACTTGATTTCGCGTTGGTTGAAAAATACATCAAGCTTCCTTCCTTGATTTTTTCGCTGTTGAATTCCTGTGCGGCGCGAAAAATCAATGGTGCCTATTTTATGCCAATGCTCTGATTGGACCAACAGAATATAGACTATCACTAATTTTCCTCCCTATTGGTGGTGTCTATTGGCGAGCCTTCGGGCTCGCCTTTTTTTCGATTACCCTAAGTTCCCGGTTTCGGACCTCGCGGCTTCCGGCGCGGGCAAATTTCTTTCCAGCCGACATCCGAGTTCACGACATCGTCGATTTGGCGCCAGGTCCCGAACCCCTTCCCGCTTGCGGCCCTGCGGCCCTGTTTCACAGTTTGCATCCTAGTCGCCGCCGTATTAGTCTGCGTCAAGAAAGCGGAAACGCAAAGATTTTTGGGCAGGCCGGACTGTGAATTTCCCAGTTTTGAATCGAATGGCGTGGTGCATCGCAATTGCGCTGGCAATTGCCTTGCAATTTACTGCCGAAACAGCGCGCGCCCAGCGGCAATTGCTTACCTATGAGCAAGCTGTGGGAGCGGCGCGGTTTTTGACGAGAAGCGGACATTTTTACGATGCGCTGCTGCTGCTTCGGCAATTGCCGCTCGACGGCGAAGAAAGATACGAAATTCTGTTTTTGCGTGGATGGGCGGCATTGGAATTGTCGAATTTGGCATTGGATGAAGACGTTCGCGATGCCTTGCTGGACGAAGCAATAGAAGCTCTCTACGTCGTGGCTTCCAATAATCCCGGATTACTCAGGCCCCGATTGGAATTGGCGCGAGCCTACTTCATGCGCGGCGACGACGAACCGGCCAAGGAGCATTTCGAATGGGTGCTGTCGACCCAGCCGCCCCAGGTCGTCGCGTACAACGTTCACAATTTTCTGAACGAGATAAGAGGAAGGCGACGCCTAACGGGCTACTTCGGATTTGCCCTGGCGCCGGACACCAATATCGCCAACGTTTACGAGGACCGGAATATCATGATTTTTGGCCTGCCGTTTACGTTGGATCAGCCGGCCGAAGCAAAATCGGGCGTCGGGCTGTCGCTATGGGGCGGAGGCGAATATAGGCTTCCCGTTATTCCGAATAAATTGTCGCTGCGGTTTGGAGCATCGGGCAGCGTTACCGATTATCCCGGCGGCGATTTCGACAGCGTCTCGATGGGCGTTTTCGCCGGGCCTCACTATCAATTCGACAACCGAACCGACGGCAGCGTCGTTGGATTTTTGACGCAGCGCTGGAGCGGGGGAAGGGAAACGAATTGGGATGCGGGGATTCGTCTAAGCTTGGCTCGCCAAGTTTCGGAAATCCAAAGAATCAAAGCCGAGTTCGGAACCTACAACCGATATCATAGATACGAGGAACAGAACGACGGGCGCCATAAATACGTCAGGCTGGATTCGGATACTAGGCTAAACGAAATAACGCTGCTGAACGTTAACTATTCGCGATTCTTCGATGATACCGCAACGGCGAGGAGCACAAGCAACGGCTATAGCATCGGAGCGACTCTATCATTCTCGCTGCAGGGCGGGTACGACATTTCCTTAGGAGCCGACTACTCGTCGACGAAATTCGACGGCAATTGGTTTCCGTACATAATCGACGGTTCAAAGCGGACGGACCGGCTGCGAACCTACACAATAGGCATCGGCAATAGGAATTTCAGGGTCTTCGGATTTAGCCCGAAACTATCTTTGATAGCAATTAACAAAGAGTCGAATGTCCAGAACACCGGCTATCAGAAACGACGGGCGGAACTCTCGTTCGTTCGCTATTTTTAAAGCTATTCGCTTCCCCAATCTAAAAATTAACGGTTGGTAATAGGTCTACGAGCAGGACTCGTCCACTTGAGAACAATTAATCGCGGGTACCTATCGCGGCACGCCTCAAGCCGGGCTTGTCCGAAAACCATCTCGCATGAATTGACTGGCCGGTAATTCCGGGGGCTGCATTTCCGTTTTCACGATCCCGGCGCCTGAATGGCAAAATCAATAGTCAACTCCCCTTTCGCTTCGGCGCGAGGTGCCCCCCGATAGTTAGGCGCCGGTTTCCCAGCCCCCAAGCGTGCGACTTAACGGCTTGTGCTTCGCGGCCCGGCTTTCCCTGCCGCGCAATGGATTTCGGCTATCATTGGCCCTTCGCCAAAAAATTTTTCAACCTTCGCAACGCGTTGATTTTCCGGGGAAGGAACGAAAACGGATGGAATTATTCCCGAGGCGGTTAACGTCCTTTCGCAGACCTGCGTTTTGGCTCCGAACTTTTTCGAAGGCGGAAGACCGGGCAGCGTTGACAGGATATTAAAGACGAATCGAGCAGCCGGATGAATCAAAGGCGGATCAGGAATCGTTCCTCGCGGTGCACCCGGCGCGCACCGGGCAGCGAATGCGCAAGCAGGGAGCGGCCCTATTCATCCGGTACGAAATCGACCTGAACTTCGCTATCCTTTCCCACTTCGAGGGGCTAGACGGTATCGGCAAGAACTCGAACAGCGCGCTTGCGGTCACCGGCGACGGAATCCCTCTCGGCGCGGCTCGGTTCGAATTCTCAAGCCCCGGCGCCAAATTCATGCAGGTCTCAGAATGCGACCTTGTCGCCGCCTTTCAGATCGAGGATTTCACGGGCATCGTCGAATGAAGCGATCGACAATCCCATTCCTTCGATTATTCCTCGGGCTTGCTTAACCTGCTGTGCATTCGATTCCGCCAGCTTCCCCGGACCCGCCCAAAGCGAATCCTCCAAGCCGACGCGAATATTCCCGCCGTTGGCGGCCGCTATCGCCGCAACCTGCATCTGGCTGCGCCCGGCGCCCAGNACCGACCAGCGGTACTGATCGCCGAACAGGCGGTCGGCGGTGCGCCTCATGTGCGCGACATCTTCGGGNTGCGCGCCNATGCCGCCGAGAATTCCGAACACGGACTGAACGAACAGAGGCGGTTGGACAAGCCCTCGGTCGAGAAAATGGGCCAGATTGTACAAGTGAGAAATATCGTAGCATTCNAATTCGAAACGGGTNCCCTCGTTTCCCAATGCGCTTAAAACGTACTCGATGTCCTTGAACGTATTTCGGAAAACCAAGTCCCTGCTGTTTTCAAGATGCTGCTCCTCCCATTCGAACTTAAACTCCTTGAACCGGTTGAGCATTGGGAAGAGGCCGAAATTCATGGAACCCATATTCAAGGAAGCGACTTCCGGCTTGAATTTCATGGCGGGCGCGACGCGCTCCTCCACGCGCATCCACGGCGCTCCGCCGGTCGTAATATTAACCACGCATCCCGATCTTTGCTTAATGACCTTTAAGAACGGCTCGAAGCCCTCCGGGGTCTGGTCCGGCCTTCCGGTCTCCGGATCGCGCGAATGAAGATGAATGATCGCCGCGCCCGCTTCGGCCGCCTCGACGGCCGCATCCGCGATTTCCGCGTGCGTAACCGGAAGAGCGGGCGACATGGACGGCGTGTGGATCGAACCGGTAACGGCGCAGGTGATTATGACTTTTTTCGGCATTGGCTACTATCTTTTTCCATTTTTCGGCATTCTTCTGTCGAACTATCCATACGGCGCCAGAAGAGCAACAGCCNCAGCGTCGAATTATTGGATTGACGCTCGGCCGATTCGGAAATCAAATCATCGATCCAAAGGGAATTCCGGCTTGTANTCGGCAAGAGAATCGCTACGCCTCAAGCTATCTCTACTATTGCGAGATCACCTTTCTTTTTCCAAGGCTACGGCAAGATCCAGAACGGTCTCCGCAGCTTCTTGAATTGCTCTCTTCACTTTTTTTCGCGTTCCCGCGTCTTCAAACCAGGGCATCGAAATCGTGATGCTGTCCGCGCGATTTTTCCGGGCGGCGGATTCCGGGGAATATGACGGATGAGCGAGAGCGTAGGCGTCCAGGAAAAGCTTTTCCTCCTCTTTCGACAAATGGCACACCTTGATTAGGACCGGAACATGCTGGGCGGGAAGCGGCACGCTATAATTCGAACTGGCAATTTGGCTCACGAAACTCTTATGCGTGCCGAGAGCCTCTGCGATGCGCTGCCTAGTGCCCGATGGGCGGCGATCCAAAAGGCTTCGCAGCAAATTCTTGTAGGCGCGCAGNGCTTCTTCCTGTCCGCTGTGCTTNACCACCCGGCCTCACTCCGTCTCGGCTATCGCCATTTTAACGCGCCCGACGCTTGACGGATCCACTGAAAAAGCCTCCAGGCCGAGTTCAATTAGCGCCGGCGCCATTGATGGCATCGCTGCCATCTCGCCGCAAAGGCTGGCTTCAACGCCTCGCTTTTTCGCGGCAGCGATAGTTCGGCCAATCAACTCTAGAACAGCCGGATGCGCCGGGTCGGCAAGCCGGGCGAGTTTCGGATTGTCGCGCGCGCAGGCAGTTACGTACTGAACGAGATCATTCGATCCTATCGAATAGAAATCCGTCGGCCAGTCATGCGCCGTCAGCGCCGCCGCCGGCGTTTCCACCATGATTCCCAGTTCCGGGCGGCGGTGAGGAACCGCCTCTCGTTTCAGTTCAGCCAAAGCCGCGTCCAAATGCTCGCTCGCCGCCGCGAATTCTCCAACGGACGTAACCATCGGCAGCATCGCCTTTACCGGCCCCAATTCCGCGGACCTGGCGATCGCCCGCAACTGCAACCGGAAGGACTCCGTATTTAGCAAGGAAAGACGCAACCCCCTTACGCCGAGGAACGGGTTTGATTCGCCTTCGACCGTAAGGCCTGGAACGGGCTTGTCGCCGCCGGCGTCGAGAGTGCGTATGGCGACCGGCCGGCCCTGCGCCCATCGAACGATCCGTTCGTACTGCCGCGTCTGCTCGTCCTCGGAAGGCAATTCGCCGCCCGCGAACAAGAATTCGGTTCTCACAAGTCCGATGCCGTCGCAAATGCGCGGGTCGACTTCATCGAGAGCGGCGGGATCACCAATGTTGATAAGAACCGAGATGCGTCGCCCGGACTTCGTTCTAGCAGGCTTCAACGCGATTTTTTGCGCGATTTCGCGATCTTCGCGCGATTTCGACGATAGTTCGGCGTGCAGTTCCTCAAGCTGCCGAACTGGTCCGAACGCAAGCGATCCCGCCTCGCCGTCCAGCAGGACGGCGCTCTTGTCGGCGATTTGACCCAGGTCGCCTAAGCCTACGATCATGGGCACGCTCCTGGAGCGCGCCAGTATGGCGACATGGCCGGTCGCGCTGTCGCCCGCCAGCGCAAGACCGGCTGCGCGACTCCAATCGATTTCGAGGAATTCCGAAGGACCGAGCGCCTCCGCAACTATTATCGCTCCTTGATCGAATTTGCTCTTCCGCAATCCTTCCGCCGACATTGATCGCAGCACGCGCTCGCGCAGATCCCTCAGGTCGGACGATCGAGATGCCAAGTATTCGCTTTCGGATTTTTCGTATTCGGAAATTTCTCCGTTCAGAACGGCGGTCCAGGCTTCGTCGGCGGACTCGCCCGCCCGAATTCGAGACCTTACCGGACCTGTTATCGAGTCGTCGTCTAGAAGCAGCGATTGAAACTCCAGGATTTCGCCGCCCAAGTCGCAGGATTGTTCAATGAGCTCTTGAAGCCCGGCATCGGAATCGGCGCGGGCGGAGTCGAATAGCTCCAGCTCTTCTTCAGGCGTTCCGGGTTGGCGGCGCAGCCTTTCGGTTCGAAGAACGTGGCTGACTCCCAGCGCAGCCCCGCCCGATGCCGGCAAGCCCTTTACAACATTTAAGGCATCGGATTCATTCATTGAAATTCCGGTCTACAAGGTCGACGATCGCCTGCACGGCCTGAGCGGCATCGGCGCCCGATGCCCGAATGAAAAGCGGCGAATTGTAGTCGGCCCTAAGCTTCATTACCGCATTGGGCGACTTCGCGTTGACCCAGGTTCGGTTTTCGGATCCGCAGATTTCCACCGAGGCCGCAAACGATTTTGCGAGCTTTGTCAGCTTTACGGCGGGACGGGCGTGAAGGCCGACTTCGTCAACAATAACCGCCTTCCCGTCGACCCACTGAATTTCGGAGTCCGGGAAGCTCACGACTGAAACTCTTCGGCGGTCTTCTTCACTTCCTCCAGGCTGGAGCCGCATGCCGCTTCGGTTCCCGCCATCACCGCCCCTTCGACAATAGGCGCGTTGCAAATCGCAACGCGCCTCGATTTTTCGGAATCAAGCAGTTCAATCGCCATTTCGCTATTCGTTTCCGCGCCTCCGAGATCGACAAGAACCGCCACGCCTCGCGGCGACCACACGCTGTCGATCGCCGACGCGATCGCGCCGACATCCGTCCCGAGTCCGCCGTCCGGGTTGCCGCCGCAGAAGGCGATGCCGATCTCTTCGCCGACCATTTCGCGCACCATGTCCGCAGCGCCCCTGGCCACGGCGGGAGAATGCGAGACGATTACGATCGAGACGCTATCGCTCATTGCGCTTCCAGCACGTCGCAAATCGCGTGAACAATCAGCGCCGCGGACTTGGCGCCCGGGTCGGCATGGCCGATCGACCTTTCGCCGAGAAACGCCGCCCTGCCCTTTTTCGCCAGCATCGGCTTGGTCGCCTCGAGGGATTCTTCCGCCACGGTTCTAATTCGGGCGATCGAAGAGCCGCTTTCAATTTCACTTTGAACCGGAACCAGAACGTCGAGCATCGTCTTGGCGCCGGCATCCGACTTGCCTCGCGCCTTAACCGCATCTATTCCCGCTCGCACGACGACGCTTGCTTCCTTCGCATTTTTCGGAACGCCGCTCGCCGCCTTCGCCATCCCTAGCAGCGCGGATCCGTAAAGCGGACCGGATGCGCCGCCGACGGTCATAACGATCGCGGTGCCGGCTTTTTTCAGCGCCGCGGCGAATTCAAGGCTTGAAATTTCATCGCATTGAGTTTTCAGGGCTTTCGCGCCTCGACGCATGTTGGCGCCGTGATCGCCGTCGCCTATCGCCTGATCCAGAGTCGTCAACACTTCCGCGTTGGCGATAATCGAATTGGCGATCGCTTCAATTAGTCTCGATACAAGTTTCTGCGTCATTCAATTGTTCCGGCGAAGCGCCGATAGGATTCCGGCATTCGATTTTCTCCAGGCAAGGCGGGCGCCGAGCGCTTTTCTATAAACTAAATTACTAAACTTTTTCAAGCTAGCGCCGGTCCCCGCAAGAGCTGCGGCATCTCCATTCGGATTCTTCGATTCGCGCTGAATCCGCGAACCGTCACCAGTGCAGCGCCGCCGTTCTGACCGGAGCGTCCCAGAGCTCCCGCATCTCGCCGTCGAGCCGAGTCAGCGTCAAGGAAAACCCCTGCATCTCCAAGGACGTGCAGTAGTTGCCAACGAGCGAGCGGGCGATCGATATGCCGCGAGCGTCGCACTCTCGCGAAACCGCATCGAAAATCAGATAGAGCTCCAGCGCCGGCGTGCCGCCCATGCCGTTTACGATCGCGAGCATTTCCGATCCCTCGTCCGCGCCGGCGCTTTCCAATATCGCTTCGACCATTTCGGCAACCAGCGCGTCCGCCGGCTTGAGCTTCTCTCGCCGCCGGCCCGGCTCGCCATGAATTCCAACTCCCATTTCGATTTCATCGGCCCCGAGATCGAATGTCGGCTTGCCGGCCGCGGGGACTGTGCAGCTGGTAAGCGCGACGCCCATGGTGCCGGAAGCGGAGTTAACTCGCTCGCCGATCAAGCGGCACGAGTCCAGATCGTCCCCCCGCTCCGCCGCCGCGCCGACGATCTTTTCAACGGCAATGGTCGCGGCGACGCCGCGGCGGCCCTGGCTGTGCAGGGAGCTTTCGACCGCGACGTCATCGTTGGTTAAAATCGACGCGCTGTCGCCGTCGAACATCTCTGCCGCCATCTCGAAGTTCATGACATCGCCGGAATAATTCTTGACAATCCAGAGAATTCCGCCGCCGGCATCGACATCATTCGCAGCCGCCAGCATCTGGTCGGGCGTCGGAGACGTGAAGACTTCTCCCGGGCACGCGGCATCGAGCATGCCGGCTCCCACGAAACCGGCATGCAGAGGCTCATGGCCGGAGCCGCCGCCCGAAATCAAGGCCACCTTTCCGTCCCGGGCCTTCGCCTTTCTAGCCACGTATCTGGGTTCCAGCGAAACTTCGACGAGATCGGAATGCGCCAGGCCGAAGCCTCGCAGGCTTTCGGAAAGCACGTCGTCGATGCCGTTGATGAGTTTTTTCATAAAACGCCTCCTATGATTTTTTCGCAGCCGAGCGCTAGCCCGGCGCGCCCGCGCCGACAAGCCGCTCGCCGCTGTCGAACCAGATCGCCGATTCGGCGCGCACGGCGACTCGCGTTCTGCTTCCCGGCTCCATGGAAACCCCGGCATCCAGCAGCGCATGCAGCCTTAGGCCGTCGGCTTCGATCAATGCGACCGCTTCGTCGCCTCTATGCTCGACGGCGATAATTTTCGCCTCCGCGCCGATTTCAGCGCCGACCGTCAGGTCTTCGGGACGGATGCCCGCAGTCGCGGCAGCCGGCGGCCCTCCCGCCAGTCCGAGCCTTCCCGCTTCTATCAGGTTGATCTGAGGGCTTCCCAGCCTTTGGGCGGCGTAGATTGTCGCCGGGCGCTCGTAGGCGATTCGAGGCGAATCGGCCTGGACGAGCCTTCCTTCCTGAAGAATTCCGATCGTGTCCGCGAGCGTCATGGCTTCCAGCTGATCGTGGGTGACGTAAACGATTGTCGCTTCAAGATCGCGCTGAATCCTCTTGAGCTCGACTCGTAAATCTTCTCGAAGCTTGGCATCGAGCGAGGACAAGGGCTCGTCCATTAGGAANAGCTTCGGCTTCCTGACAAGCGCTCTGCCGATTGAAACGCGCTGCATCTCCCCGCCGGAAAGCTGCGTAACCCTGTCGTTCAGCTTGTGGCCGATCCTGAGCATCTCGGAAATCTCGCCGACCCTTCTTCGAATGGAATCGGCGTTGAGCCGCCGGCCGGGCGCCCGCAGCGGAAATGCAAGATTTTCGAAAACGGTATAGTGCGGATATAGCGAGTATTGCTGGAAAACGAAGGCAACGTCCCGAGCCGCGGGAGGTTGAGCGGTAACGTCTTCGCCCGCGATATGCACCTTGCCGCTGTCCGGCTGCTCCAGCCCGGCCAGCAATCTAAGCGTCGTGGTCTTTCCCGCGCCCGTCGGCCCCAGAAGCACCAGGAATTCCTTGCGGCCGACGGCAAGGCTCAGATTCTCGACGGCAACCGTCTCTCCGAAAGTCTTCGTAACGTTTTCAAGAACCGCGCCGGCCACGTCTACCGCCTTTCCCGGGTCTGCAGCGCGAGATCGGTGTCTCCGTCGAACAGGGACAGCCGGTCGGTCATGAAGTCAAGGCCGACATTCTCCCCGTCCTTGACGCGGACCGTGTTCGGAGCTCGCAGCTTCAAGCGCCCAGCGGCCGTATCGACCGTAACCAGCTGCCTGGCGCCCATGTACTCGACTCCGAAAACCGTGCCGCGCAGCGCGCCGCCGTCCGACATTACGATGTGCTCCGCTCGTGCGCCGAGAAACCCGCGAGGATGCGAAATACCTTCGAGCGTCTCCGGAACTTGGATTTCGGAACCGTTCACGATTACGGATTTGCTTCCTTGCGGAACGGCCTCTCCGATCGGCAGAAAATTCATCGAAGGCGATCCGATGAACCCGGCGACGAATTTCGTGGCCGGGCGGGAATAGACTTCCGCCGGCTTCCCGATCTGGAGAACTTCGGCATGGTTCATCACGCAAATCCTGTCGGCCATGGCCATCGCCTCGACCTGATCGTGGGTTACGTAGACGGTTGTGGACCGGAGTCGATCATGCAGAAGTCGCAGTTCCTCGCACATGACATCCCGGAATTCCGCGTCAAGAGCGCCGAGCGGCTCGTCCATTAGGAACGCTTTGGCGCGACGAACGATCGCCCTGCCGAGCGCAACCCGCTGGCGGTCGCCGGCCGACAGCCCGCCGACGCCGAGGTCCAGCAGATGCTCGATTCGCAGCAGCCGGGCGATTTCCTCGGTTCGCTCCTTGACTTCGCGACGCGGCACCCCGGCCAGCCGCAGCGGAAACGAAACGTTTCGCCGCACCGTCATATGCGGGTAAAGGGCGAACAGCTGGAACACGAACGCAATGTCGCGCTGCGAGGCTCGATTCCAGGTTACGTCCTCGCCGTCGATCAGGATTTGCCCCGAAGACGGCATCTCCAGCCCGGCGATCATCCGAAGAGTGGTCGTTTTGCCGCATCCCGAAGGCCCGAGCATTACGAAGAATTCACCGTCGTCGACGGTAAAGTCGATATCGCGGACCGCGACGAAATCGCCGAAGTTCTTATGAAGGTTCTGCAGCCTTATCTCAGCCAATGCCTGGCGCTCCGCGCATATCCCGCCCGACCCGAAGGGCCCTGCGCCGCGCATCCCCGCCGCATGGCCGCATAGCGGTTTCCGTGCCGGCGCGCATGATCATTTCGGGAAATGGCTGACAATGACAAACCCGACCGTCCCGACAAGAATAACCGAAAAGGACCAGCCGAACGCCCAGAGCGAAAACGGCTGCATCAGCATGAACACGCCGGCCGCGATGACCGCCGTAGCCAGATTCTCCCACGGCCCCCGTCGAAACAGCCTGGCCGCCGCGCTCTTTTTCCGTTTCATTTTCGCACTGCTCCGAACGTGATCCCCCTAAGGAGCTGGTTTCTCAATAGCACCGTGAAGACGACGACCGGCATGAGGAACAGCGTGGTTCCGGCCGCCACGGCCGGCCAGTCGAGGCCGCCCTCGCCGATAATAATAGGAATGAACGGCGGAGCCGTCTGAGCCGTACCCGATGTCAGCAGCAGCGCGAAGGCATATTCGTTCCACGCGAAAATCAGGCAGAATATCGCCGTGGCCGCTATTCCCGCCCTCATCTGCGGCAGAACCACCTTCCAGAACGCTTGCAGGCGCGAATAGCCGTCNACGACGGCGGCCTCTTCATATTCGCGGGGAATCTCGTCNACGAATCCCTTGAGCAGCCAGACGGAGAGGCTGAGATTGACAGCGGTATACAGCAGGATCATGCCGGCCGCCGTGTCCGACAGGCCGAGTTGCCTGAACATCAGAAATATGGGGATCGCAACGGCGACGGGAGGCATCATCCTGGTCGAAAGTATGAAAAAGAGAAGATCGTCCTTCAGAGGCACTTTGAACCGCGAAAACCCGTAGGCCGCGAGAGTCCCCAGAAACACGGCCAGAAAAGTCGAGCCGAATCCGATTACGATCGAATTCCAGTAGCGGTCGGCGAAACGGCTCGGGCCGGAGATGACCATGTTCCGCCTGCGAACCAGTTCTTCGTACCATGATTTCGGCGGGCCGAGGCTTTCGATATATTCGGCCGTCTGCCGCGACCTCGTGGTGAATAGGTTCACGTATCCTTCCAGCGTCGGCTCGAAAAACACTTTCGGAGGATAGGAAATGGAATCCGGCGGCGATTTGAATCCGGTCGCGAGAATCCAGACAAGCGGAATCATGGCGACCAGCGCGTAAAGCGCAACTGCGGATCCCGCCAGGAATTTTCCGAGCGGCGTCGCCTGGCCCGGCTTAAGAATCCCGGATTTCACGACTTCACCTTGTTGAGCACCTTGACGTAGATGTTGCCGAGCCCGAAAATCGTTACGAACAGAATTATGGCGAATGCCGAGCTGTAGCCGGTTCGCCATTTTTCGAACGCCTCGCGCTTAAGATTGATGGATGCAAGCTCGGTGGTCGACCCCGGCCCGCCGGATGTAAGCTCGACGACGAGATCGAACATCTTGAAGTTCTCGATTCCCCGGAACAGGACCGCGAGCATGAGAAACGGAAGAACCCGAGGCAGGGTAATGTACCAGAACTTCTGCAGCGCGTTCGCGCGGTCGATTTCNGCCGCCTCGTAGAGATAGTCCGGGATGGAGCGCAGCCCCGCCAGGCAGAGCAGCATTATGTAGGGAGTCCACATCCACGTATCGACGATGATAATCGACCAGGGCGCGAGAGTTACCGAGCCGATCATGTCCAGGGCTCCGGTTCCGGCGAAGAAGTCGATAATATAGGAGAAGATTCCCGTCTGCGGCTGGTAGATATACGTCCAGAACGTGCCGACGACCGCGGGGGACAGCATCATCGGTATCAGGATAATCGTTGTCCAGAAGCTTGCTCCGCGGAAGTTGCGGTTGATCAGCAAAGCGAGTCCGAATCCCAGGGCGATTTGCAGAATCATTGTCCAGATGACGAAATGCGCGGTCGCCTGAAGGTATCCCCAGATATCCTCGGAACCGAGAAGGCGCTCGTAGTTCCGAGTTCCGATCCAGCGCACCGGGCGTCCGGGCTGGTTGGCCCGGAAATTCGTGAAGGAAAGGTATATCGTCCACAGAAGCGGAAAAATATTTATCGCCAGAAGCAGCAATATCGTCGGCGCGATGAATATCCATGCAATAGACGCGTCGGAAACNCCGCGAAGCTTCGCGGAGAATCGCGTCGCCGCAGCCGCCGCCCGGTTCGTCGCGCTTCGCGTGCTGCCCGCCATTTCCGGCAACTTTCAGGGAGGCGCCGCCCGGCGGAGCCGGACCGCGCTCCGTTCTTTTGAATTCCTAGAGCTTTCCGTCGTCTTCGAAGGAAATCGTCCAGTCTTCAATCAGCTTGTCCAAAGCTTCCTGCGCCGTGCCCTTGCCGGCGACGACATAGTCGTGGACCCGCTGCTGCATTGCCAGAAGGAGTTCCGCGTAGATCGGCTCCTGCCAGAAGTCCTGCACGCCCGACATGGCCTTTAGGAAGTCCGCGGCGAAGGGAGCGGTCGCGGCGAAGCCGGGATCTCCGAGAACGGCCTGATGGCAGGAATACCCGCCGAGCGCCCACCATTTCGCCTGCACGTCGGGCTGAGCGAACCACTTGATGTATTCAAGAGCCAGATCCTGCTTGTCCGAATATGCGACGACCGATATCCCTTGGCCGCCAAGCGTCGAAGCTTCGATGTTCTGGCCGGGATTGACAAAGAAGCCCGATATGTCGCCGCCGACGACTTCATCCTTGGCGATGCCCGGGAAGAAGGCGAACCAGTTCATCTGCATTGCGACCTGGCCGGACTTGTACGCGTCGAGGTTGGCGACCATGTAGGCGTCCGAATGGCCCGGCGGGCTGCAGCAGTCGTAGAGGGACTTGTAGAATTCCAGCCCTTCGACGGATGCGGCCGAGTTTACCGCGCCTTCCATGTCGTAAGATCCCTGCTCGTTTTCGTACTTGAATCCCCACGGGTAGAGGGCCGCGGTCACGCCCATCGTGATTCCCTCGGATCCGCGCTCCGTATAGATCGCGGCGCCGTAGCGCGTCTCTCCGTCGATTTCCCGTCCCTGGAAGAATGACGCNACGTCCTTGAGCTCGTTCCANTTGGAAGGAACGCCGAGGTCGCGCCCGTATTCCGCCTTGAAGGCGTCCTGCAGCTCCGGACGGCTGAACCAGTCCTTGCGATACACCCATCCAAGCGCATCGCCCATTGCGGGCAGCGCATAGTAGTTGGGCGTGCCTTTCGGCCAGGTCGAATAGGCGTAGACCGTCGCGGGCAGGAAGTCGTCCATCGAAATCCCTTCCTGATCGAAGAAATCGTTCAGCTTGACATAGTGCCCGTAGGTCGCGCCGCCGCCGATCCACTGGCTGTCGCCGATCATCAAGTCGCACAGCTTGCCGCCGGAGTTCAGCTCGTTCAGGAACCTATCCGCGAAATTGGTCCACGGAACGAACTCGAAATTCATTCCGATACCGGTCGAAGATGTAAAATCCTTCGACAATTCAACAAGCGCATTGGCGGGATCCCACGCCGCCCAGCACAGAGTTATCTCTTTATCCTGGGCATGTGCGCCGGACATCGCCGCTAGGACGGCGCCGCCGGCAACCGCAGCAATCTTTTTTGCACGCATTTTTCTATCTCCAGAAAATTTCCAATGCGTTTTAATAAACTAAATTACTAAACTCGGTCAAGCCGGCGAGGACGCCCGGGGTGTAGCCCAAAATGGTTGATTGGGTCGAATGTGAGTTTCCGGCCTTCCAACCCATAAAGAGGAGCGCTGCTATCGGAATACTTTCTCGCATCGCTTTTCAACAAGTTTGAGATACACCCAACCGGGCGAGCGCGGATATCTCATGGCGGCAAGTTTCTTGCGGTCCTTTGGGTTGCTCGCCGCGAATTGGCTTGCGTCACGCTGTCGGGGATTTTCCGGCGCGCCGGGACGGCAATAAGGGCCAGGCATTTCAGAATTTCGCCGCGATCCTGCCGTCGTCGCTCCGAGGCGCTCGAAACCCCGGCGAGCGCCGCGCCGCCGATGAACCGGGCTACGGGAAGCGCCCNTATCGGTTTCTTGCCGAGCTCTTTTTTAATCGGCGACCGACANGNTCCCCGAACCGAACACATTCTGCGGAATCGTTTTTCGGCGCCCCGAGCGATGCCGGCGACATCGCATTCGNCGGATTCCTAGTAGAGCTTGGGGCCAGCCCGCGCGGTCTTCCTCGGAACCGAGCTGAGCANGCTCCGGGAACAGCCTGCAAAATCTNAAGAGTCTAATAATGGGATTCGAGAAAGCCGGCCGGTAAAAAAGAAAGCGAGCTCGGGACATCCGAACCTAGTCAAATTTGAAGCGAAAAGCATCCAGGGAACTTTCAACGCGTCCAAGTCGGGCCGATGACGCGAGATAGTTTACTGAATTGGAATTAGTCCCGTTCCTGGAAATTCACCCGACCGAATTC
>JGIcombinedJ30088_10002153_pt1 | contig 19189 bp, 9 predicted proteins | sample PinacodermPK_FD_30088 | JGI IMG/M metagenome (IMG submission 30088)
TATTTCGCCTATCTCGCGGAGGGAGTGCGGTTCGACGGCGCCTCACCGTCCGAGATCCCGCTCGACGCCGCGCTCGGCGTCGCCGACTTCTTCGACATCAACTGCATTCCCAGTTCGGAGACCGGGTCGGCGGCGATCTACGCCCGCCTGCTGAACGCGGGCTTCCGCCTCGCGGCGGCCGGCGGCTCGGACACCTTCTCCGACACCTCTCGCGATCCGCCCCTCGGGACCGGCCGCACCTACGTCCAGCTTCGGGAGGGCGAGGGGCCGGAAGACTGGGCTCTCGGGCTCCGCGCCGGCCGGACCTTCTCGACGAACGGACCGCTGCTGGAACTGGACGTGGACGGCCACGGGATGGGGGAGGAAACCGAGCGAAGCGGCCCCGCCACCCTCACCGTCCGGGCGCGGGCGGTTTCCGCCGTCCCCATGGAACGCCTCATGGTCCTCGTGAACGGCGCCGTCTGGCAGGAGGTCACCGGGGATCCCGGTGTGGATCCGGTCGCCGGCTCCCCCTTCGAACTGGAACTCTCCGGGGAGCTCGAACTCGCTGACAGCGCCTGGGTCGCGGTGCGCGCCGAGGGGCCGCGCTCCGTCTGGACCACCGACAGTTCGCTCTTCGCCCACTCGACGCCCGTNTACGTCCTGATCGACGGCCACGAAATCGTGGTGGAGGCGGACCGCCTCTACATGGAGCAGATGATCGAGGACTTCGGCGCCGCGATGGCCCGCCGCGACGACTGGCTGAACGAGGAGCAGCGGGAAGCCGTTCTCGCCGGGGTGGAAGAGGCCCTCGTCCGGGTACGCGCCCGGAAGAGGTAGAAGACCTTTCCAGGGCGGAATGGCGCCCCTGATGGTCGACGTGGCCGTCGTCGGCGGCGGTCCGGCGGGCGCCTCGGCGGCGGTCCGGCGGGCGCCCTGGCCGCCCGCCAACTCGCCGGCTTCGGTCTGCAGGTCGTGCTGATCCATCAGCCCCGACAGAACCGCCAGCATCTCGGGGAGAGCCTGTCGGCGTCGGCGCCGCGACTCCTGGCTTCCTACGGGCTGGAGATCCCCGAATCCGTGTATGCCCCGCGCCCGAACGATCACTTCGTTCGCTGGGGAGGACGCGAAGACCGAATCGCCGCCCAGCCCGAGGCCGGGGGCGGGGAGGGACAGCGGCTCATCCGGCGCGACCGGCTGGACGCGTGGGCGCTGGCCGAAGCCCGTGCCACCGGGGTCGAGGTCGTCGAGGGTCCGGCAGCGCGGAGCTCGGGAAGCCAAGAAACGGCACTCGTGGTTCGGAGTCCGGGTGGGAACGACCTGCGGGTAACGGCCCGGGCAGTCTTCGACGCCTCCGGCCGCAGCGGCGCCCTGACCCGGCAGGATCGCGAATGGCCCGGTTTCCGGACAACGGCGCTGACGGCGCATTTCGCGCCCGGCGCGACGGAGGGAACGCTGATCGAGGCCTTTCCGGATGGCTGGGTCTGGAGCGCCCCGGTGGTGGGCGGCCGCCGCGACGTGACGGTGATGCTCGACGCCGAGGAAGTCGCCGGAAGCCCGGAGGAACGTTTCCGGGAAGCGGTGCGCGTGGTGGATCTCGCGGGATTCGTCACCGGCGAAACCCTCACCCCGGTGCGCGCGGCGGACGTGACGCCCTACCGCGTGCGGTCCGCCGCCACCCGCGGGCAGCCGCCGCTGGTCACGGTCGGCGACGCCGCCAGCGCGCTCGACCCCCTCTCCGGACTCGGGACCATGAAGGCGATGGATTCCGGGCTCACCGCGGCGGTCGCCGTCCGGACCGCGCTCGCGCGACCGTCGGACGCTTCGCTGGCGCTCGCGTTCCACAGTGCGAAGGAGCGGGGACTCGCCCTCGAGGCGGAAGAGCGAATCGGCGGCTTCTACGCCGAAGAAGAACGTTTCCGGAAGCACGCGTTCTGGCGGCGCCGTTCGCGCAGCGTCGTCCCCCGGGTCCCCTCGCGGCGCCTGCCGGGCGACGCCCGCCTGATCCCGGCCCCCAACTGCCGGGTGGAGGTCCAGGGGGTGCTCGAGGGCGACTGGATCGTTCCCGCCGAGGTGGTGACGCGTCCGGGCCGCCTCCGCCCCGCCCACCGGGTCACCGGCGTCGCCCTGCCCGACCTGTTCCGGAGCGCATCCCGGCTGGGCGGTATCCGCCCCACCCTCGAGGCGTTCCCGGCTCCGGAACCGGCGGCGCGCGCCGCGCTTGCCTGGCTCGTGGCCGAGGGGTTCCTGATCGCCGGAGACTCCGGTTCGACAGCGGCTGCCACCGATCCCTGACGGACCGTTCCGTCGCGGATTCGCCCGGGACCGGGAAACGCCCGGCCGGGACGCCGGTCGCCGGACAAGCTTCAGGACACGCGTTGACTCTACGTTTCCGGGGCCGATGTCCCCCCCGTCGCGGCGTCGGACCGCGGCGCATCGACCTGGAGGGTCACGATGTCGGTGTCGTGGTACTGCTGGTGACGCAGCGAGGACGAGAGATGCCTGAGCAGCCGGAGCGATACCTCCCTTTCTGCCGAGACCTCATCGACATGCTCGCCGAGCAGCGCCACCCGGTCCTCGACGTTCTCCGAACCGGCGGCGGCGACGAACTCCAGGGCCAGGCCGGACCCCTTCCGGCGCGCCGTCACCACCAGCCCGCGGCCCGTCTTCCGATCCGCGGACCCGTCCGGCGCCAGAAGGGTCAGCAGGGTTTCCTCGCAGACCGGATCCAGGCGGTCGGCCATCGCCTTCCCGAAGCCGCTCCGGGTGGAGAACTCCGTCAGGAAATCGCGGATCCGGGGCGCGGCGGCGAGGTCCAGGTCCGTCCGCAACCGGCGCGCCCGGGGCGCGGTCAGCAGGGTGAACCCGGTCAGGAGCACGGCCATGATGCCGCCGGCGGTCATGCCGTTCGTCAACAGGCCGCCGGCGAAGTCGCGGACGAGGTCCGGAAAGATGAGGTCGTACTGGAATCCGAGTCCGGTCCAGAAAGACAGGCCGACAACGAGTCCCGTGCGATGATCGAATCCGTCGTTCAGCAGCACCTTCAAACCGAGTGCGAACAGGATCGCGAGCAGCACCCCGATATATGCCGCGAGCACCGGACCCGGCACGGAAATGATCAGCGCCAGGGCCTTGGGAACGAAGGCGAAGCCGGCGAGCCAGATCCCGAGGGCGATTCCCACCGTCCGGGAGGCCACCCCGGTCAGCTCGGCGAGCGACGCGCCCGTCGAGAGCGTGGACAGCGGCATGGCGCCACCGAGGGCGGCGAGGGAATTGCCAAGCCCGCTGGTGGTCACGGTGTTCTGCACCGATCGGAAGTCCACGGCTCTTCGCCGCCGCCACGAGACGTTCTGGATGGCCAGGCTGCCGCTGATGGACTGCATCGTCGTCACCAGCGTGACGAACGCGAACGCGGGCAGCAGTCCCCAGAATTCCGGACCGAAGTCCAGGTCCAGCCCCGGCCACCGGGGTGCGGAAACGGCGATCCAGGCCGCTTCGGCGACCCTGGTCCCGTCGTAGATACCGAAAGCCGCGGCTACCAGCGACCCGGCGATCACCCCGACGATGGGCGCCCACAGCCGCCACGCACCACTGGCCTTCAGCGCAATGGCGCTGATGACGAATACGGTCGAAAGCGCCGCGAGAGGCGCTCCCGCCGGCGGGGCGCCCTCCGGCACGTCGTCCAGCATCGAAAACACGACGGGCATCACGTTGACGACGAGCAGGAGCACGACCGTTGAGGAAACCGCCGGAGTGAGAATCCGCCGCAACCAGGAGAGCCGCGCGGAGAACAGGACCTGGAGGACCGCGGCGCTGAGGACCAGGGTGGCAAGGAGCGCGGGCCCGCCGGAGCGGAGCGCGTCGGTGGTCACCGCGATCCCGGCGGCCGAAATGGCCGGCGCGATGAGATAGCCGGCGCCGATCCGCCCGAAACGGACCGCCTGCAGGGCCGCCGTCAGGCCGCAGAGCAGAACGGAGACGAAGACCACCCAGGACACCAGGCCGTCGTCGGAACCCGCCGCCCGGAAAGCGATCGTCGGAATCATGATCGCCACGAAGAGCGGCGTGATCGCGACCTGGAGTCCCAGCCCCAGCGCGACGGGGAGGGGCGCGCGCTCCGGGGGCTCGAAGCGGATGTTCCGGCTCCCGTCGCCGGCGGCGGTTCCCATGGACGAACCTCCTGACGCGCGGTTCACGGGTCTACCTGCTTCCCGCGAACGCTCCGCGGTCGCGATCACCTTACCGGAGCCGCGGCCGGAGTTGTCCCCGTCCCATGGGGTCGTAGTCCGTTGACCCTCGTGAACCCGACCGCGCGTACCGACGACACGCCAGAGTCGCCGGGTTCCCGATTTCGGCCACCGGCGGGATGTGGACCACAATCCCGGCCTGAATCGCATAGAACCAGGGGGTGTTGATGGGTTCCGACAAGACTGCCGGGCGAAGGGCGGAGCCGGTCGCGGTCATCGGGATGGCGTGCCGTTTCCCGGGTGCGCCGGACATCCCCTCGTTCTGGCGTCTCCTCGAGACGGGCGGCAACTCGGTAACCGAGGGCGTGCCGGGTTCCGGCATCGGGCGGGTAGGCGAACTTCTGCCCGAAGCCGCCGCGAACAACAGCGCCTGCCGCTTCGGCGCCTTCGTCCCGGACATCGATCTCTTCGACAACGCGTTCTTCCGGATCTCTCCGGTGGAGGCGGAACTGCTGGATCCCCAGCAGCGCATGATGCTGGAGGTCAGTTGGCAGGCTCTCGAGAACGCGGGGATCGATCCGGACCGGCTGAAGGGAAGCCGGACCGGCGTCTATGCCGGTATCAGCAACGACGAGTACCGCATGCTGGTGGTGGACTCCGAAAAACCCGCGGAAGCTGCCGGCTGTCTCTACGCCCTCAGCGGCACCAACCTGAACGGGGCCGCCGGGCGGGTCTCCTTCGTGCTGGGGGTCATGGGGCCGGCGAAGGCCGTGGACGCCGCCTGTGCGTCGTCGCTCGTTTCGGTCCACGACGCGGTCGCCGACCTCCAAGCGGGGAAGGCCGACCTGGCGCTCGCGGGGGGCGTTCAGGCCATTTTGAACGGACGGATCTACGAACTCCGCGCCGATTCGATGATGCTGTCCCCCGACGGGCAGTGCAAGGCGTTCGATGCCTCCGCGAACGGCTACGTGCGCGGGGAGGGCTGCGGGGTCGTGGTGCTGAAACGCCTCCGCGAGGCGGAGGCCGACGGAGATCCGATCTGGGGAGTGATCCACGGCGCCGCCGTGAACCACGGCGGAGCCAGCGTCGGGCTGACGGTGCCCAACACGCCGGCCCTCGAGAAGGTGATGGAGGAGGCGCTGTCCGACGCGGGAGTCTCGCCCGCCGAGGTGGAGTACATCGAGGCGCACGGGACGGGAACGACGGTCGGCGACCCGATCGAAATCAACGCCGTCTCCGCCGTTTACACCCAGGAGCGCCCAGCGGGCCAGCCACTGCTGGTGGGATCGGTCAAGACCAACCTCGGCCACCTGGAGTCGGCGGCCGGCGTCGCGGGACTCATCAAGGCCGTGCTGGTGGTGAACCGGGGCGTCATCCCGAAGCACCTTCACTTCTCGAACCCGAACCCGAGTCTCGATTGGGACCGGCTCCCGATCCGGGTGACCTCGGAAGCGATGGACTGGCCGCGCCGGAACGGCCGGCCCCGCCTCGCGGGGGTGAACTCCTTCGGGATATCCGGGACGAACTCCCACCTCATCGTCGGGGAGTACCGCGGCGCCGAGAGCCCGCGCCGTCCGACAAGACTGCTTGCCCCATCCGCGCCTCCAATCGTCGTCGGTGACCCGGTCCGGTCCGACGGGACGTTTCGGGAACGCCGAACGCGGGTCCTGCCGCTCTCGGGCAAGACTGCGGGAGCCCTCCAACAGACGGCTGCCCGCTACCTGGAATGGCTCGGCGAAGCCGGAGCCCGGGATTCGGCCGACGAGGTGCTGTCCGACCTCGCGTGGACGGCCGGCGTCGGGAGAAGCCATTTCGAGCACCGGGCGGGGATCGTTTTCGGCGACACCGCCTCGCTCGTGGAGCAGCTCGGCGCGCTGGCCGATGCCGGCGAGCGGGCGGAACCGAGCGCCAGGACCAGGGTGGCGTTCGCCTATACGGGACAGGGCAGCCAGTGGGTCGGCATGGGAGCGGCGCTCTACGAGACCGAACCCGTCGCGCGGGCGGTCCTGGACCGCTGCGAGACGGTGTTCCGGGAGGCCCGCGGAACCTCATTGCTGGACGTGATGTTCGGTCGCGGCGGCAGCGACGCGGACCTTGGCGACACCGCCTGGGAACAGCCGGCCCTCTACGCGCTCGAGTGCGCCCTCACCGCGCTGTGGGCGAGCGTCGGCATACGGCCCGAGGTGGTGATGGGGCACAGCGTCGGGGAGATCGCGGCTGCCCGGGCCGCTGGAGTGTTCTCCCTGGAGGACGGGATGCGGTTTGCCGAAGCGCGGGGCGCCCTGCTCTCGGGGACCTCGCCGGGGTCCATGACGGCTGTCTTCGCATCCGCCGAGCGGGTGGCGGCAGCGGTCGAGGCGGAATGCGACGTCTTCGGCGCTTCCGGTGAACATCTCGGCGGACAACGGCGCGCATCAGGTGATCAGCGGTCCGGCGGCCGGGATCGAGGCGGTCTCGAAGACCCTGGGGGAGGAGGGCGTGCGGGTCCGGCGGCTGAACACCACCCGGGCCTTCCACAGCGTCCTGGTGGAGCCGGCGCTCCCGGCGCTGGAGGCGTCCCTGGAACGCGTGGAGATCGCCTCCCCCACGGTGACGCTCGTCAGCAACCTCACGGGCCGGCCCGTGGAGGCCGGCGCGAAGCTCGACGGCGCCTATTGGCGGCGGCACGCCCGGGAGCCGGTGGCCTTCGCCCGCGGCGTCAGCGCGCTCGCCGAACTCGGGGTGGACCTGGTGGTGGAGATCGGGCCGCACTCGGTGCTGGCGCCCATGGCGATCTCCGCCTGGCCGGAGTCGGAAGCGCCCGGTCCGGGCGTGCTGGCGACCCTGCGCCGGCCGTCGGGCGCCGCCGCCGGAAACGGCGGCGTCCGTTTCGCGGAGGCGGTTGCCGAGGCGTACGAGGCGGGCCTCCCGGTGCGCTTCGAGGGGCTCTTCACGGGAGAGGAGCGGCGGCGGATCTCCGTGCCGGGGTATCCGTTCCAGCGCGAGCGCTACTGGATCCGGGAACCGAAGCGCCGGCGCCAGGCTGCCGGCCACCCACTCCTGGGGGTCCGCCACGAATCCGCCCGCGGCGAGATCTCCTTCGAAACCGAAGCATTCCCGTCGGAACCGGCCTGGCTGAACGACCACCGGGTGTTCGACCGGCTGGTCGCGCCGGGCGCGCTCTCCGGAGCGATGGCGATCACCGCGTCCCTGGCCGAGGGCGGCGGACCCGTGGTCCTCGAGGACATGCAACTCCACAACCCGCTCGTCCTCCCGGAACCGGACCAGGACGGGGCCCCCGGAGCGGGCCGGAAGTTGCAGGCCGTGCTCGATGCCTCCGAGCCGGGGGCGCCGCGCCGGATCCAGGTCTTCAGCAAGGGGGACGAGGGGGAATGGACGCTCCACCTGGAGGGTCGCGTTGCGGCGGACGCGCCGGTTCCCGAGACGGATGGGCGCGTGGATCTCGAAGAACTGAAGGCCGGGCTGGAGGGGGGCGACGCCGGCGCGTATTACCGGGCGCGCTCGGCCACCGGGATCGCCCTCGGACCCTCCTTCCGCACCCTGAAGGACGTGTGGTTCCGTCCCGGCGAGGCGCTCGCCGAGGTGTCCTTTCCCGAAGCCCTCGGGCGGAACGAGCTGGACCTGCACCCGCTGATGCTGGACGGCTGCTTCCAGGCGGTGGGCGTCGCCCGGCTGGCCGGCGGGGAGGATGCGGCGACCTACCTGCCGTTCGGTTGGGACCGGGTGTGGCTGACCGGCCGCCTGCCCGACCGCGTGTTCTGCCACGTGCGCATGAACGACGCTGCGCCCGCACCCGCAGCGGAGGCGGGAGAACCCCCGGAGGTCCTCAGCGGCGAGATTCGCATCTACGACCCGGGTGGAGCGCCGCTCGGCGGGTTGAGCGGCTACGCGGTGAAGCGCGCCACGCGGGAGGCCCTGCTCTCGGCGATCGAAGGGGTGGGGGAACTGCTCTACGAGATCGTCTGGCGGGACCGGCCCCTGCCGCCGGGAATCCTGCCGGCGGACTTCTTCCCGACCCCGGCGGCGGTTGCCGCCGGCCAGGCGTTGCTCTCCGACTACCTGACGGCCGAGGGAGTCGCCCCCGCCGACCGGAATGCCCTGCTCGCGGACCTGGAACGCTGGTCGCGCTCCCGGGCGCTCGCCACCCTCGAAGAGTTGGGCTTCCGGCGGGAAGAAGGCGCCACCGTGGACCCGGAGGCCCTGCGGGAGGAACTGAACGTCATCCCCGAGCACCGGCGCCTCTTCCGCCGGTTGCTCGAAATGCTCGCCAAATCAGGCGTGCTGGCGGAGGCGGGCGGCGAATTCACGGTGACGGTGGGATCCGGGGATCCGTTGCCCGAGCACCTGCCGCGCGATCTCGACGCGTTCGCGGACCGGATGGTGGAGCGGTATCCCCACGGAGTCACCGAGATCGGGCTGTTCCGACGGTGCGGGGGCGCCCTCGGACAGGCGCTGCGCGGTGAGGCCGATCCGCTGACGCTGCTGTTCAGCAGCGGAGACCCGACCCCGGCGGACCTCTACCTGAAGGCGCCGGTGGCGCGCGCGGCCAACGGGATGCTGCGGGACGCGGTGCGCGCCCTGCTGGCCCGGCTGCCCGCAGGACGCCGGCTGCGGGTGGTCGAGGTCGGCGCGGGGACGGGGTCCGCGACCAGCGCCATCCTGCCCGAACTCCCGGAAGGGCGGTTCCTCTACACCTACACGGACATCTCCGCCGGGTTCTTCGCGGAGGCCGAGTCCCGCTTCGGGGACGCGGGCGGATGCATCGAGTACCGCCCGCTGGACATCGAGAAGGACCCGATCGGGCAGGGCTTCGAACGCCACGGCTACGACCTGATGATCGCGTCCAACGTGCTGCACGCGACCCGATACCTGCAGGAGACGCTGGGGCACTGCCGCGATGTGCTGGCGCCCTCGGGCCACCTGGTCGCGCTCGAGAACCTCAGCGGACTCGGCTGGATGGACCTGACCTTCGGACAGCTCGACGGCTGGTGGCGGTTCGCCGACGACTACCGCCCGCACCACGCCCTGGCGAGCCCGGCAGTCTGGAAAGCGGCGCTCGGGGATGCCGGCTTCACCGGCGCCGAGGTCCTGGGGGTGGACGAGTCGGACACCTCGGTGACACCGGACAAGGGCGTGATCGTGGCGCAGGGGCCGGCCGACGTGAAGGAGGCTCCCGGAGCCTGGGTCGTGACCGGATACGGCGAAGGCCTGGGGAACGAGCTGGCCGCCGGCCTGGCGGCGCGCAATCAGACGGTGGTGCTGGCGAACGGAGCGACGCGTGAAGACGCAATTCCGTCCGTCAACGGCCCCGGCGTCTTCGAGGTGGCGGTGGAACCCGAACGGCGCGAGTCGTGGGGATCCGTGCTGGCCAGCCTGCCCACCGATCTGCCCTTCAGCGGCGTGGTGCATCTCGCCTCGCTGGACGGCCANGGAACGACCGCGACGACGACGGAAGTCGCGGAGGACGTCCGGCGGGCGGGCGCCGGCGCGCTCGCCCTCACCCAGGCGGTGGCCGATTCGGATCTGACGCCCGCGAAGGGCATGTGGTTCGTCACCCGGGGCGCGCAGGTGCTGGAACGCGAGAGCGCCGGGGAGATCGCCGGCGCGACCCTCTGGGGTTTCGGCAAGGCGGTGGCGCGGGAGGCGCCGCAGCTTCGGGCGCGGATGCTGGACCTCGATCCGGCGCCGCTGGCTCCCGAACCGGACCTCGCGAACGAACTGCTCTATCCCGACGGGGAAAACCACCTCGCCTACCGGCGGGGTACCCGTCAGGCGGCGCGGCTGGTCCGGGGGGGCGCGGAGGTGGAGCGCCTCACGCTGCCCGAGGATCCGGAATGGGCGCTCGCGCCGGACCCCGAGGGAGTCTTCGAAAAGCCGTATGTCAAGCCGCTGCCGGCGCCTCCGCTGGAGCCGCGGGAGGTGCGGGTTGGCGTCGAAGCCGCGGGACTCAACTTCTGGGACGTGTTCCGCTCGCTCGGCTTCATCCCGGAGGGGAACCTCGGCCGGGAGATGTGCGGCCGCATCCTCGAAGTGGGCTCCGGAGTTTCCCGGGTTTCGGTGGGTGAGCCGATCGTCGGGCTGGGATTCGGGGCGTTCGCGGCGCAGATGGTGACCCACGAAGAACTGGTGGCGCCGGCCCCGCCGGGTCTTTCCGTTACCGGACTCGCCACCATACCGAGCGCGTTCGTGTCGGCGGCCCTGTCTTTCGAGTTCTCGGGTCTGGAGGCCGGCGAACGCGTCCTGATCCACGCCGGGGCGGGCGGGGTCGGNCTGGCCGCCATCCAGTGGGTGCAGGCCGCCGGCGCNGAAGTCTTCGNTACCGCGAGCGCCCCGAAGCAGGGTTACCTCCGCTCGCTGGGCGTCGAGCACGTCTTCGACAGCCGCCAGACCGCGTTCGGGGAAGAGATCCTCGAAGCCACGGGCGGCGCCGGCGTGGACGTCGTGCTCAACAGCCTCACCGGCGAGGGTTTCATCGAGGCCAGTCTCGCCTGCCTCCGGCAAGGAGGCCGCTTCGTGGAGATGGCCCGGCGGGACATCCTGAGCGAGGAGGAGATGGCGGCGGCACGGCCCGACGTCCGCTACCACATCCTGGAACTGGACGTCATGAAGAAGACCGATCCGGAGGGGGTCGGGAGGGTTTTCCGCGACGTCATGGCGCGGGTGGCGGCGGGAGAGCTGCAACCCATCGTCCACAGCCGGTGGCCGCTCGCCGAGGCGGGCGCCGCGCTCCGGTTCATGCGGTCCGCGCGTCACCTGGGAAAGATCGTGGTGACCGCGCCGCCGCTCCGGCAGGGCCGGTTGCGGCCGGACCGCACGGTTCTCGTGACCGGCGGCCTGGGCGGGATCGGCTGCGCGGTGGCCGAGTGGCTGGCGGACCGGGGGGCGGAATCCATCGTGCTGAACGGACGCCGGGAGCCGGACCCGGCAGCCCAGGACACGATCCGGGCGCTCCGCGAACGCGGGGTGACGGTTCGGGTGGAGTTGGCCGACGTGTCGGACTCCGCCGCCGTGGACCAAATGCTGGCGCGGATAGATCGGGAACTCCCGCCGCTCGGCGGAGTCATCCACAGCGTGGGAGTGCTGTCGGACGCCGCGCTCACGAACCAGAGCTGGGAGAGCTTCGAGACGGTCTTGCGGCCCAAGATCCTGGGCGCGTGGCGCCTCCATCGGGCGACCCTGGACCGCGACCTGGATCTCTTCATCCTCTTCTCCAGCCGGGTCGGCGTCATGGGGAATCCCGGCCAGGCGAACCACGCCGCCGCCAACGCCTTTCTGGATCAGCTCGCCGGTCACCGGCGCGCGCTCGGGCTCGCCGGGCAGGCGATCGCCTGGGGCGCCTGGTCCGAGATCGGCGAGGCCGCCGAACAGCGCGGCCGGATCGAACGGCAGCGTGCGGCCCTGGGCGGCCGCTGGTTCACGCCCGAGCAGGGCATCCGGGCGCTCGACCAGCTCGTGCGGCAGGACGTCACCCACGCCGTGGTGATGGCGATGGATTGGGGCGTTTTCGCGGAGGCAGTTCCGGACCGGCCGCCTCTCCTGGAGGACCTCCTGTCCAGCGCTTCCGAGGCCGAAGACGAAGCGTCCTCGTCGTCCGACGACCTGTTGACCCGGCTCCGGGGACCGCTGGGGCGGGATCGGCAGGACCTCCTCGTGTCGTTCCTGCAGGGGGAAGTCCGGGCCGTGCTACGCCTGTCCTCGGCGCCGTCACCCAACGTGGGGTTCTTCGACCTCGGGATGGACTCGCTGATGGCGGTGGAGTTCCGGAACCGGCTGAACCGGGCGTTCGCCGGTGCGTACACGGCGCCCAACACGGTGGTCTTCGACTATCCGGACATCGCCAAGCTCGCCGCCCATCTGGGCGAGGAACTTGGCGAGATGAGTGAGGCGCCGCCACGCGAGCCCCAGTCCGAACCCGCCCCGTTCGCCGTTGCGGTACCGGAGCCGGCTCCGGCGCCGGTTCCGGCCGCGTCGCAAGCCGTTCGGGCGGATGCGGAGGGCATCGCCATCGTCGGGATGGCGTGTCGCTTCCCGGGTGCACCGGACCTGGAAACGTTCTGGCGCCAACTTGAGGCGGGCGTGGAAGCCGTATTCGACGGCCGGCCGGGGAGCGGTCCATGGACCGGCGTGGCGGGAGACCCCGCCGGCGCGGACACCGGGGCCCGGCGCGGCGGGTTCATCGAGGGGATCGACCGGTTCGACGCCCGCTTCTTCGGCATCACCCCGATCGGTGCCTGGACCATGGACCCCCAGCACCGGCTGCTGCTGGAGACGAGTTGGCGGGCCCTCGAGGATGCGGGATTGGATCCCGAAACGCTGCGGGGCAGCAACACCGGGGTCTACGCCGGCGTCGCCTCCAGCGAATACCGGGACCTGATGCTGGCCGCCGGTGAGAGCGTGAGCTACCTCGGCACGGCAGCCAGCATGGCGGTCGGAGGTGTCTCCTTCAGGCTCGGCCTCGAAGGGCCCACCATGCCGGTGGAACTCAATTGCGCCTCTTCGCTGGTCGCCGTGCACCACGCGGCGGTAGCCCTCCGGGGGGGCGAAGTGGACCTGGCGCTTGCCGGAGGCGTGAACACCATCCTGTCCCCCGGAAAGACGAACGAGATGGTGGCGCTCGGCATGTTGTCGCCGACTGGCCGCTGCCGGACGTTCGATGCTTCGGCCGACGGGTTCGTGCGTGGCGAGGGCTGCGGGATGGTGCTGCTGAAACGCCTCNACGAAGCAGAGGCCGATGGTGACCGGATCTGGGGCGTCATCCGCGGATCGGCGGTCAACCAGAGCGGGGCGACCGCCGGCCCCACGGTACCGAATGGCGTAGCCCAGCAACAGGTGATGGAGGCCGCGCTGGCGCGCGCGGGCATCGCTCCCGTGGGCGTGGACTACCTGGAAGCCCACGGGAATGGCTCGGAGATGGGCGACCCCATCGAAGTGCAGGCCGCGGCGGCGGCGTACGGCACGGGACGTGAGTCCGACCGCCCGCTGCTGATCGGGTCGGTGAAGACCAACGTGGGCCACCTGGAGACCGCCGCCGGGGTGGCGGGACTCATCAAGGCCGCACTCGCAATGAACCACGGGTTGATTCCAAGGCACCTGCATTTCGAGAACCCGACCCCGGTCGTGGACTGGGCCCGTCTGCCGGTTCGGGTCACGGCGGAGGCGGAAGCGTGGCCCGATCACCCCGATCGCCCCGCCCGGGCGGCGGTCAGCGCGTTCGGGGTTTCCGGGGCGAACGCCCACCTCGTCATGGAGGGGCACGAAACCCCGAACGGAGCGCCGGCGGGACGCGGCATGCCGGTGAGCGTTTCGATGCCCGAAGCCCTTTCCGATCTGCGACCGCCAATCGATGGGCTGGCCGCGCGCGGAACGCGTTTCCTGCCGCTCTCGGCCAAATCGGAAGCCGCTCTCGCGAGGGTCGCACGAACCTATCTGGATTGGCTCGACGAACGCTCGGGTGCACTCGTCTCCGGAAACGCGGACGATCCGCTGTTGTCGGACCTGACGTGGACCGCCGGCGTGGGCAGAAGTCATGTCAGCGTGCGTGCTGGCGCCGTGTTCCGGGACGCCGAAGCGCTGCGAGTGGGCCTGGCCGCACTCGCGGGGCCGGATGGAGCCCGGGGAAAGGGGCCGGTTCCGCAGGGGCCCAGAAAGGTTCTGTTCGCCTACGGCGGGCAACCGGGCCCCTGGCTGGGCGCGACGGAGGAGTTCTACGAGTGTGAGCCAGTGTTCCGGGCCGTTTTGGATCGCTGCGAGGAAGTGTTCCAAGAGGAACGGGGAGCGTCCCTGCTCGAGCTGATGTTCGGCGGCGCGCCTTCGCCTCTCGAATCCCCCGAATGGTCCGGCCCGGCGCTCTACGCGGTGCAGTGCGGGCTAACCGCGCTCTGGTCAAGCATCGGCGTCCGGCCGCAGGCCACAACCGGACTGGACGCCGGCGGGCTTGCCGCCGCACAGGCACTGGGAGCCCTGGATCTGGAGGACGGCCTGCGTCGGGCGGCGGCGGGAGAAGCGGCAGCCAGCGCAATGCAGGACCGGGAGTCTCTCAACGAGAGCGAGGTCATTGTGGAGATCGGTCCGGGGGCCGTCCGCGGCCGCCGCCCGCAACCGGCCCTGGTGTTGTCCGCGTTCAGGGACCGCACCGGTCCCTCCGCTCACGAAGGGTTCGTGACCGCCGTGGCCGCTGCCTACGCCGGCGGCCTCCCTATTTCCTTCGCCGGGCTCTTCGCGGGCGAGACCCGACGCCGGATTGAGCTTCCCGGGTATCCGTTCGAACGCCGGCGCCACTGGATCCCGGAGCCGCGCTCGCGGCACCGAGACCACGCCACCCGCCGGGGCGGAATCTGAAGCCCTCCGAGGGAGCGCCTTTTCAGGCCCGTCCGGATCGAGACACGCCCCCGTCGGGGGATCCGGGTGCTTTCCCAGCGTTCCCCTGATAGTAGCTGGAGGCCGTCTACGATTACGGGGCGATACCACGCAATCGCAGGAATGTGACAAGCGCAGCCAAGCAGATTACCCGCCAGCAGGTCGAGGATTTCCTGTTCCACGAGGCGGCGCTTCTGGACGAGTGGCGGTTATCCGAGTGGCTCGACCTGTTTACCAAGACGTGCGGCTATTACGTCCCGCCCACGGACGTTCCCGAAGGCGACCACCACACGAGTCTGTTCCTCATCGCCGACGACCGCGAACGCCTTGAGTCGCGGGTGGGCCAGCTCATGGGGCGGTTCGTTCACGCTGAGCACCCCAGGTCGCGCACGCGCCGCCTGATCTCCAACGTGCGCATCCGCGAGCCATCCGGCGACACGCTGCGCGTCACTTCCAACTTCATCGTGTACCGCATACGCCTGGAGGTGACGGACGCTTACGTGGGCCGTTATGAGCACACCCTCGTCCACCGGGACGGCGGGTTGAAGATCAGGGAGCGGCGGGCAATCCTCGACCTCGACGCCCTGCGCCCCCAAGGCAAGATCAGCATCCTGCTATGACCCTCGCGCGTCAACGCGGCGAAACGCGAGCGCAGGGGTGGCGGCGCGCGGAGGCACGGGGCGGGGGCATCGGGGNCAGGCCGCGCAACGAAGCCCCGAGCGAGAGGAGGCATCCAAATGGCTGACACGATGGATTCACGCCGCTTGTCCGAACTGGTCATTGACGACCGGGAGCGCGGCCTTTTCCGTGTCCACCGCTCCGTCTTCACGGACCCGGACATCCTGGCGCGAGAGCGCGAACGCATCTTCGACCGCTGCTGGATCTACGCCGGCCACGAGTCGGAGGTGCGCAAACCGGGCGACTTCGTCACTCGGCGCGTGGCGGGGCGGCCGGTCATCATCACGCGGGGACGGGACGGCAAGGTAAGGGTGCTGCTGAACACCTGCACCCACCGGGGCGCGATGGTCTGCCGGGAGCCGGCAGGCAACGCAAGGGTTCACCAGTGCTTCTACCATGGCTGGAGCTTCACACCCGAGGGCAAGCTGAGCGGTATCCCCGGCAGGGCCGCCTACAGCGAGGCGTTCGATCAACGCGAGCTGGGTTTGCGGGAGCCGCCGGGCGGAACGTCCGTTTATCGCGATTTCATCTTCGTGAACTTCTACCCGGCGAACGACGTTCCTCTCGAGGACTATCTCTGGAACGCCAAGGACTACCTCGACCTCGTGGCCGATCAGTCTGCGGGACGAATGGAAATCGTGAGCGGGACGCAGTCCTACACCGTACGAGCCAACTACAAACTGCTCGTGGAGAACAGCATTGACGGCTACCACGCGATGACCACCCACAAGCGCTACTTCGACTGGCTGGTGGATGCCAACGCCATGGACAGGATGGAGACTGAGTTCCTGCGCGACGCTGACGAGTCCAGGCGCTTTTCGCCCAGGGCGCTTGGCAACGGCCACTCCGTCCCGGGCAGGGCGGTTGCTTCCTGGGGCCGCCCCATGGCTCATTGGATTCCCTATTTCGGGAAGGAGCGCGAGTCTCATTTCAAGGAGATGTACCGCAACGCCGTGGAGCGGCTCGGGCAGGAGCGCGCCCACCAGGTGTGCATGTGCAGCGGCAATCTTCAGATATTTCCCAACCTCCTCATCAACGACATCATGTCCACCAACATCCGCACTTACTACCCCGTGGAGCCGGGGTGCGTAGAGGTCTCGTCCTGGTGCCTCGGGCCGGAAGAGGAAGAGCCGGAGGAACGCGCATTGCGCCTCGACAACTTCGTCTCGTTCCTCGGACCCGGCGGCTTCGCCAGCCCCGACGACATCGAGGTCGTGGAGGTCTGCCAACGCGGCTACGAAACGGTCGGGGAGGTGANTTACTCGGATGTGTCGCGAGGGATGAAGCGTTCCTCCCTTTCCGAGCGCGACGAGCTGCAGATACGCGCGTTCTGGCGCCAGTGGTCACGGCTGATGAACGCTGAAGAACCGGTCTCCATCCACGACCGCCCCGGCCTTTGACCAGTCTCCCTCGTGTCGTTCCGTTCGCGGGCCTGGGACGGGCTTGGGATCCTTGGCAAGGCGGAGTCGGACGATCACGGGTACGGGCCAGCGCGCGCCGACGGGCGGTGATGGTCCGGAAGTCCCGGCCCGCGCCGGGGGTCGCCGGCTGGCCGGCCCCACAACGATGAACTGCGCGGCGGCGGGTCAGGCCCCCGCGCATTCCGCAAGGAACTCTCGCATCAACTTTACGCACTCCCCGGGTTGCTCCATTTGCAGAAAATGGGTGGTTTCCGGCAGGAAGTCGTAGTCGACAGTCACGACGTCGCCGAGATCCAGGGTCGGCAGATAGGAGAAGGGCAGAGTTGGATCGGCCCCGATGACCTTGATTGGACAGCGCAATGAAGCAAGGTCAACCAGCACTGCGAAAGCCCTGCCGTAGTCGATGATCTGCGCCTCGTAGTCCCGGGGACAGCGAAGTTCATATCCCTCGCCATCTGCGCATTCGCGCAACATCGTTCGGGCCGCGAGTTCGCAGACCCCGGGCGCCAGCCGCTGGAAGGCGGGAACCAAGGAAAGGAGCTCCGCAAACTCCGACCGGGCCCGGAACCGTTGTGTGCGGCGTCGAGTCATAGCAGCGACACGTTCACTCGCCGCGTCGAACTCTTCAAAGCTGTCTCCGCGCTTGCACACGGTCGGATCAAAGAGGACGTAGGCGGAGTATTTGCTGCCCCTGGTAGGAGACAGGAGTGTCGTCAGCGCGGCAACCGAATGGAAAACCCCGACCTGCGGTTTGGCGCCGTAGTGGTGATCGATGGCCTCGAGAATCCGGTCGTGATCACGTACCAAGGTCGGTAGCGTGTGCGCTTGCAGGGAGCTGACCGCGTTCCAGCCGTGGTTTCTCAGGTCGTAGACGATCAGATCAAAGTCATCGGTCAGGAGCGACCAGAAGGGATAGTAGAAATCGATGGCCAGACCATTGCCATGGGTCAAGACGAGGCGCTGGCCGCCCGGATTCCCGTGGCGGCGCAGGGTGATGAAGGTGTCGTCGTCTACCGCTACATCGCAGATGGCGATGGGCTCGGGAACCTCCCAGAGGGTTGGTGGGGTCATGTTCGAGTCGCCACTCTCCCTATCGCTTGATCGTCATCCGTGGTCCGGCAAGGAGTGCAGTCGGCAGCGAAATCCGTGCTCCCGTTGACTCCCGGCATCCATGGAGAATGAACGAGCGTCCCGATGCGGAGCGCGGGAGCCATCGTGCCGACTCTACCCTCCGGCACCGGTTCTGGGTGGCGGTCCGTGTTGCGGTTCGATTTAAGTCCGGCGGGGCTGGCTCCAGGGCTGGCCCCCGGTCCTCACGCCTCCCCCAGCCGCAGATCGCGAACCGGCCGCTAGTAGAGACACTGGAGCCCAACGAAATCGCGGGTCGCGGCGGCGGAGGCCCCGGGGTTTCTCGAGCGGCAGGAAGTGGGTCGTCTCCGGGATGAAGTCGTAGTCCACAAAGAGCATGTGGGTCATGTCGAATGTAGGCAAGTACGAATAGGGCAGGGTCGGATCGGCTCCGGCCACCTTGGTCGGGCACGCCAGCGCCTCGAAGTTCACGAGCACTGCAAACGCCCGGGTGTAGTCAACGACCTGGGCCTCGTACTCGTCGGGAGGCTGTGCGCCTCGCGTGGCCCGACGGCCTTCCAGCCGTGGTTCCTGAGGTCATGGACGATCAGGTCGAAGTCATCGGCGAGCAGCGCCCAGAAGGGGTAAGAGAGTTCGATCGCCAGGCCGTTTCCATGACTCAGGACCAGCCGCGGTCCGTCCGGATTGCCGTGGCGGCGGAGGGTGATGGAGGTGCCTCCGTCCACGGCCACGTCGCGGGTGGCGACGGGCCTCGGGACCTCCCAGACCGCTTCTGGAGTCGCGTTTCAAGGCCTTGACTCTCCGCAACCGACGCAATCAGGGTCCGGGGCGCAGCGGCGAGGTCCGGATCCAGCCGCAACCGGCGCACCCAAGGGCCCACAACCACTGCGGCCCCGGTTTCCGGGTGGACTAGCCGGAGTGCTTGTCCACGAGGGCGGCGATCCCCCGCAGCGTCGTACATCCGGCGCAATCACCGGCGGTCAGCGAAAGACCGAAGTCACTGTTGACGACCTTCATGAACGCAACGGCGTCCACCGAGGAGACTCCGGAGTCGGCAAATTGCCGGTCCAGATCCGGAGTTCGGCCGAGACCGAGATGTTCCTGGGCAAGTTGCGCGAGACGCTGTTCGGTTGCAGTCATCAGGGGGCCTCCGAGGGAGGCGGATTATTCCACACGCATCGGAAGCGTGAGTCATGAAGAACACGCCCTTTCGGGACCGACAAGGACCAAGCGCAGACGAACGGGATTCAGGAGTATCCGCAAACGGGGTCAGGTGGACATGCCGCGGGCCGCGACCGGCCACACCGCTTCCACGAGGCCNCCGCGCACCGCGTACATCCGGTCGTAGAGGTTCACCACCGGATCGCAGTGGGAGACGATGAGTTCCAGCTTGTCGCCGACCTTGTAGGTCCGGCTCGGGTCCTCGTAGCGGATCGTCCCGAACTCGTCGGAGCCCGAGGTGTAGCTCATCCCGCTCTC
>JGIcombinedJ30088_10002154_pt1 | contig 19174 bp, 19 predicted proteins | sample PinacodermPK_FD_30088 | JGI IMG/M metagenome (IMG submission 30088)
GACGGCATGAACGAGAAGGTCCACGTGCTGCGCCGCAAGCCGCTGGAGTACATCTACAGCTTCGGTTCCGGCGGCCGCATGGCCGGTCAGTTCTACGGCAATCACAGCATCGCGGTCGACTCGATGGGCAACGTCTATACGACTGAGACCTACGAGGGCAAGCGCGTGCAGCGGTTCAAGTACAAGGGGATGGGCAACGCGAAGGGCGACGTCGGCGTCCCGCGCCCGTAGGGTTCGTTTCGAGATCGTGATTCGGGGGCCGGGGTCGCGCGATCCCGGCCCTTTCGTCTGTACCGCTGGCGCTCGCCCCCTCCCGCGGCCGTCGTGCGGGACCTCGTTGCTTCGCCGGGGTGCGCGGGCCACGCGGGTTGCCTCCCCGGAGCGGGCCACGTACCATGTTCCCGAGATCCGTGGAGCCCAGCCGTTGCCCTCGCCCGGGCAGCGCTCTCGCGCATCACCAATGCGCAGGTGAGGACACGACATGCGAACGACCTGTGGACTCTTGCTGGCCGGCGCCTTGCTCATCACCGGTTGTGCGGCGGAAGAGCCGGCGGGACCGCCGCTCGACATGCGCCATACCACCCGGGACTTGATGGCCGGCATGATCGACGCGTCGGCCGATGCCCTCTGGGACGCCGTCGGCACCATCTGGGACGAGAACGGCGAGAACCACTGGGAGCCGGAGACCGAAGAGGAATGGCTCGCCGTGACCGGGGCCGCGATGACCCTCATTGAATCGGGCAACCTGCTGATGCTCGGCAACCGCCCGCGCGACGACGATCAGTGGATGGTGTTCTCGCAGGAGATGATCGACGCGGCGGCGGTGGCCCTGGAGGCCGCGCGGGCGCAGGACCCGGAGGCCATCTTCGACAGCGGGGAAGTGGTCTACAACGCCTGCAACAACTGCCACAACATCTACTGGGTGGGCGACGAGCAGCGCGGCCGTACCATCCCGTGAGCCGCGGGCGGCCCGCGGCCCGACCTTGACGGGTCGCGTTGGAGTCTCGCGGGCGCGAGACTCCAACCGGCGCGGGCTTGGTGCCGAAAGACCGGCAGCGCGTCAGCGTGAGAACGCGGCCAGCGGCAATTCGGCGATTTCAGCGCTGGCCTCTCGCTCGCAGAGCGCCTCGCGCATCTCACCCGAATCGGAACCCGTCGCGCGCCGCGCCACGTTCAGCAGGTAAAGCCGGTAGGCGGCGGGATCGCGCCCCGGGTGTCCGCACAGCGCTACGGGATCCCCCGGTGCGAGCGCGTCTCCGGTCAGCCCGGCGCGCGAAAGCCGGTTGGCGGCCCGCCACTCCACGGCCCAGGTGCGAACGCGCCCGCCCTCGTCCACGACCCGCACGTGGAGCAGCGAATGCGGATTGCCGAACAGGAACGACTCGACCTCGCCGGCGAGGACGATCATCCGTTCCTCGTCGTAGATCTCGCCGATGGCGTGGTGGCCGCCCCCGCCGAGTGCCGGCGGCTCGGAGCCTCCCGCGGCCACGTGGCCCGGGTTGGCGTGGGCTCCGGATGCGAGGGTCAGGCACGCGGCGATCAGAACGGGCAGTTTCCACTTCATGGCCGTTCTCCACTGCGGACGACGCGGATTCTCCTGGCGGCGTCGTCGCATCCTTGCGCGGTGAAGCGATGCAAGCGGCACCAACTCAACAATAATAGTACGCCCTGGGCGGGTGAATCCTGAAGATCGTCTGAAATCTTTTCGTTTGCGGCGGGTGGGCCGATAAGCTGCTACAGATGCCGTCCACCGCGAGCCTGCCGCGGCCCGGAATCGCTCCGCGTCCGGCGCCGCCGGCGCGGCCGTTGCGCCTGCTCGTGGTCGAGGACGAGCGGAAGGTGGCCGAGGCGCTCCGCCAGGGGCTCGAGGGCGAGGGCTACGACGTGGTCGTCGAGACCTCCGGCGAGGCGGCGTTCTTTCGCCTGACGACGGACCGTTTCGACCTCATCCTGCTCGACCTGCGTCTGCCCGGCCGGGACGGCATCGAGATCCTCTCGGCGGTCCGGCGCCGCGGCCTCCAGACGCCGGTGGTTGTTCTGACCGCGCGCGACACGCTCGAGGACCGCGTGGTGGGGCTCGATGCGGGCGCGGACGACTACGTCGTCAAGCCGTTCGCCTTCGCCGAGCTGCTGGCCCGCATCCGCGCCGTGTCCCGGCGGGGCAGGCCCGCCGAGGTCGAGCGCCTGACCGTCGATACGCTCGTCGTCGATTGCGCGACGCGCCGGGTGACGCGCGCCGGCCGGGCAGTGGAGCTGACCGCGAAGGAGTTCGAGCTGTTGCTGCACCTGACCCGGTGCGCGCGGCAGGTCGTCTCGCGCGACACGCTCGCCCGCGTGGTGTGGCGGGAGACCGCGCGCAGCACCACTCTCGACAACGTCATCGACGTGCACGTCTCGCGGCTGCGCCGGAAGATCGATGCGGATCAGCCGGTCCGGCTGATTCATACGGTGCGCGGCGTCGGTTTCGTGCTGCGCGAAGCGGAGGGGACATGATCGCGTCCCGGCTTCCGCGCACGCTCCGTGTCCGGCTCACCGCGTGGCACGTCGGGGTCATGGTCGTCGTGCTCGCGATCTATGCGGCGGCGGTGCTGCTGATTGTGACGCGGAACGCGTCGCGCGCGCTCGACGCGCGGTTGCGCAGCGATTTCCGGTGGGCCGCGGGGATGGCCGAGCGGGGGCCCGACGGCTCGCTCTCCTGGTTCGAGGGGGATCCGTGGAGCGAGGAGAGTCCCTGGCTGCAGGTATGGAGCCTCGACGGCGCGCTGATCTACCGGACGGCGGTCGCCCGCCGGCTGCCGGTGCCGGAGAGCGAGGCGCTGCTCGATCACGTGGACGGCCGCATCGTCTCCGTCGCGAGTGAGCCGGCGCCGTTCCGGATACTGGGACGGCGGACCGTCATCGGCGCCGATCCGGTGGTCGTCCAGGTTGGCCGGTCCGAGGCGCTCATGCGCCAGGAGGTGGGCGAGCTGGCGCTCGTGCTGCTGCTCGGGCTGCCGCTCAGCGTCGCCGCGGCCGGGCTCGGCGGCTACTACTTGGCGCGGGGCGCCCTGGAACCCATCGCGAGCATGACCGAGCGGGCGCGCGCCATCACCGCTTCACGGTTGGGCGAGCGGCTGCCCATCGACAACCCCGACGACGAGCTGGGCCGCCTGGCCGGGGTGTTCAACGAGACGCTCGGCCGGCTCGATTCCTCGTTCACTCAGATGCGCCGATTCACCGCCAACGTGTCCCACGAGCTGCGGACGCCGCTGACGGGGATTCGCAGCGTCGGCGAGGTCGCTCTGCGCGAGCCGCGCGACGCCGCGTCGTACCGCGCCGTGGTCGAGAGCATGCTGGAGGAGGCGGACAGGCTGAGCGGCCTCGTCGATCGGCTCCTGACCGTATCGCGCGCGGACAGCGGCGATCGGACCCGTGCCCGCGATGCGATCGACCTGGCCGAGCTCGCGGACAACGTCGCCAATCACCTGGGCGTGCTGGCCGAGGAGAGGGAGCAGGCGCTGGTCGTCGTGCGCGACGGCCGCCCCACATGCCGGGGCGACCGGATCGTGCTGCGCCAGGCGGTGATAAACCTCGTGGACAACGCCATCAAGTACACGCCGGCCGGCGGGAAGATCGAGCTACGGGTCTCGGCCGCGAACGGGAGCGCGGTACTGGAGGTCAGCGACACCGGCCCCGGCGTCTCGGAGCACCATGCGCCCCGGCTGTTCGACCGCCTCTACCGCGTGGCGGGGTCCGAAGCAACGGACGGCGGGGGGACGCTGGACGGCGGGGACGGGGCAGGGCTCGGGCTCGCCATCGCCCGCTGGGCTGTCGAGGCCAATCGCGGGCGGCTCAGCTACGAGCGGGAGCAGAGGCGGGGAAGCACCTTCCGCATCACGTTGCCGGGAAACGAGCATGGTGCGGCGGAGTGACCACGCTTCTCGCCTGGCGGCTTCGCGCCCGTGTCCCGGGGCGATGCCACTTGGGCCGCCTGCGTATCCCGCGCCCGTGACAGGTCCCCGGAGAGGTGCTCCGTGACAGGCAACGAACCACGCCGCGGATCCGGATCGGTCGTCCGGTGGTTGATCCTGATCCACCGCTATCTGGGCATTCCGCTGAGCGCCCTCTTCGTCGTCTGGTTCGCGTCCGGCATCGTGATGATGTACACGCGGGATATGCCGCGGCTGACCCCGGAGCTGCGGCTCGAACGGCTTGCGGAACTGGATTTCGGCCGCGTCGCGCTGGCCCCGGCCGCGGCGGCCAGACGGGCGTACCTGTCGCCGACGCCGCGCAGCGCCTCGCTGCTGACACTGATGGGCCGGCCGGCCTACCGGTTCGACGGCGTGACGGTATTCGCGGACACCGGGGAGCGTCTCGAGGGGGTGGGGCCGACGGCGGCCGCGGCCGTGGCGAGCCGATTCACTCGCCGGCCCCGCGAGGCCGTCGAGTATGCCGGCACGCTCACGGAGCCGGACCAGTGGACGCTGGTCGAGCGGAGCGCGCTCCCACTGCACAAGGTCCTGGTGGCGGACGAGGCCGGCACCGAGCTCTACGTCTCGCCGCGGACGGGCGAGGTGGTGATGCTTACCACCCGCGGCAGCCGGGTGCTGGCCTGGGTCGGCGCGATTCCGCACTGGCTCTACTTCACGGCGCTGCGCGCGAACCAGCCGCTCTGGTACGACGTCGTGGTCTGGACGGCGACCCTGGGGTGCGTGCTCGCCGTTCTCGGTCTCGCGCTGGGCGTCACGCAGTTCCGGTGGCGCCGGCCGCACGGGGAAACCCGCTCTTCCGGCGGTCTCCGCGCGCGGATCCCCTACGCGGGCTGGATGCGCTGGCACTACCTGACGGGCGTCGTCTTCGGACTCGTGACGCTGACCTGGGTGTTCAGCGGCCTGCTGTCGATGGAGCCCTTCGCCTGGACCAGCGCTCGGGGCCTCGAGATTCCCGGGGACGCGCTGTCCGGGGGACCGCTGGAGCTGGCGCGCTATCCCGCTCCGGAGGCCGGGGCGCTGGCCCGCATTGCCGGCGGGCGTCCGGTGAAGGAGATCGAGCTGCTGCGCATCCAGGACGATCCCTACTACCTGGTGCGCGTCGGGCGCCATGACCCTGCGGGGGCCGGAGCGGCTCCGCGGCCGCGTGCGGGCGCAGGAGCGGGCGGCGACGTCGATTCCGGGCCGATCCTCGTAGCTGCCGACACGGCAACCGTGCGCAGGGAGCCGTTCGCCGTGAAGCCGCTGCTGGCCCGGCTGACCGCGGCGGTGCCCGCCGAGCCGGTGGTCGAGTCCGCGCTGCTGGCCGAGTACGACTCCTACTACTACGCGCGCGGCAACTCGCGAGGGCGGGAGGCGCCGCTGCCGGTGCTGCGCGTCAAGTTCGGCGATCCCCTGGAGACGTGGGTCTACGTCGATCCCGCGCTGGGCCGGGTAGTCGCCCGCGAGCACCGGTTCACCCGCGTCGAACGGTGGCTCTTCAACGGCCTGCACAGCCTCGACTTCGCGTTCTGGTACGACCGCCGGCCGCTCTGGGACCTCGGAGTGATCGTGCTGAGCCTCGGCGGCCTGGCGTCGAGCGGCATCGGTCTCTGGATCGGGTGCGGGCGCGTGCGACGCGCGGTGGCTCGCTGGCGGCTCACCGCGACCGCGCGGCGAGCTCGCGCAGGAAGTTGACCACGTGCCAGATCTCGTCGCCGGTGATGCGGCCTTCCCACGCATCCATGTCGTAGTTGGGAGGGACTCCCTGGCGGATCACGTTGTAGATCTCGCCGTCGCTGTCGCCGTGCACCCACTCGTCGTCGACGAGGTTGGCCGGCCGCGTCCCCGGCGACGGGTTCTGGCCGCGGCCGTCGCCGCGCACGCCGTGACACGACCGGCAGAAACGGCCGTAGACCCGCAGGCCGGCCCGCACCGATTCCTCGGTAGCCTCGATGGGGTTCTCCGGCACCTCGGCGGCAGGTTCCTGCACGGCCTCCGCCGCGGTCGACGCGGACGGCGCGGCGGCTGCGAGCAGCACGAAAGCGGCGCAGCAGGCGGCCAGAACGGCCACCACTCGTGTATGACTCGGCATCGTCACGCCTCCTCCTCGAAGTGAATCCGAACATCAGTCTATACCGGGCCGGAGCGACGGCCGGGATTGCTCCGCGGCGCCGCGTTCGTGGTTGACCCGTTCACGGGCGACGGGGTACACTGCGCGCCCTGGCCGCCCGGCCTGATGCCGGCCGCCAGGATGACTCACCGGACCGAAGGAGTGATCGAATGCGTGGACCGAGCGTCGTCTTCATGGTGATGTTGCTGACCGCCGGAACGGCCGGCGCCCAGGAACCGCAGCCGTTCGGCGATCTGGCGGAGGTGATGCGCGGCATCCTCTTCCCGAACTCGAATATTCTGTTCGACGCGCAGACGAACAACCCGGACGACCCGGTCGAGGCGGTCGAGGGCGACTCCACCAGTGAGCGCTTCGCGAACATCTACACCGGTTGGGAGGCGCTTGAGAACGCGGCCGTCGCGCTCGTGGAGGCCGCCAACCTGATCGAGCTTCCGCGCGACTGCGAGCTCAACGAGGAGGAGGCCGGGCGCATCGGCGCGCCGGCTCCCGTCGAGCGCGACGACTGGAAGCAGTACGTCGCCGGCCTGCGGGCGGCGGGTCAGACGGCCTACGAGTGGGCGCAGGCGCGCGTGTACGACGACTTCGACGTCATCCTCATGACGGGAGAGGTGGCCGAGGCCTGCTCGAACTGCCACGGCGTCTATCGCGACAGCTACACGGACCCGCCCACGCCGCGTTGCACTCCCCCCGCCGAAGACTGACTGAGCGGAGCGCTGCGGTTCACCCGACCGATCCGCGCAGGGAGGAGTTGACGCATGCGAAGCTGGTTCGAATGGGTTGGCGCGATGGAGTCGAGCGTCGCCCTGCGCGAGTCGCTCAACGCCTATCCGATCATGCTCACGTCGCACGTCATCGGGATGTGCATGTTCGCGGGCCTGATCATGATGATGGACCTGCGGCTGGCCGGTGTCGGCAACTTGAACAGCTCGATCACACAGGTCCAGCAGCGGTTGTTTCCGTGGCAGATGGTCGGGTTCGCGATCAGCATCGTGACCGGTCTGCTCTTGCTGTGGAGCGATCCGATGCGGTTCTATTCGAACTTCTACTTCTGGACGAAGAACCTGCTGCTGATTCTGGCCGGACTCAACATGTGGTACTTCCACGCGACCACGTACCAGACGGTCGACCAGTGGGACAACGATCCGTCGCCGCCGTTCGGGGCCAAGGTCGCCGGTGTACTCTCGATCGCCTTCTGGTCTTCGATCATCGTCGTGGGCCGGATGATCGCCTATCAGGATCTCGTGCCGCAGTGGTGGCGTGACCTGGGTCTGAGAGGCTAGAAGATGTCCTTGCAGCCGTTCTTCCTCTGGATGCAGGAGCACGCGTTCAGCGCGTACATCCTGAACGAGACGTGGTTCTCGCCGATCGTGCAGGTGATGCACCTGATCGCCCTGGCGGTGTTCGCCGGCGCGATCCTGGTGGTCGACCTGCGGCTGCTCGGCGTGGGGCTCACCCGTGTGCCCCTGGCCAAGGTGTCGGAAGACGCCATGCCGTGGATGGTCTGGGGACTGGTCGCGCTCCTCATAACCGGTTGGCCGTCGGTGATGTCGACGGCGATGAAGCAGTACTACAGCCCGTTCTTCTGGTGGAAGATGGAGCTGCTCGTGCTCGGCCTGATCTTCGCCTTTACCGTCCGGCGGCGGCTGGCGAGCATGGACGAAGCGAAGCTCGGACCGGTCTGGCCGAAGGCCGCCGGCATGTTCTCGATAGCGGTGTGGACCGGGGTGGCCGTCGGCGCACGGCTCATCGGATTGCTCTCGTAGGCGCGGCTGACGGATTGCCTTGACAGCGCCCGCAGGCCGCATGTATAGATCGCCCACTTTCGTCAACACGTTCCGGCCCTTCTGAGGAGGAGGGTCCCGGACCAGTCTGCTGGCGGCTCGCGACATCATCCGGTGTGGCGGTCGTGGCGGGGAGACATCCTCAATGCGAAATCTGAAGAGGTTCAACGGCAAGATGATTGCCACGGCGGCCGCCGGGGCGTTGGCGCTGGCGATGGTCTTCTCCGTCGGCGCGACGAGCGTGGCGGGCCAGGACTACATGGCGCCCCGGACGGCCTTCGACGTGCCGGACCTGAACGGGATCTGGCAGGCCATCGGTGCCCACCACTGGAACATCGAGCCGCACGCGGCCAGCCACGGCCCGGTGGTCGAGCTCGGGGCCATCTTCTCGGTTCCCGGCGGCCTGGGCATCGTCGAGGGCGGCGAGATCCCCTACACCGCCGCGGCGCGGGCGATCCAGCAGGAGAACGCGCAGCACTGGGTCGAGCGCGATCCCGCCGCCAAGTGCTACATGCCGGGCATCCCGCGTGCGACCTACCAGCCGTATCCGTTCCAGATCGTGCAGACCGAGGAATACATCCTCTTCGCCTACGAGTTCGCCAGCGCCAGCCGCGTCGTCTACATGAACCGGCCGGACTTCGAGGCGCCCGTCGACGCCTGGATGGGGCACTCGCTCGGCTCGTTCGACGGTGAGTCCCTGGTCATCGACGTGACCGCCCAGATGCCCGACACCTGGCTCGACCGCAACGGCAACCACCACAGCAACCAGATTCGCGTCGTCGAGAGGTACACCGCGACCAGCCCCTACCATCTGAACTACGAGGCGACGATCGAAGACCCGGAGACCTACACGCGGCCCTGGAGCCTCAGCCTGCCGCTCTACCGCCGGATCGACGAGAACATGCAGCTCCTCGAGTACAAGTGCGTGGAGTTCGCCGAGGAGCTGATGTACGGGCACCTCCGCAAGGACCCCGACCTGACGCCGACCTACCGCCCGAGCGGCTACGGCTCGGCCTACGAGGGTGAGGCGCCCGGCCCCCGGTAGAGAGTCCGACTTGGGGTCGATGCGGTTGACGAACACGTAGAAGTTGGCGATAATGCCGAAACCAGTTCCGCTGTCAAACAGGAGGCGAAACCGATGCGAGCAAAGGTAGTCCTTACGATCGTGGCCATTGCGATGGCCGCGGCCGCCGTTCCCGTGGTGGCCCATCACGCGTTCTCGGCAGAGTTCGACGCCGACGCGCCGATCCACCTCGAAGGCGTGGTCGTCCGGATGGAGTGGATCAACCCGCACGCGTGGGTCCATCTTGAGGTGACCAACGACGACGGTTCGACGACCGTCTGGATGGTCGAGGGCGGCACGCCGAACACGCTGCTCCGCCGCGGCTTCAATCGTCAGTCCCTGCTTCCGGGCACCGAGATCATCGTGGACGGCTACCAGGCCAAGGACGGCTCGAACAAGGGCAATGGCCGCGACCTGACCTTCCGAGACGGCCGCAAGCTGTTCATGGGTTCGTCCGGCACCGGCGCGCCGCGTGACGGCCGCGACCCGACCGAGCCCGAATAGGGCGCGCTTCGTTCCGAACGAACGCGTCGGTCCCCTGCGGGGCCCGATATCGAAACCCTGGACGTCCGGGGCTCTTCATGAGCCTCGGGCGCTCGGGGTTTTCTTTTTTCACCGCATTCTCAGCCCGGGTTGGACCTGGCGGATGCGGCACCGGGAGCGAGACTCCGGCGCGGGGGCAGGCGAGCAGTCCGCGGTGAGTTGCGTGACGACGGTGTATCCAGTAGCCATGCCTCCAGGTTGGCCCATTTCGCAAAATCTGCCGATGAACCCGCGCCCGGCCCGGATCGCCGCGCTGCTGGCCTTGGCCTCGTTGCTTCTGGCCGCAGACGCGCCCGGCCAGGTGGCGCAGGCCGAGCCGCCGGCGCCACCGATCGGCGTCATCGAGGTCTCCAGCCGCGAGGTCTTCGACGAGCGCGGCGGCGGTCTGTTCGCGCCCCATCGGATCGCCAACCGTTTGCACGTCCGTACCCGCGATCACATCATCCGGCGCGAGCTTCTCTTCGAGACCGGCGACCCGCTCGACCGCGAGCTGATCGACCAGACCGAGCGCAACCTGCGCGCTCTGTGGTTCCTGCGCGACGCGCGTGTGGAGACGGCGGAGGTGGACGAAGACCTGGACGGGCGACCGGAGCGGGTCGACGTCCTGGTGACGACATGGGACCGCTGGTCCCTCGCGCCGCGCCTGGACTTCTCGCAGGTCCAGAACCGGACGATCTGGGAGATCGGCGCCTCGGAGAAGAACTTTCTCGGTTTCGGCAAGTCGATCACGGTCTCGCATCGGCAGAATCTCGATCGGGTGACGGATCGCCTGCGCTATCAGGACCCGCAGTTGCTCGGATCGAACGTCGGACTGGCCGCGTCGGTAGCGGGCCTCAGCGACGGTCACGAACGGCTCCTCACCCTGGATCGGGGGTATCTCTCGCTCCGGGATCCGTGGGCGTTCTCGGCGGGCGTGGTGAGCGTCGCGCTCACCGAGCCCATCGTCGAGCACGGTGTGGAGGTGGAACGGCTGCCGGTGCGCGGCGAGTTCGTCGACCTCGAGTTGGGGCGCGCGCTGCTGCGCGGCCCGAATCACGCGGTCCGGATGCACGGTGGGTTTCGCGCGCACGAGGTTCAGGTCGGAGAGGATCTTCGGGACTACACCGGTCCGGAGGTCGGTCTGCGATCGGTTAGCCACCGGTTCGTGCGGCTGACGCACGTGAACCAGTTCGAGCGGACCGAGGACTTCAACCTCGGCACCGAGTCGCACGCGGTGCTGCGGCTCTCGGCGCCCGCGTTCGGCGGGCGGGAGGCGGTGTTCGTCTCGGCCGGCCACCGGCACGGGCTGCAGCTTCGGGACGATCACTTCGTGATTCTCGGCGTCGGGTTCGACGGGCGGCGTGAGCGGGGCGGGTGGCGGAACACGGTGGCGGCGGTGAACGCCCGCTACCTCCGGAAGCACTCGTCGCGCACCGCGTTCGTCGGCAAGCTCGACTACGCCCATGGCCACGACTTCGACCCGGAGATCCAGCTCCGGCTCGGGGCCGAGACCGGGCTGCGCGGCTATCCGGTGCGCCAGTTCACCGGCACCCGGTCGCTTCTGCTCTCGGCGGAGGAACGCGTCTTCTTCGCTGACGACGTCTGGCAGTTGTTCTCGTTCGGCGTCGCCGGATTCGTGGACAGCGGCTTCGTCTGGCCGGCCGGGCGCCCCGTGGATGTCGGCGACCTGCGGACCGGCGTCGGCGTCAGCCTGCTCGTCGGCAGCCACCGGCTCGCGAGCCGCGGCGGCGTCCGGTTCGACCTCGGCTATGCACTCAATCCGGTCGAGGGTGTGGACGGCAGGCCGAAGCACTGGGTCGGCGCCGCGTTCTCCGACATTGACTTCTGAGCCACATCCACCGGGGCCGGGCCGGACGGCCGCGACCTTCGCCGCCGGGGCGCTCCTGTCGCTGGCCCCGCCGCTCCTGCTGCTACCGGCGCTCGGCGCGCTCGATCTCTATCGGGGCGCGACGGTCCTGCGGCCGATTGCCGTCGTCCTGCTCGCCTGCGTGGCGGGCGGCGTCGTGGCGGGCGGTGCGCTCGGCTCCGGGCTGCGCTGGCGGCTGGCGTTCGGCGCGGCTTTCGGAGCGACGCTGTGGATCCCGCTCCTGATTCTCGCCAGCCTGCCAGCCCTGAGCGGCGTCGAGCGGCTCGCCGAGCTGCTCGTGGGTTTCGCGTCGGCTCTGGCGGTGTCTCATGCGCTGCTGGGTGTGCTCGGGCTCGCGCTCGGGGGCAGCGGCTGGCGCCGAGCGGGTGCCGGCGCGCTCGTGTTCGGTGCGGCGGGTACGGCCGGGGGCGTGCTGCTGGCGCTCGTGGTCAGGCTCTCCGCCGGATCCGCCGGGGCGGCCGCGTTCGCGGCCGGCGCACTCGGCGGGGGGGTGGCCTGTCTCCTGCCGTTGACGCTTGCCGGATGGTGGCTCGGTGTCGGCCGCATGGTCGCAGTACACAGGGAGAGGGAGCCCGAGCGGAGGAGGGGTGACGGGAGCGTCGATTGACGGCTCCGCGCGGCCGGAGGTCTACGACCGAAGCCACACCGCGTCTCGTTCGAGGGCAAGCTCGATACGGACGATGAACACGCAGGCGGCGGCCGACGCGAGGTGCCAGGCGATATGGGGCTGGGCCAGGTGCGCCCAGGCACGCCCGGTACCGGTGCACGCGATGCCGGCGTGGCCCAGAGCGAGTAGCGCCGCAGCGGGGACGAGGAGTACGACCGTCCGCCGCAGGTCGGTGCGGATGGCCGGTTGCGTGCGGGCCAGCTTCCACCACAGCCCGATCAGCGCCGCGGCCTGGGCGGTGACGACGACGTAGCCCGCCACTGTCGCGATGAAGGGCAGCACGGCGCCGCAGCCGGCGAACACGGCGAAGAGCGCCGGCCATCGATCACGCTCCACGTAGCCCTCGTGCACGAGGGCCGCCGCCAGCAGCAGGCCGGTGAACAGCGGTATCGCGGCCAGGTCGAGCTGCTGGAACACGGCCGCGAACGTCGCGTGGAAGAGCATCGAAGCGGCGCTCAGCAGGGCCAGTATCGCCGGGAGGAAGCGTGCCGGTCCCGCGACAGGCGAGCGGTGGACTTCGTGCCAGGAGACGACCGCCGCGGCCAGGACGGCGAGTCCGGACAGGGTCTCGCCGGGATGCACCAGCAACGCGGCGACGTCGGGCTCGCAGGTGTCGTACGCGGCGCGCTCGAGCGCGCTCCACGGTCCCGGTCTCACCGTGCGGCGCCTCGCCCCCGGTCGTGGTCGAGGCGGGCAGGGCCATCCCGCACCGCGCCGCGCGCAGCGAGCAACGCCTGCCAGGCGCGCAGGACGTCCTCGCCGAACCGTCCGCCGATGGTCACCCACTCCTCGTAGTGATTGGGGTGATCGAAGTTCCACCAACCGGTGTTGTCCGCCCGCGGCACGAGATACGAGAGATAGTCCTGCGCCGATCCGATGAAGCCGTGGTGGCGGCCCGGCATCAGGCGGTCGACGCCGGCCATGGCCGGGAAGCGCCACGTGCCCCAGTCGGGTCCGTAGTCGGCGACGTGCTGCGGGCGGCCCAGCGCGTACGCCGGATCGATCTCGCCCGGGGCGGTCAGCAGGCTCAGGTCGCCGACCTCGATCAGGGCGACCTCGCCCCGTACGCAGCCGAGCGGCCCCCAGCAGTCGGGCCAGCGGTAGCGCAGCCGGTCGGGCGGCTCGACGTCGTGGTGCCAGACCGACCAGGTGCCCAGCAGGTGGATGACGTTGTCGATCGGGGTGTCGAACGAGGCGCTGGCGACGGCCAGGTCGGGGGTCGCCAGCGTTTCCGCGGCGTCGAGCGCCGCGCCTGCCGCGTGCGCGATCTCGTAGCCGGTCGAGCGGATCTTCTCCCAGCCGTCGGTGACCAGCACGGGCCGCTCGCCTCCGTCCGGCGCGGTCTCGAAGACGCGGCGGCCGCCCGCGTCCCACAGCGGGACCGGCGTGCCGCGCAGGCCGCTCATCTGGTTGCCGACCGTTCCCGCCACGAACACGGCGACCCCGCCCCTGGCGCGTTCCAGGTACTCCCGCAGATAGTGCGGATAGTCGCTCGACAGGAGCCGGTTGCCGCTCCCGAGCGTGTCGGGATGGTTGTGCCAGTTGACCAGGGTGGCGATCGTCTCGCCCGTGTCCGCTGCCCTGAACTCCGCCGCCACCACGCGCGTGTTGCCGGTGACGGGGTCGCGGAGGTCGCGTTGCAGGACGAAGCGGTCGTACGCGGCCGACGGATCGTCGATCTCGTTGTTGATGGCGGGCAGGCGGCAGTCGTCCTCCGTCTTCAGGCGGCCGCTGGCGGCATCCTGGCACGCGACGTGGGTGGTCGTCGCGGTCGTCAGCGTCGCGGGGCGCAGTGCCCGCAGCGCCCTCTCGATCGAGGTGTAGAGCGACTCGCGAAGCCCGGTCGTGTAGCGCCGGTTGTGGCCGGCCATCAAGGTGGACCAGTAGCCGCTGGCGTCGGGAGCCGAGTGCGTATGGGTGGAGTGCAGGATGACGTGGCTCTCCGGGATCCCGTGCTCGCGGGCGACCCGGCGCCGCACGGGTCCGGTGTGCTTGCGGCCGAGGCCGGGGAGGTCCGCGGCGACGAGCACCAGTGTCTCGCCGCCGGCGTCGCGGAGCGCCAGCGCGCGCGCCCAGATCGGGTCGTGTACGCCCTCGGCGAGCCGGTTTCCTTCGCGAAACGGCACGTAGGGACTGAAGCCCGCCAGGTGGATCCACCGGAAGCAGTCGCGGTCCGCATCGAACTGCGGAACCGAGGCGTCCGCCGCCGCGTCTTCACACAGTACGGGGGTGATGTCGACGGCCGCCGCGCCGGCCTCGATCTGGCCGGCGGACGGTGCCGGCAACGTTACGCCTACAATAGCCAGCAGGAGGGCACGCATGTCGCTGAATACGTATCTCACGTTCGATGGCAACTGCCGCGAGGCATTCGAATTCTACCGGTCCGTCTTCGGCGGCGAGTTCACCGAGTTCCAGACGTTCGGCGACGGACCGCCGGACATGCCGGTCGCCGAGGAAGAGAAGAATCGCGTCATGCACGTCGCGCTGCCGATCGGCTCGAGCGTCCTGATGGGCAGCGACACCTCTAGTTTCGCTCCCCCGCACGCGGCCGGCAACAACTTCTCGCTGTCCATCGATGTGGAGAGCCGGGAGCGGTGCGACGAGCTGTGCGCGAAGCTGTCCGCGGGCGGCTCGGTGATCATGCCGCTTCAGGAGCAGTTCTGGGGTGCCTACTTCGGGCAGTGGACCGACCGGTTCGGCATCAACTGGATGGTCAACTACACGTTGCCCACCGAATGAGGCTCAGGCGGTCTCGATGCCGGCCGCGCCCTCGAGCTCCAGCTCGGCGGTCGCGATCTCGCGCATCCGGTACTTCTGGACCTTCCCCGTGACGGTCATGGGAAACGCGTCGACCAGCTTCCAGTAGCGCGGAATCTTGTAGGTGGCGATGGCGCCGTGGCAGAAGGTGCGGAGCTGCTCGCCGGTCAGCGCGGCGCCCGCCTTCGGCTTCACCCACGCCATCACCTCCTCCCCGTAGCGGGCCGACGGGACGCCGATGACCTGCGCGTCCTCGATGTCCGGGTGGGTGTACAGGAACTCCTCCACCTCCCGCGGGTAGACGTTCTCGCCGCCGCGGATGATCATGTCCTTGATGCGGCCGACGATGCGAAGGTACCCCTCGTCGTCCATCGTCGCGAGATCGCCCGAATGCATCCAGCGTGCGGCATCTATGGCGGCGGCGGTCGCCTCCGGCTGGTTCCAGTAGCCGAGCATCACGACGTAGCCGCGCGTGCAGAGCTCGCCGGAGGCGCCGCGCGGAACGGTCCGGCCGCTCTCCGGATCGACCACCTTGATCTCGACGTGGGGGTGGATGCGGCCGACGCTGCCGACCCGCTTCTCGACCGGGTCGTCGACGCGGGTCTGGGTCGAGACCGGCGACGTCTCGGTCATCCCGTAGCAGATGGTGATCTCTTTCACGTTCATCCGCTCGCGGACCTGCTTCATCACCTCGACCGGACAGGGGGAGCCGGCCATGACGCCGGTGCGCAGCGAGGAGAAGTCCGTCCGGGCGAAGTCGGCGTGGTTCAACTGCGCGATGAACATCGTCGGGACGCCGTAGATCGACGTGCACCGCTCACCCTCGATGGCGGCCAGCGTGGCGGCGGGGTCGAAGCTCTCGGCCGGCGCGACGATGCAGGCGCCGTGGGTGGTGCAGGCGAGGTTGCCGATGACCATCCCGAAGCAGTGGTAGAACGGGACCGGGATCAGCACCCGGTCGGCCTCGGTGTAGCGCAGGATCTCGCCGCAGAAGTAGCCGTTGTTCAGGATGTTGTGGTGCGAGAGGGTGGCTCCCTTCGGGGCGCCGGTGGTGCCCGAGGTGTACTGGATGTTGATCGGGTCGTCGAAGCTCAGGCTCGCTTCCCTTGCGGCCAGCGCGGCGTCGTCGACGCCGGTTCCCTCTTCCAGCAGAGCGTTCCATTCGTCGTCGAGGACGACCGTTTCGGTCAGCGCCGGGCAACGGGCCCGGACGCTGCCGACGATGGCCGTGTAGTCGGCGGCTCGAAAGCGCCGGGCGTGCAGGAGCAGGCGCAGACCCGACTGGTTCAACGTGTATTCGAGCTCGTGCGCGCGGTACGCCGGGTTCACGTTGACGAGCACCGCGCCGATGCGGGCCGTCGCATACTGGGCGACGACCCACTCGTAGCGGTTGGGCGCCCAGATGCCCACCCGATCGCCGCGGGCGATGCCGCGGGCGAGCAGGGCGCGGGCGAGCAGCGTGGTCAGGTCCCAGAACTCCCGATAGGTGGCCCGGAAATTCTGCGCGGCGACGACCAGGGCGTCGAGCTCCGGATGCCGCTCCACGGTGCGGCGCAGGTTCGCACCGATGGTCTCGCCCAGCAGGGGCACGTCGGCGGCGCCGTGCACGTAGGAGGGCGTGCTCACGGAACCGTGATTATAATGGCCGTGCCAGCGCCCGGAGGGCCCGGAGGGAGCCCAACGCGTGTTCGACGGCTCGCGATCCTCGTCCTTCGTCCGCCAAGCCGGCGTGCTGCTGCTTCTCGCGCTCGCTGCCGGTGCAGCGCGGGCTGAAGAGCAGCGGCCGCTTGTACCCCGGTTCCGTTCCGGCGTCGATCTGGTCAAGGTGACGGCCACGGTACGCGACGTCGAGGGACGCCTGGTCGGCGATCTGACCCGCGACGACTTCGAGATCTTCGAGGACGGCCGGCCGCAGCGCATCACCCAGTTCGATCGGGGCAGGGTTCCGGTCAGCCTCGGCGTGGTCCTCGACGTCAGCCAGAGCATGCTCGGGCAGCGCATGGACGACGCCCGGGGGGCGTTGCAGCGCTTCCTGGTGGACCTGCTCGAGCCGGGCGACGAGGTCTTCCTGATGGTGTTCAACCACGATCCGAAGCTGGAGGCGCCGTGGACGCTGGGCCCGAGCCGGTTGCGCGGACGGCTCGAGCGCGTCCGCCCGTACGGGGCGACCGCGATCTACGACGCCCTGATGATGGCGCTGCCGTTGTTCTCCGTCCGGGCCCACGACCGCGCCGCCGTCGTGCTCATCTCCGACGGGTCGGACACCGCCAGCGACTTCACGCGGGAGGACGTGCGGTGGCAGATACGGCTGAGCGACGCCTTCGTCTACGCCGTCGGCATCGACGCCCCCGAGCGGCGGCCGATCAACGATCGCGTCAACGCGCGTCTGCTGCGGGACATCACGGCCGAGAGCGGCGGCTACGCGGAGGTGATCTCCGACAGTCCGGAGTTGGCCCCGGCCACCGCGCGCATCGCCGAGGAGCTCAACCACCAGTACACGCTGGCCTACGCGCCCGTCCGCCCGCCCGATGGGAGATACCGCCGCATCCAGGTCCGGGTGCGGGGCGGGGAGCACGAGGTGCGGGCGCGGCGGGGTTACGTCGCACTGCCGCGCCGGTGACGCCCGGCGCGGCGCGTCTCGTGTATCGTGATCGGCAGTGGCCGTTCTCGAGGCGCGCGATCTGTGCAGGCGCTACCGTCGCGGAGACACGGACGTCACCGCGCTCGACGGCGTCGGCCTGACGCTGGAGGCCGGGGCCTTCGTCGCAGTGGTGGGCCCTTCCGGCTGCGGAAAGTCGACCCTGCTGCACCTGTGCGGCGCGATGGACCGCCCGACCGCGGGCGAGGTGCGGCTCGAAGGACGCTCGCTGGCCGCGCTCGACGACGACGCGCTGACCCGGCTCCGGCGTGAGCGGGTCGGCTTCGTGTTCCAGTTCTTCAACCTGCTGCCGACCCTGACGGTGGCCGAGAACATCGGGTTGCCGTTGCTGCTCGCCGGTCGCGAGCCGTCCGCCTCGCTGGCGCGCGCGGGGGAGTGGGCCGAGCGGGTCGGCATCTCGCACCGCCTCGACCACGCGCCGGCGCAGCTCTCCGGCGGCGAGGCGCAACGGGCGGCGATTGCGCGGGCTGTCGTGCACGAGCCCGCCCTGCTCGTCGCGGACGAGCCGACCGGCAACCTGGACAGCGGGAACGGGCGGCGCATCCTCGATCTGCTGCAGGACGTCAACCGCCGGTCCGGGGCGGCCCTGCTGCTCGCCACCCACGACGCGGCGGTGGCCGCGGCGGCGGATCGGACGGTCGCGATGCGCGACGGGCGCATCACGGGCATCGAGTCGCGGCGTGACGGGCACGAGAATTCCCCGGTCCCGGAGCTGGCCGCGGCGGGCTCGACGGGTTCGGAGCCGTGACGGGAGGACGGCCGTCGACGCCCGACAACGCATCTCCGGCGCCCGCCGGTCTGTTCCGCGCCTTCATCGCCAGGAACCTCCTGCAGCAGCCGTTGCGGAGCGCAGCCACCGTGGCGAGTCTCGCCGTCGGCGTCGCGGTCGTCGTCGCCATCCAGCTCGCCAATGCCAGCTCCGTGCGCGGCTTTTCGACCGCCCTCGACGCGCTGGCCGGACGGACGGCGCTGGAGATCGCCGTGCCCGGCGTCGGCCTCGACGAGACCCGTCTGGCCGACCTGGGATGGCTGCGGGAGTACGGCCTCGTCAGTCCGGTGATCGATGCCGACGTGCTGCTGGAGGTCGCACCGGCCGGCGGGGAGCCGGTCCTCGAGGCGGTGCGCCTGCTCGGCGTGGACATCCTCCGCGACCGCCCGTTCAGAGACTATCCGCTGGTCGCCGGCGACACGCCGCGAACGTTGACGACGCAGGGCTTTCTGGACCTGCTCACCGATGCGGAGTCGGTCATCCTGACCCGGCGGTTCACCCGCCGCCACGGGCTGGAGGTGGGCGACCGGGTGGCGCTGCTCGCCGGCGACCGCACGGTGCCGCTGCGCGTGACGGGGATCCTCGGCGACGAGGGGCCGGCCAGCGTCCTCGACGGCGGCTTCGCCCTGATGGACATCGCGGCGGCCCAGTGGGCCGTCGGACGCCTGGGGCGCGTCGACCGGGTCGACGTGCGGCTGGCCGACGGCGTCGACGTCGCACGGGCCGAGCAGGCGATTGCCGCCCGGCTGCCCGCCGGGATCGCGGTCCGCCGCCCGTCGTCGCGGGGCGCCGAGGTGGAACGCATGCTGCGCGCGTTTCAGTTCAACCTGACCGCGCTCAGCCTGATCGCGCTCCTCGTCGGCCTCTTCCTGGTCTACAACACCGTATCGGTCTCCGTCATCACGCGCCGCCACGAGATCGGTCTGCTGCGGACGCTCGGCGCGAGCCGCGGCGCCGTCGTGGGGCTGTTCCTGGGCGAGGCGGGNG
>JGIcombinedJ30088_10002166_pt1 | contig 19114 bp, 19 predicted proteins | sample PinacodermPK_FD_30088 | JGI IMG/M metagenome (IMG submission 30088)
GTCGGCCGCTCGCGGCACATAGACAGCACCGGTGGCACCCTCGATCGTCACCCAGTTGTTACGCCCCGCCGAGCGCTCCCAGACCCACTCCACCGCCCCCGCGCCAAGATCGCCCAGATCCGACGACGGTGCCACCGTGTCGGGATCGGACAGCGCCGATTGCGGCGAACCCGTGTCGGGATCGTTCAACATGGCGGTGAGCGGTTCGCCCACCCTCGGTTTCGCCGTCGACAACGAAACCTCGCCCGCCTCGTCGGCATCGGTCACGGTCACCTCCACCGCCCGACGAGCGGCGGTGCCGTCCGAGATCGACGCAATGACGGTCACATCGTAGACGTTGTCGCCATTTTTGTCGCGAGGAACCTCGAAATCGGCCGCTACCGGCCACAAACCGGGTGCCACCGGTTCGACCCGCAGACGCAACGCACCAGGTGGATCATCAATCGTGAAATGCACGGCATCGCGGCCCGCCAAACTCCATTCCAGCGCACCAGGGTCCGCCGACCCCAGAACCGAGTAGGTCGCCACCCGCCCGAAATCGTTCTCAGCGACACTCACCCACGACGGCCCCAACACGCCCCGGCTCAGACCCACGAAGTGCTCCGACTCAACACCGGAGTCGTCCGAATCCCGGCGTAGTCCAGAATCGGGCCGCGCCGACACCGCAGAAAGGTACACAATCACCAACACGCTCGCCACCAACGCCGCAACGATACTTCGACGCAGCTGGTGCCGGCGACGCATCACCCCCACAATCGAATCAAGTAACCGGCGCACCGAAGTTCAGCGGGGGAGTGGGATATGGTAAAGGGGAACCGAATGGTCTGTCATCCCGCTTGGCCTGTTGATACGCAGACCGTCTCGCGGCTGGTTGCGCCGAACCGACCTCAACATTCGACTACTTCTTTCAGCCACGCCCGGCGAGTCAGCAACACCCCGTCGCGGTCTAACCTCAATTTCACACACACACGATATGTTAGCCGCACAACGCACCACTTGGAAGACAATTTTTCAACCCGCACCCATTGGGCGATTTCGCCGAAAACGCCACGCATCCAGTTCGTGCGTGGCAGGACTATCTCGCCCGCAATCGCGCACATCCAGTTCGTGCGTGGTAGGACCAATCTATCGGTGAATTTGGATACACAACCGATAGTTGCGGAGAACGCACTACCAACCGACACGCCCGACCACATGCCTCGAAAACTCAACAACTCCAAACAAGTCTGACGCATCTGGACTCAACTCTGTCGCAACTATTTGGAGAATTTGCCCGTCGGTTCCCCGAAGATTCATAGTTCGGAATCTAATCAACCACTTTTGGTATATTCAATCTACCGAAAATGGTAGATTACAGAAATGACTGATGCATTCCCGGAGACTAGTGGCACNACGCTGACACCTGTCGGCTACAGGAAGCGCATCACNGAAACAGAGGCACAGCGAACGCTCGGAGTCGCCCGAGCATTGCTGGTGGAAGGCCCGAAAGGTTGCGGGAAGACTTGGTTCGCTAAACGTTTCGCCCGCAGCGAAGTACTCCTAGAGCAAGACCGAGCAGCACTCACATTAGCCCAAGCGGTGCCACACAGGGTGCTTGAAGGGCCAACGCCGCGCCTCATCGACGAATGGCAGCGCGCACCAGCGCTCTGGGCAGCCGTGCGCGGGGCCTGTGACGAGCGCGCCGAACCGGGCCAGTTCATACTTACCGGTTCAGCCACCCCTGCTGATGACCTCACCCGGCATTCGGGGGCACTGCGGGTGCAGCGCCTAGCGCTGCGCACAATGTCGCTGGCGGAGCAGGGTTCATCTTCACAAGCCGTGTCGCTAGGCGATCTCCTCAACGGGTTCGTATGTGACGCTCCTCCGAGCGGCCAACACCTGCCTGAAATGGTAGACGCGTTGTGTCGAGGTGGTTGGCCCGGTCTGGACGCGCGGATACCGCTCGCCGACACCGCCCGATTTCTCCGCAGTTATCTCGGCGACGTAGCCCGCACCGATATCCGCCAAGTGGACGGCGTGGAACGCGACCCGATACGAGTGTCGGCTCTGATCCGGTCGCTAGCACGAAATGTCGCCACCGCCGCGAGCCTGAACAAACTCGCCAGAGAGGCCAGTGCCGATGCTCCACTAAACCGCCACACCGTCCGCTCCTACCTTGATGCGCTCCAGCGGGTGCATGTCTTGGAACCCCTCTTGGCGTGGCCGACCCACCTGCGTTCCCGTTCACCGCTGCTCACCAGCCCCAAACACCACTTCTGCGATCCCTCGCTGGCCGTATCGGCTTTGCGGGCGACCCCTCAAGTTTTGCTGGCCGACCCCGAGGCTCTCGGCTTGCTGTTCGAATCGTTCGTTGTCAAAGAGTTGCGGGTCTACGCCCAAGCGAACGATGCCGAAGTCTACTCGTTCACCGACGCTGCAGGTACGGAAGCCGATGCCATCGTCGATGCTGGAGACGGCCGTTGGATAGCCGTAGAGGTCAAACTCGGTGGCGATGAACTAATCGACCACGGAGCACGTTCCCTGCTCGCGGTCAGTAAGAAAATAGATCAGACGCGAATGGGTACACCCGCCGCGCTCGCCGTGGTCACTGCTGCGGACGGTTACGCTTACCAACGAAGCGATGGCGTGTCGGTTGTGCCGTTGGGCAGCCTCGGCCCCTGATAGACGGCCGACTGGCGGCGAGNGCANACCGTAGGGAGTCACGGGATGAGGGTCAGGGAGTTGATGAGGGGCAGGGAGTCACGGGATGAGTTAGGGTAAACACCTAAGCCACCATCCGCCACGCAAGAGACGATGACACCAACGACAATCTCCGTTTGAGGGTGTTGCCTGGCAACGGTACCGCGTTGTCACGAGGCCGACAGCAGACACGCAATCAACCACCGCCCAGCAACAACCACCGCCCAAAATCCGCAGCGCACTGTATGCACTTGATTCAGAGGCCGAGCGAATAGGTGGAGCAACGCGGCTCATACGGCGCTAGGCGGTGGCCCGAGCGGCACGTGAATGCAGCGAACAAGAGTGGGAGTGACACCGCTGCGACACGACAGGCTCTCACCGATTTGCGCTTGCATTAGTGGGATGTGAAGACCCCTGCGTCAAAAACTACTCGGTTATTCGCACGGGTTTGGAAGAGTGTTCGGTCGCTTTCGTCCCACATGTGAATATCAAGGCGTTCGCCCGGCAAGACAGGTGACTTAAAGCGTCCGCCCATNGATTTGAAACGTTCTGGATTGCCTTCGCAGCGACCGTGCAACAANGCNCGNCCAGTGAAACCGAAGGTGCAGAGCCCATGCAGGATTGGTGTGTCGAAACCTGCTAAGGCGGAGAATGACGGGTCGCTGTGTAGCGGGTTGCGGTCGCCGTTGAGGCGGTATAGCAGGGCTTGGTCGCGACGGGTGTCGTAGGAGATGATGGTGTCGGCTTCTCGGTCGGGTAGTACCCAGTTGTTGGCGGGACCTCGGTCGCCGCCCCAGCCGCCTTCACCGCCGATGAATAGCCCTGCATGGCTGCTCCAAAGGGGTGCTCCGTTTTGATCGGTGACGGTTGTTTCCAGTTGGACTAGTGCGGCTTTGCCTTTGTCGTATATGGCTGCGACTTTGCTTTGGCCGATGGCTGAACCTTCTGCGGTGAGTTTTTGGTGCAGTTCGATAGTTTGTTCGCCGTGAAGTAGTGCGGCAAGGTTGAAGTCGCCGAATGCGGGCATCTTCTGAGTTCCCATTACTACAACTTGTGTGGGTAATGCTTGTTGGGGGTGGTCTTTGCTGTTTTCGGTAGTGAATTCTAATTCCAAACCGGTCGGGTCGGTAGCACCTGCACCGACTCCGAGGGCATAAAGTAGGCTGTCTTTTGAGGTCCAGGTGAATGCTGTGGGTTCGCTGGTGGTGCCAACGGCTTCGGGGTTTATGGGCATTGTGTTCTCCGTTGGAATTCTGTTGGAATCTTTTGTGCGGGTTTGACAATCTCGAATTACAGTGGTGTAATTCCACGAGCGCGAGTCGCGCCAGCAGCGCTACTAGCGTTATCAATCTAGCACACAATCGTTCGGAGTAAACCGACACACACGGAGGACAAATGGCTTACATGAACATGGAATCTGCAGAACTCACGCAACTCGCAGAAACCGGAGACCTCGCTTGGCAGCACTACGCCAACTGCTTAGGCGTAGACCCAGAACTCTTCTTCCCCGAGCGGGGAGTATCAACCCGAGAAGCCAGAGCAGTCTGCCAGGGTTGTGTTGTCAAAGACGAGTGCCTTGATTTCGCAATCAGAAATAGTGAAAAGTTTGGTATTTGGGGAGGCAAAAGCGAAAGGGAACGGCGCCGTGTTCGCCGCCAACGCACCCTCGCTCGAACCGCCGTGGAAGCCTAGCGGCCGAACCAACGGTCAACCCAAGTATCAACCTAACCAAAACCTATTCCGCAACTTGGCAGCGAACGCTGCCGAGCGCCGCTAGGCTCGGGCTATGACTGCATTCATACCCAACGCATCCGCATCAGAACTGCTGATTATTTTAGTCATCGTCTTGGTGATATTTGGCGGTGCAAAACTGCCAAAGCTCGCACGCTCTTTAGGCCGAGCCCAAAAAGAGTTCAAGACCGGCTTGACTGAGGAAGCAGAAGACGACACGAGCGAGCAAGCAAACAAAAAATCAACCGCCGAAGGCCGCGCCTAAAGCGAACCTTTGCGCCGATAAACTTCACCTTGCGCCGCCAGGGCGCATCGCCTCGCACCCAAACGGTGCAGCGCACGGATTGAAGCCCTAGGAGCTGCTATGAACGAAACTGTTGAGTCTGAACATGAAGTTGATGATGACGATTCTCCGGTCGGCCAAGCAATGGTCGTTTATCTCGGCCCGACAGCGCCGCATTGGGACGTGCGGGTTGTCTTTGGAGAACGGGAACACATGGAAAGTTTCCGAGACCGGGTAAACGCTCGCTTGCTGCTTTTGCCGCCCCACGACCCGCAGTTCCGGCGTAACCGAGAACGGGTCAACCGGGACGCAGAACGGGAGCACATCGTCGTCGAATGGGATATCGGCTACTCCGAAGATGAGGGCTAGATGTGAGTGTTAGGGTAGGCGGATGGGATGTCAATGACACGGCGGTACTGAACCGTGAGTTGAGTTGGCTCGCGTTCAACGGNCGNGTACTTGAACTTGCCGCAGANNCGCAAATTCCGCTCCTTGAACGTGTCCGCTACTTGGCGATCTTTACGAGCAATCTTGATGAGTTTTTTCAAGTCCGTGTGTCGGCGATTCACGATCAGGTGGCGGCTGGCATCTCTACGCTGGGGCCTGACGGTCGCACTCCCCGCAAACAGTTAGCCGAAATTCGTAAGGTGGTTCTGCAACTCGGAACCCGCCAAGAAGAGATTTTCGCAACGCAAATTCTTCCCGCTCTCAACCAGCAAGATATTGAACTGCTTGAGTTTGATCAACTAAGTGGTGCCGAGAAAGCAATAATCTCCGAGAGGTTTCGTAGTCGGATCTTTCCTATACTCACGCCGTTAGCCGTTGANCCCGGTCATCCATTCCCGTACATATCCGCACTGTCGCTCAATCTCGCGGTTGTTGTGCGCAACCCAACCGATCGGGAGAAGCGTTTTGCGCGGGTGAAAGTCCCCAACACTTTGCAACGATGGATGCCTTTGGATAAGGATTTTCGGTTCGTCTCCGCCGAATCGGTGCTTGCGGCACATCTTGATCAGTTGTTCCCGGGGATGGAAGTGGTTGAATCGGTTCCCTTTCGTGTGACCCGCAACGCTGATCTCACCTTGGGTGAAGAAGCTGAAGATTTGCTAGCTGCCGTGGAGATCGAATTGCGGCGGCGCCGTTTTGGGCGTGCCGTGCGTCTTGAAGTTGCTGCTTCGGTTTCGCAGCAGACTCTAGAATTGTTGATCCGCGAGCTAGACCTTGAACCGGCTGATGTTTACACAAGTTCAACGCCACTAGATTCCACTTCTTTGAANGCTGTTGCAGACCTTGACTTGGGCAACCACAAATGGCCCGATTGGCAAGGTATAACCGAACCGGGGTTAACGTCTGAAGACAAACCAAGTAACTTCTTTGAGGCGTTGACTGAACGTGATGTGTTGCTGCATCACCCGTATTCTTCGTTTAGTAGGTCGGTGGTGCAGTTCATTCGGCAAGCGAGCCGTGATCGGGCAGTGCTCGCAATCAAACTCACGCTTTATCGTACGTCTGGTCGCAGCCCGATTATTGACGCTCTGATCGTTGCGGCTGAGCGGGGCATACAGGTAGCTGTGTTGATTGAGGTGCAAGCTCGTTTTGATGAAGAAGCCAACATTGGTTGGGCTCGCCGGCTTGAAGAAGCGGGAGTGCATGTGGCTTATGGTTTTGTGGGGCTGAAGATACACGCCAAGATTGCAATGGTGGTGCGCGAGGAAGCCGATGGAATACGTCGCTATTGCCATATCGGGACTGGAAACTACAACGATCGCACTGCCCGCCTATATGAAGATTTGGGTTTGTTGACGGCTGACCCNGTGGTTGGTGATGACCTTGCTGTGTTGTTCAATTATCTCACCGGTTATAGCCGTGTGCGTGATTATGAACAGATTTTGGTGGCTCCTGAAATGTTGCGCTCACGCTTCAATGAATTGATAGACGCAGAGATGGNGAGCAGTAACGGACGCATAATCTTGAAATTGAATAGTCTCGTAGACACTGAAATTATCGAAAAACTATATGAAGCGTCTGCGGCTGGCGTGGAGATTGATTTGATCGTGCGAGGGGTTTGTTGTTTGCGCCCCGGTCTTGCCGGCCGTTCGGAGAATATTCGGGTCCGTTCGATTGTGGGTAGGTTCTTAGAACATTCAAGGATATTTTATTTTGCTAACGGTGGGGGCGAAGCGCAAAGCCGCATCTACATCGGAAGTGCAGACCTGATGCGGCGCAACCTTGACCGCCGNGTAGAGGTGTTGTTGGAGCTAAGGAACGCGGAGATTGAGAACCGGCTGAGGGAAGTATTGGATGCCAACCTCAGCGACGATCGTTTAGCGTGGTCTCTTGATAGCGACGGTGTGTGGACCCGCGAAGTCGGTAACCTCGGTGTTGATGTCCACGAAACACTCCAAAAAATTGCCAAGGACCGAGCCCGTGGGTGATTTGCACACCCAGCTTGTGCAGCAGTTCCCTGAAGTTGAGGTCTGGGCAGCCGGAGGGGTCATCCTGCGCACACACGATGGTATCGCTGAAGTTTTGTTGATACACCGCCCGATGCATGCCGATTGGTCGTTCCCCAAAGGCAAGCTTGATGCTGCTGAGTCTCTAGCGACGGCTGCATACCGTGAGGTGCGCGAAGAAACCGGCTTTACCTGCAAGCGTTTAACACGTTTGCCGTTGGTTCGTTATGAAGATGCCCGTGGTCGCCAAAAAGCTGTGGTGTATTGGACGATGGAAGTTCTTGATGGACAGTTTGAGCCGAACTCTGAAGTTGATGCGGTGGGTTGGTTCGATTTGTTGTCGGCGCAAACGATGCTGACCCACTACCATGATGTTGCACTTCTTGATTCGGTGGCTGGCATCACACCCTCACTCAAAATGCTTGCGTGAACGTAGACGAACCACCACCGACTGATCGTTCTGGTGCGGGTTCGCGCGGTGCGCCTAAACCGCTTGTCACACCTTTCATGCGTTTGGCGCGTTTGCATGCGATGAGCGCCGCCGCTGACGGAGCCATCGCCGCGGCCTTCGCCGGCTCGATTTTTTTCGCGATCAGCCCTGAAGAATCAAGGGGACGCGTGGCTTTGGCGTTGCTGTTGACTATGGCACCGTTTGCTGTGGTCACACCATTGATCGGCCCAGCGATTGATCGCATCAATGGTGGGCGGCGCATGATGATTATCGTCACCACCATCGGCCGAGCGGTGCTAGCCATCTTGATTATTCAACATGTAGATACGTTGCTGCTGTTCCCAGAGATTTTTGGTGTGTTGGTGTTGCAGAAGGGTTACTCGGTAGCCAAAAGCGCGGTGGTGCCGCGCTTGGTAGCCCGAGACGAGGATTTTGTCCGTGCCAATAGCCGTTTGGCGCTGATTAGCGCTTTGGCTGGTCCACTAGGTGCGGCTTTGGCAGGATTTTTTAGTATTTTCGGCGGGCCAGCCGCCGCCGCTGCGGTGGGTTTGGTTGGTTTCGTGTTGGCGACCCTATTGGCGTTTGGGATCCCTTCTCTCGTGGTTGCTGCGGCACCGGTCGAGACGTTGGGGCGGGTCGGTTGGAAATACCGCAAGATCCTTTTGGGTGCGACGGCGATGATGGTTGTGCGTGGCATCGTTGGGTTTGTGACGATGTTATTGATGTTTGAGTTGCGAGGTGGTAAGGATGGGCTTGACGTGAGCACCGACGGCGCGGCGTTGGGTGCCGCAACGGCAACCGTGCGTGGTATTGACATTACTGGTGACCCACGCGCCCCGGTGTGGCATTTTGTTGTAGTGGCAGCAGTTGCCGTCACGGGCACTCTCAGCGGTGTGCGTTTCGCTCCGAACCTGCGCCGGTGGCTTGCCGAGGAGCAGATGCTGCTCGGGATACTTTCCTTGCTAGTGTTTGGTTCACTTTTTGCGGTGCTATCAGGGGGTTTGTTCGGAACGGCGATTCTTGCTGGTGCAGTCACTGCGGCTGCGAGCATCGGTAAACTCGCGTTTGATGCGCTGGTGCAACGCGATGCCCCAGTTGCCAACTATGGTCGTTTTTTCGCGAGGTTTGAGGCACGTTTTCAGCTTGCCTTTGCTTTTGGGGCCATGGTGCCGGTGATCGTCCGCTTAAGCGTCAGCATTGGTGCCGGCGTGGTAGCGGTGTTGACTTCAGCCGCCTTGCTTGTATACATAGTCGGCAGCAACCGTCGCCCCCGCCCCGATCAACCCGGTATCGCGTAGGTTCGTGCTCATGGTTGCTGGGTGATTTGGTTGCTGGGTTTTTAATTGCTGTGTGATTTGGTTGCTGTGTGATTTGGTTGCTGAGTGGATGCACTCAGTCAGGAAGGTCGATTCGGGCAAGCCATAATCCCGGTGCGTCAACTTCTGCTGGGGTGGGAAGGTGTTCTGGGTTGTCGAAGAGGCGATCGAGCCCGGTCGGGCCGGCGCGTTCAACCACACCTTCAGCAAAAGTCGTACCCCGGGTGTATTGGCTTTGGTCAAGGTCAAAACCTAAGATGCGTTCCACGAAACGGTCTGAAGCATCGGTTTGCACCCGCCTGCGGCGCATCGCTTCGGTAATCATGGAGTAGGAGCCGATAATCTTGCCACCGATTTTGTCCATCACCTGATCGACATAGCCGCTGATTGCTGCGAGCAACGCGGTGATCTCAAGGCTAAGTGCTTCTTGGGTAGGGGAGCGAGCCGAGCCGAAGATAAGTTCTGGGTCGGTTANCCGTTCATTGAGGGCAAACAACATTTCAGGCCCCACATCGAGATCTAGGTCTCCGAANCTGTCGCTCACGGATGTTGCATCGTATTCGAACGCTTTGGCNTGACGTTTCAAGAGATNATTGATCCGCTCTGCCACATGGGGAATGCCGAGCACTGTGTGGTGGATCGTTTCGTTAAGGCACACCCAAAGTCGCAGGTCAGCAACATCGAGCGACCATTGTTTACCGAATTCATCTAGGTTGGGCAACAAGATTAGTAGCGGCGACTTTTGTGGGCGTGGTATCGGCAAATGGAAGCCACCGAAAGCGACCTGAGCCAGTGTTCCCACCAACGAACCGGTAGTCATGGCCGACAGCATCGTCTCTAGCAGTTGCGATATCCCGGCGAACATTTGATGCATGGGGTTGTCTTCATGCTCGGCGGTTTCGGGTAAAGCCGTGGCGACTGATGCTGTTGAGATTGTGCGGGCGATGTCGGCAAGCAACGGCTGAAATTGGTCAATCATTGCCTCGATCCAAAGCGTGCGGTTGACGACATCAACTTTCAGAGGTGCCCCGCTGCTGACTCGAAGTTGCGTTGCTTCGCCAACTTGCAGTTCCGCTACCCGCAGTAACTCTTCAATCTCTAAGCGGGCGCTGGGATCAATGTTGGGTTCGGATTTTCCGTCGGTGGCGATTGAGCGTGCTAGGTCACGGCCGGAATTTGCTGGTGACCCACCCGAGCCGGTGAGCGCTTTCATGATTTCGCCAAAAAAGGCTCCAAGCGGTTCTTCTGCGGGTGGTATATCGTCGCTCATGGGGGCATCGTAGATGCATGAACGGGAGGTTCCTCATTTTTCTGAATAATATGGCAAGTGACGGCGGGGGATGTGCGGTGCCGTGAGCAAGATTGTGGTGACTGGTGCTGATAGCGAACTCGGTAAACGGGTGGTTGCGGAGTTGGCTGGGCGGCCCGACAACCTCGAGGTCGTTGCGGTCGCTCCTACAACGCTAGCGGGGTTGCCTCCTAGGGTGCGGATTGCTTGGGTCGATCTCCAAACAGGCAACCTTGAGACGCTTTTTGACGGTGTTGATGCGGTGATTCATTTGAATTCGGTGAGCAAACCGGGCCAGACGCAGCCGCGTTCCCACAACGGGAAAACGCCAGATATGCATGAGCCAGATGCGCCAGATGCGCCAGATTCGCCAGATATGCATGCGCCAGATGTCGCAGATGTGCAAATAGTTGAACGGGTTTTGCGTGCGGCGGCGATTTGCGGTGTTGAGCAGGTTGTGTTGATGTCTTCAGCTCTGGTTTACGGTGCTGCGAATTCCAATCCGTTACCTCTCAGCGAAGACGCACCGATCCGTCCGAACACGGATTTTTCGTGGGCTGTTGCCCGTGCTGAGATTGAGAAACTAGCCGATGCCCACAAATCTGCCCATCCCTCTGCGAAGGTAGCAATTTTACGCCCTACTGCCGTTGTGACAGATGATGATTTGGGTCAACTCGCACGCGTATTGCACACCGCTCGATTGGGGGTAGTTGCTGACGGCGACCCACCTGTGCAGTATCTGCACATTACCGACTTGGTTAGCGCGGTTGTTGTTGCTGCGCTGTGTGCGCCTGATGGCCCTTTGAACGTGGCNCCTGATGGTTGGATTCCGCCGGATGCTTTGCGTGATCTTGAGGGTCCGAAACCTCGTTTGCGGGTGCCGATGTGGTTGGCGAGGGTCTTAGCGGTTTTCCGTTTGCGTTACCGGCTCGCGCCGATTCCGCCCGGTGTCTTGCCTTACGCGACGCATTCTTGGGTGATAGCGAACGACCGTTTGCGTGCGCTTGGTTGGTGCCCGAGTTACAGCAATGAGGAGGCTTGGGTGGTTTCGCATAAGTCGGGTCCGCTTGATTGGGTGCCAACTCGGCGCCGTCAGGAACTCGCTTTGGCGACAGCAGCGATAGGTGTGTGTTCGGTGTTGACAGCGATTGGATGGTCTTTGCGTCGTTTTCTTGTGGTTCGCCGCGCTCGCAAGTGACCAANCACAGCGTATGGGCGCGAGATAGGGCTCGGTGGTGGTCGAGGAAATCCACCGAAAGGTTGGTGTCGATTGTGGTCTTCGGGCGCNAGATNGGGCTTGGTTGTGGTCGGTGAGATTGCTGGAACTGTTGGTGTTGCTTGTGGTCTTCGGGCGCGAGATNGGGCTCGGTGGTGGTCGAGGAAATCCACCGAAAGGTTGGTNTCGATTGTGGTCTTCGGGCGCGAGATCGGTGCGTGCTTGTGGCCTTTTGGTCTCAGGGTGCTAAGTTGAGTGTCCGATGACGAAACACATTTTCGTAACCGGCGGCGTGGTCAGTGGCCTTGGCAAGGGGCTAACCGGAAGTTCGCTTGGCCGTTTGCTGAAGGCGCGGGGGTTGCGGGTCACGATGCAGAAACTTGATCCCTACATCAACATCGATCCCGGCACGATGAACCCATTTGAGCACGGCGAGGTGTTTGTGACTGATGACGGCGGTGAAACTGACCTAGACCTTGGGCACTACGAGCGTTTCATCGACGAAAACCTGACTAAAAATTCGAATTGCACATCTGGGTCGATTTATTCGGCGGTGATTGCTGCTGAACGGCGTGGCGACTATTTGGGTCGTACGGTGCAGGTCATCCCGCATATCACCGATGAGATCAAAAGACGAATATCTAGGCTTGCTAGCGATGACGTGGATGTGGTGATAACAGAAGTTGGCGGCACGGTTGGCGACATTGAGATATTGCCTTTTCTTGAAGCGGTGCGGCAGTTCCGTTTGGATGTGGGACGCAACAACGTGTTTTATTTGCATGTGACTCTGGTGCCCTTCATTGGCCCTTCGGCTGAGCAAAAAACTAAACCTACTCAACATTCGGTTACTGAACTACGCAGCCGTGGCATTCAACCAGATGCAATTGTGTGCCGTTCCGATGACCCAATNAGTTTGGAGTTGCGGCGNAAAATTTCGAGTTTGTGTGATGTGGAGATTTCTGGGGTTGTCAACGTTGCTGATGCTGAGAGTTTGTATGANTTGCCTTTNGTGCTCCATGATGAGGGTTTTGATCAGCATGTGTGTGAACTTTTGGGNTTTTCTGAGCGTGCCATCGATTTGCAACCTTGGCGGCAGCTTGTGGGGAGGGTACGTGAGGCTTCGTTTGCCTTGCGGATTGGAGTCGTTGGGAAATATGTGAGCTTGCCTGATGCTTATCTCTCGGTGGTGGAGGCGCTCAAACATGCGGGTATTCAACAAGGTGCGGTCGTTGATCTTGAATGGATACAAGCCGAAGAAGTTAAGGGTCTGTTGGCTGCTGGTCGTTTGCGTGACCTTGATGGCGTGGTGATTCCGGGGGGTTTTGGTGAACGGGGCATTGAAGGCAAGATTGCTGCGGCAACCTTCGCACGTGAACATTTTGTACCGTGTCTTGGTTTGTGTTTGGGGATGCAGGTGATGACCATTGAGTATGCTCGTAATGTATTGAAACTTGCTGCGGCAAACTCTACCGAGTTTGATGCTCGTACCCCGNACCCCGTTATTGACTTGATGGATAGTCAACGAGATGTGACTGATATGGGTGGCACTATGCGCCTCGGTGCTTATGTCGCACAACTCAAATCGGGTTCTAAAGTTGCGCTGGCTTACGGTGAAAAAGTGGTCTCAGAACGGCATCGACATCGTTATGAATTCAACCCGAAATACCGCTCGCGTTTCGCGCAAAGTGGCCTTATCTTGAGCGGAGAATCACCCGACGGCCGCCTTGTGGAGTTCATCGAATTGGAAAATCACCCGTTTTGGGTTGGCACTCAAGCCCACCCCGAATTTAAGAGCCGTCCAGATCGTCCGGCTCCACTGTTCCGTGAGTTCGTTGCAGCTGCGTTGGAGCGTGCCACCGGTCGCAATCCGCAACTGTTAGAGGTTGAGCCAACCAACTTTCCCAACCGTGACTGAATTCTCGCCCATCGGGCCACGGCCAAAAGATCAGCATATTACCTTTGAGCGTGTCGCTGTGGATGCGGCTATGGAGGCGGTTGCGCGGTGATCGGTCTGTGGGTGGTGCTGCGCCATTGGGGGCGCTGAACGATGGAGCGTCACCATAGTATTGACGACTTTCTTGCTTGGCTGGCGATTGAAAAGGGCCGCTCTGCGAAGACGATTGCGAGTTACAGAAGCGATTTGCTGCGCTACCAAGAACATCTCATGCAAGTGAAGGTCACACCACAGGAGGCTTCTGCTGAAGACATTGTGGAGTTCTTGAAGGTTCTCCAGTCTGTTGGCTTGGCTGCGGCTTCGGTGACCCGCAACTTGGTTGCGGTGCGTGGTTTGCATCGTTTTATGGTGGCTGAGGAAATGCGGTTTGATGACCCCACCGTTCATGTGGAGATACCGAGGGTGCCACGAGGTTTACCGAAAGCCCTCAGCGAAAGTGAGGTGCTGGCGGTGCTAGATGCTGTGCTTGGTGACGATCATGTGGCCCGCCGTGATCGTGCTATTTTGGAGGCTTTGTATGGTACGGGGGCTCGGGTTGGGGAGTTGGCGGGGTTGTCGTTGGGTGACCTTGACCTGCACGACGGTTTGGCGCGTTTGCTAGGGAAGGGAAACGTGGAGCGGATTGTGCCGTTGGGTAGACAAGCGGCGGCGGCGTTGCGAGCGTGGTTTGAACCGCAGGGGCGTGGGCAGATGGAACCGAAGCGTTGGGCTCGGCGCAGTGATGCTGAAGCGGTTTTTTTGAACCATCGGGGTTCGCGACTTTCNAGGCAGTCGATTTGGTCAATCGTTTGCCGTTACGGTTCGGTTGCGGGGCTTGGAGGCAAGCTAACGCCACACGTTTTGCGTCATTGTTTTGCGACCCACATGTTNAATAACGGTGCTGATATTCGCACTGTTCAAGAGTTGTTGGGGCATGCTTCGATTTCCACAACTCAGGTTTACACGAAGGTAGCGAATGAACGCTTGTTGAGCGTTTATCGTTCGGCGCATCCTCGGGCGACCTTGTGATTCGCGGTGATTCGATTGCGGAGTGGGGGCATTTGGCGCGACGATTCTTTGGGTCGTGGAGCGCTGCTTCGCTTGCTGAAGCGGATTGTGTTTGGGTGGCCGAGGTGTTATCGGTTCAAGAGTTTGAGTTGTGGCAGCGTCAACCTCTCGCCGACCGCCGTCACGCAGTNCAAGTTGCGCGCCAAGTTGAAAGTGAATTGGCCAAGCGGTCGGCGGGATTTGCTGATGACGATGACGTTAGCTGGGTGTTGGTTGCGGCTTTGCTTCACGATATCGGCAAGGTCGAGTCTGGTCTAGGTATTTGGGGTCGGGTTGCTGCAACGGTCGTGNTTAAGGTNTGTGGGCCGGCTACGGTTCGGCGCTGGAGCGAGCGCGACCGTTTTCGTGGCCGGCTAGGGCGTTACNTGAGCCANCCTGAACTAGGTGCGGAGTTGTTGCGCCGTGNGCAAAGCGACCGCCGCACAATTGCTTGGGTCAAAGAGCATCATCAAAACCAAGCAACNTGGGTAACCCCCCCCGAGTTNGCAAGGATCCTCCACCAAAGCGACAACGACTAGCAATTTCTAGCAGGCTCCCCGTTGAGCAACATTGCGACGATCTTCTTTTCCGATGATCACTGACCCTTTCGCGCCACCCGGCTAGTGGTCACGATCGTTAGTTTTGTTGCTGTTCTGGGTTGAGGTGGCAGGTTTGAATACTTGTTTTCATTGATAGCCGGGAAGGTTATTATTTCGGTGATGGACTTCGTTGTTGTGCTGCATGTTTCTGCGGCGCTGCTCTTGATTGTTGCGGGATTGGCCAAGATATTCAAGCCTTTGCCAACCGCGGAGTTGTTGGCGTCGTTCAAGTTGCCGAAGGTGGCGGCAGCGGTGGTGGTTATCGGCGTTGTTGAAACCGCCGTGGGTGTGTCGGCATTGGTGTTCGGTGGACCCCTTTGGGCGGCCGTGATAGGTATTTTCTATGTCGGATTCATTGGGGTGGTTGGAAGGGCGTTGGCTACTGGGGCGAGGTCGTGTGGATGCTTCGGTCGTGCCGACGCGCCGCCGTCTTGGATTCATGTGCTTGGCAATGCGCTTTTTGCAGCGGTGTCGTTTGTTGCCTCGCTAGGGCGCACACCAGCGCAGGTCATGGCGGATCAACCTGCTGGCGGTATCGGTTTCGTGCTCGGGGCAGGTGTGATCGCAGGGCTGGCGTTGGTTGCGTTCACGGCTTTGCCTGAAGCCNTCGCGGCCCGTGGTGGCACGGGTTCATCGGTTGAGTTCCNAATCAACAGCGAAGATTGACCACGAGTTGCTTACGCCTAGTTTGTTGATCATAGCGAAGCGCACATAAGCATAGCTGTCTGTAACCGCGCTGTTGATATTCGCNCCCTAGTTCGCAGAAGAACTGCCTTTCCGCTGGCTCCGCTCCTAAGATTCAAGATATGTCGTATGAGGTTCAGACCCCTGTGTTTGAGGGGCCCTTCGATTTGTTGCTGCACCTAATCTTGAAACAGCAAGTCGAACTTTATGACATCAACTTGAGCCAGATAGTCGATTCGTATTTGCAGCAGATAGAGACTATGCAAAAACTTGACTTGGATGTGGCCACCGAGTTTCTGTTGATAGCCGCCACCCTCGTGGAGTTGAAGACTCGGCGTTTGCTGCCCGAAGAGCGTGAAGTCGCCCTAGACGATGAGCTAGGGCTATGGGAAGAACGCGATCTGTTGCTGGCGCGGCTCGTGGAGTGCAAGGTCTTCAAAGACGCGGCGCTGGTATTGCGTCAACTCGCCGAGGTCGCTGCTAGGTCTTACCCTCGTAGTGTTGGCCCGGTGGAAGATCATTTCATCGGCCTTGCACCCGATTTGTTGCACAACACCACCCTCCAAGATTTGAGAGCCGCCTATGGACGGGCCATTGAACCAACGCCGGTTGAGAGGGTTGACCTTTCCCATGTCAGCCCGATCAAAATTACGGTGGCAAATGTGGTGCTGCAACTTGTGAACAAACTGCCATACCACAAACGTGTGACATTTCGTGAACTGACCTCCGATTTGGTTGACCGTATTGATGTGGTGGTGCACTTCTTAGCCCTCTTAGAACTATTTAAAGAGGGGTTGGTGGAACTAAAACAACCCGAAACGTTTGCTGACATTGCGGTCGTGTGGCAAGGTGGAGAGGCCGAGTCGTTTGCCACGGTCGCCGTTGATGAATACGCAGGTTGAGATGACCAAAGAGCACATTTCTGGGGCTCTTGAGACCCTAGCCGTTGTCGCCGATAAGCAACCGGATTCTCGCAAACAGATAGCGGCTATTCGCGGAGTAAGCGTTGCTGGCGTAGCGCGGGGTTTGCAGGTGGAACAGTTTGATAATCAAGATGAACCATCAGATCAGCCAGGGTGAACGCCTGCAGAAGGTCTTGGCGCGTCACGGGTTTGGCAGTAGACGCGCCTGCGAAGACTTGATCGCCGCGGGGCGGGTCAGCGTTGGTGGGAAGGTAGCGGAACTTGGTCGCCGTGTTGATGTGGCTTGTGACGAAGTTGCTGTTGATGATGTCGTTGTCGGGGTGCGTCCCGGCCTAGTGCATTATTTGTTGAACAAACCGTTGGGCGTTATCAGCACCGCCCATGACCCACAAGGTCGTCGAACGGTACTTGATTTCGTTCCGAGTGAACCACGGGTTTTCCCGGTGGGTCGCTTGGATAGCGACACTGAAGGGCTGCTGTTGTTGACCAACGACGGAGAGATGACTCACCGTTTGACCCACCCTTCCTTCGGTGTCGAAAAAGAGTATTTGGCTCAACTACGAGGCTACCCAAGCCGCTCAGCGCTAAACCGTCTGCGCCAAGGTGTCTGCCTTACCGATGGGTTGAGCGCGCCGGCACGCGTCGTGCAGGTTGAGCCTAACCTTGTGAAAATCACTATTCATGAAGGACGGAATCGTCAGGTGCGCAGAATGTGTGAAGCGGTTGGCCATCCAGTATTGCGCCTAGTGCGTACCCGAATCGGGCCGCTCGTGGATCGCTCTTTGCCGCCTGGGGAATGGCGCGAATTATCACCAACCGAAACTCGCAGTTTGGAAGTTGCGGTGGCAGTCCGCTGATGCTTCGCGCATCGTTTTGCTCGCTGAGTTAGCGCGGTTGTCGGCCTTCTTCATTCCAGCTAATGGATTGATACCTGACGAACCAGCGCTACGAAGGCAGCACGGATGCTTTAACCTGTGAGGATGGTCGTGCTGCATGCACCTGCGAAGTTAACCGTTTCACTGAGCATTGATGGAGTCCGCGACGACGGCTACCACCTGATCAATGCCGAGATGGTGAGCCTCAACCTCCATGACCTGATCGAGCTAACAGACGGAGATGCCCTTGAGATCGTGGGGCCCCAAAGTGTGCAAGGAATGGTTTCCCTNGAGCGGAATTTGGTGCGACGCGCGCTTGCATTGTGCNGNCGATCCGCAGCGATCCGCCTCCACAAACACATTCCCCTAGGTGCGGGCCTCGGCGGAGGGTCGGCTGACGCTGCAGCGGTCCTGCGCTGGGCCGGATACACCGACCTCACCAAAGCGGCAACAATCGGTGCTGATGTCGCCTTCTGTCTGCAAGGCGGTCGTGCCCGAGTCTCCGGTATAGGTGAAATAGTTGAACCGCTGCCCTTTGTTGAACGTTCAGTGACACTTTTGACCCCACCAGTTCACTGCTCAACACGTGAGGTGTATGCCAAATGGGATCGGCTCGGCGGTCCGTCCAGTGATAACGGCAACGATCTCGAACCCGCTGCGCTGGCAGTGGCCCCCGAACTACACCGCTGGCGTGACCAACTCGGTAATGCTTCGGGTCAACGTCCGCGTCTAGCCGGTAGTGGAAGTACCTGGTGGGTAGACGGCGAACACGCTGGAGAAGGCTTGGTGATAGCCCGCACGGTTCCCGCTTTTGCGCCTGCTGCTTAGCAGTATTCGGCGCTAAGGACAACAGACTTTTTGCTGGCACCGCATGTCTAACAGCTAATCCGACCGCTAGTTCTCGTGTCATTGTGAGCTTGGAAAATCGCAATCCCCCTAAGTTGCAGCGGTGATATTGCGGGCGTTGCGGGTAGCATCTTTTTTGTGAGAAGGGTTAAAGTCCTCAATCCAGCCTTACCCTTGAAAACATGCAGCAAAGNGTGAAACGTTACGAAAATAAACAAAGCGAGGAGTTGTGACGGTTGCTTCTTTGGCTATCGAACCCTTGGAGAAACCCCCAAACGCAACGGTGGTTTTGCCCGGGTCAAAAAGCATCACCAACCGTGCCTTGGTAACTGCGGCTTTGGCCGTTGGGACAACCCGGCTCGAAGCCGCACTGTTCGCTGACGACACTTGGGCGATGATTGATTGCTTAAACGCGTTAGGCATCAGTTGTGTACCGAACGAGAACGATGCTTCAATCACGGTTCACGGTTGCGGAGCGAACTTCACCGTGCCTGCCACACCGACTGTACCTGCGGTGCCCGACGCACCTGCCGCACCTGCCGCGCCTGCGGTGCCCGACGCACCTGCGGTGCCTGCCGCGCCTGCCGTGCCTGCGGTGCCCGACGCGCCTGCCGTGCCCGGCGCACCTGCCGTGCCTGCCACCGTGCCCGACGCACCCTCCGTGCCTTCCGCCGCACCCAACCTAGCCGTCGGGCGTGCCGCTGTGCCCTACGCTCCGACCGTACCTGCCGCATCCACCGGGCGTGCCGAGCCCGTGTCAGCCGCATGCGTGCCAACCATGTCTCGGCCC
>JGIcombinedJ30088_10002169_pt1 | contig 19094 bp, 19 predicted proteins | sample PinacodermPK_FD_30088 | JGI IMG/M metagenome (IMG submission 30088)
CCGACAGAATACGCGCATTCCGCGAACGCGGATAAATCCATTTGCGGCAATCGTCCGCTTCATGGCCGCCGCGCGAACCGCCGATTGGGAATCGGGCCTGCGGGTTTCGAATCATCCATGAACAGCGCATGCGATATCAGCGGCTTTCCGCTCATCAGTAGAGAATTTTTCCGTCTTCGCCGTGGATAATGGCATCGACCTCGATTTCAATCATCATTCCCGGAGTCGTCAGCCCCGCCTCCACGGCGGACGTAACCGGTCGAATGCCCGCGAAAAGCTCGCCATGCGCCCTCGCGAATTCGCCCGCCTTGCGCATATCGGTCAAGAACGCCCGGGTCCTTACGACATGGCGCATCTCCGCGCCGACATCCTTGAGAGCCTGCTCGATCCTGCCGAACGCGTAGACGGTCTGCGCGTATGTATCGCCCGGCGCATGCAAGCGGCCGGACGGTTCAATGGCGGTGGTTCCGGCAACGGCTACGAACGGCCCTACCCTCTTGGCGCGCGAGTAGGAACCGACCTCCTCGAACCTTCCGCCGCCGAATGCAAGGCGAACGACCATCCGTCCCCGGCCCCTGTTCAATTTCCGATTCTGGCGCGAACTGCCTCGGCGGCATTTAGCAGCTTGGCACGTTCCGACGCGTCGATCGACAGTTCCGCGATTTCAATCAGCCCATTGGGACCGAGCAGGCACGGGACGCCGAGAGGCACGCCCTCGATTCCGTACTCGCCGGCTAGCCGCACGGTCGCGGGTACGGGTCCGACGCGCGCGCCGCGCATATGCTCGAGCAATTCAAGTATAGCGTGCGCCGGAGCGATGGATGCCGAAGCGGTTCTTCGAAGCGCAACGACTCGCGCGCCCGCCGAAACCGTTCTTTCAACGCAGCCGGCAATTTCGCCGCCGTCAAGGAAACGGTCCGCCGGCAGCCCCCGAATCCTTGCAAGCGAAATCAAGGGAGTCATTTCTTCGCCGTGGCTGCCGACGACCATGGCTTCCACCTCGTCGATGCCGACTCGCGCGGCGCGCGCCAGTTCCGTTCGGAATCTCGCGGAATCCAGGGTTCCGGCCATGCCCATGACGCGCTCGCGGGGAAACTCGGTCGACCAGAGCATCTCCGCGGTCATTTCATCAAGGGGATTGGATACGACGATAACCACCGCGTTCGGCGAGGCCGCGCGGATTTTCTCGCCGAGAGCGCGAATCGTCCTCCGGTTGACGGCGAGAAGGTCGGCGCGGCTCATGCCCGGCGACCGCGCTCTGCCCGCCGTCACGACGACGACATCCGCATCCGCGGCCGCCGACGCGTCGACGCTTCCCGAAACCAGGCATTTGGAACGCGTCGCGCCGGCCGAATGGTTCAAGTCAAGCGCCATCGAGTCCGCGAGACCGGGAACGACATCGACGATTACGATTTCCCCGGACATATCCCTTGCCGCGGCAAGCTGGGCTAGATTGCCGCCGACCCCGCCCGCGCCGATTACAGCGAGGCGCCTGAAGCGCGTCGGGCTGCGCCCGGCCGGAGGCTTCGGCGGCATCCACTTCGGGCTGCGCCTGTAGAGCACTCGATAGAGGGCCGCCGCTCCGTCGGCCGCGGGAGTCTGAGGGCGGTCGAGCGGGCCGTCGCGCAGCGCGATGTCCATTCGCGCCGCGGTTTCCCTGGCCTGAACCGTTACGATGCCGCCCGGCGGAACCTCGATAAATCTTCTGCCTCCGCGGCTCGCCCTGACGACCTGCTCGGATCCGATGACGCGCCGCGACACGCTCATCCGGCCCGCCGTCCTTCGGTTTCTTCGATCGCGGCCACGCTCGCCGCTATCGCGGTCTCGACCGACGCCTCGCTGCCCGCGAAAAATAGCCGCCCGTAGCGCCCCACGGCCCGCACTTCGACAATGTCGATTTCGGCGGATTTTTCCGCCTCGTTGGCGGCAAGGGCGATATAGGCGGCGGGAGCGCACTCAACGATGCCCAGGCTTCGTCCCGGGATGACCAGCGATCCTTTCGACCATTTGTTCAGAAGCTGCGCCTGGTAGGGCTCGACCGACGTAATGATCTGCGTCGATTCGAGCGTCGGCTTGATTCGATCGAGCAGATCCGTTCCCAGCGAACCGAGAATCGCGTCCCGGGCGGCGGATATCTCGGCATTGCTCGGAGACCGAAGTATGAAGAACCCGAATTCGCGCTCGACGATCTGGCTCGTCGCTTCGGCGCGGCTGGCCTTCAGCGCGGCGTCCACGATGCTGAACACGGCGTTGCCCGGCGAAAACTCGCCGATCAGAACGGTATCGCCGGCCAGGGGAATCGAGCCTTGCACCGTTGCGCCGTTGTAGGCCGCGAACTTGGGCTGAAGCCTGTCGATCTGCATCAGAGCCCGAATCCTGGCGGCCGCGGCCATCAGTCCGGCTCCCCGTAGAGCTCGTAGAGGTCGCGCCACGGCCGCGATTCGTATGCGACGCGCTTGATATTGATCAGATGAAGCGCGGTGACGTTGTCGCTTACGATGGAGCCGGACGACGTCCCGGTTCCGAGCATGAAGCTCGGCTCGACCGCGGTCGAAAACCCCATGCCGCCCGCGAGCGCGGGCGTATTCACCAGCACCCTGCCGGCGGGAAGGCGGCTATAGGCGGTTGCCGCGTCCGGATCGCTCGCATGCAGTACGCAGGTATGGCCCCAGCCGCCGTAGCGAAGCACGGCTTCGGCCGCGGCAATTCCGCCGGCCTGGTCCCGAGCCTCGTAGAATCCGAGGACCGGATTGAGCTTTTCGGCGGACATTTGAACGCCGCGCCCGACCGCTGCCAATTCGGCGACGAGCACTCTCGCGCGGGACGGGACGTCGAATCCCGCCAGACTCGCCAGGCGCGACGGCGACTGCCCGACATTCGGAATGACGAAGCCGCCGCTGCGTTCGAAAATCACGCCCTCCAGCCGCTCGGCTTCCTGACGCGTGCAGAAATAGGCGCCTCGAAGCTTCATTTCGTGGCGAAGCTCGCGCGCGACCGGGCGGTCCGCGACGACGGTCTGCTCGGCGACGCAGGCGGTGCCGTAGTCGAAGCTCTTGGACACAATGATTTGCTCGGCGACCTCGCCGATCCTGTCCGCCGCCGACCTGTGAACGTAGACGGGAACGTTGCCCGGCCCCACCGCGAGAGCCGGCTTGCCCGCCGAATACGCGGAGCGCACCATGTCGCTTCCGCCCGTGGCCAAAATAACCGAGCTGCGACGGTGGCGCATAAGCTCCAGGGTTCCCTGAAGGGTGACTTCGTCGAGGCAGGAGATCAGGCCGGGCGGCGCGCCCGCCTGCTCCGCGGCCCGAACGAGAACCTCGGTGGTCGCGACCCCGCATTTGACGCCGCGGGGGTGCGGAGCGCAAACGATGGCGTTGCCGGCCTTCACCGCCGACAGCGCCTTGAATATTACCGTCGATGTCGGATTGGTTACGGGTATCAGCGCGGCGACCACGCCCATCGGCTCGCCGATTGCGGCGATCTTCTGCGCTTCGTCTCGCCAAAGGACGCCCAGCGCGCGCACGTTGCGGAGCCATTCCGCAATTCCGAGCGAATTGAACAGATTCTTGATTCGCTTGTCCGGAACGTTCCCGTGGCCGGTTTCGTCCACGGCGAGCTGCGCCAGCCTTCTCGCCTCCGGCTCGATCGCGCGAGCCATTGCCTCCACGATCGAATCGATTTCCGAAGTCGGCGCGGATCGGAACGCGAGATGAGCCTCCCAGGCTCGCTCGGCGGCGCGACGCGCGGCCGCTATTGAGCGAAGATCGGCATCCATCAGCTCGATCCCTCGGCTATCGCGTCCAATGCCCGCCTGGCGTCGTCGATGTCGCAAACATCCATGCCGAGCGATTCCAGCCGCCTCCCGGCCGCCGCCAATCCTCCGCCCAGCGCCGCTTCGGCGAGCGCGGCGACGGATTGGGTTACCGGAGTCTTGACCCCGGCGATCCGAGCGGCCGACATTAGAGGCATCAGCGAGCCCGAGACCGCGCATCGGACAAGGTTATCGGCGTCTTCCTCGACGGGAATCGGCCTCGAGTAATCGCCGGCGGCGTCGCCGGCGCAGGCATTCAGCCACGCATCCACGCCGGGAAGATCTCGAACGCCCCACCGCGCGGCCACGCGGCGCCTCTCCGCGGTCATGGCCGATGCAATCGCGACGTGGCGACTTCCGAGCAAGGCGCGGAAGGTATTCCTTTCGGGAAGCGGCTCGGCTCCCGCGGGAAGCCGTAGCGACCCCGACGGCGCGGCGGGGCCGCCAATCAGCAAAGCGGGCAAGTCCGCGAGCGCGCTGCCGTCCGCGAAACTGCTCATCGATACGTTCTGGACCGGAACAAGCTCCGGCAGGAACCGCATCAGGCCCTTGAGCGCATCCGCGCGGCTCGCGGGAAGCACCGACGCCGGCGCCGGGCGCGCTCTGCTGAGATGCAGCGCGCTCCCTTTCTCGGCAATCCAGTAGGGCAGCCCCTGCGTTTCTATCAGCGCGATTTCGCGCGCGCAGCCGCCGGATCGTATCATCCAGGCGATTTCCAGCGCGCCGAAGGTTCTTCCCGGGACGATCGCCAGAACCTGGCCGTCTTCAAGAAACGGAATCAACGCGAAAGCGGACGCGCGCTGCCGAAGAACCGGACCGGCGACCACGATCAGGCTCGCGCCCGCGATGGCGGTGTCGATTTCGCTCGACAGCCTGATGGAAGGACCTGAATCGCGGTCGATCTGGAACGTGCCGACCGGACCCGCTCCGCGCAAGGTTATGCCGCCCGCCCGTCGAATGGACTCGAGTTCCGAAGCGTAGGGCGAATACAGAACGACTTCGGCGCCTTCGGCAAGGAACAGGCAGGCCAGCAGCCGTCCCTCGGGACCGGCTCCGAGCAAAGTCACGCGCTCGAAGGCGGCTGGCGCAGGCTCGGGCGCGCTCGCGCTTGCCTCAAGCGAATCCGCGAACGCTTTGAATTCGTCCGAATCCATCTAAATCACCATGATCGCTTCTTGAGCGCGGCGCTCGATATCGCTGTCAAGCGAGGCTATCGAGCAATTCGCCCAAGTCGTCGTGCGGCCGCGGAATTACGTGCACGGCCAGAACTTCCCCCACCTTGTCGGCGGCGACGCCGCCCGCATCCGTAGCCGCCTTTACGGCCCCGACTTCGCCGGTGACGATCGTCGCGACCAGTCCGCCGCCCGATTTGCTTTGNGCGAGCAATCGAACGTTGGCGGCCTTTACCATGGAATCGGCGGCCTCGATCGCNGCTACCAGCCCCCGGGTTTCGATCATGCCNATGGCCGACCGGCCTATCGCANCCTTCTCGTTCATCTGCCGTTTCCTTTCTATTGCTTGGATAAGAGTTTCAAATCGACATCCTCCGAGCCTACCGAAAGATGATCGATAAACGCTACTGCGGATGCATCGGTGGGTATTCCCGCCGCCGCCGCCGGGATCCGGGCCGCCGAGCCGGTCGCAACCAGAACCAGATCGCCTGGACCGGCGTCGCAGGCGTCGACGACGACTATGGAGCGATCGAGGACTTTTCCCGACGTATCGATGACATCGGCTGTCAGCATTCTCTTGCCGGCCAGCCCTTCTGACTTGAAGGACGAGGACACCCGACCGGTAATGCGAGCGATTCGCATTAGAAATTCCTTAGATAGCGGTCGATTTCGACTTGCGTGACCTGGTCAAGCACGAAATCGCGCTCTCGCTCCGCCTGCCCGACCAGAATCTCGAGCCTGTCGGCTCCCAGCAGGCTCTTCATGAATTCCGATCCTCGGGCGCGACTTATAGCGTCGTCGAGATCGACCGGCAGCGGTTCGGCGCCTTCGAGATCGTATCCGTTGCCTTCCGCAAAGTGGTCCGGCGCGAGCCTCTGCTCGATTCCGTCCAGCCCGGCGGCGATTTCGCAGGCGATCAAATAGTAGGGATTGCAGTCGGCCGAGCCGTCGCGCTTCTCGATTCGCGTCGACGAGGCGGAGCCTTCCAGAACCCGGAGCGCGACGGTTCGGTTGTCGTAGCCCCAGCAATTGTTGGTCGGGCAGAACGTGTACGGCCTTCGGCGCCGGTAGGCGTTGGGAGTCGTGGACGCGGAAAGAGCCGTCTCCGGCATGCGAAGCTGCATTCCCGCGAGATAGGTTCGACCAAGCTCCGACAGCCCGCCTTCGCCTGCGAACGCGTTGGCTCCGTCCTTCCAAAGGGAATGATGAGTATGGAAGCCGCTCCCCGATTCAAGTGCGAAAGGCTTCGCCATGAATGTCGCCAGATATCCGTGCGAAGCGGCGATTTCCTTGACAAGAGCGCGAAACGCCACCACGTTGTCTGCAGCTTGCAGAGCTTCGCAGTAGCGCATATTCACTTCGACCTGCCCGGCGGCGTATTCCGGGTTGGATTGCTCGATCGGAATGCCGACCGCGCTCAAATGTCTGCGAATGGGTCCCAGAACCGGCTCCAATTCGGACGCTCGCAATAGCCCGTAGAACTGGTTTCCCACGTCCCTGGGAAGGCAGGTTTCCGGGTCGAGAAGGTAGAATTCCAGCTCGGCGCCGATCCGCACCTCGTATCCCATGCGTCTCGCCCTGTCCACCTGCGCGACGAGCACGCCGCGCGGGTCGATCGGCACGGGCTTGTGGTCCGTTCCAAGAGCCTTGCCGAAACAGAAAGCGCATCCGTCCTCCCACGGCGAGGAGCGGGCCGGCGAATTCGGGAACAGGTGCATGTCCGGGTAGCCGTTGTCCATATTGACGTAGGGCGTATCCCATATATCGCTGGTCATATCCGTGGCGAACATCGCGATCGAAAGCGCGACGCCGGATTCGCAGACGCTCGGCCATTGCTCCGCAGTTATTCGCTTTCCGCGCATGATTCCGTTCAGGTCGCCGATGCCTAGCGCGACTGTCCGCGTGCCCTCGGGCAGCGCGAATTCCAAATTTGCCATTTCGTACCTCAATGATTCGCCGGCTCCGCCGCGGCGCGAATTCGCCCAATCTTGCGCCGGACAGCAACAGTATGCAAGATAGCCGACGTTGCAAGCAAGAATTTACTTGCTGCGCCTAGGCGGAGGCGGTTCACATGGGCGATCGACCTGAAGTCGTTGTGGCAGGCGCGGGGATCGCGGGGGTTATGACGGCCCTTCACCTGCTTCGCAAGGGCTGCAAGGTTACTCTTGTCGACCGTTGGGAGGTCGGGCACAGCCGAGCGAGCTCGTCGGACTATACCAGGATCATTCGCATGATCCACGGTCGGGACGAGCTCTACACTCAATGGGTTCGCGAGGCGCGCCTAAGGTGGCTCGAACTTCAGGCGGAAATGAACTGCACGCTGTTCGTGGAGTGCGGCGCACTGATTTTGGCGGGCGCGGGCCACACGGCCTGGGAAGACGAAACGCTCAAGACCTTCGAAAAGATGGGCGTCCCGCATTTTCGAATGGACCCCGGCGAAATCCGCATGCGGTTTCCGCAATTCAGATGCGCCGATGTCGCCTACGGCATCTACGAGCCGGAATCGGGATTGCTCATGGCGCGGCGCGCCATCGTCCAGGCGGCGAGCCTGTTCAGGCGCGAAGGCGGCATTCTCCTCAGGGGCCGCGTTACGGCCGACGAGAGCGAACGTCCTTGCCTCGACGGCAAGCCCATCGAAGCCGACTTGATCGTCATGGCGGCCGGGCCGTGGCTCGGCGAAATCTTCCGCCGGACGATCAGGCCGATTCTGAAAGTCATACGCCAGGACATCATCTACACGTCGACGCCGGAATGCGACATCTCCTACGATGCCGAGCGAATGCCGAGCTGGGTCGACCACGGATACGGAGCCTACGGCACCCCGTCGGTGGAGGGATCCGGCATCAAGGCGGCGATAGCATGGACTTCGACGGTAATCGACCTGGACGGCGACGAAAGAGTTGTCGACGACGCGGCGTTCCATCGAACCCGCCAGTACTTAAGGCACAGGTTCCCCGGCTTGGCCGGCCAGCGCGCCGTCGATCAGAAGGCTTGCCAGATTGCGAACACGCCCGACACGCACTTCCTTCTCGACTTCCATCCGGAGCACGACAACGTTCTAATCGCAGGAGGCTGCTCGGGCCATCTGTTCAAGCACGGCCCCGTTTTCGGCGAGTTCGCCGCCGGGGTCGGCCTGCGCGAATGGGGGACGCCGGACAGATTCAAGATTTCCAACCGAATGAATCTTTCAACCGCGGAATCGCCGTCAGGCCGCTAGCCTCCGCGCCGGAACGATTTTTTGCAGTGGAACGAGGATCCTAGAGAAGGCAGGGACGGTGCGCGATTAGAGGCATTTGCATGCCGACGGATCGTCGGGAGGACGTTTTCGCGGAATTCAAAATCTACGAGAAAATGCAAGATGCGTCGCCAATCCGAGCGCAACCGGCCGCGCACCTATATCTGCTCCGCCCGATGCCGAGAGCGTCAGGCGCGGATTTACAATAGAGTCAACGAGAACCGATTCAAGCTTTCGGTCGGGAAAAGCAGCTTGGCCGAAACTCCCCGGGCGTCTATGCTAGAAAANCCAATCACTTGGTCCGGAAAGAATCCTACCCTCGANTCAATTCATAGCTGAGCATCCAGTTGATGCNGAATCGGTCCGTGCAGTTGCCGAAATAATCGCCCCAGAACATCTCCTGCATGGGCATCTTGACTTTTCCGCCTTCCGAGAGCTTGGCAAATAGGTCGTCACACTGGGCCTTGCTCTCACCGGTCATCGATATGGCGAAGTTGTCGCCTGCAACCGGTGGATCCCCGAACGCTGAACTGCTGTCGCTGCCCATCAGCATTGCCGACCCGATCNCAAGGGAGACATGCATAATTCGATCTTTGTCGGATTCCGGTANGTTCATGTCGGGCGGACCATCCCCGAATGTCATGATTGACTGGAACTCGCCGCCAAATACGGACCGGTAGAATTCGAATGCTTCGCGGCAGTTGCCATCGAAGAATAGATAGGTAGTCAGCGCCATAGGATCTCTCCAAATCAAGATATTGCCATCGCTAGCGACCCGTAGATGCCGCGTCAAGTCNGCGANGCAGTTCATTTAGGCTTGCAATTNAGGNAGCATCCGCTCCAATCGCACAGCCATTAGCCCCGGAGACGCCTTTCCGCAAGATGGTAATTCCAGACGAACGAAAGGCGTTCATTGCGGATTTTCTCAGGGAGATTNAACCCGAGCAGTTACCTCGATTTCCACTCGCATTTCTTCTGCGACCAAATCGCAGATGATCGTTGTGTTCGCTGGGCGCGCCGAGTCGCAATATGCCTTGATGATAGGCTTGATGCGGTCGAACTCCGCCCGGGTAGCCACATATACGCGAATTCGAATCATGTTTTCGAGCGATGTTCCCGCTTCGGCCAAGGCTTCACGAACGGTCGCAAAGGCAGTCTCGGCCTGCTCCTCGACGTTCGGCGCGAATCCCTTCCTGTCGTGATCGTAGCCGGTCGTTCCCGACACATGCACGAGGCCGCCTTCGACGACGGCCCGGGCATAGCCCGCCATCGACTCGAAAGGTGAACCGGAGTAGATTCTGCGGCCGATCATCTTTAGCCTCCGTCTAGAAAACACCTGCATCTCGCATCCGCCCGGGCATCCGGTCGATGCCGAAAGGGCACGTTCCCGATCAATCGGATATCTGGAATACTTACAAGAAGCCGGTACTGTCGGCAATTGGCGGTTGCGATCGGGTCATTGGCTTTTCGAAGGCAGTCCCGCATCAGCAATTATACAATTTTTGCAAAGTACTCTCCGATTCCGCCTCTATCGTCGTTCCCGACATGCATAGCAAATTCCAGTTTTCCCGAGCGATTCGATCAAGGAGCGACAACTATGTTGCCCACATGTTTCTTGGCAATGAATTCCTCCCGCGCGCACATTTGCGTTTCTGAAGGCGCCAATCGACTTGGCTTGCCTTTCTCGACGAATTCGTACGAATCNGACCCGCGTCGGCCGCTTTAACCCGAGGTGCAAGGAAAGCGCGATGTTCGGGCATGCGGGAATAGTCTCGCTCCTGGATGCAGCACGCGATAAGACGCGAGCCATTTGAGCGTAAATGCGGCCTGTTCGCATTATTATGAGAAAGATTGCAGCTTACCGGCTAGCGTTCCGAACTGACGCGCATTGTTCGCTGCGAAGGCTATTGCGCGTGCTTTGGCGGAGGTTGCCCGGTGAAATGCAACCGATGTCGAGATATCGATAGCTGAGGTCGCCGACAATGGCCCGAATCTTATTGGAATCCTGCAATGCCTGCGAGAGTCATCTTATCGCTTGCGTACGGATGTCCGTCGCCAGTTGATTCCGAAACCGCGCAACCTAGGAAGAAACCCGGCGAATTATTCGCAGCGGAGCGTATCTGCCTACGGTAGTCGGAAAACTTTTCTTAGTGACCGCCTTCGAACGGATATGCTTCTCTTTCCTCGGTTCCTGCTTTCGGAATTTATCATGAGGCAACCCAAAACCTATGTTCGCTTCGGATTGCCTCATTTCCTCCACCATCAGTAGTATCTATTATATTATTATAATATCGCCTCTGAGTCCAATGGTAAGATTGCTTGGAGCGCGGGGCGAATTTGTTCTTGAGACATATTGCGCGGTGATTCCCCAAGCGCCGTAGTGCTGCAAGGCAAGAACACAATAATTTTGCGTGTTGACGGCTGTGCGGAAGCGCGGGATTTTGGCGATTCCCCGCGCTCTTGCAGGATTGTCTGTTTTATCCCTATTGCTTGACTCTTGTGGTCGCCGCCGGCCGCTTCGGCCTTCAACTTCTCAAACCCGGCGCGTCGACGCGGACGGTCACAATGTCGAGTCCGTGGTACTGCTGGTGGCTGACGCTGGATGCGAGATGCCTCAGCAGGCGAAGGGAGACTTCGCGCTCCACCGGTGCGCCTGCCGTCGGCTCGCCGAGCACGGCGATTCGGTCCTGAAGGTTTTCTTCGTTTGCCGACGCGATGAATTCGAGGACCGCGCCGCCGTCCTCCTTTCGCGCGATAACTTGAAAGTGGCGAGCATCACGTTCGGAGCGGACGCCGTCCTCTCCCAGAAGCGTCAGCAACGTTTCCTCCCCGACCGCATCGATGCGGTTTCCCGTTTCCCGGCCCCAGCCGTGGCGGGCCGAGAACTTGTCCAGAAACGCTCGGATTTCGGGCAGAGCGGTGATATCGAATTCCGTCCGAAGACGGCGCGGGCGAGGTTCGGTCAGTTCCACGGCGAGCGTGAGCGCGATGGCGACGAGACCGCCGGACGTCATGCCATTCTGCAGCAGNACGCCGATNAACCCNGAGAANTACTGCGGGAAAATCACTCCGCTCTGAAAGCCGACGCCGATCCAGAATGCAACCGCTGCTATCAGACTCTTGCGGTGGTCGATGCCGTCCTGGACGACAATCTTAAGCCCGACCATAAATAGCATCGCTAGCAAAATGATAGCGTAGGCGGCCACGACCGGGTCCGGAACAGCTAGGACTAGCGCGAGCGCCTTCGGCAAAAAAGCCAGCGCAATGAATATCGCGCCGATGACGACCCCGATGCTGCGCGCCGCAACTCCCGTCAGCTCGGTTACCGCAATGCTGGTCGAATAGGTCGTGTTCGGCACCGTGCCGGCGAGGCCGGACAGGAGATTGCCCGTGCCATCCGCGGCGACGGCACCCTGTACTGACCGGTAATCAACCGCGCGTGGATGTCGCCACGACACCCGTTGGATGGCAACGGAATCGCCGACGGTCTCTATGGCTCCAATGAGGGTGACGAACACGAAGGCTGGCAGAAGGATCCAGAACATCGGCCCGAAGCTGAGGTCCAAGCCGGGCCAACTCCCGCTCGGAAGGCCAATCCAGGCGGCTCTGGCTATGCGATCGACATCATATAGGCCATAGTAGCCCGCGACCATTGAGCCAGCGGCGACACCTATGACCGGTGCCCACAGACGAAGGCTTCCCCTTGCTCGCAGAGCTATCGCGAGGATGACGAAAATGGTGACAAGCGCGGAAACCGGAGCGGCCTGCGCAGAAGCTCCATCCTGGGACTTACTCAGCATTTCGAAAACGAAGGGCATCACTGTCACCGGTATCAGCATGAGAACGGTTCCGGCGACGGTCGGCGTAAGGATGCGACGAAAAAGCGAGAGCCGCCCGGCAAGCGCGAACTGAAATAGCGACGAGGCGACGACAAGCGTCGCCAGCATCGCGGGGCCGCCCTTGGCTAGCGCCGTTACGCAGACGGCGATGAAGGCCCCGGACGTTCCCATGAGCAGCACGTAGCCTGCACCGATGCGGCCGATGCGAACCGCCTGCAGAATAGTGGTTGCGCCGCTGATGGCCACCGCTGCGAATACCGCCCAGGATAAGTACGCCTCGCCTCCGCCGGCAGCCCGGACCACGATCGCCGGCGTCAGCACGACCCCCGCTATGCAGATAATGGCAAGCTGAAGCCCAATTGCAAATGCTAGCGCGGCGGGCGGCTTCTCGTCCGCCTGATAGCGAAGATGGTGCCTTGCTGTAGGATTGTCGGTCATGAAGATTTACTCCTAGTTGGGTGCCGATCAGCCGTTGCTGGAAGAGGTTGATCACCGGCTACCATCCTCCGGGCTCGAGCCGCGCCTCGGATGGTCAAATGCACTTCCGGGCACTCGCACGGCACCGCGACCCGCGAAGCCTCGCGCGGCGACGCGACGTCTACAGGCTACCGCCCGAAGCCAACAAGGACTAGAACATCCTGCTCCGAGTCGGCCGAAGCTCTTGTCCGCGTCAAGCGCTGACCGCAGTAAAAATCGGTTTTCCGCGAAAACCAAGAGCATCCCGCGGAAAATGCCCGCGTCCAAGCAACCTATCGCATATTGTGAATTAACGCCATCAAAGGGCGTTCGCGCTCTCGTCCGACGCCGGCTCCTGCGGTTCGCACTCCTGCGAAACTCGTCAGTCGCCGCCAAGCGCCTCGGGAGTCAGGCCGTCCTAGCGGCCCGCAGCGGCATCGGCAGCAGGCAGCATCTCATCATGCGGCATGCGGTCATTTCGTTCGAGCGCCGCTTTTTATTCGTGGACTGCCGCAGTGAACGGCAAAACGGGACCTCGCGGTCGCCTACGACAGCTCCTGGCTGCTTCGCCTTTGCGTCCAAAGCACCGACGCTACTAAACCGCAACTTGGCATCGCCAATGCGCTATCCAACATCCAAGTTTCCGGGTCGGCTTCGACAATCTCCCTTGCCGCCGTTTCCGCAGCATAGTTCGAATCGGGCTATCGAGCCGTTCGAGGGCGACTGTCCGCTTGGCAAAGGCGCACATCAGCTGCAGGATGCTTCCATTCGACCCAACTCGAATTACGGGGCGCGACGTGAGCCGTGCTGGAATCGAGGCACGGCGGGCGGGTACCGGGGGATATCCGGAGGAGCACAACCCTATTAGGACAGTACCCAAAATGCGTTTTGCTTACGCAATGCGAATGTTTTCGCCAGTGGGAAGCCGATGCGGTCGCTCCGGGAATGGAAAGCGTTGTGATCGTCGGCCTCTCGGACCAGTAGACCGAAGCGTTCTACGGGGGTTGCCGGATTGCGGTATTCTCCGGGTTCGCGCGGACGGCCTCGCGCAAGCTCGACCAGCTCGACGCGGCCACGGAGCCCGGACGATCTGGCGAGGCCCGGCAACCGTCTGGAGGTGCNCAAGGGCCGGCGCAAGGGGCAGCGGAGCATTCGCATCAACGTCCAATGGCGGATCTNATTCAAGTGGCCCGAGGGAAGTTAAAATCGTGGAATACCATTGATTCGAGGAGGCAAGTCATGCGCAAACCCATTCATCCAGGCGAGACCCTGAGCGAGGATCTAGAAGCTCTCGGCACGAGCGCAGCGGTGTTGGCGCGGCGGATCGAGGTGCCGGTGAACCGCTTTACCGAGATACTCAACGGCCGGTGCTCGATCACCTGCGACACGGCATTGTGCTTAGGGCACTTCTTCGGCGCCTCGGGAAGTTCTGGCTCAACCCTCAGAAACTCTACGAGCTGCGGCTCGCGGCGCGGAAGAACTGCCCGGCTGCCGACACTGGATGCGGACGGCGGCCTGCGCGCCACGATGAACACCGTTCGGACGCAGGATGCTACGCAAATGCAACTCGACCGACGGGAGTCCAAGGTTTGGCGGCGGTGCAGGTCGGCCCTGACCTTGCTGGACGGCCAAGCGCGTGCGCCATCCGCAATGGGAGCCGCGACGAGTTCGAGAAGGGGCGCTGAAGGTGCTATGCCCGGACAAGGCGAAGCGAGAGACGCAATTGCAGGAGATCAAGTCCNTGCCGAAGGCCGGAGGCGTCGCCTCGATCATCGGCGAACTCGAGCCGCATCGCGACGAGGCGAAGCCGTGGCGATGCGCATCGACTATTTCAAAGGGAACCGGGAGCGCGTGCGCTAAGAAAGCTACCGGAAGCGCGGCATGCAAATCGGCTCCCGAGTGGTAGAAAGCTCGTGCCGGCACATCGTCGGGCTGCGCCTCAAGCGCCCCGGAAGCCGCTGGACGCTCAAGGGGGCGAACGCCGTGCCGGCAATCGAATTCGCGCTCGCGAACATCCGCCGGGCGGGCTTCATGGACTGGAAAGTCGGAATGTCGCAGGCGGCCTAATCAAGCTATTTGACCTACGCCCAAAATCGGAAGTAGGCTTGACTATGGAGCAGCCGTTCAGGCTCGCCCGAAATCTAGTCCCGGCTCCGCGTCCCAATCCATACGGCACTCAGCGGTTTGACCGTTGCTACAGGAGGAAGTATTCCGCCTCAACCCGTCACGCGCTTGGCGGCCGCGAGTCGCGAATCCATCGGCCGATGCGCCCGCGCCGAACGCGTTGCTAATGGCATCCCGTATATTCTTCGCCTCGCTGGCCGTTTGGAATTCTCCGCATTCGGCTTGCTAAAATGTCCTGGAAGCGCATTCCAGGCGGATGAGAACTATTCAGCGCAAACTAAGCTCGGGCGCCGGGCTCGTCGCCGAATCGCTCTTGGAACGACCGCCTCTGCGAACGCGCAAGCGACTATCTACCATGTGAACGGCCGGTCTATTCCGGCTAGGGAAACTCCGGTGAACGCCGAGGCTTCGAGCGACAACGCTCGCAAATCTTCCACTTCCAGATTGTGAACGGACGATTTTCCGCATGACTTGGCAAGCAGCGTTATCTCCATCGTCATCGCGGTCAGGAACCGAGCGACGCGTTCGGCGGCTCCCGCCACGTCAAGCCTTTCTTCAAGTTCCGGCTCCTGAGTGGTTATGCCGACGGGGCACCGGCCCGTATGGCAATGGTGGCAGCGNCCGGGCGATGTTCCCAGCGCCTCGTAATCCTCGAAGTAGCGCGGNGAATTGCATCCCAGAGCCATCAATGCGGCGGTTCCGATCATAATCGCGTCGGCGCCAAGCGCCAGNGCCTTGGCCGCGTCGACGCCGGAACGAATGCCGCCCGCGATCACNAGCGAAACTTCGCCCGACTTGCCGCATTCGTCCAAGGCTTCCCGGGCCGCGCGCACCGCGGACATCGTCGGGATCCCCGTGTGATCCAGAAGCATTTCCGGCGAGGCGCCGGTGCCGCCCTCCGTTCCGTCCACGACAACGACATCCGCGCCCGCCTTCGCGGCGATTGCCACGTCGTAGCGCGGACGCGTCGCGCCGATCTTCGCGAATATCGGAATCTTGTAGCCGGTAGCTTCCCGCAGCTCTTCAATCTTGACCTGCAAATCGTCCGCGCCGAGGAAATCGGGATGCCTGACCGTCGAGCGCTGATCCACGCCCAGCGGGAGGGAGCGCATGCGGGCGACCCGTTCCGAAACCTTCATTCCAAGAAGGACGCCCCCAGTGCCCGGCTTCGCCCCCTGCCCCATGACCAGCTCGATGCCGTCGGCCATGCGGAGGTGCTCAAGGTCAAGCATATAGCGGGACGGCGTGATCTGGTAGACGAGCAGATTGGAGGCTTCGCGCTCGTCTTCAAGCATTCCGCCTTCTCCCGTGCAGGTCATTGTGCCGGCTTTCGACGCGCCGTATCCGAGCGCGGCCTTCGCGTTGGCGGACAGCGCCCCGAAGGACATCGACGCGACATAGATCGGGATCGCCAGCCTGATCGGATTGGAAACCAAGCCCGGGCGGTCGCCGAGCACGGTCTCCGTCTCGCAGCTCTCGCGATAGCCTTCCAGGGGAAGCCGGGTCATCGACGCCGGAACGAATACTAAATCGTCGAAAGTCGGCATTCTCGTGCTGAAGGTATTGAATCCTCGAAGCTGGTATCGACCCAGTTGCGACATCGCGTGAACGTCGGCGATAGCCTTGGGCGACCATCGGGCGGATTTGCCTTGGTCGTAGGATTCGGGAACGCCCGCGGGGCGATTCGCCGCCGCCCCGTCCCGCATCGCGATCGAGTCCTCCGTTGCCGGAGGAAATGGAAACTCGTACTCCGTCAAATCATCAGCCATGCCTGTGCGTCCCTGCTTTGAAAGTGCCACAATCGCTGGGCCGACACAATCTTGCGCCAGTCCACTTCCGGCCTTCGCAAACCCCTGCTTTCTAGAAGCGCTTCCACCGAGGATACTTCGTCTGCGCTCGGTTCTATTTCGCGCGTATCGACGCCTAGGGACTTCGGCGAGGCCCCGAGCCATACTTCGCCGCCCCACAGAGAATCCGCGCATGCGTCGCCGGCGCCGCCAAGCGCCACGATGCGCCCGGCATGCGCCATGAAGCCGGACAAGTAGCCGATTTTCCCTTCGACGATTATATCGCCGCCTTTCATCGCGACGCCGCATCTCGGACCGGCATCGCCCCGAATGTGAAGCAATCCCCCTAGCATCGACGTGCCCGCCGACATTCCGGCGTAGCCGTTCACGACGATTTCGCCGTCCGACATCGCTTCGCCCACCGCCCAGCCCGCGTTTCTCTGGATTTCGACCCTGGCGCCGCAGTTGAGGCCGCCGCAGTAATAGCCGACGCTGCCTTCNAAGCGCACNNGCGCGCCGGCCCCGAGNCCGATCGCCAGGTTGTGCCGCGACCGCGTATCCTTCACGACAACATCGTCGCCCCTGGCGACCGCGGAACGGATGGCTTCNTTGACTTCGCGGATCGGTCGNGCGCCCGCAAGGATTTCGACCTCGCTCATGCGGCTTCCCTCGCGTCCAAAATCGGCCATGTATGCGTGATCGCGGGCCCGTCGAAATTCACGACATCGCCTTCTTCCAGATAAATTCGACGCACCGCCTGCTCCTCGGTAGCTACAGCGATTTCGCGCTCGTCGCCCATTACCACNAGCGGCTTGATGGCCCATTTGTCCTTTGCGAATCCGATCGAANCCCGGTCGGCTATCAGATACGTGAATACGCCGTCGATTTCGTCGATCGACTTGCGCAGGGCTTCGGGCTTCCCCTGNCCTTGCCGCATCCGGTCGGATATCCATACCGCGATCAATTCGCTGTCGTTCGCGGTCATAAATCGGTATCCTTGGCGCTCCAGTCGATTCCTGAGGAGGAAGTAGTTGGTTATCTGCCCGTTGTGAACGATCGCGACGTCCGGGAATGGTCGCGCCCAAAACGGATGGCTCGCCGTCGGCACGACCGAAGACTCGGTTGCCAGACGAGCGTGGCCGAGGCCGTGCGTCCCGCAATAATCGCGGACGCCGTGCTTGTCGGCGACATCGGCGGCTGTGCCGACATCCTTGATGATTTCCAGAGATCTGCCGACGGATTGAACTTCGATGCGACTGGAGATTTCGTCGACGGCCCTGGTCCACTTCGGCAAATCCGAAATCTCGCTGACAACCATCCGGACCGAGACATGCCGGCTTTCGGCATCGTCGGCGACCGGATCCACGGCGAAATCGCAGCCCTGGCTCCTTATTATCGACTTGAAGTCCTCTAGATCGCTGTCGAGGCGGCTGCGTTCGAATCCGACGGCCCTAACGATGTATCCGCTTTCCAGCGGACTCCCGTAAAGCGCGAATCCCGTTGAGTCCGCTCCGCGATGGACTTGCGCGTCCATAAGCTCAACTAGATCCCGGCCGATTGGGCCTGATTCTTCAAGTATTCGACCGGCTATTCCGCACATGTTCGTTTTCCTTGCCGCTTTCGGCGGACGCTAATCAAATTGCATCGAATAGACAACAGGGAGATGCGCGCGACAGCTATGCCCGATAAAGGAATTTCGGGGAAGCGGCGAGTTCGCGGAACTGCGTCGAAGGTTGCGTAAAAGCGCTATATTCCGGCGACTCCCCGCGCTTTTGCAGAATTGTTCCCTTTCTGCGCATCCGCGGGACGGGCCTTAGGTACGAGGCGGGGCTCGATGCCGTCGGTCGGGACAGCTTCAAGTCGGGCGCGATGGAACAATAAAACTTCCTGATTACTATTCTGAGGAAATTGAATTTTGGCCGCGCCGCTCGCCAGCGCACTGAACTCGCGGGTCTCGACAAGGGGGCTTCCCTGCCCGCGTGGGCGCGCATTATATGCAGCCGATTGGCGCTAGGCGGCACCGGGGGCTTCCCTGCCCGCGTGGGCGCGCACGGTCGCCGCGACCTGCATCTTGTGGGCATCGAGACCCGCGGCGGTGGCATGTCGGACTTCCATGTCATCATGTTTTGGTGTATCGCTCATGATCCAACTCCTGTTGAATTGCGGTTGACAGGAGACGGGTGGCGGCAAGCACGCCTGTGGGGTTAACAATTGGCGTGCACGCGGCCGGAGGCCGCCTGCAGCGTCTCGATTTTCTCCACGTTCTCGACAGGCGTCATGTCTGCCGAAAACAATCCGGGGCGCGAACCCCACGACGAATGGACAGTTTTAGAACGGGCTTCAGGGTCTCAAAAAATAAACGTCTTGTTCTGCCGCCACCCGATCCATGGGCCACTGGATACTCTGGTCCCGACAACAGCGCCGCTACGCGACATCGTCCCGGAAACGTCAGCCACACGCGAGTTTCATGCTCCGGGGTAAGTAAACGCAGAAAACCATGAAGGTTTTAGTGTCAAGACGTTATTGGAAATTGTGGTTCGCCGATGCATATACTATTCATACGTGTAAGCGTGAAAATACGAAAAGGAGAGAAAGCAGATGAATCGCTCAAGCGATATTGATAAGGTTTATCGCTTCCAAGTAGTGGTCGAAAAAGACGGATCGGGG
>JGIcombinedJ30088_10002170_pt1 | contig 19089 bp, 17 predicted proteins | sample PinacodermPK_FD_30088 | JGI IMG/M metagenome (IMG submission 30088)
GCCTGGTTCGTCTGATCAACCCGGTGACCCTGTCCGTTCTGGTCCGCATAGCGGGCAATTCCCGCATGACGGGCGATTGTCGCTTGAACCGAACCCATCGAACGAAAAGGCCAAGGTCTGGATGACGGATGCAATCCTGGGACTCCGACAGCTCGCCGACCATGCCTGTGCGGTGGATATCATTCTCGCAGATCCGCCCTATGGCGATCCGGTCGCCCAGGAAATCGTCCGAACCGTTGGCGAACGAAACGTATTGGCGCCAGGTGGCCTGCTCGTCCTGGAGCATCACGGAGACGATCCACTGGAAACCAGCCCCGGTCTCGATCTGACGCGCAGACGGAACATCGGAGACACGGCGCTGTCGTTCTTTCAGCCCGTACCGGCTGCGACCGTGAACCGGTCGGAAATCCTGCCTACAGTTCTTCCACCTCCTCCATCGAGAACCCGGCGATGAAAGTTGCGGTGTATCCCGGTACTTTCGATCCGGTGACCAACGGGCATCTGGACGTACTGAGACAGGCGCTGACCGTGTTCGACCGGGTCGTGGTGGCCGTTGCGCCCAACATCGGCAAGCAACCGATGTTCTCGGTGGATGAGCGGGTGGACCTGTTCCGGCGGGCCGTGAATGGCTGGTCAGGGGTCGAAGTACTGTCTTCGGGCGGGTTGACCGTCGACCTGGCAAAAAGTCTGGACGCCGGCGCCATTGTCCGTGGTGTTCGATCGACCGGAGACCTGGAAACAGAATCCCAGATGGCGCTCATGAACCGACACCTGGCCCCATCGGTGGTCACGGTCTCTTTCTTTCCCGGGGAACCATCGGTGTATGTGAGTTCTTCGCTCGTCAAAGAGGTCTTCCGATTCGGTGGCGATGTAAGCCATCAAGTCCCGCCTCCCGTGTTAAAAGCGCTATCGGAGAAGCGCGGGTCGACCACCTGAGCGCTGGTCATACTAAGACTGACCCACACCACGCGCCGCCCCATTCCCATGCCCGCTATACGTCCCCTTTCCCGAAAACTGGATCGCATCGCACCCTCCGCGACCACCGTGCTCAACGAACGCGCCATCGCGATGAAACGCAACGGCGTCGATGTGTTCAACTTCGCCGTGGGTGAACCGGACTTCCCCACGCCGGAGCACATCAAGGAAGCGGGCATGGAAGCGATAAGGGAGAACATAACACGGTATACACCCGCGACCGGCATTCTGGACCTGAAGGAAGCGATCTGCCACAAGCTGGCCAGGGATAACGGGCTCGAATACGCTCCGAACCAGATTGCTACGACATCCGGCGGCAAGCACGCCCTGTACAACCTGCTATACGTGATCTGCGACGAAGGAGACGAAGTCCTCGTCCCGGCGCCATACTGGGTCAGTTATCCCGAGATGGTGAAACTGGCGGGCGCCGAGCCGGTGGTGCTGAATACGGATTCATCCGCATCTTTCAAGGTGACGGCCGGCCAGGTGCGGTCCGCGATTACGCCGAAGACCAAGGCACTCATGCTGAACACCCCTTCCAATCCTACAGGCATGGTGTATACGCGGGAAGAACTTGAAGCCATTGCCGAAGTGGTCATGGAATCCGGGATATATGTCATAACCGACGAGTTGTACGAGAAAATCCTGTATGACGGTCATCGCCACGAGAGCATCGCGGCCCTTCATCCGCGGATGAAGGAACAGGCGCTGGTGGTCAACGGGCTGTCCAAGGCGTACGCCATGACCGGCTGGCGTCTGGGTTACGCCGCCGGTCCCGCGGAAGTGATGGACCTGGTCGTGAAGTTCCAGGGGCAGACCGTCATGCATCCGAGCGCCATCACCCAGCATGCGGCCATTACCGCGCTGACCGGTCCCGAGGACTTCCTGCCCCCCATGATTCGGGCATTCGATCAACGCCGGAACTACATCATAGAAAGACTGGAAGACATGGAAGGCGTGACGTGCGCCCGGCCCGGCGGCGCGTTCTACGTATTCCCGGACATGTCGGCCTATTCGGGCCGCAGCCGGCCCGACGGGAGTCCCATCGGGGGATCGCCGGACCTCGCCATGTACCTGCTCGAAGCGTACCAGGTCGTATCGGCGCCCGGCGCCGCCTTCGGGACCGAAGGCTGCCTGCGGTTTTCCTACGCAACCACCCTGGATGTGATCGAGCAGGGGATGGACCGGGTAGAGAAAGGACTGTCGTCGTTGACGGGTTGACCGCGAGGTTTCCCGGCAGCCTGTCGAAAGCTCGGTGGAGATATGGAGAATCGGCACAACACGTTACCGGACTACCGGCATCTCTTCAGAAGGGTCGACGAGAGCGGACTGGCACGGCTCCTGGAACTCGCCCTCGACCGTGGTTTGATCGCCAAGCTCTGCCACATCTGCGGCCTGGCCAGCGATGGCCAGGACTTGGAGTCCAAGGAGACCCATGTGCTCGCCACTCAGCTTGCCAGGGACTGTTTCGAGCGTGAGGTCACGGCTGCCCAGGTCGTCAGTACCCTGGTTCAAACCAGCGCCAGGGAGATTTCGAGGGTCGGCGCGACGTCCCCCGGGCGCATCGGTTCGCTGCTGGGCGATCGCACCAGCGCCTACAGCCGGGAGTGCGGGCGGCTGGCGACGGCCATGCTGCTGGATGAGCGGGAGGCCGTGCACGCTCCGGCCATCGAACTCCTGAACCGGACCCTGGCGGATCCCGCCCGGTCTGGCGTATCGGAAGAAACGGCGTTCCCGTACCTGCGGGGCGATTCGGTTCTGGACGGTGAGGCAGCGGGAGTACCCTCCTCCCCGGCGGCGCGGGATCTGGGATCGGCTATTCGGGACACCGTGAAACACATCGAGACGCACTGCATGGACGTCCTTAAAGCCTTGAAGGCCGTCCGCCAGGAGGTGGATCAACTCAGTAACCTGCGTCACGAATCGGATCCCGGCGGGCAGGTTGTTCTCGGACACCCCATCGATGAGAGAGTGGCCATCTTCATCGACGTGCAGAACATGTGGTACGCCGCGCGNCAGCACTACGGGATATCCGCGAGGCTGGATTTTGAGAAACTCCTGCAGGCGGCCGTGGGTGACAGGCGGCTGATTTGCGCGAACGCATACGTGATTCAGACTCCGGAAGTGGACCAGAGCGGGTTCGTTACCATGCTGGAACAGTTCAGTTACCAGGTTAAGCGGAAAGACCTCCGCAGGCGCAGCGACGGCTCCGCGAAGGGAGACTGGGACATGGAGATGGCCATCGACATGATCAGAATGGCCGAAAAGGTCGACGTCGTCATCCTGGCCAGCGGCGATGGTGATTTCGTGTCCCTGATCCAGTTGCTCAAGGAACTGGGCCCGCGCGTGGAGGTGTTCTCCTTCCCGCACAACACGGCACGGGACCTGATGGAAGCNGCGGATCGGTATCGCGCTATCGGCGAGTCGCTGCTGATCGACATGAATACGGCGCGATGAACGGGAAAGGGACGNTCGGGACGGAAAGCCGGGAGTGACCGGCACGGGGATGCGGCCATTGGCATGGTTCTTTAACACAAGCGGGTTGGACGAGGACCGGTACATCGTAATTCCACGGAGGATCAAATGGTAAAGATCGGCATTGTCGGGGCGGGGAACGTGGGGGCGACCGCGGCGCTTTACGCCGCGCAGAAAGAACTGGGCGATATCGCCCTCATCGACGTCGTCGACGGAATCCCGCAAGGCAAGGGACTGGACATGATGGAAGCCGGACCCGTACTGGGATATGATTCGGCGATAGAAGGATCCAACGATTTCGCAGCCCTGGAAGACGCCGCGCTCGTGGTGGTCACCGCCGGCCTGGCCCGCAAGCCGGGCATGGACCGGCTCGACCTGCTGAAGAAGAACGCGGAAATCATCACTTCGGTCACCGAAAACATCGTAAAGTACGCGCCGGATTCCCAGATCCTGATGGTCAGCAACCCGCTGGACGTCATGACCTATATCGCCCTCAAGGTATCGGGGTTCGGGCGAAAGCGCGTCTACGGGCAGGCCGGTGTACTCGACTGCGCCCGGTACCGCAGCTTCGTCGCCATGGAACTGGGCGTATCCATGGAAGACACCCAGGCGATTATACTGGGTGGACACGGCGACACCATGGTCCCCATTCCCCGTTACACGACGGTCTCCGGTATTCCCATCACCGAGCTGTTGCCTCGCGAGGCCATCGACCGCATCGTGCAACGAACCCGCGACGGCGGCGCTGAGATCGTCAACTACCTCAAGACGGGCAGCGCCTACTACGCCCCCGCGGCCTCCGTTGTCCAGATGGTGGAATCCGTCCTGAAGGGCAAGAATCGCGTGCTGCCCGCTTCGGTAATGCTGCAAGGCGAGTACGGACTACAGGACGTCTGCGTCGGGGTGCCCGTCAAGCTGGGTAGCGCGGGTATCGAAGAAGTGATCGAACTGGCGTTGTCGGACGACGAGCGCGCGGCGCTACATGCTTCCGCTTCGGTGTACCAGGAGAGCCTGGACGAACTCGGCATATAGCATTTATCCATTCGGCAGAAGGAGGAAGAAACCCGCATGACGACTAAACCACCCGCTGGTGGACAACCCATCACCATTGATGACCGGGGCGTGCTGAACGTCCCCGACCAGCCGGTCATTCCCTTTATCGAGGGCGACGGCACGGGACCGGATATATGGAGGACGGCACAACGCGTTTTCGAAGCCGCCGTTGAAAAGGCGTACGGCGGAGACCGGCGCATCAGGTGGCACGAGGTGCTGGCAGGAGAGAAAGCCTTCAACCTCACAGGCAGTTGGCTGCCGGACGAGACCGTGGCGCGTTTCCAGGAATACCTGGTGGGGATCAAGGGTCCCCTGACCACCCCTGTGGGGGGCGGCATCCGCAGTCTGAACGTGGCGCTGCGCCAGATTCTCGACCTGTACGTTTGCCTGAGACCCGTACGCTGGTTCACCGGGGTGCCCAGTCCCGTGCGTCATCCCGAAAAAGTGGACATGGTCATCTTTCGCGAAAATACGGAAGACGTATACGCCGGGAAGGAACATGAGGCCTACAGCGACGAGGCGGGCAGACTGATCGCATTCTGCAGGGAACAGTTCGGATGGGATATCCGGTCCGATTCGGGCATCGCCATCAAGCCGATCAGCGAGGCCGGGAGCAAGCGGTTGATCCGGGCGGCGATCGAGTACGCCATCGCGCGGAACCGAAAAAGCGTCACGCTGGTGCACAAGGGCAACATCCAGAAATACACCGAAGGCGCGTTCCAGAAATGGGGATACGAACTCGCGGCGGAGGAGTATCCGGACCGGCTGATCAGCTGGGACGCATGCCAGGGCAACGTCCCGCAAGGCAGGATCCTGATCAAGGACGCCATCGCCGATATTTTCCTTCAGCAAATCCTGACCCGTCCCGACGAGTTCGACGTCATCGCCACCATGAACCTGAACGGCGATTACATCTCCGACGCGCTGGCCGCCCAGGTGGGCGGTATCGGCATCGCGCCGGGCGGCAACATAAACTATCTTACCGGGCACGCCGTGTTCGAAGCGACCCACGGCACGGCGCCGAAATACGCGAACCAGGACAAGGTCAACCCCGGCTCGGTCGTTCTTTCCGGCGAGTTGATGCTCCGGCATCTCGGGTGGGACGAAGCGGCCGACCTCATCGTTCAGGGTATCGAAAAGGCCATAGCGGACAGGATCGTGACCTACGATTTCGCCAGGCTGATGGACGGCGCGAAGGAAGTAAGGTGCTCGGAATTCGGCGCCGCCATCATAGAACGGATGTAGATTTCGACCGCTGCGTCCGTTTAACCGAACGCGGATGATCGGTTACCCCGGATATCCCCCATGTTCGTCGATTTTGCGAGAATCCACGTAAAAGCCGGGCGCGGCGGCAACGGCTGCTGCAGTTTCCGGCGTGAGAAGAACGTACCGCGGGGCGGACCGGACGGCGGCCACGGAGGCGACGGCGGCCATGTCGTCCTGCGGGTCGACCCGGGCAAGCGCACCCTGCTCGATTTCCAGTTCCAGCACCTTTACCGGGCAAGGAACGGCACGCACGGACTGGGTAAGGACATGCATGGGCGGAACGCGCCGGATCTGGTGATCGGCGTCCCCCCGGGGACCATCGTCAAGGACCGGGAGACCGGCTCGGTAATCTCCGACATGGTCGGGGAGGACCAGACCCTGGTCATCGCCCGCGGGGGAAACGGAGGCCGGGGCAACTCGGCCTTCGCCACCTCTACCAACCGGGCGCCCCGGCGCTGGGAAGAAGGCCAGCCGGGCGAGGAACGCCTGCTCGAACTCGAACTGAAGCTGATCGCCGACGTAGGGCTGGTCGGACACCCGAACGCGGGTAAGTCCACCCTATTGTCCCGCCTGTCCGCCGTACGACCCAAAATCGCCGACTATCCCTTCACCACCCTCGAACCCAACCTGGGCATCGTCAAGCTGGGGGAATACGACCGCTTCGTCATGGCAGACATCCCGGGCCTGATCGAGGGCGCCCACGAAGGCAAGGGCCTCGGTCACCAGTTTCTCCGACACATCGAGCGGACCCGGATCCTCGTCTTTCTGCTCGACGCGAGCCAGCCCGATCCCCTGCACGACTATGAGGTGCTCGTCAGCGAACTCCGCGAGTTCAACTCCGTACTCCTTTCCCGCCCCGCCCTGGTCGTGTTTTCCAAGCTGGACCTGATCGTGGATCGTTCCATGCTGGAAAGTCTCCCGGTGGATCCCGTCCGCGGCAAACACGCCGGCCAACGCAATAACCCCGTGCTGGCGATCTCATCCGCCACCGGCGAAGGCATCCCCGAGCTCCTTCGGGAGATCGGCCGGATTCTTTACGAGATCGGTCCCGCCGGTCTCGACTGTAATTAAGTCGGAGAACCGCGCGCTCGAAACGTCTGGCACCTGACCCCGGCCAAGCGAACCTGCTTCGAAAGCACGACTCGTAAGGATCTGCCCATGTCGGACCTGGCATCCTGGCTCACACTGGCCCGCGTACCGGGTGTAGGCGCGGCGCGGTACCAGGCATTGCTCCGCAGGTTCGGGACGCCCGCCGCCGCCCTTTCCGCTCCCATGGACGAATTGACCGCGATAGCGGGGCTGGGTCCGCAGATAGCCCGGGCGATACGCACCCACCGGGACCAGGCCTTTGTCGACCGCCAGTTGCGACTCCTTGAACGGCATGGCGCGCGAATCGTCACCTTCCAACACCAGGAGTATCCTGGGCGGCTTCGCGAGATATACGATCCACCGCCATTGCTGTTCGTTTCCGGCCGCTGGGAGTCGAAGGACGAACAGTCCATCGCCATCGTGGGAACGCGGAATGCCTCCTCCTACGGCCGGAGCATTGCCGAGGAGTTCAGCGCCGAGCTGAGCGCGCACGGTTTCACCGTCGTAAGCGGCATGGCGCGTGGCGTGGACACGCTCGCGCACAGGACGGCCCTGAAGGGGAACGGCCGTACCGTGGCTGTGCTGGGATCGGGGCTGGACAGGCCCTACCCCGCGGAGAACCGAAAGTTGATGGCATCGATCAGGGACCACGGCGCCGTGATGACGGAACATCCTTTCGGTACGGGTCCGGACGCGGTGAATTTCCCCCAGCGGAACCGGATCATCAGCGGAGCAACGCTGGGTACGGTCGTGGTGGAGGCCGGAGAAAACAGCGGAGCGCTGATTACCGCGCGATTCGCCCTGGACCAGGGCCGCGAGGTCTTTGCCGTTCCCGGTCCGCTGAAGGCCCCCTGCAGCGAGGGGGTCAACAGGCTGATCAAAGACGGCACGGCCAAGCTGATCCAGCGGATCGAGGACGTGGTGGAAGAACTGGCTCCGCACCTCGATTTCGATCCTGCGAAGGTCAAACGCAAACCGGCTGCCCCGTCGTTCGACCTGTCGTCCGAAGAAGAAAACATGTACAACCGGGTATCGTCGGAACCGAAACACATCGATCAATTGGCTTCCGGCCAGTCCCTCACCTCCTCGCAGGCCCTTGGGGTTCTGCTGGCGCTCGAACTCAAAGGCGCGGTACGTCAGTTGCCCGGCATGGTGTTCGTGCGGTCCTGAACTCGNGATCCCACGGCTTCCGGCTGGTAATTTAGGTTGACAGTTCCCGGCTCCCGCGATATTACATCAAGAACAGCCCGGCTTACCCGTTCACTNCACCCTGTGGCCCGCTATGCGCCTTCGCCAACCATGTGGCAAACTCATCGAGCGCGATGAACTTGCAAAGGTGGTGGAGCGCGTACGACAGAAGGGCGNCGCCGTCGTGTTTACGAACGGGTGTTTCGATTTGCTCCATCCCGGCCACGTCCACCTGCTGCAGACCGCGCGCTCATTCGGCGACCTGCTGATCGTGGCCATAAATACCGACGATTCCGTCCGGACGATCAAGGACGAGGGACGCCCGATATACGACGAATCGGAACGGGCTTTCATGCTCGGTGCCCTGGCCTGCGTGGATCACGTGGTCCTCTTTCAAGAACCGACCCCCATCCCCCTCCTCCTCCTGCTCAAACCGGACATCCTCGTCAAAGGAGGCCACTACGGTCACGAGGAAGTGGTGGGTTGGGACGTGGTGGAAGCCTACGGCGGCCGCGTGGAAAGGGTACCTGTGATGGATGGAATGTCCACCACCGGCACGATCGAGCGCATCACGGGAACCGGATGACCTGAAAGGAACATGATGTCAGAATCACGTCAGAAGCTGCTGGTGCTCTATCTGCGGACTCCCGACCTGCATGCCGGCGTCGTGGCCTGGTCCGAATACGATGGGACCGCGCCCGACGACGAGCGGCACACCTCGGGCGATGCGGCCGACTCCGGCGGCGCTACGAATCCACCTTACGATTCGGTGGTTGACGCCATGAGAGACGGCTGGCGGGTCGTACAGTTTCCCCAGCAGTACCCGGCCTATCCGGGTACGGAATACCAGGTGTCCTATCTCAAGTACGAGTACATACTCGAAAAAATGGAGGTGGTCGATGGCTGACAGCACCCATCTATTGAATTCCAGGCAGATGGCCCGGTTTGTCGCGGAAGGATATCTCCGCTTCGATGAACTGGTTCCCGATGAGCTCAACCGTGCCGTCAAACGGGAGATGGACGACCAGGCCGTACCCCGGGAAGAAGCGGGTTCGCCCCTGAGCACGATCTGGAACGATACGGCCGTGGGACGTGTGTTCAGGCTGCCGGAGATCGAAGGTATCATCCACAGTCTCGTGGGAAAGGACCCGCTGTACGACCACCATGCCGTGCACACCGTGGCGGCGGGCCACCATTTCGGACAGCACTGGCACGCGGACGCAATTATCGACACGCGGAAGCATTTCGACATCCAGTTCATGTATTTCGCCCACGATACGCCCAGGGAGATGGGCGGAACGTTGATCCTGCCCGGAAGCCACTACCGCCGGATCAGTGAATCCGACATCGCCCGGTATCACAACTTCGTGGGGCAGGTGCCCATGGTGTGCAAGGCCGGGACGGTAATCGTCCTCCATCACGGCATGTGGCACTGCGCCCAGCCGAACCGAACCGACGAAAAGCGTTACATGTTCAAACTGCGCCTCAACCCCACGGTCCGGCAGCTGCGTCTGTGGAATACGGACGACATCGACGACCCGGAAGTAAACCATATTTTAAGTACGAACCAGCCCTGGCACGGGAACGAGGAACGCATCGAGCACGTCAACCGTATCCACTTCTGGCGATTCCTGACCGGAGACGACCAGTTCGACAACCACTACTGGCTGAGCCGGATCGAAAACGAACCTGAACTGGTGTGAGCAACCGGTCCATACCGCGGCCTCAATGAAACCACCTTCATGACCTCGGGTAACCTGCGTCGTCAACTGGGCATCTGGCCGACCACGGCGATGGTGATCAGCGGTATGATCGCCGTTGGGATTTTCCTGGTGCCCGCCGGGATGGCCAAGTCTCTGGGATCCCCCCTGCTTTTGCTCGTCATCTGGCTGGCGATGGCAGGGATGGCCCTGAGCGGATCGCTGTGCTTTGGTGAACTTGCTTCCCGGTTTCCACACGCGGGCGGCGGATACGTCTATCTTCGCGAGGCGTACGGCACCCGGACCGCCTTCCTGTACGGCTGGATGTCGCTTATGGTGCTGGATCCGGGCATCACGGCGACCCTGGCGACCGGCATGGCGAGTTACGCGGCCCACATCTATCCGATGGAGTCGGCCGCGATGAAGATGCTCGCCATCGCCGTGTTGATCGTCCTCACCGGAGTGAACATCTACGGCGTGCGCATCGGCGCGTTGATCATCGTCCTGCTGACTATTTTCAAGGTCGGTGTACTCGCCGTCATATCCATCCTGGGTTTCGGCCTGGGCCTCGGCGACTGGTCGAATTTCACCCCCTTCGTGGAACGGCCCGTTGACTCCGGACCGCTGTTCGGCGCGCTTGCGGGCGGCATCGTGGGCGCTTTCTTCGCTTTTGCCGGCTGGTGGGACCTGAACAAGGTGGCCGGCGAAATACGCGATCCGGCCAAAACCCTGCCCAGGGCCTTGCTGCTGGCCGTGGGTATCGTCACGTTGACCTATATCTCCACGAGCGCCGTCTTCATGTATCTCGTGCCGGTTTCCCAGGTCACCACCGACGAGACTTTCGCTGCCCAGGCCGGCGAGGTGCTGTTCGGAAGAAGCGGGGGCATCCTGTTCTCCTCCGTGGTCATCCTCTCCATCGTCGGCAGCCTCACCGGGTTGCTGTTGATGGCGCCCAGGGTGTATTACGCCATGGCCACGGACGGGGTCTTCCTCCGTTTCGCCAGCACGGTCCATCCCACTTTCGGCACGCCCTATCTCGCGATCGCCATCCAGGGGGGACTGGCCTCCCTGCTGGTGTGGCTGGGAACCTTCTCACAAATCCTGAATTACTTCATCTTTGTCGCCGTGCTGTTCATCGCCCTGACCGTGGCGGGCATGTTCGTGATACGCAGAAAACGGCCGGACATGCCGCCGTACCGGGTCCCGCTTTATCCCTTCACCCCGATCGTGTTTCTACTCCTTGCCGCGGTGGTGCTCCTGCTGCTTCTCGGCAACAGTCCGCTGCAGGCCATGATCGGCGTGGGGGTGACCGCATTGGGAATTCCGGTGTACTATCTCGTGTTTCGGAATCAATCCATGCAACCGAGCAATACAGGAGAAGATCATGGCCTGGATCAAGACCATATCCGCGACAGAAGGGGATGACCGGCTGCTCGCCGCCCTGGAGGCGCAGCGATCGCTCTATCCCGCGGAGTACGACACGCCGGTGCACCCCACAGACGACGGCAACTCCGGGATCGTGGCATCGCATTCGCTGATCCCGGATGCGCTGCATCACGCCTTCGCCACCTTCGGCGTGCTGATGTCGCCCGACCTTCCATTGAACCGCCGCCAGCACGAGATGATCTCGACCGTGGTCTCATCGGTAAACCGGTGCGTTTACTGAATAGACTCGCACGCAGAGTTTCTGCGTCGGGTCACGTTGGACAGCGAGCTGGTCGAATCACTCAAGTACGATTACGACAGTGCGCCGCTGGAGAAGCAGGATCGGGCGATGCTGGATTTCGTCATCCGGCTCACCGAGGATGCCACGAAGATTCAGAAATCCGATCTGGATGGATTACGGTCCGTAGGATTCGACGACGTCGCCATTCTTCAGATCACGTTGATCGCGTCGTGGTTCAACTACATCAACCGCGTCGCGGACGCCCTGGGGATTGGGCGGGACGCGGAGGATTCGTAAGACGCCGCTTTACCGGACGGGGATACGGACCTGCGCGGCAAAGTGTGGCCTCGTACCCACCGGTCGAGCGCGGGGCGGCCGCGTACGGACCTGCGCGGCAAAGTGTGGCCTCGTACCCACCGGTCGAGCGCGGGGCGGCCGCCCGTTCCTACGGTAGTATGGCAATGGCCCTTCCCGGTCCGCCGTGGTTGTTTTCGAGCCGGGGACTCAGGAAGACATAGAACGCCCCTTTCGACGGAAGCTGCCCCACGCCAATCAGATATTCCGTGAAGATCATGTCGTGGTTCACCGCCGCCCAGTGCGTCTTCATCGATTCAACCGGATCCACCGAACCCATGTCGGGCGCATCGATGCCGACGTGCATCACGCCTTTCCCGGCCAGGTAGGCGATGACGTCCGGACCCGGCGCCGGCCAGCCCTCGGACAGTCCGTCCAGGGGCGATTTGATGCTCTGATCCGTTCGGCCGCGCTCGAAACGGCGGAAGTGGGCGTCCGTATGGCCGGTCTGGAAAAGAACGACTTCCCCACCCTCGATTTCTCCGTATAACCCTTCGTGCCTTCTGACGTCCTCCACCGTGATGACCGGTGACGCCGGCCAGTCTTCCCGCGAAGTCGTCCCCACAAGATGTTGCACGTTGATGACTCGGGCCGGACCCATGAACCAGTGCAGCGGGACTTTTTCCGTCGTCATCTCCGTGCGCTTCAGCGTACCGTACTCAACCTCGAATTCCCGAAGCGCCGCGCGGGCCGTTTCGTCATATTCGGCGACGTCGAATCCGGGCGGAGGCCCGTAGTGCGCGGGCGGATCCACATGGGTTCCGGTATGGGCATCCATGAAGTGGGTGTTGACCCAGTACGGTCCGAAGGGTCCATCGAAGTAGTTTACGGGCTGTACCCTCGAATAAGGGAAGACGTGGCGGCCCACGCCGCGGCCCGGCCACCAGACGGGATGCTCCATGGACAGGGTGACGGACAGGTCGACCACGCGTTTGGCCTTCACGGCTTCGAGCAGGCTCGAGGCCAGAGCGGGGTTGACAATGGCCACGGCCCGGGTTTCCACCGTGGGGGAGTTCTCGTGCTTCACCGGCAGGGCGATGTACACCGAGCCGTTGGGTGTCCTGTCCAGGTTGATCAATCCCTCCGTATGGACGGCGCCATACTTGAAGTGGCCGAGATGGCTTTCCAGGGCGAGGGGATTTTCGAACATGCCCTCCGGACCCTGTGCCGCATACTTCGGTGGGCCCAGCCCGCCCATGCTCGGGCTGTCGATGCCCATCAGCCACACCCCCCGGCTNCCCACGTATTCGGCCGCATCGTAATCGGGCGCGGGCCATCCGGGCACCGTCCCGGCGACCGGTTCGACGATCAGGCGGCGGTCCTCGGGCACGGGACGGTCGTGGCGGTCGTCGTAGCCGCTCCAATACAAAACGGCATCGCCCGGCCCCATGGGCCTGTGGGCTGCCTCGGCAGCCTTGACCAGGTCCATGGTAAACAGGGGGCTTACGCCTGGCGGAGCCTGGTCCAGCATGGAACGGCCGTCGATCTTGTACACCTCGCCCACCAGCTGCCATGCCGGAACTTTCTCCACCGTCAAATCGCCCCAGTAGTGGGCGTTCGGCAGCCCGCTGTGCTGGGGCGGCATCATGTGGGCCGGGGTATCCGTCTGCGTCGCCGTGTTCTCGTCCAGGATGATCAGGTCCGATGCCCAGGGCCGATCGCCATGGACGATATAGGGTACGACGAGGGGCTGGTGGTGGACCTGCCCTCCCGGCCAGTACTGGTAATGNCGTCCGGATATGACCGGCGACAGATCGACCACGTCATCGGGGCCGACCGGCATGTACTGCGCGGAGGCCGTCAGGGTAGCCAATTGGATGAGTACAATAAGGGACAGGCTACGGGCCGGGCAGCCTGCTTGTCCGTGCTTCCAGAGATGGTACATTAGTCTCTCCTGGGAGTTCAGAATCGTAAGATCACGGGGTTAGGTGTGACCTGGATGATGAGAACCGATGAATGGCGGGTGGTTTGCCAATGGTGACAGAAGTTTGGTGTTTTCTTTCCCGGTTGTCAACATGTCAACTTTCTTCTGCTGAGCACCGAAGGAAGCCGCATTCGATCACCTCGAGTTGTCGGAAACCGCAAGCAACATCGTTTAATTGGCCGTAACGAGTGAAAAACGCCGCTGAAGGCGTCGAGTTAAACTCGTCCCCAAAGTATGCAACACACGCTGGGTGTAGTAAAAGATCTACCTAAGCATACGGTCTGGTTTTGTGGCCGATTCTGCGAATTACGTTTGTCAACTGAGAGGCGACGAATTACCGTAGTACTATGATCGCATCGATTCGCCATCGCGGTCTGAAGGCCAATGACGTTCCGGTTGTAGGATGGCATGGCCGGGTTTGAGCAGAAGTGATTTCGTAATCGTGACACAAGGAGAACGATTGAACTCAAAGTCATTGTAAATTGAGCCGAAGAATGCGGATATTGGGCCGAAATTCCTGCTTTCCCAGGATGCGTGTCGCAAGGTGAGTCGTTGGATGAGTTGCACAGCAACATCCTTGAGGCGATTTACGGGTGTCTGTCCGTCGAGATCGGTGACTTGGTAATAGCTGAGACCGATCGTAACATAGTAGTTGCTTTGTGAAAGCGATCAGCGGCAAACGCCTTTGCCGATTGCTTGAATCTCACGTATGGCAGCTCAAACGAAATAATGGCAGTCTTCACTTCTATGCGAAAGGGAGACTGAGATCGAGTCACCCAGTACTTGGAAAGACATGTTCTAAGACGTAAATAGAGCTACCAACGCCCGAGAGTAGAGCAGATGGTCTCATTCGTTAGAACTATGGTTAACTGGTTGTCCCATTTTGAGGTGTACTACAAGCTGAACGGTGATCGGAAATGGATTTAATGCAAGAAAGACTCAAACGGAATCGCTTCATTTCAGAATTCTATCAGGTAGAAATCAATTTTCGATTAGTGGAGATTGAGCGAGCATATCGTGACCTGAGTTCGGATCAGGCGGAATTAATGCGTTACATTCCTATCGCATTGTATGCAACAGTTGAGTCTTTTTTTCGATTGGCGATCAAAGCACTTATAGATCACGGTGAGCCATTCCTAAGCAATGCTGAAAAGGTTCTCGATGGAAATAGAAAATTCGATTTTGACACGCTGAAAACCTTGTCCGGGCGGTCCGTAACAATAGGTGATCTCATTGCTGCACAGGTTAGGCTCAGCAGTATTGAGTCCTTGTTAAAGGCTATAACCGAACTCTTAGGTCAGGACTTCAAAGAAACCCTAGAATCTACAACTGACAGATGGGAAGACGAAGTGAAGGGAAACCCAGATACTCGAATTATCGATAACATCGACACCACCATTAATTGCGTTAAAGAGACTTTTCGACTACGCCACGTTTTTTGTCACGAAACCGCCGGAAATGAAACACTTACCAAAGAAACCGTTGACAACTGTATTAAACATACCAAGCAGTTTTTGGACGCTTCTGGTGAAGTTATAGGCAATGTTCGGTTCCCCGATCACCCTCTCACACAAGCTGATATGACCAAGGCCGCTGCAGATAAGTATAGCCAAGAGAACGCATTATTGGCAAGGCTGACTGGACAAGTCAAACAAGTGCTTTCGGATGATGAGCAATTTGCACTATTTGAAAAAGCTCAAACTGCTTGGGAATCGTTCATGGATTCAACTACGAACCTCGAGGGTACGACGTCCGAGGGTGGATCGATCCAACCAATGATTAAGTACATGGCTGCGGTCCGATTGATTGAAGAACGGAAGCAGAATCTCAGATATTTACTCACTCTTTTTAGTGACTATTGAGGAAATAGCTATCAAAGGAGCGTTACCTGTGTCCAATCTGCGCGTCGGTATCATCGGCCTGGGCGGTATCGCCCGTCCGCACTGTGAGGCCATCACCAACCAGGATGGCGTGGAGATCGTCGCGGTCGCGGACCTGCTCGAGGAAAAGCGCCGTGAATACATGGAAAAGTACGATATCCCCAGGGGGTACGAAACCCACACGGAGCTGTTGGCGGACGACGAGGTCGAAGCCGTGGCCATCGTCCTTGGCCACCAGCTTCACCACCGCCTTACCGTGGACGCCTGCAACGCCGGCAAGCACGTCCTGGTGGAGAAACCCATGGCGATCAGCCTGGACCAGTGCGACGACATGATCGCCGCCGCCGCGGCCAATCGCGTCAAGCTCATGGTAGGCCTGACGCAGCACTTCTACGGCACCAGCGTCAAGGCGAAGGAAATCCTGGATTCCGGAGCGCTTGGNCCTGCNATCACGGCGGTATGCTACATGTCCAAGCAGTGGGGGCACGGCGGCCGCAGGCCCCAGTACCGCAGCAGNTTCCACGGCGGCGGCATGTGGNTGACCAACGGNGTCCACGTGGTGGACCGCCTCTCCTGGGTCATGGCTTCCCAGGCAATATCGGTCTCCGCCTCCATCGGCAACCGGGCGCACTACCAGGCCGCGGACGACTCCTCCACGGCCTTCATCCGGTACAAGAACGGCACGGCGGGCGTGGCGGTGGCCGTGGGTTACGCCGACGGCGGGCCCAACCACGAATGCCAGGTGATCTGCGCGAACGGCTCGCTGCGCTTCAGCGAATCGGGCGAGAAGTACGTCAGGGTGGGCAAGGACAACCAGTGGGAGGACGTGCCCTTCGACGACCCGCCCCATCCCATGTACAACGAGTGGAAGGGGTTTGTCGAGTCCATCCGCAAGGACATCGAACCGCCCACGCCCGGTGAATGGGGCCGCCACATCATGGAGATCCTGTTCGCCGCGGAACAGTCGTCCATTTCCGGCCNGGAGGTGCCGCTGGCCAGCGGGGGACAGTGGACGCATCAGCAGTCCGGCACGCCGGTNAGCATCGATCACGGCTGGATATAGAGACGGGGGCTTGGTNGGGCGACTGTTCCGAGGCGGCGCCTTGGCCGGGCGGCTGTTCCGAGGCGGGCGGCGGACATGCGGGCCGGAACCGCGGGTCACACAACTGGCGGCGTTCACCCGGAGGCCTGGCTACGTGGTGTATTCCACTACGGCCAGGGTAACGTCGTCATCCTGTTCCCGTCCCGCGGTAAATTCCAGGAGTTCCGCCAGGATGCTGTTTTTCAACGCGTCCGCGTCCTGCCGGCGACACCTTGTCAGCAGCGATTCCAGCCGGTCTTCCTCGTAAAGCACCCCTTCCGGGTCTGCGGCCTCGGTGATTCCGTCCGTGTACATGACCAGCCTGGACCCTGGCGGGAAATCCACGGTCTCCAGGTCAAAGGGACAGGAAACGATCCCCAGCGGCGGGCCTGCGGAATGCAGTCTCGCAGGCGGTGCGTCGCCGGGCGGCAGGAGCATGGGGGGATTGTGGCCGGCGTTGCAATAGTTCAGCGACCGATGCTCCAGGTCGATTTCGGCGTGGAAGAAAGTAATGAACTGGTTGGAGGCAGCGTGGTGGACCATGTATTCATTCAACCGCGCCACCCTTTCCGTCAGGGGAACCCGGATCTCTATGAGCGTGGTCAGCATAGTCTTGCAGGCGACCATGAGCATCGCGCTGGATGGACCGTGTCCGGTCACGTCGGCGATCGTCACCGTCAGGACGTTCTCGCCAACAGGTATGAAATCGTAGTAGTCTCCGCCGACCGCCGCGCAGGACTGGTGTCTTCCCGCGCAGGCAAGGCGTTGGAACACGTAGCGCTCTCCGGGCAGCAGGCCCGCCTGAATCTCCCCGGCCAGGGCCAGTTCCTTGTCCAGCGCGCTTTTGGCGACGGCCGCGTCGAACAGACGCAGGTTGTCGGTCTTGATCGCGGCCAGGTTGGCGGCCGCGCTGACGAGACCGAGGTGATCCACGGTAAACTGCGCGGCGGGATCCGATGAATCGAGGTACAGCAGGCCGAATACCCGGTCCTCATGCCACAGGGGTACGCACAGAATGGACGCCAGCCCGCGGAGGATAACGCTGTGCTGGTCCCTGAACCGTTCATCCCCCAGGGCATTCGTGGTGATGGAGGCCATCCGGTTTTCCAGGGCCTGTTTCACCGCGGTGGTGCTGATTGAGATGCCGCCGGCTTCTCTTCCGGAACGGGATACCAGCGACCTTACCTCGAGGTCGTAGCCATCCTCGGTGTCCAGGGGATGGACGATCGCACAGCAGTCGGCCTCCAGCCACTCGAGCAGGCGCCGGGTAACGAGATCACCCAGTTCCGCTTCGCTGCGCACCGTCATGACGGCCTTGCTCAGATCCGTCAGCTTCAGCAGGTGGCTGTCCGCGCCTGCGCGCTGACGGACGGGCGGTCGGCCAGCCTGCGTATAGGGCAGTNGATCCGCCCGGAACAGAGACGCCGGCGCCTGCGGATCGTCCTTACTCGCCACGGCCTCCGCATCCGCGGCTCCCGCGCCCGCGGAATGCGTCCCATCCGGTTCTCCCCCTTCGAAAACCAGGACAGTCTGTCCGACCCTGATATGATCGCCCGGAAGCAGCGGGGCGGGTTCCCCGGCGACCGGATGATCGTTGACATACGTCCCGTTCCGGCTGCCCAGGTCCGTGATCACGTAGCCCGCAGCCTCGCTTCCGATCCGCGCGTGGAGCTTGGAGACACCGCGGTCCCCTCTGATGGGGAAATCGACTTCCCCGGAACGGCCCAGGGTAGTGACATCCTTCGAGAGGACATGCACTTGCGGAACTTCCGCGCGCAGTATCTTCAGGTAGGGCACGGGGGAACTCCGATTTGCGCGGTCTCAGTGAATCCGGGCTACCGCGCCGGTTCGTCTCGCAGGTCGAAGGCCACCTTGACCGCGCCCTGGCTTCCGGCTTTCAGGGCCCGGCCAATCGCCTTCCGGTAGTCCTTCAGAGGATAAAGATGCGTCAACAGGGGTTTCAGATCGACCTTGCCCTCTGCCAGCAACCGCATCGCAAGGTCGAAGGTCCGCACGGATCGGTTTTCGTATTTTTCCGTCCCGTACGCATACGCTCCCTGTACTTTCAATTCCTTGTACCAGACGGCCGTCCAGTCGATGCCGGAAGGTATACCCGGCATGCCTACGACGGTGACGCATCCACCGGATCCGGTCAGTCGAAGAGCGTCGTCGATGGACCGGGAGGAACCGACACAATCGAAGGTCCGGTTTACGCCGCCGATGAATACGGGCCGCCCGATCTCCGGACGATGGATTTCCGACCCGGTCTCCTCGCTCAAACTTTCGTAGAGGCCGTCGCCCCGGCCGATGACCCGGTCGGCGCCCAGTTCAGCCGCCAGGGTCTCCTGATGGCCATAGCGGGCGGCGGCGAGAATCCGGCACTTGGCTCCCAGGGCCCGGATGGATGCGATAGTAAGCAAACCGATCGCGCCGCACCC
>JGIcombinedJ30088_10002195_pt1 | contig 19008 bp, 16 predicted proteins | sample PinacodermPK_FD_30088 | JGI IMG/M metagenome (IMG submission 30088)
GCCCGACTCGCGCTCGACGTGCTCCTCCTCAACATTCCGGTCCCCAGAAAGACAACATGAACCAACAAAGTGACGACGGTCCCACATCGCAAGCCACGGACGACGCAGCTCAAGACGATCCCGCCTGTACGAACGAAGTCCAATCACCTGCCGATTCCCCTGCTGAATCGACTCTTGAGCCATCGCCTGACTCAACTCCCGAGCCAGCCTCAGAATCATCCGTTGATGACCAGGTGATGATCGGTATTCGCATCCGCGAGGCTTCTCGCATCTACCACTTCGCCGCCCCGCGCGGCCAGGTGTTTGCCGGCGACTATGTCGTGGTGGACCGCTCCCGCGGCGACCAGCTCGCGCGAGTCGTGACCGTGCCAGACGAAGATGGTCCGGCCAAACCAATTCCCCGGGACGTCCGACCCATCGTCCGGCTCGCGGACGCGGATGATCGCGAACACGCCGAACAACAGGCGCAGCGTGCCGACGAGATCCTCCAGGACATGCGCACAGCCGCTGTTCAGCAGGACATGGGCCTCTATCCCGTCGCCGTCGAACTGAACCTTGANGGCGATCAGGGCACCGCCTGGTTCCAGGCGCCTGACCATGTCGATTTCCGACCCCTGCTCGACGAAGTCCAGAACAAACACGACGTCCGGCTCAACATGCAGCAGGCCAACCAGCGCGAGCGCGCTCGTCTGGTCGATGGTTATGACATCTGCGGCCTGCGACTCTGCTGCTCGAGCTGGATGACCGACTTCCCCCACGTCGGCATTCGCGTCGCCAAAGACCAGGACTTGTCGCTCAACCCGGACAGCATTTCCGGCGTTTGTGGACGCCTGCTCTGCTGCCTCACGTTCGAGCACGAGGTCTATCGCGAGATGCGCGGCTCGCTGCCCCGCGTGGGCAAGCGCGTCAGCACGCCGGCGGGTATGGGCAAGGTGATCAAACTCAATGTGCTGCAGCAAAAGGTGACGATCTCGCTCGATGATCATCCCCAGCGCGTCGACGTGCCGGCAGCCGAAATCGGCATGGCCGTCCGCACCGAGGATGCGCCCAACCAGGCGCTGATCGACGCCGAACGAGACCAGCAGGAAGCTGACGCTCAAGCCGCTGCGCTGCGTCAGGCCGCCGCTCCAAGCTCACCCGATGAAGCATCCCCGCCGCCTACCGAGCGGCCTTCGCGTCGTCGCCGACGACGATCCCGCAGATCACAATCGGAGCGGCAGCCGGGAACGTCTGACGCAGATCGCCAACCGGACGCCACGGACACCAGCCGGTCCGAGGAGCAGTCCGAATCGACACAGACGCGTCCGTCACGCAGGCGCCGGCGACGCAAGCAACAGGTCGTCAACCAGCAACAGTCAGATCCATCGGCCGAATCACAGGATGCATCAGGTCCGTTGCAAAAGCCCGAAGGCAAGGGTGGCAGAACCCGACGCCGACGCCGGCGCTCACGTCAACCAGTCAACCAACCCGACCAACCCAACGACTCGGCTGACTAGCGCATCAACCCTCCCAGCTCCCCCTTGTAGAGACTAAATGCACACAACTCCCATTCTCCCCCCTTGCGGGGGAGATGTCGAAGGCAGAGGGGGGGCTGCTCCCCTTCGGTGAGTCCGTGCAACTCCATCCCAATCTCACGTACCCACCGCAAGCGCATCTACGCGAACAGTCCTAGATTCCAAACTCCTCAGCATCCTCGTCCGCATCCACCATCGCGCCGCTCATTTGCGATGCCAGCGCACCGAGCTGTTCCTCGTCGTACCAATGCACGACGATTCGTCCGCCGCCGCTCGGTCCATTGGCTCCGACGCGCACTTCGACCTTTGTCCCCAATGCCGACTCCAACATCTGCACCGCGCGAAACACTGTCGCCGAAGGCTCTGGGCTGCTCGGCGCCTCCGATGATTGTTCCCCAAGGACTCGCACGACATCCTCAAGCTTCCTCACGGTCCAACCCGACTTAAGCGCGCGCTCCGCCAGCGGGACCTGCTCAGACTCCGGCGCGCCCAGGAGCGCTCGCCCGTGACCCTCGCTGAGCGATCCGGCAGCGATCATCGACTGCACAACGTTCGGCAACCGGCGCAATCTGATCGCATTGGCCACCGAGGCGCGACTCTTGCCGACCTCCGTGGAGATCTTCTCTTGCGTCCAGCCCGAGTCCGAGAGCTGTTCAAAGGCTGTCGCCATCTCAATCGGATTTAGATCCTCGCGCTGCAGGTTTTCAACCAGGGCCAGTGTCAAGCGCTCTTCGTCATCGTCGGCCGCTTCCTCTTGAACGACGATCGGCACCGTGTCCAGGCCAGCCAATCCCGCCGCCCGCCATCTCCGCTCTCCCGCGATCAACTCGTACTGGCCCGCTTCGGTCCGCTGCACCAGAAGCGGTTGCAAGATGCCGTGTTCGCGAATGCTCGCCGCCAACTCTTCCAGCAAATCGGAATTAAACTCCTGCCGCGGCTGCGACGGATTCGGTGAAATCGCGCCGATCGGCGCTCGCAACTGCGATTCGGCGGTCTCATCCTGCTTCGCAGCCGGGATCAGTGAATCGAGACCTCGGCCCAATCGCCGCTTCCGGTCTTCTGCCAACCCTGACAGTGGCCGACTGCCGAACGGGCTCACTCGAGGCGCCGTGGTGTCACTCATGCCGATACTCCATCCAGCGTGCCGCCGCGATATAGAGACGACGGCGGAAGCGCTGACAGGCGGCTCAACAACTCCTCCGTCAGCTCCCGATACGCCTCCGCCCCGCGAGATGTCGGCGCGTAGTCGATAATCGGACGCTGATGGCTCGGCGCCTCGGAGAGGCGGATCGAACGTGGGATGATCGTATCAAACATAGAACTGATATGCGACTGCAACTGCGCCGCAACGTCCTGTGACAACCGCGTCCGACCGTCATACATCGTGGCTACGACGCCCAGGAGCTGTAACCCGGGATTCAAATGCATCTGCACGCGACGAATCGTCTCGAGCAGTGCCGACAACCCTTCCAACGCCAGGTACTCACACTGCACCGGAGCTATCACTCCGTCCGACGCGGCGAGCGCGTTCAGCGTCATCAAACCCAGCGACGGGCCGCAATCCACCAGGATCAAGTCATACGAGTCTGCAACACCCGACAACGTGCCTCGAAGGACGTACTCGCGGTCTGGCCGAGTTGCGAGTTCCAGCTCGGCCCCGACCAGGTCCATCGACGACGGGGCGACCTCGAGCCGCGGCCAGTCGGTCGGCACAATGCAGTCGCTCAACTCCACCTGACCCAGCAGCGCGTCGTACAGAAACGCGCCGCTCGTAGCGGCGCCCAGCGCCGATGTGGCGTTCGCCTGCGCGTCCGCGTCGAGCACGAGCGTGCGATGACCCTGCGCCGCCGCTGCGGCAGCCAGATTCACGGTGGTCGTCGTCTTGCCGACGCCGCCCTTTTGATTCGCCACCGCAACCACACTCACGTCAGCGCGCCTCCGACAACTCCGGGCACAAACCTCAGTTGCGGCACGATCGGCCGCTCTGGTCTGAGGATAATGGTCAACCCGTTACGTCGGGTANCCGGATCTAGTCGTCACGGTACAGAATTCGCACGCGNCGCGATGTGCCCTCGCCGTAAGACTCGGTCTTCAGTTCCGGGTCGTCCTGCAATTGCAGGTGAATGATCCGCCGTTCGGCGGCTGGCATCACACCCAGGGTGACCGGTTCGCCNCGATCGCGCACTTCCGACGCCGCTCGTTGGGCCATCTCTTCGAGCGCNGTCTCACGGCGGCGACGGTAGCCGTCGACATCGACAGTGACCGGATTGTTGCCCTCCAGCGCGCGACTGACGATGACGTTGACCACGTACTGCAACGCCGCCACATGCGCCCCGTGGCGACCGATCAGCAGTCCCAGATCCTCGTCGCCAACCGGCGTGACGTCAAGCACGGACACCGCATGTCCGAGGCCGTCCATCGGCGTCTGCGGCTCGCGCGCGGTCACATCCACGTCGAAGCCGAGCTGGTGCGCAATGTCAGTCAGCACCTCGACTGCAAACTGTTTCGGATCGCTGTTCGGTTCGAAGTCGGGATCGGCTAGCAACTCAAACGGTCCTAGCGGCTCTCGAGCCGGCTGGCGCTCTCGCGACGACTCACGTTCTCTCCCGCGGCCACGACCGCCGCTACCACCGCGCCCACGATCGCCGCGTTCGCCCCGGTCCCCACGATCTCGTCGACCGCCGGAAGCGGGCGCCACTGATCGAGGACGAGAGCGCGAACGATGATCCGGCTGGACCTCGCGCTGTCCTGTATCGGCGGTGGCGCTTTCCTGATCCGACGGCTGCACGACCGCACGCTGGCCGCTGGGCCGGCGGCTCGAGCCGGAACCTCCACCTCTTCCGCCCCGACCACCCCGTCCACCCCGCTGACCAGGTTCAAGTTCGGTCAGATCGGAATAGTCATCGATTCTCGGCAGAGCCGGCGCATCCGATCCACGATTCCCCCCTTGAACTCCGGAGAGGGGCGTCACACGAACCATCGACTGCGCGTGACCGATACCGAAAATGCCGGTTCGGCCCTCCTCCAGCACTTCGACCTCTACCTGAGCGCGAGAGAGTCCGAGTCGGCGTAGCGCCGATTGCACCGCGTCATCGACGGAGCGTCCCGACTGCTCAATTGCATCCCTGTTCGCCATAGCCACTTCTCCAGCTAAANCGCATGTCGGGCGGCGTCGAGTCTGAATCCGGTCTNTATCGACACCGAGCCCATAGAACTCCTGATTCGCGTCAACGCGACCGATTTGCTCGTCGCCTCCGTTGCCGTCGGCGTCGCGCTGCGCTGGTCTGCCGCCGCTGTGGGCGTTCCGCAGGCGTCTCCGACGACTCCTCATCGCCTTCTTCAACCGTTTCGGCTGTCGCAGCGACGACTGCTGTTCCGCCGCCGGCTCCGGCCGCAGCAGCTGCTGCCGCTGGTGTCGGCAGCGGTTCGGACGACAGCAGCCACTTCCACGACCACTTCAGTCCCTGTCGGTAGAAGTAGTAGTAGTACGACGTGAGAATCGTGAAAATTGACGTCACCAGCCAGTACAGACCGAGACCGGCCGGTACCTGCAATGTGAAGAATCCAAACATGAACGGCATCATCCAGAGCATGGTGCGGTTCATCGACTCCGAGCGCTCATCGCGCGGACCCATCCGGGCCGTCGAGACCTTCTGCTGGATGTACGCCGTCACACCGACCATGATCGCCAGCGGCAATGACTGCTCGATCGACGATGATCCCAGGTCCCAGAAGAGGAAATCACGATTGATCGGAATCGCCGACGTGATGTACGCCCAGTCGTAGAGGTCGGACGACAGGCGCAGCAACTGCTCGGGCGTGTCGCCCAGCGTCCGTCGCAATACCTGGTAGAGCGCGATCCAGATCGGCATCTGGACCAGGAGTGGCCAGAGGCAACCGAGAGGATTGAAGCCCGCCTCGCGGTAGACCTTCATCAACTCTTCCTGGCGACGCTTCGGATCCTTGTACTTCTTCTGGATCTCCTGCATCCGCGGCTGCATGTCCTGCATGCCCTTGGTTGCCCGAAGCTGACGCAGCGTCAGCGGATATGTCACCACCCGCACGATCAGCGTGAAGAGAATGATCGCAACCCCGTAGTTGTCGCTCACGGAGTGTGCGATCACGATTAGCCCGTTCATGATCGGGCCAATCAAAATGTCGTTCCAGATGAAGTCGATTATGTCCATCGTCGTTAATTCTGCGGATACAGCCTGACGGCCTGGTTTGCGCCCAACAGCACGGCGTAGAGCACCCCATCCTCATCGCTGACGAGAATCCGGTCCTCGCGCAGGATCGCGTTGGCCATCAGGTCCTTGGCTCCATCGAGTTGGAACTGCCGGAGCGGAGCACCGTCGGACGCACTGAGTTGATGAATCATGCCGCCGCGAGCCACAATCACCAGAATTCCGCCGCCATCGCCGGTTTCTGCTTCCTGCTCAACAAACAGCGGCCTGGCGCGAATCCGATCTCCGGCTGCATACGGCTGCAGCCAACGCTTTGCGCCGGTAAGAGCGTCAATCGCATAGACATTGCCGCGCAGGTCGGTGGCATACATGACGCCGTCGTGGATCAGCGGCGTTCCCCACAACCAATGCGACGCCTGTGTCGCCCAGACCTGTCCACCGGTCGCAGCGTCGAGACCGTAGATCGTGCGATCCAGACTGCCCACGTAGACGATCCCGTCAGCAGCAGTGACCGATCCTGCGATGCCGCCTTCGATATCCACCTGCCACGCCGATCTGCCAATCTGCTCACCTTCAACATTGATGGCAGTCACGCGACCATCCAGGCCGGCGACGATCAGCAGTTTCCCGCGTTCGGTTTCGACCAGCGCCGGACCGCCCCAGATCTGTAGCTCGGAGTTGCCGTCCCACGTCCAGATCGCCTCTCCGGGCTGCTCAATGTCNACCGCGTGGACCCGATANGTCGTGTCGGCGAGATAGACGATGCTGCCATCGACAACGAGGTCGGCGACGAGCCGTGATTCACTATNGAAGACGACGCGCGCAGACTCGCCATCGCGCCGAACGGCATAAAGGATGCCGTCGGAGTAGCCGGCAAACAGCCATTCATCGGTCGATTCCACCCAGACCGGGTCCGCATAGAACGCGACCGGCTCAATCTCCGAGTCCAGGCCGGGGAAGCGGCCGTCATCGTCGGGAAATTCCCAGAGTGCGGAACCCAGGTTGCCGTCTAGCAGTTGCAATGCGATGACCTGGTCATCGCCGGTTGGCGCGATCAACCGCGTTTCCGGCTCGATCGGGTCGGGTGTCGGCGCTGCCCAGCCATCGGGCTGGTCGGCGACATCGCAGGCAACGATCAGGGGCACGGCGAGGATCAGCAAGAAACCCAGGATCGCCGGTCGGCGCGTCCCGAGACCGGTCCTGAACGGGCCGCCGAATTGTTTCACGTGAAACAATTTCGCCGTCAGTCGTCGCGCAGCGTTAGCCACAGCAGCAACACTCCCGATCGACCGGTCAGATTGTTTCACGTGAAACATCCTGACTCGGAGGAGCGGGGTCATACCCACCCTGATTGAACGGATTGCATCTTGCCAGCCGCCAGATGCCAATTCCTACACCCACCAACGCCCCGCGCGACCGCACCGCGTCAATCATGTACTGCGAGCACGACGGCTCAAACCGGCATTGCGATCCCATCGCTCCAAAGAACGGGGAGATCAGCTTCTGGTAGCCCTCCAGGACGAACACAACGAACGAACTCACAACCTGCCCGATCCTCCGCACCAACGACCTGGTCACGACCCACCAACCGATCGAGCCGCTCCAGCGCTTTGTCTGCCTTGACGACGTGGCCGACGTGGCTGAAGTGGCCGAAGTTGCCGAAGTTGCCGAACCGATCGGCCCACAAGTCGACGTAACGTCGAGTTCAGCTCCGCAAAGTCCGCCTCGGCGGCGCCATTGCGAGCGATCACCACGACATCCAACCCCTGGCAATCGGCATTCTGATTCAGTCTTCTGACCGACTCTCGCAAGCGCCGACGAATCCTGTTGCGCACCACCGCGCCGCCCAGACGCGAACTGATCGCAAATCCGAATCGGCACGGATCATCGTCGGGGCCTTCCGTTCGAGGAGCGACGCGCAGCGCCAATACGCCGCCAGACGCCCGAATCCCATTGCGGAACACGGCGTCAAAGTCGGACTTGCGGCGCAATCGCTGATCGCGATATGGGTGTCGCTGGATCGTGGGCATTGGACGGCCACGCCCTACTTGAAGTCTTGACTGGCGTCTTGCCGTCCGTGTTGCCAGACAACCGGCGCTATACCTCACGGCACGCGACGCCTGTACAGGCAAGCAGGAAGACAAAAGGGTACTTCCGACGTTCAGACGACCGTCAATCGTCGCCGACCTCGGGCACGGCGGCGCTTCAGCACCGCCCGCCCGCCGCGGCTAGACATTCGCTTGAGGAACCCATGCTCCCGCTTGCGCGGTATTCGCTTCGGTTGATACGTGCGTTTCGGCATCAAATCCCTCAACACATCACGGGACACACAAGCCCGATGGACGAAGAATGCAGGACAAGTAGCACTAAGTATACGCCAGCGCCGGGCAAACCTCGCGTTGCCTGCGATTCGGAGCGTCAGGTGCCCCCAATGCCGAGATTAATCCTGTCAAGCGTTCCAATCGTCATGGTGCCCCTCCTGCATGATCACGACCCGCTCTGCGCCACGGCCTGATATGCGGCGAGCGACTCGATCACGAATCGAACATACATTCTTGTCGATTCAAAGTCGAGTGCGGCGAGGAAGCCGTCGGGCCCGGCGAGCGCGGCATCATCCTCCCAGCGCGCTGCATTGCCGGGACCAGCGTTGTAGGCGGCCAGCGCCATGATCGGTTCGTTCGAGAAGCCCTCCAGTTGCCGCGCCAGATACCAGGCGCCGAAACGAATCGACAGCTCGGGCCGCGCCAGGTCGGTGTGCTGATACTCAATCCCCAGTCCGGCCGCGATATCCGAGCCCGTCGGCGGAATCACCTGGGTCAGACCGACCTCCCCGGCCAGCCCCTCCGCGGATGCGTCGTAGAAACTCTCCCGTCGGATCAACGACCAGAGCAGCAGCGGATCGATTCCTTCCGCTGTCGAGTGCAACGTCATCACATCCGGCCAGGGTTGTGGATAGGCGAGACGCAGGAGTTCGGCCGGAGCGTCGGTCCAGTAGAGCCCAAAGACATTCAGCAGTTGCGCCGCCGCCCGCGCCGAGCCCGAGAATTCCCGCTGCTCAGCGAGAAACTGTGACGCCTGCGCCAGAGCCCAGGGATCAAGCGCCAGCGTGGAGATCCAGGTCTGCAACATCCGGTCGGCGGCGTCATCAAACCCGCCCTGCCGTAGATCACGCGCGGCCTGCCATTCTGCCGCTCCAGTGAGACCCGACTCAGGAGAATCCGCCTCACCCGTCAATCGCGTCAGCCATTCGTCGATTGATATGTCGAGTACCACCGGAGCTTCGAGGTCCAGCAGGGCAGCCGCGCGAAGTCCGTAGAAGCCAACCGGATTGATGTCGATCACCTTGGAAGCGAGATCGGCGGCCGTCTCCGCGTCGCCCGCTTCTCGATGCATCAGGGCCGACCAGTAGAGGAACTCCTGGCGAACGTCGGCACCCCAATAGTCCGCGCCGATATTGGCAGCGTCGCGGAAACGCTCAGCGGCCGATGGCCATTGCCCGCGACCCACCGCCATCGACGCCCATCGTCGCGCAGCCTCGACCGCGCGATCGTGCTGCGGGTGATCCTCCATCACCTGCCGCCAGTACGCCTCTGCAGAGTCCTGATCGCCGTCGGCAAGATCAAACTCTGCCAGTCGCATCGCAGACTCCGCTGCCAGCGGATGCGAGGCATCACGTCCGATCACCGCGACATAACCGAGCGCTGCGCTCTGGCGGTCATCATTGGCCTGATGAATAGCTGCGATGTAGTACTCGCCGGCGACCTGCTCCGCGACATCGCCAGAGCTACCCAACACATTCAGCATCGCGCTGCGAGCCTCGACCCAGAGTTGCTCGTTGAAGCGGATCCTGCCGATCGTGAGCTGATCGACGTCTGCGCCTGAGTCGATCAGCAGGGCCAACGCCTCCGAGCTCTCAGCGAAGTCCTGATAATCGTCGACCAATGTTCTCCACGCCTCTCGAGCCCCGTCAATATCGCCGAGATCCCGCTTCAGAGCGCCGGTCCTAAGCCACGCGGCTGCATGGTCGTCCCGCCAGGGCGAGAGCTCCAGCAATTCGTCATAACGATCCAGTGCGCGATCGACCTCGCCGGCGATGTCCAGTTCGGTTGCCACCAGGTGGATGGCCCGCAATCGATCCTGGAACGCCAACATGCCGCCGAGCGCTCGTTCGGCCCACTCGATCGCTTCCTCGCCTCTTCCGGCACGCTGCAACGTCCGCGCCGTCTCGAGCGCGATCATCGCCCAGGCGGGACTGTCGGAGTTCACATATTCCTTCATCGCTTCGAGCGCCACATCGACCTGAGACAGCATGAGCGCCGATTGCGCTCTCAACAGAGCATGCCGTCGGATTTGCTCGGAGGTGAGGAATCCGGCGATCTCGCCCAGGGCGGCCATCGCGTCCGACGGTCGATCGAGCTTCAGCAGCAACCGCACGCGATCAAGCTGGAGCGACGTCAGGGCGTTCGCATCAAGCGATGCACCCGTTGCAATGGCAGACTCGCGGACACTCAGCGCCTGTTCCCAATAGCCGTTGTGCTCGAGCGCCGACGATTCGGCGATCAGCAGCAGGGCCGGATCTCCAGGAGATCGTGTCGTCGGTTCAGGCTCTGCGACTTGTTGCTCTTCGGATGGCGGTGGCTGTACGGCTGGTTGAGCGTCAGCCGGCGGACTCGGCGCCGCCTCTGGTTGCTGCACTGGTTCCTCGTCGCCCGAGCAGGCCACTGCCAGCGCAGCGGCCCAACAGGCCAAGGCAATCACACCAAGCATCCGGTAACGAAACAAACGGGCAGCGTCAGCCGCTACAGGTAACATCAAAACGACCCCGGGATCTGCCCCGCCGACGCCTACAGTCACTTTAGCCCCATGATTCAAGTTGCGGACGAACCACAACGCGCGATTTCTGCGACCTGCTGGGCCGAAATCGACCTGTCGGNGCTGCGAACGAACGTCGAAGTGTTGCGACGTCAGGCGGAGCCGGCCGGTGTCGCTGCTGTGGTCAAGGCGGACGCGTACGGTCACGGCGCAGTGGCGATTGCACTGGCTGCGCTGGAAGCTGGAGCAGAGCGACTCTGCGTATTCACGGTTCGGGAGGCCGTCGAGCTGCGTGAAGCCGGAATTGCCGCTCCGATCCTGTGTCTTGGACCCGTCCTCAATGGCGATTCCCGGCAGATCGCCGAACACGACATCGCCGCTGTCGTTGACTCGGACGAAACAGCAATCAAGCTTGCCTCCGCAGCGCTTGAGGCGGGCGTTCGAGTCCGGGCTCACATCAATATCGACAGCGGGATGCAGCGCTACGGCCTGGCCCACGACCGGGCAGTTGCGCTCGCCGAACAGGTCCGGGCCACGCCGTCGCTCGACCTTGAAGCCGTCTTCACGCACTTTCCCGATGCTGCCAACGCCGACCGCTCGGGAACACATAACGCCTTTCGACGCTTCCAGCGGACTGCCGACCAGATAGGCGCGCCGATGCGTCATGCGGCGGCCTCGGCGGCGACGTTCAATCTGCCCCAGTCGTCGCTCGACTTCGTCCGAGCTGGCATCGCCCTCTACGGCATGGATCCGGCACCCGAACTTAAGCTGCCTGAGGCCCAAGAACTGCACCCGGTGATGTCCTGGAAGACATCGCTCCTGGCCATCCGTCAGGTACGGCAGGGCGAGTCAGTCTCTTACGGAGGACTCTGGACCGCACACCGAGATTCGCGGATCGGAATCATTGGGGCTGGGTACGCAGACGGATTACGGCGCAGGCTCGGCGAGAGCGGGGCCATGCTGGTGCGAGGACAACGCGCGCCGATTCGTGGAGCAATCTGCATGGACAGCACCATGATCGATCTGACCGATATCACCGACGCAGCTGCGGGCGACACCGTGACGATCATCGGTCGCGACGGCTCTGAAGCGATATCTGCCTGGGATCTGGCGCGGCAGCTTGACACGATCCCGTACGAGATCTTCACGAGCATCAGCGCTCGAGTCCCTCGCCTGGTCGTCGATCCAGCCAACTCGGAGAGCTAGCAACTTGTCGGCAGGCCGATCCGTTCGTAGGATCAAGGGCGGAGATATGCCCATGACCATCCGCAACCGCTTCGTCGGCGCGTTGACCGCCCTTGTTGGCGCCATCGTCGCCCTGTCCGCCCTGGCGCTGCTCAACCCGACCGGGGCCAGCGAGTATCTGATCCAGGAGGAGCCGGAGCGCGGATCAACTGTGGCGGAAGCGCCGCATCAGTTGCTGCTCACCTTCGACCACTCGCTCGCGCAGATCAAGGGCGCGCATCATGTCGAGGTCACCAATAGCGAGGGCCACCGCGTCGACGAGGGCCACCCGTCAATCTCCACCTACAGCCAGCGCACGCTCGTTGTGCCAATCCACGCGGAAGGCGATGGCTCGCTCAACGTCGAGTACACCGTCTTGCTGATCGGCGACGGCGAACACCTGCAAGTCCACTCCTCATACGACTTCACCGTCGATCACTCGCTGGGTCCAATTGAGGGCGATCAGATTGAAGCGCCGGCCACAGCGAAGTCCAGCCAGGCGCTGGTGCTCTGGACGATCGTCATCCTGCTGGGCATCGCTATCGCGGGTGCACTGGTCTACTTCCTGCGCATGGCGACCGGTAACTCGCGCAGCTCGCTCGAACCAACCAACCGCAGCGTCTTCCGGGATTAGGGCTGTCGGCGACCAGCCAACATCTCCCGTTACTTCGTCATACCCGCGCTCCGACGCGGGTATCTCGCAGCGCGTTCCATAACGACAGAGAACCGTACGAGAAGCTCGCACCCCAGCAGATCCTCAGGTTCGCAGGATGTTTCGGACTCGTCGAGATTCCCGCGACGGAGCGCGGGAATGACGAAGGTCTGGCGGCTGTTCAGCGGATGGGCGTTACACAGCATGGCCGCTGGCGAGCGGGACCCCCTCAGCCTTTGGCAGCTCCCCCTGCGAGGGGGAGCAAGAAACCTGCACCTGCTCGGTGAAAGAGCTCGGCAACTAACTGGATACGGTCTACTCCTCGCCGGCCCCGTCCTCACTCCCGGCACGCACCGATGGAATCAGCGGCTGCGCGTCTTCGTCGCGCTTTGACTTGCGCTCTGGCAAATCGAGGATGCGCTGCTTGACTGCCGCGACATCCTCAGCCGAAGCGCCCGGAGCCAGCGCCAGCAGCGCAAACCCAGAATCTCTCAACGCCTCAATGTCACCAGCAGAGATGTCGGTGGGACAGACTGTGCCCATTGGAACCGAGGCAAACAGCGCCAGCCTGCGGACGTCCAGTACCGACTGAAGACTGAGTGGAAACTGGAGCGGCACGGCAATCTCGGCCGGGCGCATGCTGCCCAGCGCGCGCGCGTCCGCTTCGTCGATTCTCGGACCTGCTAAACGCACGACATAATCAATATCCTCGTCGAGCATTGCATCTGCCCGCGCGCCCTCGATCACGAAGGACACGAACGCCGCCCCGCGCTCCTTGGCTGCTGCGACATTCTCAGTCGTCAGTGTTTCCAGACGCGCTCCCCACAACTCGACTCCGGCCGATTGCATATCCGCTTCGTCCGACTCGCTGAACGCGAGACAGAAGTCCGCTCCGTCGACGACGCCGACCGTGCCAACCAGCATCGATGGCTGACGTTCCTCGACCGCCGCTCCAAATCCCAATCGCCGCTGTCGGCTCTTACGCCGGTCGCGAATCGCGTCTGCAAACTTGCCCATAGCTTCGCTCCTCACTCTGCCCAAACTGCCTGCTCAGCATGGATGTCAACTCAACTAGAATCCAGCTTAATTCAGGCCTCGGAACGAACGACTTGAGCGGCCTGAGCAACANGAGCGGGGAACACATGGATGTGGGCGACTGGCTGGCCGCTCCNTTTGGCACAGAGGTGATCGANTGGGCGCCGATTCCGCTGCGAATCGTGCTGGGGATCATCTTCATTGATGCCGGTCTGGGCAAGTTCCGCCGAGGCATCGGCGGATTCTCGGGCTGGCTCGAATCGCTGGGCGTCCCATTCCCGAAGCTGGCCGGTCCGGGCGTGGCGTCCATTGAGCTCGGCGGCGGGATTCTGCTGCTGGCCGGTCTGCTGGTGCCCTGGGTTGCGATACCGCTCGCGATCAACATGATGGTCGCCACGTATGTCAACAAGTTCAAAGAAGGACTGCCCTTCCAGGGCTCATCCGACCGGCAGGGGTACGAGCTTGATGTCCTGTTGGTCTTCGCTTGTATAGCCTTGATCTTGATGGGCGCCGGACCCGCTTCTATTGATTCCATTCTTTCGTAGGCGCCGACTCGCCACGTAGCCGGACACCGGGATACGCTTGCCTGCGGCAAGCGTGCGAGTTGGGGGTCCACGAGATGGAGCGATGGTCCGTTTTCGTCGCGGAACATCCGTGGCGCGTCGTGGCGATGTGGATTCTGTTGGTGGTGGTCGCCGTTGTCGCGGTGCGCAACCTCGGCGGCACGCTGACTGACTCCTTCGTCGTTCCTGGTACCGAGACCCAGTCGGCAGTCGATTTGCTGGAAGAGCGATATCCGGCTCGTTCCGGTTCAGAACTCGCGGCCGTCTTCCATACGCCCAACGGGACGATTCAGGGTGACGAGGCCCAATCCGCCATACAAGCGTTTGTGCTACAAGTCGCCGACGTCGATGAAGTCGCGGTCGTCTTCCCACCTGAACAGCGACAAGGCAGCCTCTCGGCCGACGGCCGAACAGCCATTGTGCGGGTGGCCTTTGACAAGCTGGCCAACAATCTCTCGTCAGAGAACATCGGCGAAGTGATCGGCTATGGCGAGGCGCTTCGATCCGACACGCTGCAGATCGACTTCGCCGGGGAACCGGTGCGCGAGTACGAGACCGAGCCGCCCGGCACCGCCGAGCTCGTCGGCCTGGCGGCGGCGTTGATCATCCTGATTGTCGGGTTTGGCTCCATCTTCGCTGCAGGAATGCCGATCGTCTCCGCGCTGGTTGGACTCGCAGTCGGCACGGTCGGCATCATTATCGCGGCGGCGTTCCTCGACATCTCAACCGTCGCACCGACTTTCGGCGCCATGCTTGGCATCGGCGTCGGGATCGACTACGCCCTCTTCGTCATTGCCCGCTTCCGCGAGCAACTTGCCGCCGGCGTCGATCCCGGCGAAGCGACGCGAGCCGCCGTGACCACGGCCGGCCGCGCAGTGGCCTTTGCCGGATCGATCGTCGTGGTCGCGTTGCTCGGTCTGTTCGCGATCGGGATCCCGCTGATTGCCAACATGGGGCTCGCGGCGGCGATGGTCGTGTTGATTGAGATGATCGTGGCGGTCTCACTGCTGCCGGCGATGTTGGTCCTCATCGGGCGACGGATTGACAAGTTCTCGATTCCCGGTTTGCGCTACACCGCAGGCGGCGAGCACGGCCGCTGGTATCACTTCTCCCGACGCATCGAGCGCCGCGCCTGGATCTACCTGCTGATCGCTTCTGCCATCTTGATCACGATGACCATCCCGGCGTTCATGATGGAAATGGGTGTCTCCGACGATGGCAACCGGCCCACTTCCTACACATCGCGCCGAGCCTATGACCTGATCTCGGATGCGTTCGGCCCAGGCGTCAACGGCTCGCTGTTCGCCGTCGTCGACAGATCCGGAGAGCGCCTGACACCTGAGGACCTGCAGGCCGTGAGTCGCGCCCTAGCCGCAACCGAGGGCGTCGCAGCAGTATTGCCACCCGATATCTCCGTCAGTGGCGAGACAGCGCTGGTGCCGATCATCCCGACGACGGCGCCACAAGAACTGGAGTCTCGGCACCTCATCGGACGACTCCGAGAGGGAGCCGTGCCGGCGGCACTCGACGAGATCGTGCCTCAAACGACGATCTACATCGCCGGAATCACCGCCGCATACGAAGATGTCACTGCCAAGATGATCTCACGGCTACCGATCTTCTTCGCGCTCGTGATTGGTGTCTCGATCCTGCTGCTGATGATGGCCTTCCGCTCGATTCTGGTGCCGCTCAAGGCGGCCGTAATGAACATGCTCGCGATCGGCGCAGCGCTCGGCTTCCTCGTCGTGATCTTCCAGTGGGGTTGGGGACTCTCGTTCCTGGGGCTTGATCGGACCGGTCCGATCGAGTCGTTNATNCCNATGATCATGTTCGCCATTCTCTTCGGCCTCTCAATGGACTACGAGGTCTTCCTCCTNTCGCGGATTCGCGAACACTGGCTGGAAACGGGCGACTCCGGCGAGTCTGTGGCATTCGGAATCGGCGCGTCGGCTCGCGTGATCACTGCGGCAGCTGCCATCCTGATCGCCGTATTCGGCAGCTTCGCCTTCTTCGGCGACGAGCGAGCGGTCAAGGAGTTCGGCATCGGCATGGCCTTCGCCATCTTCATCGACGCGACGCTCGTCCGGCTCGTGCTAGTGCCGGCGTTCATGCAGATCGCCGGTCCGGCCAACTGGTACATGCCGAAGTGGCTGGACAACGCACTGCCACGGCTGACCATCGACCCACCGATCCCTGTGCGCACCCGAGTACGCCGGATGCTCGGTGTCGCGCTGCACATGGTCCTGGCCAGACCGCAAAAGTCGGCTATCCGCTAGCGGTCCTCATCCCCGCCGTAGATCCATCATTCCCGCCGTAGCTCCGTCATTCCCGCGCTCCGCCGCGGGAATCTCGACGCGTGTTGCACACTGGTTGAAAGCCACGTTCGATTCCACTTCTCCCCCCTTTGCGGGGGAGATGCCGCATGCCTGCCCCGGGCTCGACCCGGGGGCAGAGGGGGGTCTCCCTGGCTGCTAACCCTGTCTGCTCGTCACCCGCCGACCCCCCCCACTGCCACTCCGTGACATTCCCCCCCCTTGGGGGGGAGAGGGGACTAGAGCGTGATGTAACGGCCTTTTGCCGTGAGTTACGCACGTCAGAGCGTGCATATGACAATGGGGCAGAACGACAAGCGCCGGGATTGCTCCCGGCGCTTGTGTTGTGTTAGCTGCGGTGTCGTCGGTTACTGCTCTTCGGACTCTTCCTCCATCGCCTCGGGGGCGTCGTCGTAGAGGTGGACTTCGATCTGCCACTCGGTGATGCCCGTGCCAGCGCCCTCAGGCTGGAGCAGTACGCTCCAGACTCCGGCTGGACCCGGTGCGTCTTCGGGTGTGATGAAGACGGCGCTGGCCAGGCAGGGATCGGCGCTCGCGCAGTTAAGGATGACTCGGCCCGAGACCACTATCTGGCCTTCGCTGTCGAAGACGAACAGACGCGCGGTGCTGGAGTCCGTGCCCACGATCGAGGCAACGATCTCGAAGATGCCGTCGTTGTCACCGACGAGGAGCGAGCCGTTCTCGCCGATTTCGCTGCCGATGCCGAGGAGCGTGGGCACCAGGCCGTCCTCGGTGATCTCGCCGCGCAGACTGAGGTCGCCGAGCGGAGTGGGCAGCGTGACGCCCATCGCCATCGCTGAATCTTCCTCCATCGCGGTGTCCTCGGCCGGCGGTTCGCCACCGGTCTGAGTAACGGTCAAGACGTAAGGGCCGGTGTTCTCGTCGGCGTAGTCCTTGACAGTCAGGCTGACGATTCCGTCTTCGGCGGGCTCCAGCGTCAGAGCCGAATCGGTACCGAACGGGCCGCCGCCGGTGTCGTCATCGACTGCATCCAGACCACTGCCCTGGACCAGCAGGACGGTGTCGAAGAGCAGGCTCTGGACTTGGACTTCGTAGGTCGCTCCGGCGCGGAGGGCCAGGTTGAAGCTGTCAGCATCGCCGGGGACGTCGATCGTACCCACGAACGGCACATTGATCTCAAGCGGCATGGTCGCGTCGGCCTCCGCCATCGACATCAACGGAGCGCTCGAGCTGATCTCGAAGGTCGGCTCGTAGGCCATGGCCGCGACCGGCTCTTCATCCCCGTCGCCCATCATGGCCGGTTCCGGTGAAATCAACAGGCGGTAGGGACCGACCGTGTCCGGCGCCAGGCTGATGATCGTTGAACCGGCAATCAGCGTGGAGTCCTGCAGGACCTGACCGTCGGCGTCAATCAACTGCAACAGCGCCGGCACATTGGTGGAGATTGACAGCGAGACCGTCTGCCCGGTCGCGTCGTCGCCGAGGAACAGCTCAGTCGACGGCTGCGATGAGTCAACAATGAGCAGGTGTTCCGGTGACGCGCTGGCCGGGTCGGGCGTGCGCGCCGGAGTAATCGCAGCAGGAGGCAGGCTGCGCGCCAGGTCGCCGGCGGAGACGTACCAGCCGAGCTGCACCATCGCCGCCGAGGCGATGCCAATGACCGTTCCGCCGCCGTCGACGAGGATCATGCCTGCGGTCGCGCCATACGGTTGCGCGTCGGTGCGCAGGAATGTGCGCTGTCCCGCTTCCCACTCCTCGGTCCCGCTGAGGACGCCGGAGAAGACGGCGGGAATTGCGTCAGCCATGTCGGCTGGGCTGTAGCCGATGGTGAAGACCGAGGAACCGGGCCGGATGCCCTCGCCGTCGCCAAGTCGAGCGCCTGGCAGCCGTCGTACGAGATTGCCATCGACCGGCCCCAGGTAGGCGATGCCGGTGAACTGGTCACGACCGACGATCGGCAGGTCTTCCAGGATGTCGCCATTGGACAGCAGCACGTCGGCGGACATGGCGCCTCCGAGTGAGCGTTCATCGACCATGACGTATCCGTCGGTAATCACCAGGCCAGTGGCGGCAGAATTGTCGGTCAAGACGAGCGCCAGGCTGGGGAACACGATGCTGTACGCCGTGGCGCCTTCGCCGCCACCGGCGGCCTCGGGCGGAGGCTCAGGGCCTGCATCCTCCTGAGGAGGTTGTGCGGCGGCGGCCGGCGCTGCAGCCGGCGCAGCTTGCTGCTCCTGCTGGCCCTGCTCTTGCTTGGACTGCTGGTCCTGCTCATCATCCTCGGTATCGCTGCCGACGAGATCGCAGGCGCTTAACACGAGCGCTGCAGAGACGAGTAGCGCGAACAACCACAGTCCGCGACGGTGCAGACCCTCGGTCAGCATGGATACATTCATCTCGGCTCCCGTCGCTGTCGCGGCTCGGCTGGACGGCGCCTGAGCGGCGTCTCAACCCTCATCACCCACAGGGATTGTTATCGGATTGTATCCCACGTCCGGGTTCACAACCCGTCACATGAAGCGCGATACTGAGAGTGAATCAGAGTCGGACGGCCTCGCTGAAGGGATTGGAGAAGCCCATGCAATACATCCTGCTGGTGCGGCTTTCGCCCGAGGGACTTGACGCGACACTCGCGAATCCGCGCGCGCCATTGGAGGCGGAACAGAACGTCTCGATACCAGGTGTCAGCGCATTGGGCATCTATGCCGTGCTCGGTCCGTATGACTTCAC
>JGIcombinedJ30088_10002215_pt1 | contig 18894 bp, 19 predicted proteins | sample PinacodermPK_FD_30088 | JGI IMG/M metagenome (IMG submission 30088)
CCGCCGTGGCTGCAGCAGGAGCAGGAGCGGGAGCCGCCGGTTCCGGTTCGGCCTGGCTCGCGCACCCAAGCGCAAGCAGTAGAGCAGCGCCCACTATAAACGCCAACAGTCGCGTTACTCTCAATCTTCTTGCAAGATCAGACATTGAAATTCTCCCTCACTACTCTGAGCAATCCTACTGACCATATTGATGACAGACTACCCAGTCATCCCTAAAGTGTCAACAATGATTCAGGAAACACCGAATGTGAAACGATTTTCAGGAAACTCATGATGGTGAATTGTGCCTCTTGTATTACTCTTTCGGGTAACTCTTGATGTCTCACGGACATTAAATTCGCTGTCTGCAAGCGACCAGCGGTCATCCTTGGTCAACGACAACTTGTATGTTGTATTCGTCCTGCAGATGAGGGAATCTGTAAGATAGGTGGGAGGGGCGCGTCGTTGACAACTAGGTGAGTCAGGCAACTGCACTGAATTGCGCCGTAGAATAGTATGGCACCCCTTCCCTTCCATCTGTTGCTCCGAACGGATACATGGGTACAAGGCCCGCATCTACAAGTGAGGAGGACATCAATCATTATCTCATCGGGAGGTGGAACATGGCAGTCATAGCCGGAGTTGACGTGGGCAAGGCCAGTCTGGACGTCTCGATTTCTGAGGGTCCGGTGATACGCTTTGACAACACGGTCAAGGGGATTGGAAAGCTGCTGAAGCACCTGAAGGCGCAGGACGTCACCGTGGCTGTGTGCGAGGCCACCGGTGGATACGAAAGACTGCTGGTAAGCCAGTTGAGGAAGACCGAGATTGCGATACACGTGGCGCACCCGAGCCGTGTGCGCGCGTTCGCGAAGGCATGTGGGTACGAAGCGAAGACCGATCCGCGGGACGCCCAAGTGCTCTCACGATACGGACAGGTATTTCCAGATAACCGAACACCGCAGCGTGAGCTGGAACCGGATCGTGAAGCGCTGCGTGACCTGCTCAGCAGACGTCGCCAGTTTGTGCGGCAGCGGGTGCAGGAAACGGGTCGTCTTGACAAGGGAACCACTTCCATCGCGCAAAGATCGACAAAGCGTCACATCGCCTGGCTGGAAAAGGAGATAGCCCGACTGGATGTGGAGTATCAGGAGACGTTGGAGAAATGTATCCCTTTCGCCGACCGTGCCGCGCTGTACCGCACCGTGCCGGGCGTCGGGCCACTTACTTCGGCCACGCTGGTCGCCTACCTGCCAGAACTGGGCTGTCGGGACAGCAAATCTCTGACTTCGCTGGTGGGGTTAGCTCCCTGGTCACGGGACAGCGGGAAGAAGCGAGGCAGCCGTGCTATCAGAGGAGGGCGAGGCTCGGTGCGCAGTGCCCTGTACCTATGTGCCTGGTCAGCGATACGTCACGATAGTGAACTGCGCCGCTTTTATCAGCGACTTCGTCAGCGAGGGAAACCCGGCAACGTGGCGGTGGTGGCGGTGATGCGCAAGCTGCTTCTGCAGTTGAATGCGGTGGCACGTCGAGGGACGCCCTGGATCCCGAAGTCAGTTCCAATCATGTCTTCTTAAACTCCACTCGGAGGTTGACATCCAACACGGATACTGTCGTTGACCAACCCCAAGCTCGTATGAGTGTTAGTACAGAGCTGCGCCGCCGAGGCCGATGACGCTGACTTTCTCACCGGTACGTCCGAAGGAGCGCTGTTCCAATTCGCTTGAAGTGAGTGACCTCCATTACTGAACTTCGCAGTATGCTCTCGCCGCTGCTTGCCCGCTGCTATTCAATTTGGCGGAGTTTAGGGTCCAGTTTGTCTCTGAGCCAGTCACCAAAGAGGTTTAGGGACATGACCGTGAGAAGAATTGCCATTCCTGGCATGGCAGCCACCCACCAAGCATCCGAAATCTGGTCTCGACCGTCGGCTACCATGGCCCCCCAGGCCGGCTCGGGCGGGGGTATCCCTGCGCCTACGAAACTTAGCGTCGCTTCCACCAGGATTACGATGCCCACCTGCAATGTTCCCACGACTATGATGGTGTTGGCAGTCCCCGGCAACAGGTGGTTGATCAATATTCTGGGGGTCGACGCTCCGGCGACTCTGGCCAAGGACACGTAGTCCAACGTTTTCAGTTGTAATGCCTCGCCGCGCACCATGCGGGCAAACCGCGGCCATATCCATATCGCCAGAACCCCGACAATCATTTCGAAGGACTGGCCGATCGTGACCACCAATACCAGCGCCACGAGAATTAACGGAATCGCAAGAATAAGATCCACCAGGCGCATCACCACCTCGTCCACCCATCCCCCATACCAGCCGGATACCAGCCCCAACAATACTCCTAACCCGCCGCCGACCCCAAGAGTCACCGCCGCTACGACGAGCGAGATGCGCGCGCCGAATATAATCCGGCTCAGGATGTCTCGACCCAATTGGTCTGTGCCCAACAAGTAATTGGTACTGCCTCCGGCCTTGGTCCCAGGCCCGGAGGCCATCAGTATGGTGTCGCCTAAGTTTGCGTTCTGATCTTGTTCGCGGGCCTTTTCCAGTGACACCTGGGAGCTGAGTTGGCCGGGCTGAGGAACTTCCACCACCAGTTTTTCCGCAGTCCTTGGATCGCCCCAGAATGGCGGCAGGAGTCTTTCTCTCACGCTGGCATCAGTTGGGTCATGGGGTGCAATGAAGTTGGCGAAGACCCCGGTAACCACCACCACCGCCAAGAGGAATATGGATATAATCGGTAGCCGTCTGATCATCCGCCAAATACCCAATATTCGGTCAATGCGGCGTGATGGACGGTCAAGGACTGATTCTGCCACTATAAACTCTCGAAATCTCTAGGCGTAACGGATTCTAGGGTCGATGAGGGCGTACAGGACGTCCACCAGAAGCGCGGCCGCAAGGTACAGTAGGGTGAAGACGATTACTACAGCTTGGAGGACCGGGTAATCGGACTGTAAAGTGGAGTTAATTGACAATTGCCCCAACCCAGGCCAGGCGAAGACCAACTCTATGGCGATCGAGCCGGTAACCAAATTGCCCAGGGTAACCCCTGCGAGGGTTAGTGGGGGGATCAAGGCATTTCGCAGGGCGTGCTTCCAGATTACCCCCGTGCTGCCCACTCCCTTGGCCTTGGCCAGCTTGATGTACTCGGAGTCAAGCGCATCGAGCATGGCTGAGCGTACCAGCCTCATGTTGGCCGCCACGAAGAACCATCCCAAACTAATGGCTGGAAGGAGTATGCTGTTCCATTCTTCGCGACCTGAAGGAGGCACCCAATTCAGCCAAACGGCAAAGAAAAAGATCAGCATAATGCCAACCCAAAATGGTGGGGCGGACTGGGCGATGAGCGCCACAAGCTTGCCGATCTGATCGAAAATACTGCCTCGTTTCACCGCTGACAGGACCCCTAACGGCACCCCTGCTATTACGGAGAAGAGAAAGGCAACACCCGCAAGCTGTAACGTTGCTGCGAGACGCTCCAGAATCAATTCGGTAACTGCTGTAGTTGTTGCAGTTGAGGTGCCGAAATCGCCTCGAACCGCGCCCTTCAGAAAGATCCAGTACTGTTCGTAATAGGGTTTGTCCAGGCCTAGCCTCTCACCGACCCTCTCGTACTGCTGTCGGGTGGTGAAGTCGCCCAGCATGATTGTGCGCGGGTCGCCTGCTATCCGGGCCATAGCGAAGACAATCACAGATACAGCAAAAAGAGTGATTATCGCTAGAATGAGTCGGCGCGCCAAGAACCGTTGCATATTGCTGGCCTAGCCCTCTGGAGTCATTTCGGCAAGACAGAGGTCGATTGCAATGAAAGTAGAAGCCGAGTCCACCAAACCGTCATTCCGGCGGAGGCCGGAATCCAGAATTGAGTTCGGTCTGAGAAAGGCATATGCATCTGGAACCTGTACTAGGCCAAGGCAATGCCCGGAATTAGGGTTGATCTGGCATCTTGTTATCTAACCGGCGGATGCGGCGCCGGACGGTCAACAATAACCACTGGGGCGCCGGCCGCAGCAAATCCACGGGCCAACCCTCGACCGATCCCGCGGCTTCCGACTCCGGCCACCACTGCCACCTGTCCCGCAAGATCGAGCCGGTCACTCGATTCAGCAGTCACTTGGTTGGCCTCCGTTGAGCCTGTGACAGTTTGGTAGGTTGAGCGGTGATCCTGTCATGCTGAGGCGCAGCCGAAGCATCTCCTAATTTTCAACTTCGGTTGGTCTGGAGATGCTTCGCTCCGTTTCACTATGCTCAGCATGACAGTGTTTGGGGTCGGCGCCCGCCAGTCTGATTCAGGCTGACAGGGTGGGTGCTACTCTGCCCGGTGCTTTGCGTATTCGTACGATCCAAGCACTCTTGACTCCGCATAGTTAATGTGTTCCGTCCACGCGACAACGTTGGGGCCCAGCGGGAACAGTAGGTTGACGCTGTACAATCCGCTGTCCAGAGCGTTGTCGTACATGAAGGCAGCGATTTCGTTCAGCTTTGCCCAGTGGGTCTCCGAGTCTACGGCGGCATTCATCTGCTCTACCAAGTCGTCCATTATGGGATGGTCGAATCCTGCCGAAAAGCCTGAGTTACTTCCATAAATGATGTGCATTATGGTCGCAGGGCTGGCCCGGCCACCTGTGCCATGGCAGTTCAATCCGACGTAAGACCGGGCGTTGAGTTTCGGCCCGATGACAGTTTGTGGCACGCGGTCTATTTGGGTACGGATTCCGATATCTTCGAAGTATTCCGCCACGGCCTCACAAGATGCGTGTTCACCAGCGACGCCGCGGGTACTGGCAGTTACGATCATATCGAAGCCATCTTCGTATCCGGCTTCCGCGAGAAGCTGCCGGGCACGGTCAGGGTTGAACTCCCACTCCCTGTATTTGGGAGGAAGCCTGTGCAGCGCGTTTTCCCAGGTCCACAAAGACTGGGGCAAGCCCTCTCCATCCAGGAAACTGTCCACTATTGCCTGCCTGTCGATGGAGATAAGCATGGCTTCCCGGACTTTTCTGGCCCGCTCCCATTCGGGAGAGTTGATGTCCGGGTTTGGGGATACCCAGGGACATGCGTCGTCCTTAAGGCAGTTGAACGCGCCCGGACGCCGTTCTTCGAAGTCCGCTTCTCCCATCCCCGCATAGTGGTTAGGATGCAGCCCGAGGTGTTGAGTGGTACCGTTGGGGATCGCCATGTACTGGATGCCTGGCACCTTGTCCAGGGACGGTTTTGAGTCGAAGTTCATCAGGAAGGTGTCCAGATTTCCCGTTAGGAAGCCAGCCAGCCGGGTATTCTCTTCGGGAATCTGCCAGAACACTAGCTCGGCGAACTCAGGGGCTTTACGGTAGTGATCTTGTAGGGCGCTGAACCTCCAGTATTCGTGGAGGCTTTCCTCCTCGTACTGCCAGGGCCCGGTGCCGATACCCAGCGGCCCCGCCGCTTCCCGCCCTAGCGAGTCGAAGACGGTTTTGCTGTTAACAATAAACGCCGGCTGAATTAAGAAATCCAGGAATCCCCTCTTAGGCGCAACCAGGTCCACGCTCAGCGCGTAATCATCGACTTTGGTTATCCCCCCGCCTTCAACGGCAAGATATTCTCGTGACGTACCCGCCCAAGAGCTTACGCTGTCTTCCCCGCTGATTTCTTGCATGGAGAAGATGACGTCATCGCTGGTCATATTGCCCCAGCCCCTGTGAAATTCGACGTCTTCCCGGAGCTTGAGCGTCCACACCGAGCCGGAGTCGTCGAGAGACCACTCCGTAATGAGCTGGGGGACGACTTCTCCATCCCCGTTCAGCTTCAGCACTGGCTCGCCGGAGGTGGTGCCGACAAATCCTATTTCCGGTGCGGTCCTGACCGTATAGTCATTGCCAAACGTGACAACTTGCTGAAATGCAACGTCGAGGGTGCCAGATTGCATTACATCTGCCGGCGCGGGAGCCGCTGGCGCTGGCACCGCCGCCGCCACCGCAATTACAACCGCGGCATCTACCGCATTCTGCAGGTCCTCGGCGGTGATCCCAGGCTGCTCGTCCAGCTGGTCGGAGACTATCTTGCTGACCTCGTCGGCAGAGAGCCCGGGCTGTATCGCGCCCTCGACTATCTTGCTAACGTCGTCCTCAGTCAACCCCTCCGGTATCTCGATTCCCGCGATTGCGGCCTGCAATTCCGCAGCGGTTATACCCTCCGCAGCATCGACCGCAGTTTGCAGGTCCGCGGCGGTGATCCCAGGCTGCGCGGAAATCGCGCTCGAGACTATCTCGCTGACGTCGGCCTCAGACAGGCCTTCCGGTATCTGGATTCCCGCGATTGCGGCCTGCAACTCCTCGGCGGTTATTCCCGCAGGAGCCGCGGGCGCGGGTTGTTCTGCTCCGCACGACATTGCCAGCGCCATCACGAGCACCAGCGGCAACATCAGAGCCAATAGCTTACTGAAGTTCATATCAACCTCCTCTGCATATGCATTCCTAAACAGCCAGACGCAATAATCAACAAATCGCGGTGTCCCGACTTGTCGGTGGAGCTTACATTTCCCTTCCATGCTTATTTGCCAGTTAACGTCGGTGTAGGTAGGAGGATATCGGAGTCGGTGTGGGTAGGAGGATATCGGGGGGAATGCTATGGTTTCATAGACGCGACAATCAATGATGGCAATGAATATATCAGCGCCTGCTTATCTTATCAACCGCCAGCATACGTGCCACCATTTTCACCTCATTCAGGAAAACAGGGTCTCTAGACCACTTTCAAAGGTTCTAGGCGGCACATACAGACCGAACCTCACCTCAGAGGTAGCGCACTCTGACCTGCGCATCCTCCATGAATTCGCGCTCTTCGGTAGCCTGTCAATATCGAGAGATGATCTTGTGGGTTTCATTGGATGGTTGACGGCACCGGTGAGCGATAAGACCGTGGCTCTCGTCGAGGATGTTGTGTTGAGATGTTGTGTTGATAGGGTTTACTCACTCTGATATGGTGAATCCCGGCTGAGATAGTTTCCCAGATTAACAGTCGAATGAGGCGAGCCGCACAATGTGGAGAGAGGCTGGTAAGTTGTATCACCTCACCTCCGATCTCCTCGGCAAGAGGTACGGCATCTTACCGGGGAATGTATGAAGCCCTCCAAGGCGACTAGGATGGTCTTTGGCTAACGGGGTACTGCCCTTCCTCGATTGTAGGCTGAGAGCCACAATTCATTACACCGAATTTGGAATGGAGGAGAGCGGAATGAAATTCGGAGCCGGGATCATTTGCAATCGAACCACCTGGGACGACATCCGCACGTCGATTGAGACGGTGGAGGCGGGGCGATGGGATAGCCTGTGGTTTCCCGACCACTTCTTCCCTCCGCGGGGAGGGCACGAAACTGAACATCTCCCGGTTTTCGAGAGCTTTACCCTGATCGCGGTGGCCGCCGGCATGACGCAGAGGATCAGGCTCGGTAACCTGGTGTTGGGCAACACCTACCGCAACCCAGCGCTGGTCGCGAAGATGGCAACAACGCTCGACCAGGCCTCGAAGGGTCGTTTCACATTGGGGATCGGCACTGCATGGCACGAGCGCGAGCACGAGGCCTACGGGTGGGGATACCCTTCGATTAAGGAACGTTCGGACAGACTTCAAGAGGCGTGCGAACTCATCCGCAAGCTCTTTACTACGGAGGGCCCTGTTGACTACGATGGCCGATATTATCGATTGGACCAAGCTCAGATGTCGCCCGCTTCTTATCATCAGCCTCATATTCCGATCATGGTCGGCGGCAACGGAGAGCGGCGGACGCTACGCACCGTTGCGATGCACGGCGACATCATGAATCTGGACGGCTGGGCCGGCCAAGGGGTGGCGTTCGAGTACTATCGGCGCAAGGTTGACGTGCTCCAGCGTCACTGCGAGGCTATCGGTCGCGATCCTGCGGAGATCAAGCACTCACTCGCGATGCCGATGCACCTCACGGACGACAAGCAGTCCGCAGAAGGCTTCATCGAGCGGATGGGCCCCGGGTCAATAGCGGGGCCGAGAGGCTACATCATCGATCGGATTGGCCAGTTCGCCGATGCAGGCGTCGATGAGGTTATATTGGGCCCCAGCAGCGATGACGGCGTAACCTTCGCGGCCGGCGACATCTCAATCCTCCAGCGGGTCGAAGAGGAGATCGTCGCGGCCTTCGACTAGCGGCCGCCGCGGCTGCTAGACTCGAAGGTTCCACCAGCTGATATTTATGTAGCGTGGCTGCGTTGGCGTTGTGCAAGACTAGGTCTGTATGCGTCGTTAGCCTCGGCTGTCTCTTAGCCAGTCTGACCTTATCGGACCACGGACTTGGGTGTAGGCTCTATCCGCGTTATTACGGCGTTACCCATGGCCAACATCTCCGGGATCCGCGGTTGTATTTCGTTCTTCCAGGTGTCGTCCTCGTAAGCGGACTCGTACAGGCGGACTCGCTCCTCTTCTGACTCGAACCTTCGCATCCATATGTAATGGTTGTCGTCTTCCTGGTCGATGAAACTACCTGCCACCACTATCCCCTTGGATACCTCATAGGGTATTATGACCTCTTCCATGTACCGTACCCAGTTATCCCTCTGACCCGGTTGTGTTCGGTACTGGCGAAGCTCATAGAACATTGTTTTCTCCTTTCGGCCGAACTTAAATCCAAAGTAACTTCTTCCAGCATTCAACACGTCCGCCCACAAGGATTATTGGCCTTTGGCGGTTCCCCCAAGCCCCTCCGCACTTTCCTCTTCAAGTTCGCATTGGCCATTCTGCAGCACAGTTCACTTGTTGGCAGGCTTTAACCAGTCGGCTACTGTGCCACTTGGCCGCCGTCAACCGACAAGATGGTGCCGGTGATGAACGAAGCCGCGTCTGAGCATAGCCAAAGCGCCGCCTCTGCTTGTTCCTCGGGAGTCCCCAGCCGTCCCATCGGGGATTTTTCGGCCATCACGTCTAGATCATGGTCAGGGCTGTCCGCCACGAACCGCCTGATCATCGGAGTTGCGGTCGCACCGGGACAGATCGCATTTACCCTGATGCCCTCTTGCGCGTTTTCGAGCGCTGCTACCTTGGTGAGACCATTGACCCCGTGCTTACTCGCCGTGTAGGCTGGCAGATTTGCTGTCGCCCATAGACCGACAGAAGAGGAGGTATTGACGATGGCGCCGCCGCCCTGTTCGAGCATCTGTGAAATCTGGTAACGCATACACAGCCAGATGCCCTTCAGGTTGATACTTATGACCCTGTCCCAGAGTTCTTCCTGTAATTCGTGGGTTGGCGCCACATCTTGCGTAATTCCGGCGCTATTGGCAGCGCAGTCCAACCGGCCGTAGGTCTGCACGGCCGTATTTACCGACGCCTCAACTTGGCTGGCTATCGTGACATCCGTTCTGACGAATATGGCCTCGCCTCCGGAATCCTGAATGATGCGCACGGTCTCTTCGCCGCCCTCAACTCCTATATCAACAATCACAACCTTGGCACCTTCCCGACCAAAGGCCAGCGCTGTCGCTCGACCAATTCCAGAACCGGCTCCGGTTACCATCGCTACTTTGCCGTCAAAACTACCTGCCATTGTGAAACCTCCGTGGGCCCAAATCAGCTGGGCACTTTCGATTACTTGGCAACGCACCCAAAGTCCACTGCTGTGTTGTGGTCGGCGATGAACGAGGTGGCATCGGAAGACAGCCAGATTACCGCTTCGGCAATTTCCTCCGGCTAGCCCAACCGTCCGATAGGACGCCAGAAAACAACCTGCTCTTCAATGGCAACGATTGAAGACGATAATTTCCGACAGCTTATAGCACGTGGAATGTTTTAACAAGCAACTCTTGTTGTTGCTCAGCGATTCCGTCCCAGCCAATTGTCAGGCGAGGATCAGCCGTCTTTAACACTGTGCAGCAGGTCGTCTATTTTCACGCCATATAGGACTGAGCCGTATCCTCTGTAGCAAGTCTATGTCCAGGTCATCAAGCTCCTGCTTCAGCCAACTGGTATGTGCATTGACCCTTTAACGCACAATGCGTATATCGTGGGGGCCAGTTAAGAACTCGGAAGAGGTGACGAAATGCGACTGAAGGGCAAGGTGGCAATCATTACCGGAGCGGCTGGCAGCATGGGCGCGGAGGAGGCGCGGCTGTTTGCGCGGGAGGGCGCGAAGGTAGTCATCGCGGATGTTTTCGACGACGATGGCAGGCTGGTCGAAGCGGAAATTGCTGAGGCAGGCGGAGAAGCCACCTACCTGCACGCAGACGTTACCAGCTATGACGACTGGGAGCGCCTGATCTCGGAGACGGTGTCACAATACGGCAAGCTGGACATTCTCGTCAACAACGCGGGCATCAGCGGGGATTCTCCTGAGATTGATAGGCTGGACTTCGATGAATGGAATCGGATTATGGGTGTGAACGCGACCGGAGTATTTCTTGGAACAAAGTACGCTATAGAGCAGATGGTAAAGACCGGCGGTGGCTCCATCGTCAACATCTCATCTATAGCGGGAATTGTCGGGGGTGATGGCGATCATCCAGCGTATCATGCGTCGAAGGGCGCCGTGCGCATCCTCACCAAGGCGATGGCTGTGCAGTACGGACCCCAGGGTATCCGCGTGAACTCGGTGCATCCGGGCTTCATGCCACCAATGCGCACGTCCACACCGAATCCGGCCCCGGGAGAGGAGTTGCTACGTCAGACACCATTGCGGAGGACCGGGGAAACCATCGAAGTTGCTTACGGCGTGCTGTTTCTCGCGTCGGACGAGGCGTCTTTCGTCACCGGAACTGAGCTTGTAATAGACGGCGGCTTTATCGCGCGCTGAGTGCGACACTAATACGATTGGTTGGGTGTGCGCCCTTTGCCGCGGCCCCGTGAGGAGGCTCGATGAACAGCGAACTGCGAGGCAGAGCGCACCAATCAGAATTAGAGGGACTGCCTCACTACAGTCCTTGTGTAAAGTATAAGGAGCTTTTCCCAAAGCTGGTTACTTAGCAGGACAGTCACTACGGAATTGGGTTGACGGCCATTACTCCTTTCAGATAATGCAACGAAACGTTCGCCTACAGTGCATCATACAAATGCTTGCCGTATCATCTGTTGCGGCCTGGGATATTTAAGGTGATGGAATTTACAATCACCGGCCACATACCAGATGAGGAGGCGATGAGTCATATGGCGAGCGTGATACACAGGGCAGAGTTGAGCAAGATCTTTGCAGATCGAATGGGCGTTAGCCCGGCCTCTGCTGCGGATGCCACCGCTGCGGTCCTCGACGGCATCAAGCAGGCGCTTTCTGAGAACGGTCGTGTAACGTGGACCGGCTTCGGTACATTCTCCGTTAAGGAGAGGGCTGCGTGCCAGATGCGAGCGATAGCCGGAGAGAATGCCGGTCAGACGATCGATGTTCCAGCTTGGAAATATGCTGCGTTCAGAGTCGCGAACACGCTCTAACAGACAGTGCGCGACGGTCATCAATAGCCAGCTTGAGCTGCCGTCCTAGCAGTACACCTCTGATATTACCTCCCTATTCCGAGAGTCGCGGCCTAACCGTTGCGTTGCAAGGAAATACAGCAAAAGCTTGCATTCACGCCCTCGATCCGTAGCTGAGCCACCCCCTTAAATTGGACAACCTACCGCCAATATGCAAGGATGTATCGGATTTACTCTTGCACGGAGAATCCACAGTCGAAGATCGCATACATACCAGCGCAAGAAGGGCCGGTTCAGGTGTAGTGAAATGACCAGTCGGCAGATTAGCCAATCGAAGTACTTCGGAACGTGTCTGCATTGTCGCAGTCGGATTGAGGCTCACACAACAGCAGAGTGGCGCAAGTTAGTTCGCGGTCCCTGTCCGCATTGTGGTCGCTCGGGTTGGTGAAATGACCACAGGACTTATGGAGTGAAGATATGCCACTGATGAACTACTCCACCAGGGTTGAAACCCACAGAACCGTATCCCAGATCACAGAGATACTGGTGCGGCACGGCGCAAGTCGGATCGTGCAGGATTTTGACGGGAGCGGAAATGTCGTCGCCCTGAAGTGGAGCCTTGACGGACGGTATGGGAACCTCGGCTACGCAATGCCCGTGAATTATGAGGCGGTCTATGATGTGCTCACCGACGAGGGGCTGATTTTCAAGAGAGACGCCGAGCGACGGAAGGAGCAGGCCCGCCGCGTGGCCTGGCGAATACTGAAAGACTGGATTGAAGCGCAGATCGCGTTGCTCGAATCCGGAATGGTCGAAATGGAAGAGATATTCCTGCCGTACATGATTGCCGGAGCAGGAGACAGGACCCTCTACAGAGCGCTGGTAGATGGGCAGTTCCGGGACCTGCACCTAATCACACACGACGCCATAGCGCTGCCGCAGGCGAGAATCCAGGAACCGTCGTAGCTGCATGGGACCCTTTGGAGAAGAAGCGGAATGACCGAGGAAGTCAGAATCACGTACAAGCGAAAACCGGGCGCTGGGCCTAATCATCCTCCACCGGACTCAGGGCTGCCTGCCGACGCTAACATCGCGCCCTGCAACAATTGCGGAGAGTGGTTCCTGGAGAGCACTCTATCGAAGACAGCCGAAGTGACCTGCCCACACGGAGGTCCCAAGATATCTCAGTCGATCCCGAAGGAAGAGTACGAGTTCAGTGAGAGCTTTATTCGACAACTTCACAGAGGCGACGAAATAGCGCTGATCTTTCTCTGCGACGACTGCAGAGTACGTGGATGAGAAGGACCGGTTATCACGACCCGCGATGGAAACGTCTCTAAATTGCTTCAGGAAAGGCGTCGGTCGGCGAGGCGGCAGGCCGAGTTGGGCCCACGAATGATGATAATCCCGAATCGTCGGCAATGCCTATCATGTGACTTCAGCACAGTCGAAAAGGGATCCGTATGACAACCGAATCTTCGACCGGAATCTCCCGCCGGCGCAGACCGCGTGGACGTTATCCTAAAACACAGGACGGCGCAACCCCCAAGCGCCAGAAGCGCATACCAGAGTACCTCGAACCCGACGAGGTGAACGCCATCATCAGAGCAGCGCCCAACCCGAAGGCGAATCTGCTTATGCTGGAGCAGTGGCGAGGCGGTCTTCGTGTATCCGAGGCACTCGACCTTGAGGTGCGGGACCTGTCGCTCGATACAGCCACTCCGACGCTGCGAGTGCGGTCGGGCAAGGGCGGCAAGACGCGTCTCGTACCGGTGCATCCGGAGCTGCACGGGGCGCTGGCTAGTGCGTTGGCTTACGGGGACATCAGCCAGGGCAGAATCGTCGAGGCGCATCCCGCGACTGCCTGGCGCTGGGTGCAGGCGGCGGTGAAAGGTGCCGAGGAGCTGGGAGCGATTGCGCCGGGGAAGCGAGTTGGAACGCACACACTGCGCCACAGCTACGCCCGGCACTTGCTGATGAACGGCATTCCCATCAACTACCTATCGCGCTGGCTTGGCCACAGCTCGATCCAGACGACGCTAATCTATCTGGAACTTGTGCCGGACCCGACCGGCAGCCTTGCCGCGGTACCGTGATGGTAGCATGCTTTGAAACTCAAGATTGGCGGCATCACATTTGATTCGCCAATAGTCAATTCTTTCAGTAGTATCGGAGAGGGTTTCAAATGACAGACAGGCAATCGAATACTGACTCTCAAAGAGAAGAATACATCAAGCAAATAAAGCTCTTTTTGGGCCAAGAGTGCCTCCCTGGAGACGTAATACAAAGTTGGCATATCAATGAACGATCAGAAGGGAACCATGTTGTTAAGTCAGCTTCAGTTAGAGTTCACCCTCCTGAAAACTCTCGATGGGATTATCACGCTGAAACTGTATTCGAGGGCCCACAAAAACTTATTCACAGAGGCGTTTGTGTGAAATCAGAATCCAATCCCGAAGGTGGCATGGAATTCTCACTCGAAGACCTTGTGTGGGAATTCGAGAGGGCAATGATTGGCCCAATAGGTATGTTTGGGATGCCAGACTTAGAGAAAGCTTATTGGCTCCCTCTCATAAGCGGTCTCGTCAGAGGAGTCGAGATGCCGAGCTTGACCTTAAACAAGGACTTGCGGCCCTTCTCCTACGCAGTTCCAATAGATGGACTGTCAGCTGAGCAAGATTTGAAATCCTTCTTTATCGAAGATTTCGGCGTGATGTCCGGCGATGATGACAATCTATTTGCTCCAATACTCGCCAGTTTTGATTTTGCGGCATCAGAGCCTGCTCTGCAGGCCAATGTACCAAAGGCTTGGGGTGTCGTATTGGCTCGAGATTTCTTGGCTGCTGAAGGATTAGCTCTTAGAAGAGCTAGGTTCACTGCGGACTTAATCAACTTCGCCTTAAACACCGGCATCAGCCACTTCGATACGCGATATGACAACGAATTGCTTGAGTGGGATGCCGAGGTCGGCAGGTCTGTCGTCTCCCTGCACCCTTGGATAGTCATTCTGGAACCAATGGGAGAACACCCTCCAAAGGGATGGGTTAGGCCGACGCCTCTGGTGGAGCATAAGGTCGATACCGACCTTGAAAATGGCTATAAGCGCATATCCCTTTTCGCCGAAAAGTTTCGTGACGCGTCACATCTAGGGGATATACAGGAACAGAGTGGCCGTCGAGCGCTCAGCGATCGAGAAACGAAGCTTTCCGCCGGCATCCAGCGTTCTCTCAGATGGCTTGGGATCGCTTCAAGCGAAGAAAATAAAAACGACCAGTTTATCGCGACATGGATTTCACTAGAAGCCATTTTGAATTGCATCGACTACCCAGGTGTTTTCGCAGGCAACCGCCGTGCTACGAGAAACATCATTCGCAAGATCATCGGGGAGATGGATCTTCCAAATTCAGAAATCGAACCTTTAACAGTATCGAAAGATTTAATCAGGAATCGTGTGTTCAACAATCATTGGCCTTTAAGGACGCAACTTGCCATGTTCGCGAAGTCCTTTGGTATTGAACTCAGACAGGGCGATTCAGAATTAGTTCGTGACTTTGCGAAGATAAGAAATGACGTTTTTCACGCAGGAAATATTGAATCTTCAATTTCTAAGCAACAACTTAGACGACTTCGGTACTTGGTCGAGCGTCTTGTCGCTGCTGCATCTGTCTATGGATATGAGGACTTTGAGTCGGATACACCGCAAGAAATCCAATTTGGGGAAATTGGACCGGAAGGAGGCGCTGCCCCGGTATTCTTGGATGGTCGTGAAGTTTCCTACAGACTCGTAGGGGACAACAATCCGGAACGGCCGCTCTTTGAGCTTACTATAGAAGGGAAAATTTACAGCGATCGCAACGCTAATATCTCCTTTCAGCAGGAATAATTTGAAGAACAATTGCCGCCCCGCTTACGGTAGGGGGATTAATTCCGACTCAGACTAATAGCTTGCGACGCAACTCCGTGCTCTGCCCCCAGCTTATTAGGATGCACAGTTCCTTGGCGGTCTCGCTCTCTATCCGCACACCTTCGCTCTCGGCCCAAGCGGGCAGCATAAATATCACCAGCTCGTCGCAGTGCGGGAGCCAACCGAGGTCGTATTCATACCACGGCTGATCGTTCTTGTGACCGAAGCAATGGTTGAGGAGCGCCTGAGCATAGGTCAGCGGGCAGAACACCCTGCGGTCGATGTCGGTGAGTCCGGCGGCTCTACTGACGGCTTCCATTCGAGCATCTCAAACTAGCTTCGACGGATGCTACGGCGATTTGGCGGCGACGGCTTTCGCGGATTCGAGCTGAATTTGCCGTTTTTCGTGCGAGTCACTGCGAAGTCTCAACTTTACTCCGAAAGTATAGACTCCCAATCAGAACGTAGTGGCCGCACACCCATTTCCTCTATGAGCACGCGTATGACAGCACTGAGAGAAACATCTCCGGTCGGCAAGTGGGCCTCCCGAACATCACTACGCCCGACCTGCGCTCCGTGACCTAAGTGAAGGTGGGGACTCGTCACCGAGCTGCTACCGCGCGGATGCCAGTGATACAGTAGCACTTCTCTCTCCTCGGCGTCGTGAACCGAGTAGTAGTATTCGACGACGTCAACTCTCCAGAGAGAACCAGGACTTTCAGTTTCTTCTATACGGTAATGCTGTTGCAGCCTTAACATGAGATGGCCCGGTCCGCCGAGACCAACAGGGACCCCACCGTTCATTGCCAGGCGGTGAGGGACTGGGGAGGGATGATAGCCACCTGCAACATCGACCACGGAAGTCGTCACGCACGAAACCGCTCTCTGAATACTGTGCCGGTAATTGGCAACAGCTTCAGCGGAGGTCCTTCCGATGGTCAATCTGCCCAATACTCAGGCAACATAGAGGCGAGGAATACGACATCACCGTGCTTTTCCTTGTCGCCGTCGAACTTACCAGCTTTCCACGCCTCCGCGAATTCATCGAGGCTCATGCCGAAGTTCCGACGAGCGAGATTTTCTTTCATCTCGCGGTCCTCTTCCTCGGTGAGCATACGCCCTTGAGGCAGGTCTTCGTCTGCTGTCTTTGAAGGCTTGGTAAGCATAATGTTTCCTCTTCTGACCGAGCTGATGCTACCAAGGATAGCATGCCAAGAACCGCGGCGGGTGTGAGCTGCAGCGATTTCCCCGCCGATCCACGCGAAGACAGCGTAAACTGCTAATCCCACACGCCCTTCATTCGCAGCTCGTCAACGCGCTCATCCGCCCAGACGTCACAGGTTATCACGCCCACTTGCCGAGACTTCTACCGTGGACTACCGGCCCTGCCACAGCAATCACACTCGGGCGACTCTATCGCCAGCCCCAAAGTCCTCTGGGTTCTGCCAGTTCGGAATTTCTTCTTGCGCGCGCAATTCATTCTCATTAACCTACATGGGCCCGTGGTTTCACAACGGCTCATCTACGACCAATGTACCAATTGAGGTCATCACGGAGGTCAAGATGATGAGTTAATGGAAAGAGAATTGACCTCGATTCTTCAAAATACTTTGTAGCCTCTTCTTTAGTTGGCCGGTGGCCTTGTTTGTGGACTACCGCATTACGCACGTTATGTATGTCCGTGCTCTTCAAAGCCTTGAGTAACTGAACCAATATTCCGTCACTCAGCTCCTCTATCTTAATGTCAGGGGTGTTCTTTTCAGGACGCAACGAGAGAATTCTCTTCTCGGCGCTGAGAAGGTCCGTCACAGGCGTGGTGTTGGTGACCTCGCTCAAGAACAGATTTCGCATTGAGGGAAACGTGAGGCGTTCGATTTTATGATGGAGTGTCGCCGATAGTTCGTTCACCTTGTCGAGGCTTCCGGGCAGACCAGAATAGGCGTCGGCAGCGTATGGCTTATACAAGAGGTTAACTCGCAAAAATAGACTGAAAAACATCTCGTACGCCGTCGCCGAGTTGAGAATACAGTACATGTACTGCTTTCGCTCAAGAAGTTGATAACACTCGTAAACGAGCATCTCGTGACGTTCGTTAACCGAGTCACTGTATATCCAGTATGGCTCGCGACATAAGTTGCTTGTACACTGAACTTCTCTTCCCGCGATAGGCTCGAATGTGCCAATATCCGATGCACGATTGAATATGCACTCGCAATTGCACGAAGGGCAAACCACTGTCAGGTTCTCGTAACCTGCGTCTTTTATTCCGGCTGACCGATTCAAAGTCTCTCCTACCTCTCCCTTTTTCCCAACATTGGTGTCGTAGTAATGGGCCATTAGAGTGTCGGGCTGCCTAAGTGGCCCTTGATTGCTTCTCCGCTCACAGCCTCAACGATTCCAAGGTAACAGATGCTCTATCGCAGCTCTTCGAGTACATCGAGAATCGCCCGGGCGCAGTACACCCTATTGCGCCGCTCGCTCGCCGCCAGCGAAATCGCGCCCACGGCCTCAAGCCGGTCGATTGCCCTCTGCGCCGTTGTGTATGCGACATCCAGCCTTCTGGCAAGCGCCCTGACGGTCCAGAACGGATTGGCGGCGAACTGCTCCAACGCCCTCTCCGGAAGCCGAGACCGGTCGCGCACCAACTCCAGATTCCATCCTGACAGCAGTTCGTTAATGCGGAGCATTTTCTCGATGACATCCTCGGACTCGACGGCGACGCCATTCAAGAAATAGACCAGCCACTCTTCCCACTCACCACGCTCGGTGATACCCTGCAGCCGGGTGTAATAGTCCTGGCGCGTGCGCTCGAAGTAAGCACTCAGGTACAAAAGCGACTGTGGCAGCACACCCCTTTGAGCAAGCAGTAACGTAATCAGCAAGCGCCCCACACGCCCATTGCCGTCGAGGAACGGATGGATCGCCTCAAACTGTGCGTGAACCAGCGCAGCGTGAGTTAACGGCGGCAACGACTCATCGTGCAGAAACCGCTCCCAGGCCGAAAGACAGTCCATAAACTCAGACGGCGGAGGCGGTACATAGGTCACGTCGGCAAGTGCGCTACCCGGACTACCAATCCAGTTCTGGCTGCGCCGAAACTCCCCCGGCGTGGCACTGTCTCCGCGGACACCGCGCATGAGTTTCTCATGTAGATCGCGCACCAGTCGAAGCGAGAGCGGAAAGGTGTCCAGACGTTCTAAGCCGTACTCAAGCGCGGTGACGTAGTTGCAGACTTCATGCAGATCGGCAGAGTCGTGCTCGACCGATGCACCGGCTTCTGCGGCCAGCAGCTCACCCAGTGTGGTCTGCGTTCCTTCTATCCGGCTGGACAGTACTGCTTCTTTGCGAATAAATGTCGTTGACCAACATTGACAAGGCGCCCTGTAAAACCGGACCGTAACAAGTTGATAACGTGGTTATGACAAGTAAAGGAATCGATATGTGGCTTCGTACAAGCTGTGCTATTACCTTTGATGTGAGCGTCCCTACGCCTTTTATCTTGATGCTCCGCCCTCGAAGCGGAGCACATCAGCGGGTGGCGCATGAAGACTGCGCGTTGATGCCAAGTGTACCGATCACAGAGTATGCGGACAGTTACGGT
>JGIcombinedJ30088_10002226_pt1 | contig 18826 bp, 11 predicted proteins | sample PinacodermPK_FD_30088 | JGI IMG/M metagenome (IMG submission 30088)
TGGCTCTTGAGATGTCCAACATGTATATGGAACAGCCAGCGGCAATCATTGATGAAGATGATCCAACCCAGCCAGGATGAGGCCATAACAACAGCCAGGATTTTAACCCAAGCTTGTCACAACCACCAACTGATTGCCCAGCTGTCTATTATGTGGAAAGCAAGATTTGGACACATGTATATAACTATTGTCATGTATGTGTCATTATGTAACTCCAATGTTAGTGCTCATGAGAAACAAAATAACTACATTATGTGTTCATCTTTCATGTAGTCATAGTGCTACTTTGGACCACATTATGTCCTAGTGCCTTTGTGGCATGATGCACTCTAATACCATTGATTGATTGATTGATTGATTGATATAGCATGGGGCCATAAAATGCATGGGGTACAACTTACTCCGGAGCCCCCCAGTTCTCATGCAGAATGGCCATGGAGTCCTGAGAAGCATTAGCTATTCACTACCCAGGGACATTGTATACCTTCATCATAAAACGCGTTTGATAGGCATGCGCATGCTCACATAAGGCTCTGGGGGGCATCCACTCCAATGTGGGGCAGCTACCTCCGGATCAAGCAGTCCCCCTCGGACTACTTAATTCCTCCGGAGTAAGAAGCCCAGGGGGCAGCATACTCCAGAGTGAAATGCCCAGGGGGCGACTTACTCCTGAGGGCTATTCCTCTGTGACAGACCACTCTGACTTCACAAGAGTACTTCGCACCCTATTGTCAGGCAACCCCTTTGAAGTGTGCTCTATAATATAGCCCAGACATGACATCGTGTGCCAGACAGCTGAGCCAGACCGTGTTAAGAAAACGATTTGCACACACCATTGTGACGATGGAAATGAGGTGCACACTATTACCTATAAAATTGTAGCGGGCGCAGGCACATCAAAAATTTATACCTGATGAACGTACTTACAAACAGATTATCTATATAGGATTGCATGTTGCTATAGCGACTTCAGCCATGCACAACGCACTAGGTGGTCATCCTGATCAACAGCGAGCTCCAATAATATGCAGTACAAGTTGCATAATACCATGCAATTGGGTGCTAAATTAATGATGCATGTGGTCTGTGCACTAATACTTTTCCATTTGCATTTAAACTATTACCACATGTAACTTCACTCCAAATCTTCTATATGTTTTGTGCCCAAACATGATTCTGATTACTTAATTATTTACTTTTGCGATTGAACAGTTATAAATTATAAGACTAAAATGTCTTTATTTTTATAATTAAATATTGCATATTCAATATAGGTATTTACTTGATAAATAATATATATAACCAGCTAGATTGTCTTACTATTACAATACTATATATATCTTGTATTATTTATAATAATGTAAACGCATTGTGCCAACTACTGTATACCTATTATAAATCGTATTCATGCAGTACATTCTAAAGAAATTCACTAATCATGTTTGGCTGCCCGAAATCAATTACATCAATGACTTCTTCAATGTGAGCTACATGCAGTGCAATTACAATCAGCTGTACATGTGTGTGCATACAAAAGCAATAATAAATACACAACCATGCACTTCCTATAGATATGTTTTCTCCCCATGTTCAATGTTATCTTACTAACCCATAGGTTCCTGACTGTAGTGTATGCATGCAAGTGAGCAATATGTCATGAGTGCCTACATATAATTATACTAATGAAGTGCGCATGTGCCTACAGTGAAGATGCATTTTATTATAGGCTATGACTAGGTTATTTGACTGTTTGGTGACACAAAATATAGATCCGGCAGCAGCTTCAAATGCCCTGACTTGAACCAGGGCGGATCTGCTGAATTTGACTGTCCAGTTCTTGTTGGAGGCTATCTTGTCTTCCACCGTCTACTAGGGAAGCTCCAGTCTGTCTCATATTGCAATTTTGCCTCTCAGTAATCATTTTCATCTCTGCCTGGAGGTCTTTCAAAGCCGCAGCTTGTGCCTCAAAAGCCTCCTTGAATGATGCTGGCATACTATAAACAGATGCATTGAATGAGGGTAATCAATTCAAAGGCTAGAATATTAAATTACATCATAATTTTAGCATGGCATGAATGGCACACCCACCCAGAAGACTAATATTCATCATGTTACAAGTTATAGTTATATCCTGGTACGAGTACGATATCCGGGTTATCGCTCAAAACCGAGGCGGATATCATACGAGTAAATGGGACATAACTGGCTTCTATCCCCAAATGACGTCATCATTGCATGCCAATGCAAAACCGCAAAAACACTGTCAAGCAATGTGACATCAGAAGGTGCTTGAATTTGAACTGTGCATCCAGGACCGTGTCGATCGGGATGGGTGATTTCAAGAGGTGTGCTGCGAACTCTCGTTTTGTTTAAGGATGACTGACTTGCTGCTGTGACTCGAGTGATTTTGTTGCTGAAACAAGTATTCCTGCAAAGAGAAAGCAGCCGTCATTGGGTAAACCAGCAAAGAAAGCCGCTTTGTCACCATCAGAGCTATTTGAGAAAATCGGGAAGAAGTACAGAAGGCCTCCAGAGGTAGCATCCCTGCAAATACTGCAAGAAGCACTGGATGGGCACTTCGTACCTTTCAAAAATGGGCTGATTGGCAAAGTAATCGTTGCAAGGAGGAATGCCCTAGGGATATTTTTGACAAATCATACTCTCTAGATGCGATTTGCAACTGCCTGCAGCATTTTGTAGCGAAGGCAAGAAGAGGAAATGGAACACCGTATCTCGCTAGGACATTGCATCAGATTCTCTGTTTTACTTCGACATTCCAGGGAGGTCCAATCGAACCCACCTAACTTTCTTGATAGAAAGGATGCCCGGTTCAAGAAGGTTCATGGTGTTTGTGATTGAGCCTTTCATGAATTGCATGAGGCTGGTGTTGGTGCTCAGAAGTCTGCAGAAGCTATTTCAAGTGGGAATGAGAGCAAGCTTTGGGACAGTGGTGTTTTGAACACTACCACCCCAGAAGGTCGGCAAAAGGCAATGTTCTATTATGTGGGAAGAGTCTGTTGTCTTAGAGGTAGAGAAAAGCAAAGAAATTGAAGCCGTCACAGTTCGCTCGTCTATATGACCCTGAAAGGTATGTGTACGAAGAGCATGGATCTAAGAACAGGACTGGTGGCTTCTACCAACTCCATGTGGATAATAAGAATGTGCTCATCTTTCAGAATCCTGCTGCAGGTGAACGCTGCCTTGCTTCATTGTTGGATGTCTATCTAAGCAAGCTACCTCAATCTTTGGATGTGTTCTACTGCAGACCTTTGCAAAAGACTGCAGATGGTGGGTATTAGTACTCTAAACAGCCTAGAGGCAAGCACCTGCTTAATGACATGGTGAAGAATATGTGTCGTGAAGCCAACATTGTCACTTCACCAACCCTACTAAGCCCCCAAAAGAGACTATCTCCATCAATGACATTGAAGCGGAAGTGAAAGATTGAAACCTTTTAATTAAGAGGAGAGCTGTTCCAAATTCTCCCACAAGTCACCACAGGATCCTGCTCAGAAGAGAAAAGCTGTTTTGAGTTCTCCACTAAGTCCCCAAACGAGACTATCCATCAATGACAGTGAAGCGGATGTGAATACTGGCAGCTTATACGTGGATGACATCACATGTAGAGAATGGCTAAATGACGAGGTCATCCATGCTGAACAAGTCCTCGTGAAGAAAGATGATGACCTGCTTCCAGTCGGGGGAATGCTAAACGCACTATTGGGTGCTTTGATGTATGACAAGGCAAGGCTGTACAAATCCTTCACAGTGCTGGGAATTACCGGATCACTACATCAATATACTATGGGGGTTGCACACCCTCACATTCGTATCTACGACAGTCTACAGACATCACTCCCACTTGACACAAACAGCAAATTGCTGCAGTGCGCCCAAGCCCACGAAGACTTGTTTTACAAGGCTGGAAAAATGAGAAGTCACCTGTCTTCCTGCTTAACATTAAAGCGAAGAAACAGAGCATAAAGAACAGGGACATGTACAGCAGAAGACAGGCCAGTGCCTGTGTATTGTACTATGTAGCTATACATTAAGCTTTGCTATATAGGAGGTGGGTCTCCATATTCATAAGAGGGTCCCCTGTCTTGGGGTCCACATTCTGACATGAAACCGACTCCAGAGAAAGAATTTTGTATAAAAAGTGGCACGTCCAGAGTTAGTTCTGAGTGAGTGACTTACGCATCACTACATTTGCCAATAGGCGTATACGCCCATTGGCATTTCCTACACGTAGCCTGGAGTCTCTACGATATCATCATTACATTTACCAGTAATTGTAGTTTCATATCTGTGTTAACACATTTTGTTTAGCACTAGCCATATAATGCTTAAAGTGTGAAAGTACGCCCGAAGTAAGGGTGAAATAGCTGTTTTTCTTCATATTCTCTGCAACAACTGTTGTATAGACTATGCTCTGACGTGATTCTTAAACTTCACGCCGTCCTCCACCTTGCCATTGTATTGCATGTCGCTCAGACGTCTTTAAGATGTGCTGGTTTTGCTTTGAAAGTTGGCAACTATACTGTCTTCATTGGCAGTTAACTTCTTCTCAATAGGACTGTTGGCATTTTTTGCTTCTATCATCGAGAAATTTTGCACTTTGTTATTCAATCACTTGGAAGTAAATATAACTTACACAAGCAGAATGTAGAACAGTTTTTGAGTGTAAAATAGCGTCCATTATTATCAGGCCAATATGTCCAGGCTTTCCTCAGAGAGTATATAATGTTTCATGGCATTACTTACAGCGATACAGATTTGATAGGAAACAAACAAACAAACAGACAAACAAACAAAGAAATAAACAAACTGAGAATCGGTGAATTCTAGTGAGATACTGTATATATATCCATTGATATATAAGTATAGAAGCTAAAGTGTGTGTGAACCCTCACAGTTTCACCCCTAAGACTTGGCTGTAAAGTAGATATATGTATATGTTCACATGCACAAAAGTACTGCCTTGTCAATCTACATGGTACAGGTTAAATCTGCATGTGCGTGTAAGTAAGCAACTAGTTGTATAATTATTATACATTGTTATCGAAGAACATTCACTTACTCATCATCTTTTACCACTCCCACATCATGGGCCTTAGCTGTCTCTTCATATGCCGAAACAATTCTTGGGTAAAGGTAGCTGCAAGGCGAGATACAAGCACTTGTATGGTTGGAAGGAGCTTGAGGAACTTACTAGCTCATCTAATTGTTAAAATTCAAGCAGTTGGTGTGTATGTGAATTAGAAGAGATTATCCACACTTATACACCCCATGCTGTGACAAAAGGATAATATAATCATAAATTATATTACATGCCATACAAACTAAATTATACAAAGATGCACTCTTGAGATACAATTATCTCTGGAGTGGTTTAACTGAATGTATGCATCTTAGCTCACTCTTCCATTAACTTTCTTGCTGATTCCATGCTGCGGCCAATCCTGGCACGCAGTGATAAGTCAAGGTATTCGCCATTCTTGTTCTTGTGGAACAACTGCCCTGGCCAATACATTGCATCATCATCATGGCAGTAAATCACCTCACGGACAACCTTGCGTCGTAGACACTTGCAACACTGTGAGCAGGCAAATCACATAGTGGACAAAATAATACAACTGACGTGGAAGTATAAACTTGCCTATAAAAGAATACGCAAGAAGAATTGTTCATTTATGGCAAGCATCATATACACACTAAAGGAATCATAAGCAAGGAGTATTGAATGGTCAATGCAATAGTCAATTTGTACAGAACAGACAAGTGAAACTAAATATGTTTGGTCAAGCAAATCCAAAGATATGGGTGACCATTTTGAATGCCAATCAACCTTTGGGTGTCTTTGATTTGCATATGTCTGTGATTCCACATCACAATGCAAGCAATAACTGGAGATAATTTTCTTCCACCTGAAGGTCCAGAGGAGGAACCACAGTGCTGTGCTCTCTTCACATCGTGTTATGAATCTGCTGCGATGAAACAGAAAACTAGCCCTGGTAGTGGACTGCACCGCAGTGTAAGTCGCGGATACTTGAGCAATCAGCACATTTAGGAGGATGATGACCACCAGAAACAGAAAGAGTAAATACAGTATGATGGTTAGGGGCCTGTAAATAAGAAACAGTGACAATTCAACAAAGCAGACACAGCTGGTCAATCATTTAATCACAAGCTTTCCTGCGTTGTAGGCTATTGACTACAAGCCTGATCAAGGTTCCAATAGCAGGACCTACAGTAATGGTGCATCCACAAGGAGCAAGCCCCCTCAATAGAGAAGTTGGAGCAGTCTACCTGATTGTGTTGAACAGTCAATGATTACATAACTTCCCTCCAGACTTGTTTAACATTAGGCACATGCATTTGCTTGACTATTGATTTGATTCGATTTACATATACATCCTTAACACTTCACCCTGCTACATGTAATCACAACACAGTTTTTTCCATGATGATGATGCCTGGATGAGCGTTGAAATGTTGAAATATAATTCTTTATCAGGCTAGAGACAAGTGATCAATAACTACTTGATTGTAGGACTTTGTAGGACTTTGCAGCCCTGTAGATACTGCAGTGCGTACTGTAATCGCAGCATTATTTAATTGTGTGTAACCAACTGAGTCGCATGATTAGGCAATGGCGTGTGGGTTAACAATCCTGGTATACACTCACACACTCATGGGTAAGTGGGTGACATACTAACGTTAAGATAAACTCTTTTGGTTTTCAATTCTGTGACCACCTCTTCATTAAGTTCAAGTTCCACAATCCCTCCTCATATAATATGTGCGTTTCAGACGTGACGTGCGTGTCTGTGAAGTTTTTGGCGGATGAAATATTGGCGGATTGCTCTCAAAACCGCCAATCCGCCGAAATAAATTCCCTGCCAAAATTTCCGGTCATACGGTAATTGCCTCAGGCAATATCATGATTTTAGAAACATGCATACTATCTGGGCAACTACTGTCTGTGGAGCTTAGAAACGGCTTAGTTATTGAACACAGAATATTGATGGATGTCATATAGTGCAAGACATCATACACTTCCAATTTTAGGCAGTAGTATTTAGTATACAAGATTTGGCTGTATAAGCAAAATGTTCACGGGGGAATATTTTCGCAAATCGCAGTCTATTTGCAAAATTTGCGAAAGTTTTCCCACACGAACATTTCCCACTATACGGCATATTGGCAGCCATTTTCTTGGCTCTCGTGCCCAGTGAGGGAGAAAAGTGACAAAAGACCTCAGAACGTCGTGCAAGGCGCCGTTCTCAACATTAAGCTGTGTTCATGCGCTGGGAGGGTTGGGGATTCCCTTTCCTACAAAGTCTGCAGCCTCCTCGTTCAGATCCTCAACGAGGATATCTGAGCCACTCGCCGCCCTAATTCTGAGACAGGGCCAACCCTATCCAGAATCTACCATCGCCAGCCAAAAGACAGCCAACGCTGCGGTGCGAACTAACAACCGGACTGCAGCACAGGAAGAGGCTGAGGCCCTAAGGCCTCGTTTGCCCAGGTCACAGCAATTTAGAATGGACCAAGCACGTGAGAAGGGAGCTTCCTGTTGGCTGACTACCCTGCCCATTCAAAAATCCTCCGCAAACAGGTGTTTCGAGATGCTGTATGTGTGAGGTATGGGTGGCAGTTCGAGAGACTCCCCTCACACTGTGCGTGTGGGGAGACCGTAAGCCTCAACCACGCACTCAGCTGCTCCAAGGGGGCTATGCCATCTATTTGGCATAACTGCGTAAGGGTCTTGCTCGCACAGTTCCTTACAGAGGTTTGCGCCTATGTGGCCATCGAGCCAGCCTTGCAACCACTAACAGGAGTAACCTTCCCGCACAGAAGCATCAATACGGACGATGGAGCAAGGTAGGATGTGAAAGCACAGAACTTCTGGGATAGCAGTAGGAGTAGTGCATTCCTCGATGTAAGACTGTTTAACTTACACGCACCCTCCAACTGCAAAACGTCTACTGCTGCTTGTTACTGGAGACATGAGCTCGAGAAGAGAAGGGCATACGAAAGGAGGATCATTGAAGTAGAGCATGGCTCATACACTTCAATCGTTTTGTCAACAAGTGGTGGATGGGGCCTGTTGGTTACAATTGCTTTCGCGAGGCTTGCTGACCTTCTTTCAATCAAGCACTCACAGCAACCTGGGATTCATGAGGTGCAAGATTGCATTCTCGCTGATCGAATCCACAATCATGTGCCTCCAAGGAGCCAGATCTTCATTCCACAATCCTGTCCACAACAACCACACCAATTGGTGGGCAGGACAGTCCACTGGACCTCATTGCGAACGAGGCCCGGCTCTTCGATTGACCTTGCTTGACTGACTATTAGTTACAATATGCCATGAGAAATGCTATTAGCCATAATATTATGCTTTCACGTAAATGTATATACTATATAGAGGTTATGCGTTTACATCTGCGCTGTCCGCACTACTGCCTCGAACAAGGGACAGGAGTGACGTTATCCTTGGAAAACGCGCCCGTAACATTTGCAGCATGTCCAGTTACAATCTTGCAGCACTGCTGAGAACAATAGGCAGGAGTAATGCTAAACTTGGTGAGGGCATTAAACATTTATCCTAAGGTTTGCTAAGCTAGTGTGCCAGATGTCGCAAAAATGGAGGGCACAAGAGGACAACTGGAAAATTGATACAATTTCATACAATTCCTGGCAATTCTTGACGTCCTTTACAGCGAAGCATTGATTAGTGATTACTTGCTGGCTCCTTTGCTTCCAATGTCCTGCAGTAGATGTAACAGTAACAGATCAGGCAAGTGCCATTCCTGAGTATCCGTAAAAGCAAGGAAAAGATGCACCACGTGTCTGCCGGCCAGATTGGGCAACTGTCAAAATCACACGGTCGGAGATCCAGCTTTGAACACCGTAGTCAACAATCAAGAGAATGAGCCATGTACAAATGAAATCAAAACCGCAGATCAATTGACATCTTGCCCATGCGAGGAGGAGATCCCTTACCCGAAGCCTCGGAAGACTGAATCAAATGAATTTCTACCGTGCTATACACCAATGCATGACCTTAATTTCAGATAGGGAGAATTGAGTGAAGAGGACACAAGGTTTCAAAGCCTTGCTTCAAGAGGGGGAGGGCAATTCAAGGAAGGCTCCAACCCAACAGAAGAGCTGAGAGCTCACAGATATCAAGAAGATTCACAGAGCTGATGGGTCAAGGCAAAGTAAGAGAAGCAACAAGACTGACATCTCAGGGTGGCAGCGCCAAGGTGCTCCCGATGAGCGACCAGGTGTATGAGCAAAGGACAGTGTACGATGCTTTGATCGAGAAGCATCCTGCAGTGGGAGAGCTGCAGCATGATATTGTCTCAGAACCAACAGGAAGGTGGGTGCATCCCGTCATCTTTGAGGAAATTGCAGGGTTATCTATCATGGAGGCAGCACTGCACACTGAAGGAAACGCAGGTCTGTCAGGACTGGATGCCTATGCATGGAAGAGAATGTGCAGTTCGTTCTAAAACTGTCGACTGGTCTGTGTGCTGCCATAACCATGACAGCAAGAAGGATAGTGGGTGCTTTTGCAGATCCAGGACCTCTAGCTCCATTGACTGCATGTCGACTTATAGCATTGGACAAGAGTCCAGGCGTTCGACCAGTAGGCGTTGGAGAGGTGGTCCTGAGGATCATCAGTAAGTCCAATCTGTCTGTCATTTCACCACAAAAATTTGAGCAGTGGTTGGTTCATCTCAGATGTGTGTAGGGCAGAAATGTGGAAATAAAGCAGCAATTCACGCACTCGGTGCCATCTATGAAGAGGAAACCACGGATGGAGTTCTGCTGGTGAATGCGTCTATCGCCTTTAACTGTTTGAACAGGAAAGTAGCGCTGGCAAACATAAACAACCTTTGCCCGGCTCTGGGAACAGTGTTGACAAATACATATCGTTCAGAGCCGAAACTCTTTATTGGCGGTGAATGCATTCCATCCAGGGAGGGAACCACCCAGGGCGATCCTCTGGCCATGGCAATGTATGCCATGGCCACGTTACCACTCATCCAGAGCCTCCATCGAGAAGCAGAAGTGGAACAGATCTGGTTCGCTGATGACTCTGCTGCAGGGGGGAATGTGAACGGACTCCGAATTGGTGGAATCGGATTGTTCAGAAAGGCCCAGCTTTCAGATATTATGTCAACCCTAAAAAGACTGGCTTGTTGTGAAAGAAGACCAGTGTGAGAGTGCAGTAAAATATTTTAGGGTGCAGATGTTCAGATCGCCATAAGAGGTAAAGGATACCTAGGATCACCACTTGGGGCATCTTCCTTCAAGGAGACTTATGTTCAACTCAAGGTCGACAAATGGAAGGAAGAGCTTCAGTCTCTGGTTGAAATTGCTGCCACCCAGGCACAGGCCGCCTACGCTGCTCTTATCGTCAGCATCAAGAACAAGTGGTCGTACCTAGCGAGAACAACAGAAACAATCAGGCATCTGCTACAACCAATCAAAGTCGTCTTAAGGCATGATCTAATTCCAGCAATCACTGAACGACAGGCAATAAACGATGTAGAAAGAAGGATGGTCGTCCTGCCCACATGGCTTGGAGGGCTAGGAATTGAGATAATGCCGGAAGTAGCTGATCAACTATACAGTAACTCAAGGAAAGTGACGAACCTTTGAAGAACTCAATTCGTGGCGGAGAGGAAATGGATGAGTCGCACATTGATGCAGAATTGAACAGACTCTCCAGAGAAGTGAAGAATGACAACAATGAAATGCACCAGAGAAAAGCTGAAGGTGTGGACAAAGAAGCCCTATCCTTGGCAGAGCAAAAAGGGCTTTCAACCCACTTGCGGCGTGCAACCGGAACAAGCAGATGAAGGCAGTGTACCAGCAACATGAAAGAGAGAAACAAAGAGTATATGACCAACCTGTTCGAGAGGTTGAGCGGGATACCTTCACACCCTTGGTCCTCACTGCTACAGGAGGAATGGGACCATCAGCATCAATCTTCTTCCAGAAATTGGCAGCTATGATTGCTGCTAAAAGAGGGCACACCTATCAAAAGGTGATCACATGGATCAGACAAAGACCAACCCTTTGGTCTTCTGAGATCTGCAATCAGTGCAATCAGACCATCCAGATTCCTCCCACCTCCACCACCAGATCCTACCATGATACCAATCTCGACCAGTGGGGATCTGGCCGACACTAACATAAAATTTAAGAGACAATACAATGTTTGTGTTTGATTAGTTTTTGACAATTTGGTAGCGCTTTACTTCTGGCATGGATTCACTACTGCTTATTTGTTGATTGTTTGATTGATTGTCTCAGGTTCTAAGGTTTGCTAGGTGTGTTTCGCGTAGAGCTTAGCATGCAGTGAAAACGTATAAGTAGCTATTGTCTCCAGCAGTGTGCGCTGCTTGTACTCGAACGAATTCTCTTCTGCCTTGACTAAACACCTGCTACTGTGTCCCTACGACCTGTCTGTGTGCATGTCACTGCATTCTTAATTGCGTTTACGTGTTGAAACGCAGAAATACAATGTGGCTAAGCAGTATAACGTGCATGACTAGCCAGATTGCTTGACTCTAAATACCGAGGAATGCAAAGAAAGGAAAATGAATGCACAGTGCGTGCACTGTGTGCCTGAGTGAAACTATGTGTGCTCATACTTTTTGCATGTGGTTGCATTGTTTTGACATGTTGTCCTGTCCTGACTTGCGAATGACGACAGCAAGTAATTCGAGTTGGGGTGGCAGCCCCACAAGTTTTTTTAACTCGAAATACTTGTTCAGTTTCAAATATCCCTAACAGTGGCAATGCTGCATGACACATAGTACACATCATTTAGCTTATTTCTATGTACTTGCATTCAGAACAATAATCTTGGCTTTCTCTTCATAGCTAATCTAATCTTGATGACTTGAACTCCTAATCTTCCAGCAGCAATCCAACTCGTCAAAAGAACTCTCAGGCTTTGCCACAGACAGCTTGAGAGACAACTGTTGCAACTGATCATGAGTGTATGTCGGCAGCGAGTGCATACTGATGGACATAATAGTCAAGGCTGGTAATGGGTCGCAAAGTGCAAGACATTAGCTGGAATTGCAAGTTGCTGGAGGTGTGTGTCCGTATCAGGTACCATGTATGGTCCACATTGCAGCTGAATTCACAGTAAACCGTGGCTAGGACAATTACACCAAGCTGGATACTGAGTACTGAGTCATGTCACAACCTGTGAGGGTTTCCGTTTAGGATACAGATTATTTCGCCTTTTGTATGACCTAGTCCTAGAGTGATGTTGTTGTTCCTGACACTATTCAAGCCAACACAGGCTACATGGCTGGGTAGCAATCATTCTCGCCGCCGCACAAGACAAAAACAAGTAGTCTGCACTTTCCTCACTCACATTGTCCTTCGGATTCCAACAGTCTTCTAGTGCCTCCCTTCCCTTCTAGTCCCTCCCTTCTACGAGTTGTGGGTCACACCATATTGGCTTTAAAATAGATGCAAACAGAACTACGGCCCAAAATCGGCTGTTGATTTCTTGCAATTGTGTTGAATAACGACCGACATTTTGTTCATGGCAACCATGCGATAGTTACGCTTGTTATTGTGTTGCGGTACATTCACGTTATCATAATCATGCATTCCAATTGGTCCAAACCACTGTACTGTGTTTCCATTGCCATATATCGTGCACGATACACAGCTATTCTGCAGTGAGAATTGGACTCTACGGGAAATATGGGATAATATGATATACGATTTACTAGCACACGGTTATCTGTAACTCGCGGACGCTTCAGCAAGTATTTTGGACGTTTATAGTGTCTTGCACTATAGTTCAGTGACTGAGGAGAGGCAGCTTAAGCCAGAGGCAGTACGTCACGACAGTGGCATCCTAATTGTGTCTGACTGACACATTCTCTATCGCTCCTTGTAACATAAGGGAGTGCTATTGTCTTCCCGTTGATTCATCTATGTACCCTCTGGATTCCAAAAATGAATCTTGGGTGTAAATAACGTTGCCAGTGAAGTCTGTTACGTAGCACTAAGCATTAATGTGGGTCTGTATATATATATAGAGAGAGAGAACAAGGTGTCGGGGTCCATAACCTGAGTAGGGTCCACAACCAAATGCTCTAACCTTTCACTGAAGGGAAAGTTGCTAAATCAAATCAATTTATACTTCATAGCACAACTATTAATACTTTCCAGATCTATACGAACAAAATCAGCTCCCCAGTCTGTAATAGCTTAATAGATTTTATACTGTATGGCTTTTACTGAATCAGGTGTCTCGACCATGGTTTTGCACTTACTCCAAGACCAACACTTATTCTTCAACAAATATGAATTCCTATATTTGTAACAAGCCACGTTACGTATAAAAAGACTTCTTCATGTGATATGATGCCATTTAACTTTGATGCACTGTTCTTCAGGACTGGTCTAGACTAATGTGACAAATGCTGAATTTCATTCAAAAAGCCTATGCATTAGTGTAGGTAATGATCAAGGCTGTTTTCATGCGTAGGTAGACAAGCTCGATTAGAAAAGTGCGAAAAGTGCACAACAATAAACATTAGACCACGTATTGTACACATTCAACGGCTTGAGAAAATGCGCCAACATACCCAAACACACTCCCTGATCTGTCGTAGTAGGTCAGAGTACTGCCAGCTTCAATCATGATCCTCAGCCCAGTGAAGTACACTTCAGGAAGAGAACTGCAGTGTAAATGCATAGAACTGTGCAGTCACCAAATACTCTGTCATTGAGGTGAATATCAAATGAATGCAATTACATATACCCACAAGAGTTGTATATAATTATATACAAGGAAGTGTTGGATATTAGAATATGTAAACACTTTGCACTTGGAATTACATAATCTTTATAACTAGCACTAATTGGCAGTGGTTAACAGCAGAAATTCAAAGCTTGCACATTGCATATGCATTAAACATGTACTTGGCCCAGTTTCTTCTTATATAGGACCAAGGTTTAATGTAATCATATATTGGACTATTTTTAGCACATACATAGCACACCATACAATGGATTGACATGACTGTATACAATATACGTCTATTGGGATAGTTTGTTTCAGGCTGACAAGACAGAGTGATTACTGTGTGCACCGTCCTAATAGCTTCAGAAAACATGCATTGAGTGTTCATTGATCATTTTTCATCTCACCTCACTTCTCCTGACAGTAAAGCTAAAGTAGTGGAGTTAGCCAGGTCTGCATCATACCGCACTGACAAGTACAGGGGCCCACTGAGTACCACCAGGACCACAGTGAACATGCCCAGGAATTTGAAGACGTCCCTCCATAAAATAATGATGAGAGTTTGAACATAAACTCCAATATACCTATAAGTAAGGAAGGACTAGTATACATTTCAGCACCCAGCTAACAAGAATACACGTACGTATATTCATGCACAGTGCATTGGCCTGTCTGATTCCAAACAAGTAGCTCCTTGAGTACAGCTGCGCATCAAAATGCATATAGTAACCAAATTCACCGATGAGCAATACACAACTATTAATCAATCAACTGCAGTTGATTGATTAACAGTTGTGTATTGCTCAACCGTTGAATTTGGTTACTATATCAACGCAATTATGAGCCTCTATTGTATCATTAAAATGCATATAGCTGTAAATATATTAGTGGCAAAGCCTGGCTTTGACTGGATTCGCCGTTCCCGCCTCCCTCCATGGCGGCACTTCCAACAACAGAAATGTACATGAAAGTGATCTGTCATGTGGTACACTCGCAGACGCAGAGGTCACAGTCCTAAGGAAGCCAGCAATACTTCCGTGAGCTTATAATTGAAGAAAGACAGGAAGTACCAATCTGACAGCATGCAGCAGAGGGGCATAAAAAGGGAACCTATATACACACCATCCAGGTTGGTTTTAGATGTTTATAGCCACCAACAGCCTCTGACCACGCTTTGTGCAAACACTTAGTGCCTAAGGAGTAAAGGGTAATGATGACACAATTAATCAAGGTTAGGATTTGGCCAACTACCACACAATATACTAGCCCTCCTCAACCAGGGTGACACTATCTGCAACCCAAACTCGTTATTAATCATTACTTACCATGTGACATTAATTCACACATACCAGTGTATCACACATCCCTCATGGCAGAAGTTGCTTTTATCAGGCAGTGATTTAATTCTTCATTCCTGTATTGTTCCGCATGTGTGACATGGCAAATGTAAACAATATGGCTTCTGCGGCCGACTTTTAAAGCGTTTTATCCTCTCTTCCTCTTGCAGACAAAATCAGGCAAGGAAAAATGTACATAGTAGTGAAGCTACGTCATTGTGCTTTTCTGCTGTAGCATCATTCTTTTAGCAATAGCTTTATAGATGAAGAAGCGGCGCCGAAAGTAGCGCATATATTATCAGACAAAACTGAGATGTGGAATCACATGGAAAGATTCTGGACAAAACAGATGCCATAGAACAATACACGATCACTCACTCAAACCCTTTCATGTCTCCGCTGTTGATAAGTGAATCAGCTGGGGAGCTATATATATACATTGCAAAAACTGTGTTCCTTTGTCGATGAAGAAACGTTCGCACCTTGTTACCGAACAATGCATGAAAAGTGGAGACATGGAAAAGTTAGAACAACTATTTAGCTCGCTAGCTCTGGTTTAAGTGTAATATACGCACCTATTCTGAGATGCCACATGGCGATTTACGCACCGTACTCAGTTTCTGCGGCTCGAGCAACCAGAGTCATGCGCAGTTCTCGTGACTTCCGGTTTCGTGGAGCCTAAGTGTTGCAACTGCTAGGTCCGAATGGACTATAATAAACGGCATTTCGAGCATTTCAGTTGCGAACTCTGTGCCTTGACGACAATGATAGAACCCCTCCATTGAACGTTTGCTTGTAAAACACATAGCTTCAGTGCCCGCTTAACCTCGCACGCTGCGAAACCAGATGTGACATTTCATAGTTCTCACACGCATACCACGTGCAGTCACATGCGTATCCATGGAAACACACAGGAATATGACAAAACTGCAGGATTCACCATTTATGTAAGCAAAACTGCCATGTTCCACATGCGTCAGTATAATACGGATGTACCTTCTCAGTGTGTATGTGCCTGTAGGGCACGTTCTATGTATCTATCTAATTGCAATGTGCGGTGTTTGCAGCCTGTAGTTTACAGGGTGACCATGTGTTTTTTACAATGACCCTGTAATCTATAGGATATGTTGGGCTACCTTTACCAAAAAGACTCTGTGTGCATGATCAGTATTCCATGGTTGGCAAGTTCTTCCAAGGCTGTCTAATGATTTAGTGCTTAATTAAGGAAGTCGTTCTAGACCAATGCCGACTCCTGATGCAGAAAAACAAGTGCATCTTCGTGCCAAAGTAGGTAAACTTGCTACTACAAATGTGGACATCGTCACAAAGACAGACTGATGTTGTCTGCTAAGCTGATTGGACTAGAGAATGGTTTAATATTATTATATACTAGGTAATTGCCAGCAAGAGGTATTTGCAAAATTAAGACCATCCAGCACTTTGGTGTTTCGCACCCTCAAGCCTTGTTATCAACTCAGTAGACATCACAAACACACATTTATATATTTATACATACATATATACGGTATGCATTTTTTGTAGAGCTGGATCCACAGTTTGCAAACTCTTCCCGCACTGCTGGGAGTATCATAATATAGGGGTAGACGGAGGACTGTAGCTGCAAGGATTGCTGCATGGATTTACACCCTTATGGAAGAAGATGTCATGTTTCTCCAACATTATGGATGGTAAATTTGAGACTGCAACACTTAAGTAGACGATCACTCATGCTGGCACAGCACCAATAGAAGCAAAAAGATCAGAAGCAGACAAGCACTGCATTGTATAACCACATTTGCCAAGTGTGCTAGAAATTAAACGCTATGTATTGGTGTGATGCAACATTTCTTTCACTTCGTAAAGCTCAAGAGCCAAAACAACAGATATACAAACCAGAGGTTTTCACTGTGAGGGTTTGCCTTGCCAATTCATAATACATATACATACATATATAATATTATGTGCAAATTAAATAGTTTTATATACATTGAATAAGGATGAACTCACGAAGAAATAATGAGAAACTCGAAAGCTTGTAGCCCAAATACAAGGTAGGCAAGTGCAGCCACAATCCACTGCCCTGGACGTGCTGTGGCTCGAAGAGGGATAACAGCCAAGATGAGCACAATAAAGCACCACTGGACATAGTTCAGCCAGTCCAGGAGATATGCCTTCCAGTTGCTCCTGTTGTGAAGAAAGGATGTACATATGAGCTAATATAAAAGCCAGAACCACACTGCACAGACAGGTAGTCAGTCAATACACAAACACTAGAAAGATGACAGTGTTGTTAGAGGTGTTGCACAGCAGTTATCACTGCAGGGATCACCCTAACCCTACAATGCATTATACGTAAACCACTTATTAACAATAAAAACATTCATATATACAGTGCAAGTTGCAAAATATCATGGTAATGTAATGTAAGATAAATAATGTAATGAAATGCAATGTAATGTAATCTAATGTTTCAGCGCTGTGGCTACTCTGAGGGATAAACTGAGGGCATATACATTTTATCATTACGTCTATAGATGTCATGACCTGCCCCTTAAGACACCTATATGGAAATCAAGGTGTCATCATGAGACGTGTAGGACAGTCACATCCGGACGCGCACCCATGTTGGCCAGAAATTAGCCGTACACACACCATGGACATTGCCTTCTAGATGGACGCACACCATGGATGTCGTCATCTAGATTAATTCCCAGCAGAAATGACAATTTTCAGTGGCTACGAAGACGAAACAGCCACCGAAGAAGACATCTGCAGTGACCTTGTGAACTCGCTGTCACTGGAGACATTGCACAGAAGAGCTACTACACCTTGCTATGGTCTGGGCAGCTATATGTAGTGTAACGCTCTGTACTTAGACAGTAGCAGATGCGAAGAAGGTACGAATAGACTCACTATCTGCCTAGGATCTCCATCACTTGTACACCACTGCTACACAGTATTGTGTGCGTGCACACACACACACACACGTGCATGCACACACACATGTATACATACTACCACCACCGCATGGACCGCATGATGCAAGTTGCTAAACGCACCAATTTGTGCACATTTGAATGAAAATGGGCCAGTTGGCATGGAAAAACACCACCAGTGCAAGTTGCAGGTGATGACCACCACAAGTGCAAGTGAGTATTTGCACTAGTTGATGAAAGAAAAATACCACCAACACAAGTTGCAGAGGGTCAAGACCATTTTGGGGACTAGTAGGAGCAGGATGCAGCAACTAAATTGCAGTTTGCACAACTCTAACCAGTTCTGTCATCAACTAGTGCAAATTATTTGCACTGGTTGTGTTTTTCCTATGCCAGCTGGCCTATTTACATACTAATGTGCACAAACACACTGATGTGCTTTGCAACTTGCACTGTGAGGTGGTGGTAGCATGTATACATGTTTCTGTGCACACACACTTGTGTGTGTATATTTGTGAGTGGATTTGACAAAATGACCCAGTTCGTGCGATATATAGCTATGGGTCAAAACACACCTTCCATCGTCCGCACTCCATCCACCATCCTCATATGCTGTCTGCACTCCCAGATAGAGAAATGCAACTTGAATTGTGCATGTTAGCCTGTGAAGCCTATAGGCATCATTCACGCTTACCAGCTTTCTAATTCAGGCTTAATGGGTTAAACGGTCGCTGCCCTTGTAACACTGG
>JGIcombinedJ30088_10002228_pt1 | contig 18823 bp, 13 predicted proteins | sample PinacodermPK_FD_30088 | JGI IMG/M metagenome (IMG submission 30088)
GACCGGTCAACTGCAACCTGATAAAAGTACATAACTCCGGTGATCAGCGTGGCTGGATGTCTGTGAATATCACTGGCCTAATGTTCCTGATTATTGACATCAGCTGGAGAGCTGCGTCTAGCGGGGCACGATTCATCTAATGAGGCTGGTCTTCCTAAACTGAAACCAAAGTAGAATCTGCATTTTGCCCAGGCTGTTGTTCTCGTTTGTTTGCCGTATGGTGAAGCCCAAGGAGTCTTCTCGGGCGACCTAGAGCAACTCGGCACCGACGGAGATATAGATTTCACCAGAGTCACATAACAGTTACGTGAAACGCCCCATTTCGCGGCCCTGTACGATACGTCAAGCTCCCTTATCTACCCCTGCTTTACTCCCCCTTCGGAACTATCGGATAATTGCCATTATCACGCCATTCTGTTTTAAATTGGCGGCAGAAAAGCGGTACATCGGACTCCGCCGGCCCTGTTTAAAACTGGCCGAGTCGCTAACCGACTTCTAAGAGACCCGGCAGACTACACTAAACTCTTGTGGCTATGACGTGACTTCCGGCAGTAGCCAGCAGTCTTCCCACATCTTCGCCAAGTTACAGGCAGGTTAATACAGCAGGAGTCATCTCCGGGAACATATCGACATCGGTGTTTACTTGCACATTCTGAGCTGACTATCTGTTGAGGTCTGGGTGAAACTATTCCATGGATATAAGTCAGTCGCAGCTAACCAGCTCAACACTAATGCCTAAGTCATGAACTTAGGCAAAAGGGTGGACCTCTACTTGAATCCCAGAAAAAAGTCCCGGCGCAAACAAAAAGGTAAAGAGTCGCGGTCAGAAGTAGCCGTGTCACCTAATAGTCTGGAACAGGAATGGAGTCGCTCGGGCGCCAACAACGTTGCAGGTGTGACTTTCCAAGTTGCCGTAACTGCGAGACTGCTGATCGAGGCTCGATTTTCTCAGTTACCGCTAACCCGTGTGAACCCTGAAGGATTTGAGGACATCGATGTCCACTTTACCAACGGGACTAGGGGACTGGTCCAGGTGAAAGAACGATCCCCATCCGGTCGCTTTGGGCGGTCTGAATTAGCAGCAGCGCTGCGCAGCAGGAAGCATGTCCTCTCGGAGGACGGGTTCAGCAAGTTCGTTCTGGCAACTAATTCGACCTTAGGCGGAGGCATCTGTCCCACCGGCTGGGACTCACCGCTTTCCCAGTGCCTCGGACAGGACGATATTAACCAACTGAAGAAGCTACTTGTGGAGTCTTTTGATGACCCCCACGAAATACTGAATCGTACCCATGTTGTCCAGGTAGACTGGGACGTGGCCCATAAATGTCGCAGGGATCTCGCCCACATCCTAAATATTCATCCATCCATCGCTTCGCTCGCTTATTCTCGATTGTTAGAACAGATCGGAGAACTCGCCGTTCGCCAGCGGTCGACAACTCCAGATACTGCCGTGTGGATCGCCACGACAGACTTGGACGCGCTCGTCAAGCAAATCATGGAAACCGTTGATGCGCAAAGCCTCGACGAAGCAATCAGGCTAGGTATAATTGAACCCGTTGATTTCGCTGTACAGTCCGCCCTGAGTATCGAAGACTTCCTAGCAGGCGTCGACGTTCTGCCCTCTCATATTGCCGCAGATCTCGACCTTCCCCGTCCCACAGAAATCCGTGCGATTACAAATGCGTTGCAGGAGAATCACTCTGTGTTCTTGGTGGGACCTTCTGGAGCTGGTAAGTCGGCCCTCCTTTGGCGCGTCTCCCGCGAGCTTGCCGGGCAAGTGCGCCCCTATCGTTTGGTGCGGCTTCTGCAGGACGATGTTCCATCGCTTTCCAGATGGATTCGGCTCCAAGAACCCTCCGATCACTCTCCCTTACTCATTTGCGCCGATAACCTCGGCCGCATCAACAATGATGGATGGACAACTCTCGCGACCGAGTTCGTTGATAGGCCGGGCGTACTTCTAATGGGAGCGTGCCGGGAAGAGGACTACCGTCTCGACCTGGTTGTTGGCAGATCCACAATCATCGACCCAAAACTTGACAGGGAGTTGGCGGAATCACTCGCTAACACACTGGCCAGCCGGATGGTCAAGACAACATTGGATGTATCCGAGGCTTTTGGTGCTTCGGAAGGCCTGCTGATGGAATTTCTATCATTGTTGTTGACGGGCCGTCGACTCAAACAGGTAGTCGAGCAACAAGTGGCAGAACGGCTCAGAGAAGACCGAGCCACGGAACGCGAAATCCTGCGTTTCGTGGCAACGGCCCACTCTGTCGGTGTTGCCCTTCCCGTGGAAGTTCTAGAAAGGCTGCTCCCTAACCGAGACCTGGCTCCTGCCCTGTCGGTACTGGACCAGGAGCATATCTTGGTCGCGGACGACGGTAATCACTGGCGCGGCTTGCACGATCTTCGCTCTTCCGTTGCCCGTGATTATCTGCATCAGTTCCCACCTCCGACTACTGCGGCAACCATTCGGCTCTTGGTGGAACACCTTCCAGCCGGCCACGCAGCTAGAATCATCGAACTTTACGCCCGTTCCGAAGTAGACCTTATGCCTTCGGCGCAAGCGATATCCGGCATTCTCGAGTCGAGGGAAGTCAGCGCAGAGGAAGGAGCAAGGCTCATTGGAGCGTTGGGAATGGCCGACGCCTACCGGCACGCCCGTATGTGTCTCGACGTGATAGAAGAACGGCGGCCCAAGAACCTTGATCCCGAGACAGTGCTGAACCTCACCTATGCCCATCGCTTTGCCGGGGTGAGTTTTGACGGTCTCAAAGATATCAGTCCTAGTTTCGCATATTTGGTCCAGATAGCTGGCCTCTTGCCCCCTCGTCCCGTGTCGTTGCGAGAAAGTGGCGTCCAAAACCTGTCTTCAGGCCAAATCCGTGAAATTGGGTTTCGCGGCAGTGAGGACGACACCGTTTCATGGCTCGAGTCCCTTGAAGGCACAGTCGCCGCTGCCAAAGTACCCACTCAGGACTTTGCGGTGGAGTTCGGCGAGTTGCCGATCTCCGCCCGTGCCAGCCTTTCAGCAGCTCTACGATCACTCTCACACCCGGGAAATGTTCCTGCTCACGACGATGCCTTCGGTGATTGCCGTCATCGGATGAGTCGGTTGGCAAACGAGTTGCCGGATTGCTTGGAAATCGACTCCACGCAACAATCAGACGGAATGGTAGTAACCGTAAGCCTTATGGTTCCTGAGAATAGCGCCATGGTCCATGACCGAAGCGTAGAGACGTGCCGTCTGATTTTCGACTTCCTTCCGGAAGCGGATATAGCTGAGACCATAGTTCTCACTCCGGACGGCGAACGCTATTCTTTCGCCGATTACGAGGAGGGACACAAGAGAATCCCTCGGAACAATCTGCCCCGTCCAAGGCAGACGTCTGACAACGCGAACTTCTTTCGAGCGGCGAGGGGGCTGCTGGCTTCGCGTTATTGGACCGAGCCAATTCGAGCGTTAGCTAATGCATCCAATCAACTTCTGGATCTATGGAACGATACCCTATCCTGGATTCTGAATCCGCACCACAACAAGGATCGCCGAAGGAATGCGGCTAGGCGGATGAATTCATTGATGGCCGATCTTGCTGCTGGTCCGAAAATGCCGGTCAACGTCGACGAAGCAGAAGATCGGAATAATGCTATGGAGGCCATGACCGAAGCGGTTGCGGTTCTTCGCGACGTAGCGACCACAGAGTCTCCAGATGATGGAGATTGTCGGGCACTGGGCATACGATGCAGGCGTGCTTCGGCACGGTTGACGGAGGCTCGCCAAGGAAATCTTCCGACGCTTTCCAACGAGGGCAACCCGCTCCACGAAGACCTGGATGAAATGCTCACCCTTTTGGCCGACATTCTGCTGGCTCGCGGCGAGCAGAGAGTAATTCCATTGGGGAGTTCGCGTAAGGGCGGACCCAGATACTGGATAGAGGCCGCTCGCAACTCCATGGCTACGGTAACTTCCGACGGATACCAGGAGGAGCGGAATGCTCTGGAGAATGCTCTAGGAACGCTCCTGCCTTCATGTGAAATCCACCGAATCAGGCACCGGGACATGAAGTCCCCGCAATTACTTACAGACCGGTGGGTAGTGATCATCTCACCCGATGCTAACGAAGAGGGTTTGTTGGAATCCTTGGAGCGATTCCCCCAGGCGATGGCGCAACAATTCGCCTTCAGAACATATCTTGTGTTTGGAACGGTTGACAGTGGCATATTGCCAATTTATGGGTTAGAACTGGGCATTTCCAAATTGTGGCCAGCAAGTGAGGAAGACCTTCAAGAGCTTTCCTCGGAGCTTGGCACTGAAGTTGTCAAGCCGACTCAACTGCTGGCTTGGGATGCCTTTGTAAGTGAACTCGTCGAGGCTTCTCGCAGAGCCACGCTATTCCGGCTGCGCCAACAGGCGGGCTTGGCAGGAGACAAACAAGCCTTCGAAAGCCAATACTCTGTCGCAGTCTCGGCGGCGGAAAAGTGTCATCCTGAGCTAAGACCAGAAGCCCACCGCTTGCTCGACAGAGTAGAGACAGAGCCTTACGGGGAAGGGAAGGGTTTTGCAGGGGAGATTTTTCGTTCAATAACACACGGGGAGGGCGGTGGAGAAGTTGCAAATCTCGTGACTTCACGAGGCAATGCCCTGTCTCTAGACTTTTAACGGTAGCAGTCTGACAACAAAGATTTGCCAGCACTTACCTAATCCGCAAATTCAAGGCGGCATTGGGGCACAGGCCTCTGCATAAACGGAGGAAACTTTCTGGCCCCTCCAGGCCCGCGGGAAGTTATTGAGGATGACGCCATGGAGAGCAGAAGGGAATTAATAGCCAAAACACTGGATATTCTGACAGATTTAGCACAACGCCATGAGACAATCTCCTACGGGGACCTTCTTAACCGTTTGGGGATAACTGGTGAAAGACGCCCGATCGGTCAGATTGCTGCTCGTTATCTTGATCCCGTTGCGGTCTATTGCATTGCTGTGGGAGTACCTCCACTGACCGTACTCGTAGTAAACGGCCCCAAGTCTTCTAAACCTGGTCAGCCTGGAAGTGGATTCTTCGTCTGGTTTGATGATGCAAAGGCAGCCAGAGAACTTGTAGAAAACCACGATTGGGATAGTTTCCCTCCGCCTCCATTTCCGATCTAACCTGAGAATCGTCAACAACTTTCGTGAGAAGCGGAGGCACTACTCGATCTTTTGCAATTGGCTTTTCGCTTTTCAAATCGGGGGGCGTAATCGCTGGACAACAACATAACAACACTCGTTCGGCTGTCTGATGCGGCCGACAGCCCGGTACTGGTCGGATACGCGTGCTGTTCCACCGCCCAGCAGGATCCGGCCGCCCAGCAACAGGCGATCCTGGAGCCTGGTGTCGCCGACGATCGCATCTACACCGATCACGGCCTCACCGGTACCACCCGCGCCCAACCAGGCCCTCGCCGCCGCACGCGAAGGCGACACCCTGATCGGGACCAAACTCGACCGCCTGGCCAGATCAGTCCCGGATGCGCGCGCCATCACCGACCAGCTTCGGGAACGAGGTGTGAAACTGTCCCTGGGCCGGGCGCCCTACGACCCGGGCGATCCCATAGGAAAGATGTTTTTCAATATCCTCGCCACCTTCGCCGAGTTCGGAGCTGATCTCAGCCTCATGCGTACCCGCAAGGGCATGACCATCGCCCGAGCCAGGGGAAAATTGCGTGGCAAGGGGCCCAAACTGACGGACAGACAGCAGCGGGAACTCTGCTGCATGCACGCCACGGGCTAGTATTCCATCAGCGAGACCGCTGAGATCTTCTCAGTCTCAAGACTAACCGTGTATCGTACTCTCAACCGCCGTCTTTCCCCTTAGCGTACGATCCTGCCCCCTACCGGAATCGACCCGCTACTGCTTTAAATGCCGTGGGAAGACCGACACCGTGGAGGCCCAGGAGGTGGTGCTGCAGAACGGCCGACCCGCAATCACCAGCCCCTGTGCCGTCTGCGGAACCAAGAAGTTCCGCATGGGTGTGCGACCAGGAAGTAACCAGTAGGTGAGAGAGGCTTTGTGGCGCTGCTGCAGCCTGTAACAGGGTGGCCTGGTTTAGGCTGCAAGGGCCGGATGAGATACCGGAGCAGACTCATCGGTGTCTGGAGACCACAGCAGGAAAACAACTGATTAGCATAGTGCAAAACACAGCCGATGGCTTTCCGGCCAGACTTCTAGACAGCCGCGACAATCGGCAACGATGGCTCAAGAACACCTCAGCCAACCATCGAGGCTGCTGCCGAATAAAGTCCCTCAATCCCCGGACTGACAATGTAATGTAGGGCTATGTGCCGCAGCCTTGCAGCATGCACACCCTGCCAAAAGAGGCTACTTCGGCAGAGCGGTGCCTACATTAACCTCGAAAGCCGATGTGTCAGGTCTATTGTTTGGAGAAGGCAATTACGAGTGTAAGGAGAGAGAGTAGGCGCCTCACTAATAGACTTTCTTAATTCCAGCAGGACAGGTATAAGAGCCCGTCCTCGACGTAGTGCGGCCATCACCGCCGACAGCACCAGCTCCACCTGGGCAAGGGGAGCTATCGCCGCCAATTCAATAATTACCTTGGCCCCTACAGATACGGCGGAACTTTGAGTACAATCCGGCCCAGCCAGCGTGTTGAGCATCGCATGGATTCCAGCTGTGGTCATATAACCATTCGTTTCAAGGCGCTGGACAAGGTCTTCCGGAGCTACCCGGATAAACCAGTAATTCAGACCAGCAAGTTCCTCAACATAGGAGGAATAAAGGCCGCGGTCGATTTTCTGGGAACGATATAAATCAGTTAGAACGACCTGAGTGTTCACTACACTGACCCCAAGAGTACGACTGTAGTTGGCTAAAACCAGATCGTCGCACACTAGAGCCAAGTTGGCTGCCGAATGTTCGTCACCAGCATATGCGGCACCTACACCTGCTGCCGTCAAAACATCGAAAAGCTCATCGCGGTTCTCATAATCGAGCAGACGATACCCTGCAATGCGTTCAAACGACTGAGCCAAATGCAGAACCGATTGAACATAGTCGCGACGCTCCAACCAGTGTTCAAGAGGCATCTCGGTCATTCTGTGTCGGCCCTGGCTGTCCATACCCAGGTAGCTTGACTCAGGGCCATTTACCCTATATTGAAAAAGTAACTGTTGAATGTCGTCTATCACTTGCTGAGGCACTGCAACACGCAAATAGCGATTCCGTAGATGATCACCAAGACCGAGATGGTGAACTGTAAGGAGCGCAACCGCATCCAAGACTAGGCCGTCTGCCTGTTGCAGGTGAGTGAGCGCTTCGCTAGCGTCTTGCTCATTGCCACTGCTAAACCGAATACGGGTGGACTTGCTTAGAGTAATTGCCTTCCACGCTTCAAGTGCAGACATACCTACCTGGGATGCAAAGGTGCCGAACGGCAGCGTCCCCTCGGCGTACAGCCGCTCCATTTCCGTACAGAACTTATTGCGTTGTTCCACCGTTTCGAAGAGTTTTGAAAGATCGTCCCCCGCCACTTTCATGCGGAAGAACCCCGTGTTGTCGGGGAAGCGGGTTGAAAAGTCCTCACTAATCTCTTGGAAGGCACGTGCGAACTTGCTCTGAATTGCCACTACTTCGTAGGAAAGATCTTCAAGCCCATGCCGAAGCATGATAACGTCTCCGACCTTCCTTTCTCTAAGTTTAAGTGCGAGTTCATGGTCCGTGGTCAACTCACGCCGATCTTGAGACTCTTCACCCCACTCCAATATATGCCACCATTGCTCTGTGCTTTCCCCCTTAAGTAGCACGGCGCAACCAGGACCTATAGTCTCAGGTTCCTTCCAATCATCACCACGACTTTGAAACAGCAAGAAGAAACCGAGATGGGTCTGCGGGTCGTCCATACCACAACGACGGGCCACATAACCGTCTTGAAGGTAACCCTCCACTCCAAGCAGGAGTTTAGCTTTAGCTAGGTTGAGGAGACTGCGCGGGTCGCGACCCAAATCTGAAGAGTCTATGTTGAGAACTGTGACCGAGGCTGCATCAAGGTCACCGGACTGAAGCTGGGCAAGCGCCAGCATGACCTGATCAACAGGAGTAGAGTCTTCATGGCCACAGAGCAATTGGTATGCGCGAACAGCAGCACGAACATCACCGATATATTGAAGAATCTGTGCCTCCACTTCGTAAACCATCCGAGGTGGGTACGATTGATTCTCTTGAATTTTTCTTGCCCATTCGAGTGCCTCGCGAAGCTGCTTGCTGTTCACCAGGCAGGCCAGATAGGGAATCGCGACTGGCTGGGAAGCAGACCCTCCAACAATTTCGCCCCACCAGTCAGCGGCTTCGGAGAACTTGCCCGTTGCCTGAAAGTGCGCGGCTACGCGGATAAGAATGCGCAAATGGTCTTCGTCACCACTGCATTCGAGGGCCAAGAGGATGGACTTCTCAGCGCCCTCTACATCATCGTGAACAGTGCGCCAAGTCGAGTCTAGTGTGAGCAGCAAGGAATTGCTCGGATGGTGGAGCAACGCTTCTTTAAGGAGGTATTCCAGAGAATCCTCTTCCCCTAATTTCGCCTCTGCTTGACACAAGATTTCAGCTCGGTGGATGTCATCCCAACAGGGGCAATCTATAGTTGACTTGCCTCTAAGTAATCTGACTGCAGCTGACGCATCTCCGCTCACGAGGCATGCTTCGGCAAGGGGCGCCTCCGCGTCCTCTCTTCGATCTGGGTCTTGGATCCTCTCGAATAATTGACGAGCTTCGGCAGGCTTTCCCTCTTGAAGAAGAAGAAGACCCTTGTTAAAGGCGGCATCGGCATGGGTTGGATCAACCATTAACACCGCATCAAAATCCTGAATAGCATCACCGGTTTTGCCCAGCAGGACTCTGGCGCAGGCTCGAATCACTCGACCACGCAGGATTTGAGTGTTAATTTGTGTTTCCGACAGGCAAGTCAATGCGTACGTAGCCTCCGCATCCGCCTCATCCAAAAGTTCCGCTGCTTCTTTCGTGAAGCCGAGTAATTGGCTTTGAGCTTGAGCGTACTTGAGGAAAGTTTGACTTAAGGCCAAGTGGGCATAGGCATCCTTGGAATCGTTGTCAATTGCCAATCGACACAACGTAACAGCCTCTTGCCAACGGCACTGGCTCATTCGTACACTCGCTAGGGCCAAGAGGCACTGATAGTCCTGCCTTATCCAATCCTCCGAAGCAACTAGCTCCTCCAGTTGATCTTCGCTACCAATACCCCAATATGCTTCAATCAGTACCGATGTCGCCTGGGAATCTTGCGGACTAAGTTCGCGAGCTTTTTCTGCCAATGAAATAGCAGCCTCGGCGTCATTCGCAAGTTGCGCCGCTAAAGCGGCATTCGCGAGTCCTTTCTGGTTCCCTGGTAAAATACTATGGGCTTGTTCAAATAATGCGCGAGCGCAAGTATTGTCCTCTTCGGCAAGTGCACAAGCTCCCAGGTTCGTGATAATCCGAAACTTTAATTGATCTGGGATTGATTCGACTTGGCTCTCTATCCGTTCCAGTTCCCTGCGCGCCGCGCCAATTAAGCCTCGATTTATTAGCTCTGCCGCAAAATCTATTTCCTTTGAGAGCTCGGTGTGCTCCGCATCCTGGGGCATTTCAGGCAAGTTGGGGGCAGCCAGAGCCATTGCTTGGGCAACCATTCGCGGAATGTCAGCAATGTCAGCCTTGAGGTCAGCGGAAACATCACCAAATTGTCTAGCGAACTCACCCCTTGTCTCTTCGTGTAGTACTTCAATACGATTCGCTAGTGTTGGGATACCCTCATCACTTCGATATAGAGTTGCTGACAACTCCCGAAGAAAAGCAATAACAATCTCTTGGGAAACCTCTTCGCATTCAGCACCAATGGGCAAGTAAAAACCGCCGTCATTGATAAATGAACTAACGAACTCTGCGTCGGCAAAACGGTCACCGTTGTAAACACTATCAATAAAGGCAATGAACGCCTCGCTCGATGTCCACTGGAAGAGGGCCGGTCTCGTACCTTCTAAATCAGGGAATAGAGCACTCGTCCCTTGAATGGCATTGCCCACCAGGTCTTGCCTTTGAGCAAGGTATCTGCGTAGCCCGGCCGTTCCGACATCTTTGACTATGCTGGTTGCCACAGATAAAACCAAAGGAACAATCGCGTCAGCCACCACTATGATCAACCTCGCAATCGGGATTTATTTACTTTACCATCAGAGCCCGACGGCAGATCCCGGCCGAATTTCGTTCAAGAACCATTGGATTGCCTGTGGCCTATATTCCAGGCTGAGCTCTTGGACGAAGAAGACAGCGGGTAACCACCATTAACAGACACAAAGGAACGAACATTCTGAGTTCATGCTCTATCTTAACCCGGAAGGTGCATCTACCGTCAGCACTGAGATAGCAGTGAATCTGCAAAGAAGAACATGCTAGTCTTGCGCTTCACTTCAGGATCCAGGCGTCCCTCAACCACAGCGTTTCCGATAACACCCGAAAGATATACGCCTCCACGTGGCGCGCCTTCCGGTCGTGGACGCGGGTCCGGGGCGTCCTGGCCGTGCCGGCCTCAAATCCACTGATCGCCGTCTACCTCTCTCACCTCGCCGAGGACCGGCACCTGTCGGTGTGACCACCATCCGGCTCAACAAGGCGGCCCTGGCCGCCCTCCACAAGGCCCACGGCCACGCCGATCCCACCGACACGAGGCCGTCCGGTAGATTATGAAGGGCATCACGCGGGTCCACGGCAAGCCCCAGAAGCAGACGCAGCCCCTTACCGCCGAAGGCCCTGGACGCGGTGAAGGCCACGGCGATGCAGCCCCGGAGACACCAGGGCCGCGCTGTCAGGGCGGGAAATGCCCGAAATACCCGGCGTCGGGGCCAGGTTGACGTCGCCCTACTCTCCGTTCTCCGGTATGGACTTCTCCGCCGATCAGAGGCCTCGGCCCTCCGGTGGGGCGACGTGGAGGTCCAGGATGACGGGTCGGGTCGGCTCCACGTGCGCCAGTCCAAGACGGACCTGGAGGCCGATGGCGCGGCCCTGTACATCGGCACGGAGGCCTCCGTGGCCCTGATGGCCATCATGCCAGAGGGATTCGCGGTGGTGGACCCGTCAACACCTGTGTTCGGGCTCTCGGAGAGCCAGATCGGTCGGAGGGTGAACGCCGCGGCAAGGGCCGCAGGCCTGGGCGAGGGGTTCACTGGCCGCAGCGGCCGGGTGGGCAGGGCCCAGGTCCCGACGAAAACCGGCGCAAAGCTTCCAGCATTGATGACCGCGGGCCGGTGGAAGGGCTCGAAAATGGCGGCGTGGTACACCCGAGGGTCAAGCTCGGGCCGGGGCGCTTTGGCCAGGTACTACCACGGGAAGAGACAAGCGACAATCACCTGAGGTAACAGCCGCTCATATCGACCAAAACCTGCACTCCTGCAGCAAGGTTACCGAGACGTGGTGCGGCTATCACGACCCTGTAATGACCAGGTCTATACCAGGCTAGGGAGGTGCGGGGAGAATGGAGACTCGTGTAGTCAAGGGAGTTCAGGAGGAGGAAATCGAAGCTGTCCAGCTTGCGCAGCCGGCGGGGCAGGTCCAGGTCACGCTTGGCGGCCAGGAGCTCCCCTGCCTTCACAGGGGCAGGCTCTGCACCAGGCGGTAGGCCAGGGCGAAGAGGAAGCAGTGTCCGGCTTCCACCAGGCGGTGACCCAGGGCGTACAAGGCGTGGGTATTGCCAGTGCCGGACAGCCCAGTGAAGCCAGTAGGGAGGGGCTGGGTGTTTGAAGCCGTCCCAGCCTTCCATATGCCGTCGCAACTTAACAGGGAAAGGGCTGCGCCCTGACCCGCTTCGACTGTCCGCAGTCATGTCTCTCCCTCACTCAATTCCCTGGCGTGCTTGCCGGAATCTGCCACTACGAGTTTTACCCGCCATGCGGCGACCTTGGGGTGACGTTCCAGCCAATTTGGTGGCATTATAGTGACGTTTGAATATGAATGGCGAAGTCGGGCGGCGGTATGGGGCACCTGGCACAAGGGAAGGTTGGAGGGTTGAGGAATGCAGTCTGGGCCGGTCAGTGCGAGGCAGGCATACACCGAAGGGTTTGTCACAGGTGAGAGGGACGGACACCTGGACGCCGTATCCGGCTTTCCCGAGGCGGACTTCGCCATGGCCGACGGCTCCCTGGACTCCTGGGGCCGCGGTTACACCCGGGGGTATCGCCAGGGCTATGCCCGGGGCCTGCAGCAACTAGAAGCCGGAAACTAGCGGGCCGGCAGGACCCGCCCTGCTGAAACCTTGCTCGCCCATCTGTGGAAAAGCGCCTTCCCAACAGGGCCGCCCAGGCCGTGCCGACCTGGTCTAACCGAGGAGAAAGTTGAGACATGTCCTGTGGAGAAACGGCTCAATTTTCCGGCGGATGTATGACGGCGGCTGGCGCCCCCTGCAATCTGGGGCGTCCATCACTCTGTTCCGTATCCGATACGGTGTAGAGCTATCGAATCAGCCTATTCGCGTAGTCCTGGATCAAGCAGGTATATTCGGCAACAACGCCAGTTGCCAGCCCCCGAGGTCCAAGCTGGCTGGGTACGTCCCAATGAGGGACGTACCCGTAAACGTAGCAGTGAATAGTCTCGCCGACGAGGTCTCGGGCGAGTAGAAACTGCGGGGACCGTCGGGGAGAGATTCTTGAAGGGGCAGGGTGTCCTTAAAGAGAATGGCGCAGCAATAGCACTGCCTGAGGTGCGGTGTCCAGGATCGGACCCGATGTTGAGGGGGAACCTCTCCTTCCTAGAATGTATCGTTAATAACAAGATTGCCTTGAAGGCTTGGATCTACCCATATCAGGTTCAGGAGAGCTTGACCGCAGATATAAGCCTCCTTTGTATTCAGCCCGATGCAGAGTATTCATGATCGTCCATGCCATGGTCGGGGCGGTTCAGGCAGAATATAGTACGTCGATGAAATTAACCGTAATTGGACTGGGGTGCGTCGGAGCGGTTGCCGCGGCTGGGCTGGCTGCGGAGGGGCACGACGTGCTCGGCGTGGACCTGGACCGGCAGCGAATCGCCCGACTTTCCTCCGGTGAGGCGCCCTTTTATGAGCCAGGGCTGGATGCGCGGGTAATCGCCGGTCTGCTGAAGGGACAGCTGCGGTTTCTGCACTTGGACGAGGTTTCCGAACTCCTGGGAGAGATGGTGCTCATAGCCACCGGCACTCCGCCCTCAGCCGGCGGGGATGCCGACCTGAGCCAGGTTTGGTCTGCGCTGGAGTGGGTCGGACTTCATGGCGCCCCAGGCCTCTTGGTGGTAATGAAGAGCACAGTCCCGCCGGGGATGGGCCTGAAGATACAGGGCGGGCTTTTGGGCACGCTTGGCATGCGGTACGTGTCGAACCCCGAGTTCCTGCGGGAGGGCCGAGCTATTGCGGACTGGGAATCCCCGGGCCGCATCGTTGTCGGGGTCGAAGAAGGGGACATTCAGTCCATTGAACTGGTTCGGCACCTCTACGCCGGCATCGCCGCGCCGTGGCTGGTCACCGACATTACCAGCGCCGAGATGATCAAGTACGCCAGCAACGCCTACCTCGCCATGAGGATTTCCTTTATCAACGAGATGGCATCCCTGTGCGACCGGGTCGGCGCCTCGATAGACGCCGTCAGCGAGGGGTTGGCATTGGACGAAAGGACGGGAGACCGTATTTGGGCAGGCGTTGGCTACGGGGGATCCTGCTTTCCCAAGGATGTTAAGGCATTGGACCACCTGGCCCTGACCAGCGGCGTCAGGGTGGACCTGCTGAGGGCAGTGATCAACGTCAACAACCGGCAGCGGCTCCTGCCGCTGCACGCGCTGCGGGAGCGCTTCGACGGGGTCATCGCCGGCCGACGAGTCGGTGTATTGGGCCTGGCATTTAAGCCCGGTACCGACGACCTGCGGGACGCTCCGTCGCTGGACCTGGTTCAGGCGCTGGTGGACGAGGGAGCCGAGGTGCAGGCCTTCGACCCGCAGGCGATGGAGCCGGCACGATCAGCGATGCCGGCTTCCGTCCGGCTGGTCAACAGTGCGAATGAGGCTGCGGACCAGGCCCAGGCGCTGGTTCTACTGACCGAGTGGGCCGAAATCGTCAAAGCTGACTGGTCAGTCCTGGCCGGACACATGCTGCCGCCGCGGTTTCTTTTTGACGGCAGAAACGCGCTGGACCCGTTGGAAATGGGCAATCTGGGGTTTGAATACGTGGGTGTCGGCAGAAACTCCGGTAGCCGCGTGGCAACTACACGCCGCGCCCAGCCGGGCGATGCCGAATAATATCATAACAGGGGGAGAGTTGGCGCCTGAAGAAAATGTTCTCATTACCGGAGCGGCGGGTTTCGGCGGCTCCGCATTGACCAGGTCGTTGTTGGCCCTGGGCTACAGGGTAACCGGGCTGGATGTGGTCCCGCCCAGTCATGCCGCATTGCTGGTCAGGGAACTTTCCCACCCCAAATTCCGTTACCTGTGGAAAAGCATCCAGGACATCCAACCCGGAGATATTGAGGGGCACTCGGTTGTGGCCCACCTGGCAGCCCAGCCGGATACGCCCATGGCTTTCGAATCGCCCCGCTATACCGTGATGCAAAACATCGAAGGCACTATCTCCCTGCTGGAGGCGGTCCGGCGGGCGGGATGCGTGTCCAGGCTGATCTTTGCCGGCTCAGGCAATGAGGTCGGCAGGGCCCTTTACCTGCCAATGGACGAAGACCACCCCCTGACTCCCCACAATCCCTACGGCTTCTCCAAGGCGGCGGCCGAACTAGCCGTATGGGCCTGGTACCGGTCCTATGGCGTTCCATCGATAGTCATGTCCACCGGGGTAGTCATTGGCCCGGATATGCGTCGAGAGGTCTTCATCTTCAAGTGGCTGTGGAACGCGCTCCACGGCAAACCGATCATCGTAGAGGGCGGGAAGCAGACCCGGGACGTTACCCTTATTGACGACGTGGTGCGGGCCTGGGTTCGGGCGATTCAGGCCCCAGGCGACCTGGTGGTCGGGCAGAAGTTTTACGTTGGCTACGGAGAGGAACGCACCATCGATGACCTGGCCAGCCTGTGCTGCGAGGCAGTCGGCTCCTCAGTTCCCATGGAATACGTCGGGTATCGTCCCGGGGAGGAAGGGCAGCGGGAGGCGTTCAGCACCGAAAAGGCCCGGAAGACTCTCGGCCACACACCCAAGGTGTCCCCTACGGAAGCCATCGCCCTAACAGCCGATTGGGTACGTAGCCTGGGGTAATCCGCGCCAGGATAAGTTCAGGCGTTCTTCTGACTGCCAGAGGAGCAGCCCGTCCAGGTAGTCCGGCCAAATAGTCGCCTCGATTGGCACGCCGTACAGCCAGGCGACCAGCACCGCCAGAATGGAGTCATGGGTGACATGGATGCCCAGCCGGCCCAGTTGGCCCAGGTCGTTGGCGATCAGCCCCAGCAGCAACTCAATGCCTTCCGCGGTGTCTCTCATGCCGGGAGGGGGGGCCGTTCCCGTGAGTTGCCGGCGCACTATGTCCAGAATGCCGACCTGGAGGAACAGCTCGCCGCTTGCTTCAGCGTTCACGACAAAGGGGCCAGGGGCTCCCAGCCGCCAGTCCAAGGTCGTGCCTTTGGTTTGGCTCCCGCCCCGCAGGATCGCTCCTGCAGTTTGTACGCACCGCCAGACCGGGCTGGAACTAATACTGACCGGCCCCCTCCGCGCCAGAACCGAGCCCAGCTTTTCCGCAGTGGTGACCCCCCGGGTATTCAGGGGCACCTCTTCTCCAAATGTTCCGGCGGGAATCTCCTCCCGTTCGGCGTGCCTCAGTATGATTGCCACATCGGACTGATGCGGCGCCAGGGCCAACCGTTCCACTAGGGAAGCCGCCGGTTTGGGGAGGGTCAAACCGCCCTGGCCCGGATTATGGAACTCACTGAACCGGTTTCCGACACGTCGAGCAGGACAAATCCGGCTGCTGCCAGCAAGTCCCTGAATTGTCCCCTGGTACGTTCCATGCCCTGGAGCATTACCAGCATATGCAGGTCCAGCAGGCCGCCGTTGCCGGAAGACTCGTCCAGGACCATCTCAACCAGGTAGAGCGTGCCCCCTGGGGACAAGGCTTGCCTTGCCCGTTTCAGAATCCGCTCCGCATCCGCATCCGGCCAATCGTGGAGCACCCTGGCCAGCACCACGGCGTCGGCGGTGATCGGCCACTGGCAGAAAAAATCTCCGGCAACAAGCCGGCAGCCGGCCGCGACATCGGCCGGCGCTACGATCCCCTCGATCACCTCGGGCAGGTCCATCACCGTAACTGTAAGCCTTGGGTGAGCGCGGAGCAGGGTGAAGGCCAGTTCTCCGGCACCGCCACCCACGTCCAGAATGGCATCGTGCACGCTGAAATCCACCGTTTCTGCCAGGTATTGGTAGTCGTGCCGGGCGTAGGCCGCCATAGCTGCCTGGTAGCTTTGAAGCCGCTCCGGCCTATCCCGCAGCCAGTCGAACAGGTTACTCCCGTAAGAGTGGGTGAATCCGGATTGTCCGGTCTTCAATGACCTGGTGGCGTCGTTCCAGGCGGAGTAAACCTCGCCGCCCCAGTGCAGCGCGGCGTCGGCCAGTGAGGTTGGGTGAGACCGGCTGAGACAGGAACCTTGGACGGTAGGGTGGTACAATCCATCCCCGTCGGGTTTGGCCAACCCCAACTCGGTGAGGCCCCGCAGCAACCGAACCCCCAGACCCTTGCCCAGCTGAAGCTTTGCTTCAATGTCCGGAGCGGAGGCCGGCAGGGCCTCGAACACGCCCAGTTTCACGGCGGCGTGGATCGTCCCAGTCTTCCACAGGCCGACCATCTGGGCGGAGAGCTCCTCCAACTGCGACCGTTGCGGCTTCCTCAGCTCCAGAAGGACGCCACCCGACTCATCAATCACCAACAGGGAGCCGTCGAATCTCTCCACCCGGGCTTGCCCGTTGTAGAACGGCTCCACGTTCCTGAACCGCTCGGCATAGAGCGGTTCACCCTCCATACCTACATGGTGCCAGCCCTGGGCGTCGCAGGCGCGAGCCCGGTTCTTGTGAAATACGTCCAGGTCCAGGAACCAGCGCCCATGGACCAGGTTGCCGGAGCGGTCGACGTGAGTGTGTTTGCCATCCTCCCGCTGCACAACGGCGATGCCGTCCCGGTAGTCCCCCGCGTAACGATAGCGTTCCCCATAGGCGGGAACCCCCTGAGCCGTCAGGTGGAAATACCTGCCGTCGGGAAGCCTGACCGGGCAGCGGTCCTCCTGGAAGTTGCCGCACCAGGCGTACCGCTCCGGGTACAGGGCCCGCCCGTCAGGAAGAATGTGAAACCAGCCTGTCCTGGAATGAACCGCGGCGAGGTCTTCGTAGAACCCAAAGGTACGAAGGTAACGCGACTGGTAGGCCGGCTGGCCGTCTGGCGTGATGTGATATCCGGCGGAGAGGTCCTGCACCGGGGCCAAGCCCGGGGCATGGAATTTCAGCACCTCCTGGAATCTGGCACGGTACAGTGGGCTGTCATCAGCTTTCAAATGGTGGGTCCCCTCGGGGGCCGGCCGGCTGCCCCTCCAGTCCTCGGTCCCGAAAGCAAAGTGGTTATACGGGCTGGTCCTGTCGTATTGGACCGTGTCGGTTGTGTGGGGGACTCGGAAGGCGGAAATGTCTCCCCTCAGTCCCTCAAGGTGATCCTTTACCTCATCAGGTTCGTCCTGGCTGGTGTCGACCCCGGCTGAGGCCCTGGCCTGCACCCAAATTGCCCGGCGCCGATGGACCCAGTCAGGGGTCCAGGGCCCCTTTTCCAGAAGTTCCAGCATACTCCTGAATTCCAGATACCACGTCGCCCGGGGGTGCTGCGACAGGTTCGGGTCTGAATAGTGAAGGACGTGGACATTGTGGACTACGATGTCCCCGGGTCGAGTGACTACAGGCCGGAACCGATCTTCGCATTCCCGCCCGATGGCGCTGACCGCAGTGGCGGTCAACGGGCCGAGGCGATGGCTTCCGGGCAGAAAATACACGGGATTATCGCCATCGTGGTGCAGGGAGATTCCCAGGCTGTGGACGCTGTATCTAACCGGGTCCAGCCCGATATCCTGATGGGGGCCAACCTCGGCGCCCACGAAGGGCATCTTGATAAGCACATCTTCCCACGTGAGGACCGAATCGGTCCGGGGCAGGAGCGAGTCCACAATTTCGCCCAATTCCTTCCGGCCCAGCACTGATAGGAAGTCCTGGTACTTGCTCAGCGGGTACAGCAATTTCAGCGGAGTGCCGCCCTCTGTCCTGATCAGATCCTCAGAAGTTGCATAGTCGGAAACGGACTGCAAGGCGAGGGTGGCAAGCCGGTCGACCTCCTCCGCGCCAAGGACCTGGGGCAAATGAACAAACCCATCCCGCTCCAGATCGGCTTTCCATTGCCTTTGGGTCATATATCCTCCGGCCTTCGCATATTGCAGCCCTGGCACAGGGGTTGCTGCATATAGTTGGTGCGCAGTTCCTGGTAAGCGTCGCCCTGCCAGATATGGTAAAGACTTTCCTGGTTCACGTTTCCGAAGTCGCCCAGCGTGCGGCGCAGGGCATCCGGTGCGCAGCAGGGGTTGAACCTGCCGTCGGCAGCGACCCATGCCTCCTGGCCTAAAAAGGGACATTCCGCTCCCGGGGATATCTCGCCGGCATCGTCCGGGTCCAGTTTGAAAATGTTCTCCAGAATGACCCTGGTTCCGTCCGGCAGGCGGTGGCGGTCGGAAACTGCCTGGGCCGCATCCACCGTATCGTTCCAACGGCGGATGGCGTCGGGTTCCCGCCGCATCGACTGCCC
>JGIcombinedJ30088_10002230_pt1 | contig 18819 bp, 20 predicted proteins | sample PinacodermPK_FD_30088 | JGI IMG/M metagenome (IMG submission 30088)
GATGGGTTCTCCCAGGTAAACCATGAAGTTCACCAGGTCGCTGACCGTCTCCTCGTAGCTTTCCTCCTGGTAGGGCTGCGGCTTTTCAACAGGCCCTGTCACAACTTCCAGGTGGTCGATCACCTGGCTCACCCTGCCGTCCTCGTGAACTTCTTCCTTATATACCGGTTCCTGCCAACCCTGCAGTTGCCAGAGCACATGCGGCATGGCGGTATCCTCAAAAGCCAGGTTGTTGACGCCATTGGGGCGGGATGTGTCCCGGTAAAACGTCATCAGGTAAGTATACAACCAGTCTGCGCCGCGGGAACGGGCAGTAACGGACAGGTCGGGTGGAGCCACGCCGAAATATTTTTCCGCTTCACGCCTGTTCAGGGCAACGGTCATGGTATCCCCGGTTTTATCGGTTCCGAACATGAAATTTTCCTTCAGGACGTCTTCGCTGATATGCAAGTCCCTGCCCAGGCGGTTATAGCGCATGAATGAGGCGGAATGGCAACTCAGGCAATAGTTTACAAACGTTCGGGCGCCCCGTTGCAGTGATTTCCTGTCGGACAGGTCGACGTGGGCACGCAGGGTGTAACCACCCTCCCCGGCCGACCAGCAGGGGTTTGCCAGCAGCAACAGCAGCAGAATGACAGGGGACGGAATTAAATTCCGTCCCCGTTTTGCCGGTTCCCGTTCCGGTATGGAGAAACGCGCGTTAATCATGTCACCCTGTCCGGTACCGGTTTTTCCCTGTCGGAGGCGGTATAAAACGGCATCAACAGGAAAAACAGGAAATAAATCAAGGTGAAAAGCCGCGCCATCCAGGTGTATGCCGTGGTGGCAGGCTGAAGGCCCAGCCAGCCCAGTACGATAAAGCTGAGCGTAAACAAGGCCAGGGCAATTTTGTAATTCCAGCCCCGGTAGCGTATGGACTTGACCGGACTCCGGTCCAGCCAGGGCAGGAAAAAGAATAACATGACTGCCGCGCCCATGGCGACGACACCGCCGAACTGGCTCGGGATGGCCCGCAGGATGGCGTAGAACGGTGTGAAATACCACACCGGCGCAATGTGTTCCGGTGTCTTCAGCGGGTCGGCCGGGATGAAATTATTTGCTTCGAGAAAGTAACCACCCATCTCGGGCTGGAAAAACACAACCGCGCAAAAGATGATCAGGAAAACCACGACACCGACGATGTCCTTGACAGTGTAGTAGGGATGGAACGGGATGCCGTCCAGCGGGATACCGTCGGCGCCTTTGTTATCCTTTATTTCAACACCGTCAGGATTATTCGACCCGACCTCGTGCAAGGCGATCAGGTGCGCGCCTACCAGGCCGCAAAGCACCAGGGGGAAGGCGATGACGTGCAGGGAAAAAAACCGGTTCAGGGTCACGTCGGACACGACGAAATCACCCCGTATCCACAAGGCAAGATCGTCTCCTATAACCGGCAGGGCGCCGAATAACGAGATGATTACCTGGGCTCCCCAGTAAGACATCTGTCCCCACGGCAGCAGGTAGCCGAAAAACGCCTCAGCCATGAGGGTGAAATAGATAAGCATGCCTATGATCCAGAGCAGTTCCCTGGGCCGTTTATAGGAACCGTACAGCATGGCGCGGTACATATGCAGGTAGATCACGATAAAGAATGCGGACGCGCCGGTAGAGTGCATGTAGCGTATCCACCAACCCCACTCCACGTCACGCATGATGTACTCGACCGAGGCAAACGCGAGTTCCGCGGACGGCTTGTAGTTCATGGTCAGCCAGATCCCGGTAACGATCTGGATCACCAGGATAAACAGCGCTAATGAGCCGAAGAAATACCAGAAATTGAAATTTTTCGGCGCGTAATACCGGGCCAGGTGGTCATTCCACAATTGCAGTAACGGAAAGCGCGCGTCCACCCAGTCGCGCAATGCAAGCAGGCGTTTAGTCATGACTGCACGACAGCTGAATCATCGCCGATCAATACCCGTGTATCGCTCAGGTACTGGTGCGGCGGCACAACCAGGTTGGAGGGCGCCGGAACGCCCTTGAAAACCCTGCCGGCGAGGTCAAAACGGCTGCCGTGACAGGGGCAGAAGAAACCGCCCTTCCAGTCGGCGCCGAGCCGGTGGGCTTCCCCTTCCCCTTTTCTNGCATAAACAGGAGAACAGCCAAGGTGGGTACAGATCCCCAGGACAATCAGGTATTCCGCACGCTGTGAACGGTACTCGTTCCTGGCATAAAACGGTTGTTGTTCGGTATTCGAGGCCGGATCCTTTACGTCGTCGTCCAGTTCGCTGAGTTCGTCGATTGCTGCATCATCCCGGCGCAGGATCCAGACCGGTTTACCGCGCCATTTCACTATTTTTCGCTCCCCGACCTCCAAATCATCTATATCGGCTTCAACCGGGGCGCCGATCGCCTTGGCCTTGGCGCTGGGTGTTAACGTGGACACAAAGGGGATGGTGGTAGCCAGCGCCCCCGCGCCGCCGACCACGGATGCGGTAGTGGTAAGAAAGCGGCGACGTTCGCTGTTCACTTCGACAGACTTCATTCAGTTTATCCTCAAACTCATTAATGCCTGTTGGCAAAACCGGGAGTATATCATGATCGATCACTTCGTGTCGCCCCGACAGTCCCCTGCTCCGTACTATCGCAGGAACAAGCTTCGCAGGGCCAACCAGTTCAATTACCGATTGATATCGACTCTTGAACTGTGCGATTATTCGCGGAGAAACGGTAAAATTGCCCGGATGTCCCATAAGATATATTTACTCTGCCTTTATACGGCCTTGCTGCTGCTCGGCGGTTGTGCCTGGTTTGGCGACAAGGGTGACAACGAAGCAAGTAACTGGACGGTGGAGCGCTTGTATTCCGAGGCCAAGGGCGCGCTCGACTCCGGCTATTACAGCAAGGCGGTTGAGTATTACGAGTTTCTCGAAACCCGCTTTCCATTCGGTGTATACGGGCAACAGTCTCTGCTGGACCTGGCCTACGCCTATTACAAGACCGAGGAATTCGAATCAGCCCTCTCGGCCTGTGACCGCTTTATCCGGTTGTATCCCCAGAATACCCACGTGGATTATGCCTACTTCCTCAAGGGCCTGGTGAATTTCAACCGGGGCAGGGGGCTCACGGAACGTTTTTTACCGATTGATTCCAGCCAGCGCGACCAGGGAGCGGCCATGACCTCGTTCCAGGCGTTTTCAGAACTCCTGGAAAAATACCCCCAGAGCCAGTACGCCGAGGATGCCAAAAAGCGCATGGTATTCCTGCGCAACCGCCTTGCCCGGCACGAAATTCACGTGGCAAACTATTATTTGAAAAGAGGCGCATACCTGGCGGCTCTTAACCGGGCGCGCACCGTGGTGGAGTCCTACCCGCGCACGCCTTCCGTGCCCGATGCCCTGGTGCTCATGGCCAAGACCTATAAAGTCCTGGAGATGCCGGACCTTTCCGCGGATACCGTGCGCGTGCTGGAACTGAACTACCCCAGCCACCCCGGGATCTACGACATCAGGGATATCATCATCGAAGATTAATCCGCAGATTACGCAGATTATCGCAGATGACCTCTCCCTAAACGGTTCGTGGCTCAAGAATGGGGAGAGGGTCAATATTACGATTATCTGGTGCCACTTATAGGTAATATTTCCAGATAATTCTATCTTCCCAGTCTTTTGGAAAACCCATGTCAGATACTTTAATTTTATGTTCTGTAATAAGTGCTGATAATTTTTTTCCCCAAGTAGTTTCTGGAGAAATAAGTTTCAGGAAAAACATAACGAGACAGGCGTATTCGTAAAATGTATTACTTTGGGCAAAATTCTCTGACAAATCTTCTGGAATATTTCTCCAGGTAGATAAAGTGTGAGGAAACTTCCAGTTCCAAAGACGACCATGATGAGCGCTTAAGTTTCTCAATACGACGAGGCCCTGCATCCAGGATACCAATAGTTTGGGTTCCAACCCCAATTCTTTACTGACTAATGCGATTTGACGCTTTTTGAGGTGAGCAAATAATATTGAACAGGTTCCGAAAGAAAGAACTTCAATCATCATCCAGCTTGGCGGATATGCAGGAGAAGAATAGGTGCTGCGATAATGTCTAAGGAAAATATTATCGGCGCTATCTATTTCTTTGAGTAATTTTTCATGGTCGTAAGGCCGGCGTCCTTTTTTCCCATACCTGTTTCCAAAGTGTTTTGTATCCAGATACCAATGCGGGCCATAAGCTAAACTCATTGTGTTCGAAAGAACTGCCCGAAACGCAACCTCAATTTCCTCTATCGCATCCAGTACCAGTAACCTGAGTTTCCTGTCGTAGATATACAGCCGGAGCACGTCATCGAATGTAGCCCCTTTTAAAAAAGTATGATCTCCTTTTTCACCATGCTGAAAAGGAAGGCAATACCCTGTTAGTCGATAATAACCAATATACTTGAGATAGTGGATAGCTTTATCGGGGTCCGGTATCTGAAGTCCCCTTTCTTCCATAATCCTTAGATGTTCTTCTTCTGAACAAGCAGGTTTTGAATATTCCATTATGTAAACACCAGGCAAAAAAAAGCCGCCAAGGTAGCGCTTCAGAGAGAGGCGTGGCAGCTGTTGTTAAGTCAAGGTTAATATACTCTTGGCTTAATGTCAAAATAATTTTATCTTCAGGGAGAGTGACAAGCTATAAATTCAGCTTCCAGTTCAGACGTGTGTAGAGGATAAATAATCCGGGTTTACACATCAATACTGAACCTTCCTCATAGCGACGTGATTTTGCCAACAAACCCCTGGTTTTGATTAGTCATATTTTATGGAACTATGAAGTTATCTATTTGATATTACTGATATTTCATGGTATATTGCCAGTTATATTTTCGAGCATGAAATATGATTCCTGACACTGCGATATCCTGTTGAAAAGGTCCTTGTGATGATATTAACCCGTATCAAAAGGTGGCTGATGAAGCTGTTGGGTCTCAGCATATTGTCGTTGATGGCGCTGTCAATCCAGGGACATCCCGGACGCACAGACTCCGAAGGCTGTCACGCAGGTAAACTGCCGCAGCATTGCCATGATGGTGCACGGTCCGGCCATCCTGCTCAGGGCAACCAATCAACGCCGATGAACGAAACTGGCCGTTCGGCGCCACCCACGACGGCGTCAGAGGATGATTACAATCGCTGGTTTTGTGCCCTGGTCAACGGGGAGACGGAAACCCGTCATGGGTATACGTCTGCCGGCGGTCGCAGTTACGTGGAAGTGGATTGTGAGACCGGCACGATGGTTTACGAGGGCGGCCTGGATAAGCGCAGCAGCCTGGACAGCGTACAGCAGGCGCTGTTCTTCAGTCACGTGACCGGCAAGCGGCCGGCGGTGGTGATTTATGACACGGATGGCCGGGAAGGCCGGTTTGAGTACCGAATCAGGATCGCCTGCCGGAAAGCCGGGGTGCGTTATGAGGTTTTTCGGAAGCGGGCTGTTGGTTGGAGTGAGGCATGACGTGGATTCTCAATATCAGGTTGAACTAATCGGTTTGGGAATCCTGGAGGGGAACATACCCTCCATTACTGCCACTCTGGATGGTCTATCCAGTTTTCTGTTAATCCCATAGCCTGTCGCCATTTGCTGTCTTTCGCAACAGGTTTAAGCAGCATGTTGCATTGTTGTTTCCAATCATTGCCGGTATCTGCCATGCGTAATAGATGTCGAAGGACCAGGAGAACATAAAATACTCTGTCGTTACGGGGCGTAACAGGCGGATTCCAGGCTCTGGCACGCATCTTGCCGGGCCGTATGGCTAATTCCCTGTTCCACAAACGGCCAATGTCATGACTTCGTCGAAATGAGTTCCTTCTTCAAAGTCATCGGCAATAGTGCCGCCCTGTTCTATCTTGCGGAACGGGTGCCAGTAGGCGCTCAGGCGATAGTAACTGATGGTTCTGAGTTGAGATAAGGCGAAATCATCATTTTCTATAATCAGGCCGTGATCTTTCAACTGCTGCAGTTGCTGCTCGAACGTGAGAGGGGATTTCGTGTAGGCTTCAACCACCGGGATCCTCGAAACGCAGGCAAAAAAAAGCCGCCAAGGTTGCGCATTAACAGCAACTTCAACAGATTGAAGGTGGTCGCTGTGTTTAGAGGCGTGACGGCTGTGTTATGTATATTATAGTTCTTGTGGGTGGCAGCTTCAAGAGAGAATTTTTTCGTGAGAATTTTTTCGCAGAGAGAATTTTTTCGCGGGGGAAAGATCACCTGTTGTCAATATTACACTGGATAGAACGTACCATTTATGGTACACTTCCGCATGGATGATAAGAAAAGACTGTCGGCCCGTTTCTTTGAGACAGATAAGGGCAACATTCCAGTCCGGGAATGGCTTTTATCACTTAGTCCTGAAGATCGTAAGCTGATAGGGGATGACATCCGAACAGCCGAATTCGGGTGGCCGGTTGGTATGCCGCTTTGTCGTCCCCTTAAAGGACACAAAGGACTATGGGAAATTCGTACTAATCTCTCCAATGGACGGATAGCGCGAGTTTTATTCTGTGCTCATGATGGGGCGATGATTTTGCTTCATGGCTTCATCAAGAAATCACAGAAAACACCGGCTCAAGAGTTAAGTTTGGCCGATAAACGAATGAGAGGCATGAAATGAACGACAATATTGAAAGAGGCAGGGCTGGTCAATTCTTTGAAGATTTTCTTAAAGAACAAGGAAATTATGAAGAGACAACCGAACAAGCTGTAAAACGGGTTCTGGCCTGGCAACTTGCCGAAGCAATGAAACAGCAGGGTATCAATAAGGTGGAAATGGCGAGGCGGTTGTCAACAAGTCGTTCTCAACTTGACCGGTTACTCGACCCAAAAAATGAACATGTCACACTTCATATTCTCTCCCGGGCCGCACAGGCGGTCGGACGTTCTTTGAAGCTGGAACTACAGTGAATATTCGAGCGAGGCGCATTATGGGGAGACAAGGATGAACAGGGACATGTCGCACAAAATGCGCGCTCCGGCTTCCCGTTGTGACGGGACTGGGGTCAATTGTGTGCATTGTGCGACTAGTAGGCGATGACGGTAATGAACAGGCGCCCCTCGGCGCGGATGGGTTTGTGGCGGTAGATGGGGCGCAGGCCAAGCTCGGACTTTAACGAGTGGAACACGGCCTCACAGTCGGTGAGCATGAAGCAGGTGCACCAGAGGGCTTCCTCGTCCCAGTCGGTCCAGTTGCTGCGCAGGCAGCACACGCCCGGGTGGGTCACCATGGAGCCGGGCCGGGCGTTGCGGGTGAAGCGCACCGCGGTGACGCATTGGCCGGTCTCATCGGTCTGTACGGTGATGTCGTAGTGCTGGGCCAAGCCGTGGCTGTTTTCCCTGATTCGTCCGATGCGCTGGTGGACCTGGTCGAGGCGGAGGCGCGCGTGTTGGCCGTGGATTCCAAACCAAAGACTCCCGCCAAAACAGGAAGTTGATGCCCTAACTATTCAGGTCTTCGTCAGGCGATGAAGGAGTCCATCACGTTGCCCGCATCAACCACTTCAACGTCAGCAAAGAAATCCATCGTACCGTCCCCGTCTATATCGACATCGAACACTGCAGAATCGGTATTAATGTCGTGGATGTCGGAATATACGTCAGGTTCCTGCCAATAATACCAGTCACCCGGTTCGGTCAACTCGTTGCCGTGCTCATCATATACGTAGTTGTCATGCTCGTCGTATACGTAATTGATCGAGCGTTTCCAGTACCCCTGTAAATCGAGGCGTCCATTGTCGCTAGGGCTATCAAGCCACATCTGCACCTGGTAGTTTTTGCCCGGGTCCAAGCCTTCCAACCAAGTCACGCTATCGAAACGGTTGAAACCGAAATCCTCAAGGGCGTCGGGCGGGTTCGTGTTCTTGGTAAAATTTCTCTTTTGCAGTTGTACCGTGTGCCACTCTCCCGTGTTGCCGTCATCATCCACTTCGCGGATACGAAGATAGGCACCTTCATTCCAGCTATCAAATTCGTATTCAGGCGCCATTCCAGGCACATAATCATCGATATGCACGTTCTTCGCGTGATATTCAGCGTCGGAGCCGAAAAGCGGGTCCCACATACCATCGTTAATATGTGACACAATGGGGGTTTCAACATACAGGGCGAAGCCGGTTTCGTTGTTGATGACATCGATATGAAGCGGGTACTTATGCACCAGGCCCAAGTCGGCCAATACGTCGGACGGTATTTGGATTTGGTCAAGATTGTCCAGCATGGTAATTTCCTCATATTTGTCCTGACCTGGGGAGCTACCCCTTGCCATTACAGACTGTGGTATTCAATGGGTAGCCCGACGGTTCGGGTTAAAGGAACCTGTATTATATCATTACACTGAATTAATAGAGGTTCCTTTACGCTTATTGGCTGCTTCTCGAATTCGAGTTGGAAGCATGTCGATTTTTTTAATATTATCAAGTTTCTTTGTCATCTTGCAGGTTACTGCGTGATCCTCAGCATATGGAACAATATTAACATGTGACGTCTATAGCCCAAAATAAAGGATAGTTTCTTGAGGATTGTTATGATAGCTACAATTAGGCTTCCACTAGGATTGACCAGTATGCCTCAAACTAACGGATCTCCGGGGTTCCCGGGACGGTTCGCTCCACCTAGNANTCCTTGTTTCACAATATGATGGACAAAAAGGTCAAGTTTTCACGCGGCGATTTTCGCGCATTGGATTTGCCCCTCAATGATTTTTTCTACCCGATTGACAGCCGCCGCCAAGGGTCGGGACAGACTGACGTCGGTCGGGTCGAACAACTGCGATAACCCGCCGCGCAGGAGCCGGCTGTGCACCTTGGTAAAGAACAGACCGATACGCAGCCCCGCACTCGTCACCCGATAGCGGCGGCTCGATGGTATTCGCTCAATCAACCCATGCAGTCGTAACCGGCGCAGGTCATAGGTCATCTGTCCGCTCCGGTACTGCTGCCGGGGGCTTGCCCAGGAGTTGGGCCACGTGCGTGCGCAAGCCGGCATGACGGAAGCCCTGCGGCAGCAGGGAGAACAACACCAGGGCCTGGCACAGCGCCATCACCCGCGGGTCGCCGAACTTCAGGGCCGCGGCAGTCTGTCCGGCCACCGTGCGCCGGCCGGTCACCTGGTCGAACACCCGCGCCCCCACGCGGCAATCCTGGCTCAAGGTTTCGACGTGCAGTAACCGTCGGTTGGCCGTAAAGCCGACCTCCCGCAGGGCGGGGAGGTTCACCAGTTTCTTGCCGATGCCAAAGTTGCGGGTATTGTTGACCGTGGTCTCCGTGCGCAACGCCCGGTCTTCCTTGAAGTACTGTTTGATCTTCGAGTCCTGATAGCTGATATGCAGCGCCGGCGTGACGCCGGTGGTCACCACGCGGGTGCGGAAGGTGCCCGGCGTGCGCCGGGTCACCCGTCGGTCGAAGATCAAACTCACCTGGCTGGGGCGACCCAGGTCCAGGTTCTCCCGGATGACTTCTTCAAAGAAGCAGCGGCCCGACAAGGGCCGGTCAAACACCTGGGTGCGGGCAAATTCCGCCTGCAGGATGGATAAATCATAGTCAAACCCCGCCGCCCGGTCCTCGGCCGTGAAGGGGGACGGCAGCCGCGCCAGCCACTTGCGCACCACGCCCGCAATGCGCCGCTCGTCCANGCCGTCGGCTACTGCCTGCGCCANNTNGGGTTGCGCACAGGACAACAAGCCATTGTCCAGCGCCTCATAGTCCACTCCGCGCTTGGCCAATTGCCGCTTGAGATACTCGTGACCGTTCAGACACACCCGCGCCGTGTACGGGAAGTAGCCGGCGAACTTGATGAACAGCGGGCCAAAGTCGTCATCAAACAGGTAGACGTAATACTGGTTGCACCTCACCGTCGTGCGCGCCAACCAGGGAAACGGCTGACCGCTCGCCGGGTTGAGTTTCTTCTCCACCCGGAAACTGGCGCACTGCTCCTGCGCCACGCCGATGTAGAGCACCCCTTCCTGTCCCTGATGCTGTTGCAGGTAGCGCCGCGTCACGTCATCCTTGCGCACCCCTTTCTCAAACCGCTCCATCACCACGCCCTCGTCCCGGGCAAACCGGCGAATACGACTGACAAACGCCCGGGACATCGGCGCCATCAGCGTCGTCGAGGCCACCTGCGCACCCCGGTGCTGCGTGAAAAAATACGCCACCCCGGCCCCGGTCTGCAGCCGCGGTTGATACGCATTGAGATACAGCCGGTCAATGCACTCGATAGCCAATGTCACCTGGTCTTGTAGCAGATTACCGACGGTTTGCGTTATCATAGTCTTCGCTCCGGTTGCCATGAGGGCGCAAGCCCTCCCCACCGCCTGCGCGGTTATAACCGTAGTCTACCCGACTTCGGAGGACAGCCGGAGCCCTTTCATGTCTTGTCGGTATGAGGCGAAGCTTCGCTAGATATAAGCTCGGCGCAAGCGCTTCCACAGCCCCGGCGGCAAAGCCCTGAGCAGATAGTAAAGTGAAGTTATTACCGATAAGCCCTGTGTCTCCCTGTATACCTTGTAGGTGAAATATTTCATGGGTATTAACCGGGAAGAAAGCGAGTCCTTTCGCCTCATGCGATACGCCAAGGGCTGTCGAATGATTAAAGTTGTCGTGCACTGGCGGAGCATATTCAACCAGGTTGCAAAATCTTCTGCCATAGGCAATGCAGGCATGTAATGTTTCCCGAGCTTATCGGTGTCATAAACGACGGTTGAAGTATTAATTACATTTCCTTTCAGGAGCGACCTGTAATCTATTTCTTCCGGCATTGCCAGCAACATCTCCCTGTTTTTCGCTCTGACAATGTAGTCCGTACACGAGAAACTCACCGCTTTCTCCTGCATTTCCTTAATTTGCACCGACAGTTTGTCTAAGGTCCAATAATCGTCCGCATCAAGAAAAGCGATATATCGTCCTCTTGCGGCGCGCATAGCTGTATTCCGTGCAGCAGCGGCCCCACCATTCTCCGTACGTTCTATCAACTTTACGCGCGGGTCTTTGATTTTTTTTATAACTGAACAAGTACCATCCGTCGAGGAATCGTCTGCGACAATCACTTCCAGGTTGTCATAAGTCTGGTTCAATACAGACTCCAAAGCATTCGCTATGTAGGATGCAGCGTTATAGCTGGGGATGACAACGGATACTCTATCCATGTTCGACATTCCCTGGTAATTGGTTATACAACCTTTGGCGGGACAACAAATAACCGTGTTTCCAGAAATAATAGCCGAGTCCGCAAATATGTTTCCATATCAGGCCGGACCCGAGTGAACGGCTCATCCTGCGTTCCTCATGCACGACGACAGCGTCAGGGTTATACACCACCCGCCAACCGGCCTGCTGCAGGCGCAGGCATATATCGACGTCCTCCGGGCCGTAAAAAATACGTTCGTCAAGCAGGCCCACTTCCTGTAAAGCGCGGCGGCGAATGACCTGGCAAGCGCCGATCACGTAATCCACCTCGCGGACCGTCCGGTGGTCCCAGTCCGCCATTTCCGCGTTTCGGGTTATCTCTTGACCCAGGATTGCAGGCAGACGCCGGGCCAGTTTGTCGATGAGGGTGGGAAAGCGCCGGCACGATAACTGCAGCTTCCCGTCAGCGTCAGTCAGTCTGGGGCCGCATAACCCTACCTCCGGCTGCGCCTCCATATAACGAATGAGAACGCCCAGGGCTCCCGGTTGCACAACCGTGTCGTCATCCAGGATAAGCACATATTTGCCCCGGGCAAGTCGGATGCCCTGGTTGCGGGCCGGGGCAACGCCTCGATTTTCAGGATTGCACAGCAACTGCGCGTCAGGCAGTACTTCCCTGATTACGGCGCGGGTCTGATCCTGTGAACCGTTATCAATAAGAATAACTTCTGAGGGAAACTCGCTCAGCCCCCGGTCAAGAGACGCTAAACAGGCGCCGATCTGTCGCTCGGAATTCCAGGTCAGGATGATAATGGAAACGGTGACCTGCTGATCCTGGTTCTGCTCAATCGCCAAGTGCCTTCCTCTACGCCTCACCCCTTCATTGAGTCTGGTCTGTCTCAGCCCCGTTATCCGCCACGGAAGCGTCCGGACCATAAAAGACACGCTTGATGGCAACCCAGACGGCAAGAACAAGCAGCTTGCAGTCCAGCCAGGGACTCATGGTTTCAATGTAGAGGTTGTCGTATTTCAGTTTGTAACCCGGATCCGTCCAGTAACTGCCGCGCACCTGGGCCAGTCCCGCGATTCCCGGCCTGACCCTGAGGCGCTCGGAGAAACCGGGCGCCTCGCGGCTGAACTGTTCGGCCAGGGCCGGGCGTTCGGGCCGCGGCCCCACCAGGCTCATCTCGCCCTTTACGATATTGATGACCTGCGGTATCTCATCAAGGTGGAACTTGCGCAATATTTTCCCAACCCGGGTCAGACGGGGATCGTCTTCTGCGGCAAGGACCTGTCCTGTCAGGCTCTCCGCATCCTGGATCATGGTGCGGAACTTGAGGACCTTGAAATGCTTCCCTAGCCGGCCGACCCGTTCCTGCGCATAGAAAACCGGCCCGCGGTCCTCCAGCCAGATGGCCAGGGGCACAAAAATCCAGACTATCAGCCACAGGGGAAGCAGCAAAATATAAGTGATAATTATGACGGTCAGGTCGAAGGCGCGTTTATATCCGTCACGTACGCCGATGCTTTCGTTCACGCTTTCTTTACCGGATCAATCAACTACAAGGTCCTTCCGCACAACAGAGAATGATATGCAAAGTATGACTGTTCCGGTATTGATGTCAACAATCCTCACGTTCCCGCGCCAGCCATTTGCATCCCTTTCTCATATAACTCCCCGGCATGCCCAGTACCTCGAAGGGAATATTGGTCAGCGCCCACTTGACGGACACAGGGCGGGCATAAGACGGCGCGTAATACAACGCCGCGATCAGCGCCGTGAACCAGGCAAGCAGCTCAAGAACCAGCGCCGGCCCTGCCGGCAACTCCATAGCCCTGACCTGTCCGGCCGTCAGCCACAGCGCCGCGGCGGCCCAGGCGCCGACCCATAATGCCGGCAGAGAACAGCGCAGCAGGTGGCGCCAGCGCATACCCAGGAGTGAAACCGTCAACTGCGTCAACAACAGGTAAGCAAGAACCTGGGCGCCGACTATGACAATCACCACGGCCTCCAGACCCCATCGGCTCGCATACCAGGCGCCGCCGACAACAAGAAATGCGTGTATCCCTTGCCGCCAGGCCTGGCGATACACCGCGCCTACCGCGCCGATAACCGCGAAATTCAGGATATCGCACATCTGGAACAGGACGGCAAACGCCAGGATCTGCAGAAGGACAACTACCGGGTCCCACTGTCCTCCCAGGATCACCGAGACGATCTCGGGAGCGCACACAAACAGCATGGCGCTTACCGGCAAGGCCACCAGGGATAATACCTCAGAACCGTGCAGGTAAATGGTTGCCAGACGCTCTGTTCCCTGTTGCCGCTGCGCCATGGCCGGGAACAGCACGTGGAACAAACTCTGGCTGACGTAGTTTCTTGGCAACATAATCAGCTTGTCGGCGCGCGTGAAATAACCAAGCGATGCGGCGCCCAGCCAGCGCCCGATGACAAAGTAGCCGCCCTGCCGGGCGATGAATTCAAATGATCGGGCCAGCGAAAATCCGGCCCCGCGGGACAGGAGGTCCGTTGCCTCCGGGAGCGCCCAGCGGGGATGAAGAGGCATGCGTGTATAACGGATTACCATAATCGTATGGACCACTTTGTGCATGATCTCTCCCCAGACAAGAGACCATACACCGTAACCCTGGAAAGCAAGGGCGATTGCCGTAAATCCGTAGCCGATACAATAGGCCAGAATGTCTGCCACCATCAATTCCCTGAAACGCAGGTCGCGGCGCAGCAGATGGGTAGGGACACTCCCGATTCCGTTGATGATGAAAATCACTGACAACACCTGGAGAACCTGTGTTGCGGTGGATTCACGAAAGAAATCGCCGATGAACGGGGCCAGCAACCAGATCATCGCCGCGATGGCAATGCCGATGAGCACTGACAGGGTAAAACCGACTTGAATGTGAGTGTCGGTCAACTCAGCCCGCTGGATGACTGCCGGCCCGACAAACGCCTGGCCGAACCTGTTTCCCAGCGTGATGAAAATCCAGGCAATGCCGAGCAGGCCGAAATCAACCGGCGTGAGCAGCCGGGCGAGGATCACCAGTACCAGTAAAGACAGGAATGCCTTGACGAAAGTGGACAGGTAAGACCATCCAAGGCCGCTGAGCGTGCGCTCGCTCAGGGTTGTCCCGCGCTTGTCATTATTATTCATCCTGCTCTGATTTGCAGTACGTCGGAGATGGCGCTCATGGCGTTTGCCAGGGATTGATGACATTGACATCCAGCCCGTCGAAATCTCTTATGTTCCGGGTCGCGACCGAGAGTTCGTGAGCCCTGGCCGTTCCGGCAATCAGCGCATCACCCAGGTGCAGCACCCGGCCTGCCAGGTGGGCTTCTGCTCTCAGCCGGGCGGCCCACACCGCCTCGCTACGCTCCAGGGGCAGGATACGATCTTCAAACTCGGCGATGAAATCTGACAGAACCTGCTGCAAATCGTCTCGACGACGTCCCTGGGGAAGAGACCGCAATCCGAACTCCAATTCGTGCAGTACGACCGACGACAGCCACAGATCGTCCTGTTCTGATAGAAACGCGATAACCCCCGGGTCCGGCGCTGCTTTCGTCAGCTCTGATACCACGTTGGTATCAATGAGGTAGCCGCTCATTCGTCATCCTGAGCCGCGAAAGAGATAGCGCGGACGGGTTCGTGACGATTCGGGGCCTCAAGCTCAGCCCCGCGCGGCATATTGTCGACAAGCCACTGGCCCAGGGACTTATGATGTGAAATCTGTGCCCGCCATGTACGCTCCGGTACTACGATGAAAGCCTTCCTCGCGCCGATACGTTGCGGTCCTTCCTTTTCGGCAAGACGCAGGATTTCCGAAAGGCGCGCCTTGGCCTGGGCAACTGTCCAGACTGGATAGGGTTTGGAATGGTTCATGATCGATACTCCTTCGACTAATTAATATAGTCTAATATAGACTATATTAATTAGTCCGTCAAAATTCCTGTCAGGAACGGGGTGGAACGATAATCTCGCACAGGGGGCCAGTGGCGCGGCTGAGCTTTCTATCAAGTGACGCGAGTGGACAATGAAGCGCCTCGGCAAGCGCCACATACCAGGCGTCATAAGTAGTCAAATTACTCCGCAATGCCCATACGCGCTCTGCGAAAGGCGCAAAGGGAAACAGTTCCAGGTCGAGCTGCAGCAAGTCCCTGAAGGAGCTGTCAGCCTCACGGGTTGTGATTTCACCGGCCCGTTCCAGGCGGCGCAGTATGTTGCTCGTCTCAACCAGCGCCAGTTCCGGTCCGGCTAAAGAGTTACCGGCGATCGTCGACTCCCCCCACTTCCCTGCGCTTCCCGAGTCGACCAGAATGGCGACTAATAAGGATGCATCAACGACAATTGTCACTTCCGGGACGCATCACGGGCGCGTAAGATACGGGAAGGTTGGACACGAGTTCCCACCACGTCCTTGCGCGAGCGAACTCCCAGCAGCCACGCGTCCAGGGAAGGCCGGGACGCAATCCGGTCTAACTCGCAACGGAGAAACTCCTGCATGGATTGGCGTTGTAACGCTGCACGCGCGGCGAGTTCATCGCGCACTTCCTCGGAGACTCCTCTTATGGTGATCTGTACCGGCATTATTGCATTATGCCAGCAAAAACAGCATTCAGCAAGCAATTATACAGACAATATTTGCTTCGGAGTGTTGCTACTGCCCATTTTCGGCGGTGTGGCTGATATAATCAGTCAATGTCCCGCGGGCGTAAAAAACTCCCTGCCGAACCGCTGTCGGCAACGATAGATTCCCTTTCCCATGAAGGCAGAGGCATAGCCCGTATCAACGGCAAGACAGTATTCATACAGGGTGCCCTGCCGGGTGAGCGAATCCGGTTCGTGTATACACGCAGGCGCGGGCAATTCGATGAAGGTCGCACGGTAGAAGTGATCGAGCCATCGGCGTTACGGGCCGAACCCCGCTGCCGGCATTATGATATGTGCGGCGGTTGCAGCCTGATGCACCTGGATAGCGCTCAGCAGATTTTACATAAACAATCGGTTTTGCTGGAACAGTTGCAACACATCGCCGGGGCGGCGCCCGAACGGGTTATCCCACCCCTGTCGGCATCTCACTGGGGCTACCGGCGTAAAGCCAGGATGGGCGTGAAATACGTCGACGGGAAGGAAAAAGTGCTGGTGGGTTTCAGGGAAAAGAACAGCCGTTTCATTGCCGATATCGATTCCTGCGAGGTGCTGCATCCGTTCCTCGGAAAAACCATCGCGCAACTGAAGGAACTGATCCGGGGTCTGTCGGTTTACCGGCAGATTCCCCAGTTGGAGGTGGCGGTAAGTGATGCAGTCGCCGCTATTGTCATCCGGCACCTGGCGCCATTGACTGATAATGATAAAAGCGCCCTGGCAGGGTACGAACAAATGCATCCGGTCAGGTTCTACCTGCAGCCTGCCGGACTGGACAGTATTCACAGCTTATCCGGCCAGGTTGAACAGGGCCTGCATTACCGGCTGGACAAGCACAACGTCACTATAGAATTTTTCCCCATTGATTTTACCCAGGTGAATTTTGAACTTAACCCCTTGCTGGTTGACCGGGTTATCTCATTACTGGACTTGTCCGGCGCGGACTCGGTCCTGGACCTGTTCTGCGGCCTGGGCAACTTTACCCTTCCCATCGCCAGGTATGCAAACCACGCAACCGGAGTTGAAGGGTCGGCAGAACTGGTCCGCCGCGCAGCGGATAATGCGCTGTTGAACGGTCTGACCAACGTCAGTTTCAGCGTATGCGACTTGTCGGGAACGGACGCGGGTGACCAGTCAGCAGCATGGGATTACAACAAGGTCTTGCTTGACCCCCCGCGCAGCGGCGCCCGCGAGATTATCGAGCAACTGGACCTGCAACGCGTGGCAAAGCTGGTGTATGTATCCTGCAATCCTGCAACCCTGGCCCGGGATGCGGGAATCCTGGTACAACAGGGAAAGTTAAGCCTGAAGGCCGCCGGGGTAATGGATATGTTCCCCCACACTTCCCATGTTGAATCCATTGCCTTGTTTGAGTAAGGTACAAAGTCGATGGGACCCGATGACTACAAGATCAACGTCGATTTGACCAGGCAGGTCCTGCAACTGCTTGGCCCCGCTTCTGCACAGGGTAAGCAGGGGACTGGTGGTGTTATGCGCGCATACCCCGTTTCGACCGGAAAGAACGGCATTGGTGAAATGCTTGACAGCGGTTGCACTCCCCGGGGCAGGCACAGCATAGCGGAGATGATCGGCGCAGGGCACGCGCCCAACACGGTGTTCGTCGGCAGACGGCCCACAGGCGAAATTTACGATGCGGACCTGCGCCTGCAATTCCCTGAACGCGACTGGATACTGACCCGCATCATCTGGTTGCAGGGGGAAGAACCCGGTATCAACCAGGGTGGTACGGTAGACACCTACCGCCGCTACATTTACATACATGGGGCGCCCGATGACGTGCAGATGGGAGTACCCGGCTCAGCCGGGTGTATCCGCATGCGCAACCGCGACGTGATCGAGTTGTTCGAACTCGTCTCTGAAGGTTGCGAGGTAAACCTGTTTGAATGACGGAACAACATCGCATGGGTGAGCAAACAGTGTTGTTGACGGGTGGCGCCGGTTACATCGGCAGCCATGTTGCCCTGGACCTGGTCAGGGAAGGCTACGGGGTTGTCATCCTGGACGACCTGTCCAGGGGCTTCGCGCAGGCAGTCGGCAATTGTGAACTGGTACAGGGTGATGCAGGCGACAAGGGACTCGTCAGCGCATTGCTGAACAAGCACCGTATAGGCTCGGTATTGCATTTTGCGGGTTCTACCATCGTACCGGAGTCCGTTGCGGAACCACTGAGGTATTACGAGAACAATACCGTCAAGTCGCGCAACCTGATGGAAGCCTGCGCGGATTCCGGTATCAGGCACTTTGTCTTCTCTTCCACGGCTGCGGTTTACGGCACCCCGGATTCAGGGCGGGTTACCCTTGAAACCCCGACTGAACCGGTAAACCCTTACGGCATGTCCAAACTCATGACCGAGATCATGCTCAGGGATTTATCCGAGGTGGCGCCGCTGAGCTATGCAGCATTACGTTATTTCAACGTGGCGGGCGCCGACCCGGATGGGCGCGTCGGGCAGTCGACGCCTGGTTGCACCCTGTTGATCAAGGTCGCCTGCGAAGTCGCGCTGGAAAAACGCAGTCATTTGAACATTTACGGCACCGATTACCCGACGCCGGACGGTACCGGAGTCAGGGATTATATCCATGTAAGCGACCTGGCTGCCGCGCATGTCCTGACCCTGAAGTACCTTGAAGCAGGCGGCGCTTCCATTACGCTCAACTGCGGCTATGGACACGGTTACAGTGTGCGCGAGGTCGTACAGGCAGTCGAACGCGTGCATGGCGGCCCCATACCTGTAACGGCAACAGGGCGCAGGCCGGGCGACCCTCCGCAACTGGTCGCGGACGGCAGTTCGGCCAGGGAAACGCTGGGCTGGCAACCCCGTTACGATGACCTGGAGTTCATCGTCAGAACCAGTTACAACTGGGAAAAGAAGCGCCGGTATTGAAAAATTCCCCGCCCCCCATTCCCAATTCCTAATTCCTAATTCTTAATTCCTAATTCCCCACTCTCCCAGGCGTCAAGAAACTCCGCCAGGTGCGGCTTGTTTTCATCCTTGAGCAGTTGTTT
>JGIcombinedJ30088_10002233_pt1 | contig 18816 bp, 18 predicted proteins | sample PinacodermPK_FD_30088 | JGI IMG/M metagenome (IMG submission 30088)
CGATCCAGCGCAGGTCATAGGCCACCACGGCGCTGCCACCAGTGTCGGCAGGCGCCTGCCACGACACCACCACCTCAGCGGTGCCGGGCGTGACTTGAGTGACCACAGGTGCCTCCGGCGGTGACTGCGCCGCACTCTGAGGGGCCACCAGCACCGCCAGCAACGCCACAACCAGAACCTGCGCCACACCACGCCGCGCCCGGGCACGCTTGGTATCGGGATTTGGGGTATCGGGGTATCGGCGCACGCCGCTCCCCAGCACGCTGAGTTTGTGTCGTTCTCGGTCGTGGCGGTCGTTTGGCGACGGGTCTTGGCGCACGCCGCGCCCCAGCACGCTGAGTTTGGAGGTATCGTGGTCGTGGCGCACGCCGCGCCGCGCCCAAGCAAGTTTGATGCCTAGTGTGTTCCGCATTTGAATTCGCCGCATCACCAAATCCCCGCGCCGACTACCGACCTACCAGTTCGGTTTCCACATGCGGTGACGACATCTCGACGCCGGGCTGGCCGACCAGCGAATTCGCCAACAACAACGCCGCCAACCCTGGCTCAGTGTCGACCACGAAACCGTTGCCGATCCAACCCAGTTCTGACACCAGAGCCGACGCGATGTTGTTGCCGCTGAAGAACTCTTCGACCTGAACCGCCGTCCAGGTCGGGTCGAGCAAGACGATCACTCCTCCGGGCAGGCGCACCTCATCGCCCTGCGCATCCCGGAACACCACGCTGCGGCCCTGTTCACCCAGACCATCCGAAGCCCCGGCTACACCGTCTCGTGCCTGCCCCAACTCGGGCTCAGCCGTCTCGACCTCCAACCACACAGTCCGTTCCTTGTCACCATCCCAATACGTGAACGGCACACCCTCACCACCATCGACCGGATGCTCGTCGCCGGAGTCCAAGTCACCGTCAAGCTCAGAATCCAGATCACCGCCGAGCCCAGAACCCGTAACAGCGTCAGGCCCCGTCCCGAGCCCAGAACCACCGTCGGAGTCAGTCTCCACACCTGAACCAGAACCACCGTCGGAGTCAGTCTCCACACCTGAACCAGAAACACCAACAGTCTCAGGCCCTACACCCGAACCACCAAGAGCGTCAGGCCCCGATCCGTGTGCAGAATTACCAACAACCTCAGACCTTACACCCGAACCAGAAGCACCAACAACCTTTTGCCCCGACCCGAGCGCAGAACCAACGTCGGGATCAGACCCCACACCTGAACCAGAACCCCCGACAACCTTTTGCCCCGACCCGAGCGCAGAACCACCGACAGCGTCAGGCCCGGTCCCGAACCCGGAAGCGCCGCCGGGGTCAGTCTCCACACCCGAACCACCAACAGCGTCAGACCCTGACCCGAGAGCCGAACCACGAACAACCTCAGGCCTTTCACCAAGCCCGGAGCCACCGTCGAAATTGGGCTCCCCAGCAGCCTCGTCCGACAATACGGACGCGGCATCCCCACCTGCCGGAGCACTTGCACCGAGGCCAGTACCCGAACCAGGCAACATGTCCTCACCCAAACCACCACCCGAGTCGGTCACGGCCACGACCGACTCTGTGCCGCCGCCCGACTGGGCCAACCGCGTCAACACCACCGGTGCCACCACCAGCAGACCCAAAAAGGCCCACACACAGAACCGCCTAAGCGATCTGTGACTTCGCAATTTGCTTCGCGACAACATTTCTGCCTCCATTCGCCCGCGGTCAGCAAATTATACCTAACCCGACTGCTCGTTCTCAACGTATCGATATTGCAAGACCCAAGCAACAATTTGCACCCTCACGGGGCACTGATCCCACCGAGAGGACTCCACCGCGAAATCTGCTTTCGTGCTGGGCGGCGCGCATGACCCGAACATGGCTAGGAGGAATCGATGCCGTCGACCGGGTCGTGGTCGGTGGTTNGGGCTACGGGGTGTTGTTGTACGGTGTCCGAGTTTGACCGGTTCTTCCACNGAACTTGCTCGCCGCACCGACGCGATGCTGCCCGAAAAAGCAAGGACGAAGGTCAGGGCACTTCNCCCTTCATCACGAAACCCTTCATCAGGAAGCGGCCGACTATGGATGCCACCCCACCACAATCCACCCAAGAGGCAATGCCGCAAACCAATAGACGGCAATTTCGCCGTAGTCACGTCTGTGGACGTAGGCCTAGTTCGCGGAGATGCGCCTTGTCGATTAGAGACGGTGCGTTGGTCAAAGGATCGGCACCAGACTGCGTTTTAGGAAAGGCAATAACCTCTCGAATGTTGGTTTCGCCAGCCAAAAGTGCCACCAACCGATCGATGCCGAAAGCAAAACCAGCGTGAGGGGGCGCACCGTAACTGAGAGCGTCAAGCAGAAAACCGAACTTGCGCTGCGCCTCGTCGGGGGGAATGCCCAAACAAGCAAACACCTTGTTTTGAATATCTTGGCGATGGATACGCACGCTCCCCGAACCGAGCTCCCAACCATTGAGCACCAGATCATAGGCTTGCGAACGCACACCCAAAAGGGCTTCGCCGCTTGCACCGAGCAGTTCCAAGTCGTGAGGATGCGGCATCGTGAACGGATGATGGGCCGCGAGTGGCAAGCCATCGGCCCCGAACCCTTCAAACAGTGGGAAGTCCACAACCCACAAGTAATGCAACCCTCCTTCGTTCACCGCGGGCCGACCAAGCTCAAGCCTCAACAAACCCAACACATGCCGAACTAGTTGGNGCTCATCAGCAACGAGGAACACCATGTCGCCCACGTTCGCACCCAAAGCAGAAATCACCGCAGCCGACTCCGCTGCGCTCAAGAATTTGGCAACGCCAGCGTCAAGCACCGCCAAGCCATCGCGTTGCGCCACCTTCATCCAAGCTAAACCTTTGGCACCCCAGCGTTGGCAAGCCTCAACCAGAGAATCAATCTCCTTTCGGCTGAGTGTTGCGGCACCACCCGGCATACAGATACCTTTCACGCAAGGTGCCCGAAAAACTCTCGCTTGAGTGTCGGCAAATGCGTCAGTCAACTCCACTAATTCCATACCGAAACGCACATCGGGTTTGTCGGAACCGTAACGCTCCATGGCATCGAGCCAACTGATGCGCGGATACTCCGTGGGCCGCACACCAGTCACCGCTTCGGTCGCTTCAGCGATAGCGAAAGAAATGAACCTGAAAATGTCGTCTTGGCCCACGAAACTTGCTTCAGCGTCGAGTTGCATGAACTCAAACTGCCGATCGGCACGCAAATCTTCATCTCGCAAACAACGCGCAACCTGGTAGTAGCGATCCACGCCACCCACCATGCATAGTTGCTTGAACAACTGCGGGCTCTGCGGAAGCGCATAAAAACTCCCAGGCTCCTTACGAGAAGGAACCACGAAGTCTCGCGCTCCTTCCGGTGTTGAAGCCACCAGCATTGGTGTCTCAACCTCAACAAAACCTTGCGTTTCCATACCGCGCCTAATCGCACTGTTCACCTGCGCCCGAACACGCAAATTGCGCTGCATACGCGCCTTGCGCAGGTCTACATAGCGGTGACGGAGACGGATCGTTTCGTCAACTTCAGTGCGTTCATCAAGCGGAAACGGTGGTTCAGCGGTTGCCAACACCTCAACAAGGCGCACTTCTATCTCAACCTCACCAGTAGCGAGTTCTGGATTCGCAGTGTCTTCGGGGCGTTGACGCACCAAACCAATCATCTGCACCACGTATTCGCTACGCAGGTCGTGGTTTTGATCGACAACACACTGCACAACCCCCGGTGTGATCACGCAAGTCGATAAAGACTAAATGTTCACCATGTTCGCGGCGGCGGTCTACCCACCCGCAAACGCGGACTTCGCTCCCAATATCGTTGGTATTGATGCGTCCGCACATATGCGTACGCATTGACGTTGNTTGTTCCATCACAATGCTCGTTTCTTGCCTAATTGNTTGACGAGCGCGGCCCTCGCAACTCGTTGTTGAGTACCATCGCCCAGATGGCGCAACGTGACCTCCCCGGAACGCAGTTCATCTTCACCGATAATCACCGCGAAGTCGGCACCAGACCGGTTAGCCAATTTCATCTGAGCTTTCATTGAGCGCCCTCCGTAACCTCGATCCGCGGCAATACCTGCTTGGCGCAAATCTGTACACACTTTCAGCGCTTCGGTTCCCCCAGTGACATCAACCACGAACACGTCAACACCACAGAAAGGAGTATCGAAAACCCCTTCAGCATCACAAGCCAGCAAGATACGGTCGACACCGAGCGCAAAACCAATGCCGGCTGTGGCTGGACCACCAAGAGCTTCAACTAAGCCATCGAAACGACCACCGCCACCAACGGCGTTCTGCGCGCCCGTCAACCCGGGTGCCGCGAACTCGAACGTGGTGCGAGTGTAATAGTCGAGACCACGCACCAAACGCGGAGAAATCTCATAGGCCACACCCACTGCCTCGAGCCCGGCTCGCACCGCTGAAAAATGTGCGGCCGACTCCGCATCAAGATAATCTACCATCACCGGCGCACCAGCAATGACCTCACGATCTTGGCTTCGCTTAGAATCCAAGACGCGCAACGGATTACGCTCAAGGGTCACCTGCGACTGCGCCGACAAATCATTAGCATGCGCCACAAGATAGCTCCGCAGCGCCTGCTCATAGGCCACTCGGCTGCCTTGATGACCAGAGCTTCCAAGACTGTTCAAAGCTAACTCCACTTGACGCAAACCCAGAGACTCGAAAAAACCAGCAGCCAAAACAATAACATCCACATCGGCTTGGGGATCATCAGTGCCAAGCACCTCCACACCCACCTGCGTGAACTGTCGGTAACGCCCCGCTTGCGGTTGCTCATAACGAAACTGGGGGCCCTCATACCAAACTTTCCACGGAGGAACCGGCCGGTGTTCGGCATAAGCACGGCAAATACTTGCCGTCAACTCTGGCCTCAAAGCCAAACGTTGCGGCGGTGTACCCTTATCGAANAAATCGAACATTTCTTTGGTGACAACATCAGTTGATTCACCCAGCCTTCGAAATACGCCTAAATCTTCAAAGATGGGCGAGATCACTTCCCCAAAACCACTGCGCGCGGCCACCACCGCGAACTCATCAATAAGCGCACGCAAACGAGTGGATTCGGGCGGAAATATGTCTCGGGTGCCTTTCGGGGCACGAAAATTCGGCGCAGCCACAACCGCTTAGGCTACCGTTGCGGAAGCGGCACGGGGAACAACCCGAAAAGCATCAAACACAGATTCCACGATCAACAACGAAGACAACACCGAATCGAGTTGACCGAGATCGCCTAACTCGAACTCAAATTGCATCTTGGCAATCGCATCAGTGCCAGTTTCTGCTTCNACAGCAACGACATTCAANCCGTGTGCGGCAAGCACCTTAGACACATCAACCAGNAGTGCGGCTCGGTCAAGCGCGTGAACCTCAACGGTCGTCACAAAAAGGCCTTCATGTTCGTCATCCCATTCGACCTCAATAAGCCGCTCAGGTTGCCCCTCTTGCAAAGTCGTGGCATTAAGACAGTCGCTTCGATGCACCGACACTCCCCTACCGCGGGTAACAAAACCCATAATTTCCTCTGGGGGGACCGGCGAGCAACACTTAGAAATGCGGATCATGATGTCGTCAAGCCCTTCAACATGCACACCAGCAGCACCAGCTGTGCGGCGCTTCACCCCTTCCCTACGACTGACCGTTGTCGGTAAACGTGGTTGCCCCTTATNTAGNGCCTCCTCGCCACGCAACTCCCGAGCGAGACGATCCGCAACCGTCTTCGCANCCACATGCCCTTCACCAATCGCCGCGAAAAGCAAAAGGTCTTCGGCGTAGTTCATCTGTTCAGCCACCTCAAGAAAAATCTTCTCTTTGAGGATTTTCTGGGCCGGCAAACCTTCACGGCGCAACGCTTGAACTAGGTCTTCACGGCCTTGTTCAATGGCGTCACTACGGCGTTCACGGGTGTACCAACCTTTGATGCGGTTGGCCGCTCGCCTACTAGCTACAAAAGTCAACCAATCTCGGCTAGGGCCCGCACCCTCAACCTTGGAGGTGAAAATTTCTACGGCATCGCCAGAGTTGAGCCGGGTATTGAGAGGTCGCAAACGACCGTTGATTTTCGCGCCCACGCAGCTATGCCCAACGTCAGTGTGAATCGCATATGCGAAGTCGACCGGTGTAGCACCAACTGGCAAGTCGATTACTTGGCCTTTCGGAGTGAAAATATAAACCTCATCTTGGTCAAGGTCATGTTTGAGGTTGGACATGAACTCTGACGGGTCAGAAGTCTCAGATTGCCAATCGACAATGCGGTTGAGCCAAGCCATCTCGCTGCCCGGTGCGTTAGTTTTGTAATCCCAGTGGGCCGCAACCCCAAACTCGGCTCTTTGATGCATCTCGGTGGTGCGGATCTGCACTTCTATAGCTTTGCCTTGAGGGCCGACCACGGTGGTGTGCAGCGATTGATAAAGGTTGAACTTCGGCGTGGCGATGTAATCCTTGAAACGGCCTGGCACTGGCCGCCAAGTAGCGTGGATCGACCCCAAAGCGCCATAACAGTCACGCACCGAATCGACTATCACACGGATGCCAACCAAGTCGAATATTTCTTCAAAGGTTCGTCCTTTGACCACCATCTTCTCATAAATCGACCACAAGTGTTTCGGGCGGCCATTTATCTCAGCCACAATCCCCAACTCAGCTAAACGAGCTTGCACATTACCCAACACTTGGGTGAGGTAGAGATCACGTTCGGGTGCCCGCAACGCCAACATTTGGTCAATCTCGGCATACCGCCGAGGGTGCAACGCAGCAAAAGAAAGGTCTTCAAGCTGCTGCTTGAGGTCGGACATACCTAATCTATGAGCCAGAGGAGCGTAGACATCAAGCGTCTCGCGGGCGATCCGTTCTTGTTTGTATTCGGGNAGGACCGCTAATGTTCTGAGGTTGTGCAAACGATCCGCAAGTTTGATAATCAACACCCGCAGGTCTGACGCAATCGCCACAATCATNTTGCGCATGCTCGCCGCTTGTTGCTGTTCTGCGCTGTCGTATTTGACTCGGTCTAGTTTGGTGACACCATCAACAATGTCGGCAAGATCANCACCAAACTCCGTTTTGATCTGTTCCAGATCGACATTGGTGTCTTCCACCGCATCATGCAACAAAGCACCCGCCACAGTAACGTCGTCAATGCCTTGATTAGCCACGATGGTGGCAACCGCCAACGGGTGCCGAATATACGGTTCCCCAGACTTGCGATTTTGCCCCTCGTGAGCTTTACGGGCCAACTCAAATGCTCGCTCAATCAACACCGTATTCGATTTGGGGTGATGGCTTCGATAAACGCCAAGCAGTTGCGCAATTTCCGCTGAACTCGGACGATTAGCCGACCGACGCCAAGGCAGAACTCGGGTTACCGTTACCACTCGAAACCCCTAAACAACCCCAACGATCCAACCCGGTATTCGGCCCAACAGCACGCACCTTCCATGACTGCAAGGGTACCCGCGTCAGCGCTTTTTCTTTTTCTTTCTTGGACGCGGCGGAGTGTTGGCGGGACGAACTCGATCGGCGGTTGGGCGGGTACGGGTAGCGCCAACCGTGGCATTTTCAGTTGCAATCATGCGGGTGCCGTCATGTTCCCCGGCACGCAAACGCACCTTTCGGGCTAGAGCCAGATTCTTCGCTTCGCGTTCCTTGATTAGCGCCACGAGAGCTGCCGCAACAAAGATGGACGAATACGAACCCACAAGAATGCCGATAAGCAAAGCCACGGCAAATTCTTGAAGCGTCAACGCGCCAAGAAACAACGAACCCACAATCAGCATTGACAACACCGGCAGCACCGAGGTAATCGACGTATTTATCGAGCGCATGAGCACCTGATTGAGAGCCAAGTTCATCATCTCGGTGTATGTATAACGCTCCGTCGGACCCAACTTGCGGCCAATCTCGCGAACCTTGTCGTAGACCACAATCGTGTCGTAAAGCGAATACCCCATGATCGTCAAGAATGCAATCACCGTTGCCGGCGTGACTTCAAATTGAAACAACGAGTAGAGACCAACGGAGATGATGATGTCGTGCGCTACGGCGACCAGCGCCCCAAGCGACATACGCCATTCGAGCCTGATAGCGATATAAATAGCAACGATCACGAAAAACCAAATCAGGGCGTTGCGAGCTTTACTAGTAATCTGATCTCCCCAAGAGGGGCCGACCGTGGTCACCGAAACGTCACTATTGTTTACCCCAGCGAGCCCGGCTAGTACCGTGGTGACAGNNACGATGCTATCGGCATCATCAATATCGGCGCGCACACGAATACTGTCGATACCAATCGTTTGNATCTTGCCGGCAGCCGCGCCGGTGCCAGACAATGCCTCACGGGTTTGCGCCACGGTGGTGTCTGGTGCCAACACTTCCCAAGATGTGCCGCCCTCAAACTCGATACCAAGATTCAACCCACGAAACACTAACGATCCCAAACTCACCAAAACGATTGCAGCCGACACGACCAGAGCCCGTTTCCAAAGCGCCGGAAAATCGAATTGTTGCTCGGCACGGTAAAGGCGACCCCAAACACTCATGAACTCACCTGCACATTTGCAGCATCCCCGGCAACAATTCCATACCGTTTGGGATGCTCACGCATCGATTCTCGGCGTGCCATAATGCGGATCACTGGCCCCATAAAGAAGTAAGTNGCGATGAGGTCTAATANGGTCGCTAAACCNAAGAACAATGCGAAGCCNTTGACTTGCCCCACGGTCAAAAAATACAGCACCACNGCCGCGATGAGGCTTGCCACATCTGCTTTCACGATCGTCGAAAACGCTATCGGGAAAGCCCGTTCCACCGCTGAACGCACCGTTCGACCCGAGCGCACATCCTCTTTCAAATGCTCGAAATAGACAACATTNGAATCAACGGACACCCCAATCGAAACGATCAGACCGGTAACNCCTGCAAGTGTGAGCGCNAAACCCTGAGACTCGCCGAGGAAGGCGATCATGGTCCACAGCAACGCGCCCGAGATTGCCAAACTCGAGATAGCNACCAAACCCAACAACCGGTAGTAAAACAAAAGGTAAAGCGAGACCAAGCTAAGCCCGATTATCCCCGCCACGATGCCTGCATCAAGCGCATCTTCGCCGAGCGTTGAAGAGACGATACGGCTTTCTTGAGGGGTTAGTTCCACTGGCAAAGCCCCAAAACGCAACACCAATGCCAAATCCTTAGCAACACGCTCGGTCATGGCACCACCAGTAATTTCTACACCACCCTGAAATTCCGGGTCGGCAACGGTAGGAGCGCTCTCCACCACACCATCAATTTCGATAGCAATGCGACCTACAAGTGATTGGCGGGGTTGTGAAAAACCCGTTGGTGGGCATACCTCAGAAGCGCTGGCACACTCTCTTGCTAGCACGTTGAAATCGTCAATGCCAGGGTTCCCAGATTTGAAACCGATGCTGACTGCCCACTCAACTGTCCGTAGCCGTGCCGCAGCGGTGCTGATCACTTCGCCGGTGAGGCGGGCACTAGGGTTATTGAGTTGATCAATGAGCAACGGAGCGGGGCCCAAAAGGTAACGAGTTTGTGAAGAGACACGGTCTACGGCATACATGCACTCATCAGCGCCAGCATCCGGTGTGGGGTCGGGTAAGACCACAGGGTCTGGGGTCTCAACAGGTTCCGCGTCCACCACCGGCTCCTCGCCCTCCACAGGCTCCTCGTCCACCACGGGCTCTGGGGTCTCAACAGGCTCCGCGTTCTCCGCGGGTTCGTTGCTGCTGGTTGAGGCTGCCGAACACACTGGGAATGCGGCCATGTCCAACGTTGAACTAAAACCCGAGTTCTCTTCGGTTCCAACGTCTTGCAACACTGGACGGAAACGAAGTTCGGCCGTCTGACCGACAATATCTAAAGCACGCTGCTGGTCTTCAACGCCAGGTATCTGCACCAAGACAGACGAACCGGCACGGCTAATTTCTGGTTCGCGCACACCAAGGCCGTCAACGCGATTGCGGATAATCTCCACCGCTTGATCTAACACCTCAGCTGTAGGTGCGGTGCCGTCCTCATTGGGCTCAGGCTCAAGCACCACAGACGCTCCACCTTGCAAATCTAAACCCAGTAATGGTTCATTGCCGGCCAAAGCCGTATATATGATGCCCGCAACGGCAAGCAAAATTATGCTTACCACGAATATGGTTTGACGACGCATCAATCAGTGGTCAACCAACATCGTCGGTTTCTTCACCGACATCAACTGCATCATCGGCAGTTGCTTCTTCTTGTGTAATCTTTTGAACCACGGCACTCTTTTGTATCTTGAGTTCTACCTCTGGGGCTACCTCAATCCAGATAACCGAACCCTCAACTTCTGCCACCGCACCGTAAATGCCAGCGTTGGTTACGACCTCATCCCCGATTTGCAGCGAAGCCATGAGTTCGCGATGCGCCTTCATTTTGCGCCGCTGCGGGGCGATCATAGCGAAGTAGACAAAGCCAATGAGCAATATCGGTAAGATTAAAACATCCATGCGAACATCCGAAGTTGTAGGTGAACTTAGGCAAGGTTATCGGAACCAAGCGTTATGCACGCTATCGCGAAATTGTTGAAATGTTTGCGTTTGAATCGCTTGCGCTATTTGTTCCATGAAACGCAGTAACCAAGCCACATTGTGCAACGTCAAGATGCGCGCCGCGGTGGGTTCTTTGGTGGCCAACAAATGGCGCAGATATCCGCGAGACCAACGGTTCGCTGGACTTTGCGGCCAGGTGGGGTCTAAGGGTTCGTTGCTGCTGATGTATTCGGCTCGACGCAAGTTGATTCTCCCATGATCGCTCAACACAGTGCCATGGCGAGCGAGGCGGGTAGGCAGAACGCAATCGAACATGTCTACCCCACGAGCCACNCATTCAACTATTCCAATGGGATCTCCGAGTCCCATAAAGTAGCGGGGTTGATGNCGAGGCAGCACTGNCATGCAGGNGTCAAGGCTAGCTAGCATTTGTTGACGGTTTTCGCCTACCGACAGTCCNCCAACGGCGTAGCCATCAAAGTCAAGAGACACTATTCTTTGCGCCGATTCCAAGCGTAGTGCTTCGTTGGTGCCGCCTTGAACGATGCCGAACTGACTCTGGTTTTTGGCTGCGGAACGGTGCGTTAAGAATGCCTCGCGGCCTCTAGTGGCCCATAAAGTTGTGCGGTCAACAGCGCTTCGCAAGACATCATGCTCAGCATCTGCAGGGGCACAAACATCAAGCACCATTTGGATGTCTGCGCCTATAAGAGCCTGAATGTCCATCGCACTCTCAGCGGTCAAGCGATGCGTTGAGCCGTCATAGGTCGATTTGAAAATTGCACCTCGGTCATCCACTTGCGGCTTCAAAGAGAAAATCTGGTATCCGCCAGAGTCGGTTAGCATCGGCCCGTTGAAACCCACGAAACGATGCAGTCCACCTAACTCGGCGATGACTTCTGCACCGGGCCGCAGCATCAGGTGATACGTGTTTGCCAACACCACTGGCGCTTCAAGCGTCTCTAAGTCTTGTGAGGTTAGGTGACGAACCGCGCCACGCGTACCCACCGGCATGAAGCACGGTGTGCTGAAAGTTCTGTGTGCAGCCGTAACCACACCACTGCGAGCCGCGCCATCACAAGCCGTCTCAACAAACACCGCCTTCAAAAAACCACCCCACACAAAACAAAATTATTAGCGACTGCACGCAAACTAGCCAACCACGACCTCGATTTGGGTCACGTAGACCTCTTCGCGCAATCGTCGCTCAATCTCTGGGCAGAATGCAACGTAGCCGTCACTTTCACTTTCGACTATCGCAGTTAAATGTCGGTTCATCACGCGCCTCCTCCCGTAATGCTACCGCGTGATGGGTGAGGTTGGTCTGCAATCACGTTTTGCGGGGGCAGAGCATGGCATCACCGAAACTCAAAAACCGGTAGTCGTTCGTAAGAGCTTCGGCGTAAAGTTGCCGCCAACGGGGGCCCACGAAAGCATCCACGAGGCACAGTAACGTGGACGCTGGGAGATGGAAATTGGTCATCAACAAATCCACCACCGACCATTCAAAAGGGCGCCGAATAAACAGGTTACTACGGCCCTCAACTTGGCCACTACGCCCCCAAGATTCGAGCGCTCGCACGACAGTCGTGCCGACCGCAACAACCCGACTCGCATCCGCGATCAGGCCTTGTGTGACCTCAGGCACGCTATACCATTCACTATGCATCACATGGTCGTCAAGACACTCCACTGCGATCGGGCGAAACGTGTCTAAGCCAATNGCCAACTCCACAGTTGCGACCTCAATGCCCTTCGCATGCAAAGCGGCAAACACAGATTCGGTGAGGTGCAGGCCCGCGGTCGGCGCTGCCGCTGACACTGGCCGTTCCCCGAACATCGTTTGATAACGCTCCGGATCGGCGATCTGTTGTTCAATATAGGGAGGCAAAGGGACTAGCCCGACTTGCCCCAAAACCTCAAGAAACCGCCGATTCCCAACCTCAGGGGTGACGATACGGCGCCCCTCCCCCAAGTCTTCACCGATCTCCACAGACATAGCCTGATTACGCACCACAGAACCAGCTTGGAGTTTGCGTGAAGGACGCACCAGTGCTTCCCAACGCCGTTCGTCAAGTTGCTCCAACAACAGCACTTCAACTGCTCCACCGCTAGCACGGCGCAACGGAATCCGTGCCGGTAGCACCCGAGTGTTATTGACGACCACAACGTCACCGCGCTCCAAAAAATCAGCCAAACGCGCAACACGGCTATGGCTCAGGCTGCTGCCGTGATCGACTAGCAGACGCGCCGCATCTCGCTGCGGTAAAGGATGCTGAGCAATCGCTGCTGGTGGCAACTCGTAGCAAATATCTGCAACGGTTTGTGGCGGCGGTTCCACTACGCAGTCAAACTCGGATCGGGATCGTCGAACAAGGCTGGCGGACCAATCGCTGGTGAAGGAATTTGCAGATGCTCAAAAGCGGCTGGTGTGGCGACACGACCACGCGGCGTGCGCATTAATAAGCCCTGTTGAATCAAGTAAGGCTCATACACATCCTCAACCGTCTCTGCCGGTTCACTAACCGCAATAGCCAACGTCGACAAGCCAACTGGCCCACCTCCGAACCGCTTACACACCGCTTCAAGCACCGCTCGGCTTGCCTTATCTAGACCCAGCGTGTCTACCCCAAAAAACTTCAAACCGTCGGCAGCGACAGCCGCGTCCACATGCCCGTCTCGGTCAACTTCGGCATAATCGCGAACTTGGCGCAACAAGCGGTTGGCGATACGAGGAGTGCCACGGGCTCGGCACGCAACTTCGTTAGCACCCTCTACGGTGATTTCCACATCAAGAATGCGCGCAGTTCGCCGAACTATGGCTTGCAGGTCGCCAACATCATAGAACTCAAGGCGTGCCACTAAACCGAACCGGTCTCTAAGCGGCCCGGTAATCATTCCAGTTCGCGTGGTAGCACCAACNAAAGTAAAACGTGCTAGCTCAAGTGGAATGGAACGGGCGGCTGGGCCTTTGCCCAACACAATGTCGATCCTGAAGTCTTCCATCGCCGGATATAACACCTCTTCAACTGGACGAGGTAAGCGATGTATTTCATCGATGAACAAGACATCACCGTCTTCAAGTTTCGACANTATCGAAGCCAGATCACCAGACCGTTCTAAAGCCGGACCCGAAGTGACCAACAAATGCGACCCCATCTCCGCAGCGATAATGTAAGCCAAGGTGGTTTTACCGAGGCCCGGCGGCCCCGCAAAAAGCAGATGATCAACCGCGTCACCGCGTTTCGCGGCAGCNCCNAGAATGACCCGCAGATGGCTTTTGAGTTCGGCTTGGCCAACAAAATCTGCCAGCACGCGTGGCCGTAAACCACTTTCGGTTGCGAGTTCAGCATCATCGGTGGTTTCCACCGGCGAGAGCAGGTCGGTATCGGTTGGCGGTACGTTGAGGAACTCCTCGCGCACAACTCACGCNCCTGTCGCTAAGCGCCGCAAAGCGTTTTTTAGTAATTCGCTGCTGTCGCTTTNATCGGCACCCTCGGCACGAACCTCTGAAAGCGCCGCGTGTATTTCGTTGGCCGCGTAACCCAGATTCTCTAGAGCCGCGCGCACATCATCTTGGGCACCTTGATGAGGCGCAGCAGCGCTCACAGCAGAGGCACCAACGGTCTCGCCGTCAGCGATGTCGAGCTTGTTTTTTAGCTCCATGACTAGGCGAGCCGCGGTTTTCTTGCCCACTCCGGGCACTAAACACAGCGCATCTAGATCATCTCGGGCTACCGCTGCACGCAAAGCAACCGGGCTGTGTACCGACAAGATAGCCAACCCGAGAGCCGGCCCGACTCCATGAGCACTGATCAGCGACTCGAAAATACCACGTTCGTCAGCACTNCAAAATCCGTAGAGGGTTTCNCTGTCTTCACGAAGCGCATGATGGATGTAGATAAACACTTCAGTGCNGGCCGCGCCGAGAGCCGCGGCCGTCTCTGGGGTGACTTGCACCCGGTAACCGACACCAGCAACTTCGACCAACAATTCGGTTGCGGCGCTGCATTCCAGTAGCGACCCTCGCAACGAACCGATCATCGCCGTGCCCCCACACTACGGCCTTCCACACTGCGGCCTTCCACACTGCGGCCACCCACACTGCGGCCACCCACACTGCGGCGCGACGGAGCGTGAGCTAGATGACATAACGCCACCGCGACAGCATCGGCCACATCCGCCGGCTTCAAACGTTGCGGCAACCCCAACAAGGTTTGCACCATCTGACCNACCTCTTCTTTATCGGCACCGCCCCAGCCCGCAACCGCTTGTTTGACTTCGTTGGGTGANTATTCGACTACCGAGCAACCCGCCGACACTGCTTCAACCATGATTATCCCGCTGACCATACCCACCGACATCGCGGTCAAGGCGTTTTGCTGAAACAACACCCTCTCAATCGCTACCACTTCGGGGCGGAGTTCACTGATCAGGGCCTTGATCTCTCGTTGCACTTCAAGCAACCGTGTGGGACGGTCAAGGGTCGAATCTGTGCGAATCACCCCTGCGGCAACAGCTCTGGGTTTGCGACCGTGCTCCACGCAACCGTAACCGCAGCGCGACAGGCCAGGGTCTATTCCGAGCACGAACATATGTACGACTCTACTCGACCTCGTCTAAGTAACGAGCCAAGTTGTCTTGAACATCTTGAACGTCATCCAAGTCATCAAGCAAATCAAGAAGATGCAGCGTCTTTTTTTGTGTGCCAACATCGGCGACTTCCACCGTTGCTGTGGGCAGCATAGTCAGGTCGGCATACTCGACTGATATTTCGGCTTCATCAAGCGCCTCACGCACCCCATTCAAATCGCCTGGTGCGGTAATGATCCGCCAAATTTCTCCCTCATCAACAATGTCTTGCGCGCCCGCGTCAACGGTAACCATCATCAGTTCTTCTTCGTCTACCGCTATCGGCACAAGCACAACTCCTTTACGTTCGAATTGCCAAGAGACAGCACCAGGTTCAGCTAATGAGCCGCCGTGTTTGGTGAGCGTGGAACGGACCTCACTTGACGTGCGGTTGCGGTTGTCGGTGAGGCATTCGATGAGCAGAGCAATCCCACCGGGGGCGTAACCTTCGTAAGTTATTTGTTCGTAGTTGACTCCTTCTAGCTCGCCGGTTCCGCGTTTCACAGCCCGTTCGATGGTGTCTAACGGAACGGAGTTGTCACGCGCTTTTTGGAACATCGTGCGCAAGGTCGGGTTGGCATCCAAATCTCCGCCACCGCTGCGCGCCGCCACCTCCACTTGTTTAATCAATTTTGCGAATAATTTGCCTCGTTTGGCATCGGCTGCACCTTTACGGTGCTTGATCGTTGCCCATTTGGAATGACCACTCATAACGACAACTTACCCCTTTTGTTGTGCGAACTTCCGATTATCGGCATAGTCGGCGTANATNGTCCCGGAAAGCCAATGCTGATGCAATCTAACGTCACCCGACAATTCGGGGTGGAAGGNTGCGGCCATCACCGCATCAGCGCGACACAGCACCGGGTTACCGTCAAGTTCAGCAAGCGTTTCAACTCCCGAACCGACCCGAGTAATGACTGGTGAACGGATAAACACCGCCTCAAACGGCGAGTCGAGATTCGACACGTCAAGAGCCGTCTCAAAACTGGCTATCTGGCGACCGTAGCCATTGCGAGCCACCGTAATGTCGAGCACGCCGAGAGCATGTTGGTCATCTCGCCCGTCACAAATCTCCGTTGCTAAGAGGATCAAACCTGCACAAGTTGCGAAAATCGCCATCCCTTCCTGCGCCCGCTCNCGCAACGGGTCTAGCATCCCGCAACGCTCCAGCAACATTGACATCGTGGTTGATTCCCCGCCCGGCAACACCAACGCATCTACCGCTCGCAATTGTTCAACAGTGCGAACCTGTTGGGTCACGCAACCGAGCGATTCGAGGATCGCCGCGTGAGCCGCGAACGCTCCCTGAAGAGCGAGGATTCCGACGTTTGGTTTTACCAACCCCGATCAGCCAACTTCTGCTCGAGCGTGGAGATTTCTAGCCCTGCCATGGCCTCGCCGAGGCCGCTCGATACCTTCACGAGGATTGCCGGGTCTTGGTAATGGGTGGCTGCCTCAACGATTGCNGAAGCCATTCTTTCTGGGCTAGCGCTTTTGAAGATACCCGAACCAACGAACACGGCTTGAGCACCAAGCTGCATGACCAGCGAAGCATCAGCCGGCGTGGCGATCCCACCGGCGCAAAACAGGGGAACTGGCAGTTGAGCGGTTTGGGCGATTTCTTGAACTAGCGGGAGAGGTGCCTGCAGGCGTTTGGCCCAGTCGAACAGTTCTGCTGAGTCTGCTTTGGTGATCTTGCCGATGTCGCCAACGATAGAGCGCAAGTGACGCACCGCTTCGACCACGTTGCCCGTACCGGCTTCGCCTTTCGAGCGGATCATGGCCGCTCCTTCGCTGATCCGCCGCAAGGCTTCGCCCAGATTTGTGGCACCACAAACGAACGGCACCGCGAAGGCCCATTTGTCTATGTGGTGCGCTTCGTCAGCGGGCGTTAGCACTTCGGATTCGTCAATGTAATCCACTTCAAGGGTTTCTAGCATTTGCGCTTCCGCGAAATGACCGATACGAGCTTTGGCCATCACCGGTATCGAAACCTCGGCTTGGATTCCTTGGATCATTTCAGGGTCGGACATGCGAGAAACACCGCCGTCTTTGCGGATGTCTGCCGGCACACGTTCGAGCGCCATCACCGCCACTGCGCCNGCGTTTTCTGCGATTTTGGCTTGCTGCGGGTTGACCACATCCATGATCACGCCACCCTTGAGCATCTCTGCTAAGCCACGCTTGACCACGGTTGTTCCCGTGACGCGTTTGTTGTGTTTTTCCATACTGTAATCCTAAGGCGCGTGTTCGTTTTGTGGCGCGCGTATTGCGCTATTGTGCGGCGCGGGCTTCAGCCAAGCGAGTGGTGGCTGCGGCGCGGTCGAAGGTTGTGACCGCAGCTTTTCTGAACCTTGAACCGTCTGTTGCGGCAAGAATTATCCAAGTGGTGCCTGGTTCTAGGGCAATGACGTTGCCGTTGTTGTCTCGCAAGTCCCATCGTGGGTCTTGTTCGCTGCGTGACCAGGTGCCCTGCACCATCTGGCCTCGTGTAAACACTTGAACTGCACCGCTGCCGAAGGTCTGCGCTTCTGGCGTTGACGAATCGGCTGGCGACACCGTGTAGACGACTTGCACCACGACCACATTCGTTGGTGCAACTTCGGTAGCTTCTTCGGTGTTGAGCGTGGTGGGGGGTTCAGCGTTGAGCGTGGTGGGGAGTTCAGCGTTGAGCGTGGTGGGGAGTTCAGCGTTGAGCGTGGTGTGGAGCGTGCCGTCTTGCACTCGCACCCAACCATTCACGGCGGGGTCCCATAGGTGGCTCACGGTTCTNGCGAAACTAGCTTGATAAGAGATTTCCACGCCACCGATTTCTGTGGCGGAGTTGTTGTGCAACNGACCGTGTGTAAACAAAGGTGTGGGATTTCGAGCCCCAGTGATATCTAGGTTTGCGAGGTTGGCCCAAAGGTTGTAAGGNGCACGGCGAGTTTCCAGTCGACGGAAAGGGTCTGCGGTGCGTAAAGCCCCTGCGTCTACAAAAACTCCGGCAGCGGCTGCTCGGCGCAAAGCATTGAGCGTGGTCGGGTTGGCTCCCGAGAAAACAAAGGCGGGAGTACCTAAACCTGCGAGCAAGTTCACATCGGTGGTTCTAGCTGAGCGGACCGGGCCAACCTCAATGGGAATGTGCGATTGGAACACAGCAGCGAATCGAGTTTTCAAGCCTTCGACAAGCTGTTCAAAAACGATGTCAGCTTGGGCAAGCCCCATTTGTGGGCGGCTCTGGGCATCGTTGTTGCCGATCTTTACCACTATTGCTGGTCGGTCAACCGCCAACCCATTCGGATCGGGAAGGCCGGTGTGTACCGCAAGTGGGCCTTCGTAGACGGTGCTGGTCGTGTCGGCTGCCAACCCGGTTGGGGCAGAGGATTCGGCGTCTCTGGCGTTGCTTGCGGTTGACTCTTTTGAGGCGTTGAGACTTGTGCTGATTGATGTGGTCACTGAGGTTTGGGGGTTGTCAATTGTTTCGATGCGTTCCGCACTGCTAGCGCAGGCATTGACAGCCAACGCCATGATCACCGTCAAGGTCAGTCGCCGGATTAATGGTCGGCTCATAATTCTCTGATGGTGTCGATGCGTTCTTGTATGTGGGGTTGCGGATGCGGTTGGGGTTGGGGTTG